>Ga0081535_100623_pt1 | contig 20669 bp, 18 predicted proteins | sample HotLakmasection3_FD_71020 | JGI IMG/M metagenome (GOLD analysis project Ga0081535, IMG submission 71020) | Hypersaline microbial mat communities from Hot Lake, Washington, USA - Section #3 (SPADES assembly) (version 2) | ecosystem: Environmental > Aquatic > Non-marine Saline and Alkaline >... | reverse complement strand
AATCAATAACATCACCTTTTTGTCCGTCTTCTTGGAGGACTAGTGTGTGTTCATCTTGAATTGTGACTTTAAGTGATTTCATTTGTGTTTTTCTTTGAGTAGTTCAAGAATTGGTCTCTCTAAAAATTTAAGTGTCAGACCATTTTCAAAATGGAGTTTTAAATGAGAAAACTCGTCTCGACTCATTGAACTTGTATCCCAGTTAAGATGTGGGTATTGCTCTATATAATTCTCGAATGGTTGATGTACAAGAAGCTCAGCGTGCTGGAAAGCTGACTCGCATACTTGTCCCTCTTTTTGCTCTAGTAATTCTAGTGCGGGAATTGAGTATTCTTTGTATGTGAATGGTTCTTGTAGTTCGATGACTGCAACGCGTCGCCCTCCAATTATTTCTTCACTGATTAGCTTACCAAGGCTAGAAAAATCAGGTAATCGTTGCTCATAATCTTCTTTTGATGAAGCTTGATACGCAATATGATCCATAGGTAGCCCACTTATATCTAAGCCAACTTTTGCGATTTGGTCAAAGAATGAATCTAGGAATGAGGTGTAGTTTTGTGGTTTTATCATAATCTTTTCTCTAAGCTTTGAGACATAGTAACATAGTTTTAATGACGTAAGAATCTCTGCTCGGCATTTTATGGAGCTGTATTCATTCTACTATAAGATGAGTAGCTGAGGTTCTTACAAAATTGTTACTTAGTTACTATCTTTCACATAAATTCTGCTCGTATTATTGATGTAATAGAGAAAAAAGAAAGGAGCAATATGAGGTATATAGTTCTATGGTTACTAGGAGCACCAGCTGGTTTGATCGCTCTTGTCTGGATCGTAAGTCAAATCTTGTAGTTGCGAGTAATGTAACACATATGAAAAGACCAGCTACGTGCTGGTCTTTTGTTTATTTAATTTTTCTCAATGAAGACTTTATCGATATACTCACCATCTTTATCGACTACTTCTATTTTTATTGAGGTTCCTGGAACAGTAATAATTTCACCTTCTTCTGGAAATCTATGAAGTAAGTTTAAAATGAGCCAGCTTATGGTTTTATGTTTTGGAAATCGAGGTGGAAACTGCATTTTTAGGACGTCTTGAACTTGTTCTAAGCTAGCATAGCCGTCTGCTCGTACTTTGTATTCATCAACAGGTTCTACTGAAATTTCTACTTCATCTGTTTCGTCATCAATCTCACCAAAGATTTGTTCCACAATGTCTTCAAGAGTAATAAGTCCGCTTGTTTTACCAAATTCATCTAGAACAATTGCCATATGAACTCTCTTTTTTTGGAACTCAAAAAAGAGGTCATCAAGAATTTTAGTTTCTGGAACTTTAAATGCTTTCTTTGAAGATAACTCGATAATTTTTTTATCTAGATTGTTAGGATCAAGCAGAAATTGACTTAGTTGTGGTACGTGTACAACATATTCAATATCTTCAATTGTTTTTGTGTAGATGGGTAGTCTAGAGATGTTGAGTTCTGAAGAAATTTCGATAATTTCTCTGAGCGTTTTATCTGCAGAAACAGCATAGATATCATTTCGATGTGTCATGATTTCTTTAACTTGTTTATCATTAAGCAAGAGCAACTTTTGCATCATTTGATATTCTTTACTTTCCAAAGCACCATGTGTGTGACCAATACCCAAAGTTGCTTTAATCTCTTGATGCATCATTTCTCTATCTTCTGCATCATTTTTAGCTACGAATTTCGCTGCTGTTTTATCTAAAAGTAGATTTAGAATTTTAAGTGGGTACAAGAAAGGATACAAAACAAAGTTCAAAAACGCTAAAAGATGTGCGGTACTTCTTGAAAACCCAACGGGAAATAGAATTGCAATTTTCTTAGGAATTATTTCACCAAAAATGATAACAAGTAGTGTCCCGATAGTTGCTGAAAGAGTTCCGCCTAGTTCAACGCCGAATAGACTACTAAAGAAAATTGTTAAGTAGGTTGCTAATAAGATATTCACACCATTACTTAGCGCTAAAGTTAGCGTAATCAGCAAATCTAAATTTTTATACAATTTATAGATTAAATCTGAAGCAAATTTGTTATCTTTCTTAATAACTTCTATCCTAGCTCGAGAAAGGTTTGTGAAAGCAGTTTCTGCACCAGAAAAAATTGCTGACAATAGAAGCAAAATTACAACATTAAATAGAACTGGAAGAATTTCAGCGAATGCAATATTTGACATTTAGGATTTAAAAATCATAGATAATAGCTGGATCAATAATGAATCGTCAGCAATAGTACCTACTATTATACTATGTTTTCCAGAAATAACATTATGAGCTGTTTGATATACTAATAGTATGCATACCTTTGATGAAACAAGTAACAACCAGATTGATGACACTTTGGATCTTTTAAAAAAAGTCATTGGTGATGATTTGTTAGGTGTATACGTGTATGGTTCACTTGTCCATGGAGGTTTACAAAAGTTTAGTGACATAGATTTATTTGTTGTATCGAAGCGCCCAACAACAAAAAATGAAAAAGAAGCACTAGAAAAGGCGTTGCTACATATTTCGGGAATATATGCAGTCAGCAAAGATAAAAAACCAATTGAATTGATAATCGCTGTTCAGTCAGATATCAACCCTTGGCATTTTCCTCCTACATTTGATTTTTTATATGGTGATTGGCTCCGAAAAGAATTTGAATCAGGAAATATTGAACCTTGGCCAACAAAAGAACTTCCAAATATGGCACTGACTATAACTCAGCTTTTACTTTCGCATGTAACATTGCTTGGTCCTACTCCACATCAATTATTTGCTCCGGTTCCATATAAAGATTTTTTTAATGCTCTCACTTCTGAAGTTACTAATCTAACTGAGGATTTGGATTGGGATACAAGAAATGTTTTACTAACTTTATCCAGAATTTGGTGTACTCTTGAGACTGATTTGATTCAGTCAAAATCAAAGGCGGTTGAATATGCAATTCAAAGAATTCCTCAAGAATATAAACCTGTTTTAAAACATGCTAAAGAGGTATTGCATGGAGAAAAAGAAGAAAGCTGGCAGGAATTTACAGGTGATGTAAAGGCCTGCTCTGATTACATGGTTCAACGAATAAACGATCTCATGAAAAACATTGAAGCAAAAGATGACTTTGAGAGAAGTATCCAAATTAAGTAAAATCTAAATGTGGTCTCTAACTACTCTGTCCAATATTCTAACTTTTTACCCTTAATTACTATAGAGAATGCTTTATCTTTATTTTCATTTATATGAACATTTGGATGTATTCCTCTATCGGACAAGTATTCAACTATTTCATCTGTTAGATCTCCAGGGATTCCAAATACATCTATAGTTGAGATATCCTTTGCTACAAGCGCATCTACTAATGCTGGAAAAGAATTATTGCCGCTCTCAGTGAGTGGATCTCTATCAGCTGCTATGTGAGCTAGGACTCCAATTTCACCTGCATGAGCTAGTCCAACACAGTTGGAAACACCATCGGTTACTACTCCATCACCTTTATCCCAGGCATACCATTTTCCTTTTGTACTCGATCGCCGTTATTTGAAACCTCTCTATGAAGTCTTCTTTGTTCAAGCCAGGCTCTTAAGCGTGATCGCTTTTCTGCTATTTCATTCATGGTTCAATTTTAATCAGGATTACTGAAAGTTGTAAGTAGATAATTATTAGTTAAATTAGGTCTCAATAGTTTTATTATTATGATAAAATGCAACGTGGAAAATTTTAATTCAACAAACCAACAACTTAATTGTGCTCCTAGTTTCGATAAGAGGAAGCAGTTGCGAATCATAGCGCGTATGTTCGATGTACGAATCACCAAGATTCTGTATGGTGAAGACCCTGTTGAAGAATGCGACATGCCCTCATGTGAAATGGCAAGTGCTTTTTATCATTCAATTTTGAAATACCTAACTGCCCCAACTATTGCATTCCCAGATGGTATGTGTCACCTGGTAAGGCGAGCTTTTCTTTCAGAAGTTGAAGAAATTAATTATGAGCTTTTCGAATGGTTAGAAGCAAACCGCTTGAGATACAATAATTTACTTGCATTGTCATATCTTCCAGGCGTTCATTATGAGTTTCTAAATGATAATCCTGAAATGCTTGTTATTCTAAATGCTGCAATCCGACACATTCCGAAAAATGCAGTAATATATGATGACATGAAAACTCGTGACCAAATATTCGTAACTCGAGATGTTGCAGAAACGTTGCAGTTTTTAAAGCCACTACTTTTTGGAAATTAATTTTTCTTTAGTAAGAGTTATTTTATTGTAGTTTTAGATGCTGCTTACAGCTGCAGTCTAATTCATCAAAATGACACATTGTTTTCAGACTGAGAATATGAGTATACTTATACTCAATTCGTGAAAAAATTCCTATCAATTCCTATACTGTTTATTGCTTTATTATTTTTGAGTATTTCTTTTATCTCTGCTGCCCCAACGACTGAAGGACTTGTGAGTCATTGGAAACTAGATGAGCTAACATCAGGTGGTGAAGACTCTGTCATCGATTCAACAGATCAAAATAACCATGGTACTCCTCTAGGCGCTGCAGGAGATAACAACAAGCCTCAGCCATCTGCAGATGTACCCGATGTTAGTTTTAGCAATCCCAGAAGTTTAGACTTTGATGGAACTGATGACGTCGTTACTACACAATATAGTCCAGTCTATTCAACAGGCGATTCATTTTCATGGTCTCTTTGGTTAAAAACCGATACAAATCAGTCGGGAAAAGGTGTCTTCTCGGCTCGAGATACCAATAAACCGGGAGATCCCCTGGCTGAAATCTATTTAGTATCTGGTCAAATACAAGGATTATTCCGAGGTGCCGACGGTATTCGAAAAGACCTTACTTATACTATGAATTATGCAGATAATGTCTGGCATAACATTACGATAGTTATCGATAACGGGAGTGGAATTTTATACGTTGATGGCGTAGAAAGAGACACAATCTCTGATCTTAATATGAATATTGACCTTTCCGATGTAGCCGTTCCTATTGGTGCATCTAACTACGAAAATTCTGTACAGCGATTTTTTAATGGAAATATTGATGACGTTCGAGTGTATGATCGAGCACTTTCTGCAGGTGAAGTATCTGAATTATCAGGAAAATTTCCTATTTCAGAAAACTTTAATGATGCACAACCAGATAAATGGATTTTAAAACAAAATGCCGCATGGCAAGCAACAGTAGATGGACAAGAAACGCTTCGGCTTACTACAGCTGCTGTCAGTCAAGCAGGGTTAGGATACTACGATACTGCTTTCGATTCTGATAGCGGTATTGTGGCAGAGTTTGATTATTATGCTGCCGAAGGCTCAGGAGCAGATGGACTTTCTTTCTTTTTAGTCGATGGTAACCAAGTGAATGTAGACAACATAGAACCTGGAGCCTTTGGTTCTTCACTAGGATATGCTCAAAGTGGTGCAACCCCAGGTGTCCCTTACGCTTACTTAGGTGTTGGATTTGATGAGTATGGAGGATTTGTAAGTGCAGGTGGAGGTAAAACAGGTTTAGGTTCTCCAGCTCCAGATAGTGTTGTGCTTAGAGGAAGTGGAAATGGAACTACCGGATATGATTACCTTACACATACTCAGGTTTCTGCTGCCCCAATTTCACAAACAATTGATGGCGGTTGGAGAAGAGCTCGTATTTCAGTCACGCCAGAAGAAAGTTCAGCAATAATCCGAGTTGAAATGAGTTGGGACGATGGAGATACCTGGCATACAGTAATAGATGACTACGAATATGCTGAAACACCACCAGATTTTCTCAAGCTAGGTTTTACTGCAGGTACTGGTGGATCTACAAATATACATGCAATTGATAACTTAGAAGTATCTATCCCCAGTGATTTAGTAGTTGCTGTGACGAGTACGTTAGAAGACTCATATCGCTACGGAAATACAGTGGAATATACGTACACCGTAACAAATAACGGTCCAAATTCCGCCGGAGATGTAACTATTACTAATGATATGCCTATTGGCGATACAGGATTTAGCTCCGTCACATGGAGTTATACTTCTTCTGACGAAGAGACTGGCTCTGGTGATGAGACAGATATAGATTCAATGGTTATTTCTATTGATGACGGTGAAGTTGTCACGGTCACCGTACAAGCAACGGTAGGTTCTGCAGTCAATGCAACTACAAACCTTGATCACACCATCTCTGCAAGTCCAGGTAGTGGATACATTGACCCCTCCCCTAGCTCTGCAAACGTAGATATAGATCTTACAACGACACAAACTTGGGAAGAAGATTTAATTGCTTACTGGCGTTTTGATGAAGGCTCAGGAACTACTGCCTACGATTCAACCGAAAATAGACATAATGGAACAATCAGCGGAGCTACATATTCTCCTATTACTTCGTCCGAAATTGCATTCGAGAATTCTCATAGTTTAGAGTTTGATGGAATAGATGATGGTATAACCACACCACTTTCAATCAATAATTTTCCGACATTTACACTGGCAGGTTGGGCATATCCTCGTTCTGCTGTGCCGTCTGTAGGGTGGTTTGGTGCAAATGATGTGTTTGAGTTTATCTTTGATGGTGAAGATGAATTACGATGCTGGACACCACAAGGTGCTGTAAACTGGACATTCGACCCAGAAACTTTCTTGAATGAATGGCATCATATTACCTGTTTAGGAGATGGAACTAAAGTTGTGCTGTATGTTGATGGAGAAGAAGTCGGAAGTACTTCACACGAATTTACTAATAATTATGGATCCGGCGACAATTTTTCAATTGGCATCGGAGTTCAAAACGGCGGATCTTCAGGACCGTTTGATGGCTACATAGATGACGTCCGAGTCTACGATCGAGCCCTCACTCCTGATGAAATGTTTAGTCTTGGAACAGGTGCCGAAGAACCACAAGAAGGCCCAATTGTAAGTACACTTTCGCCACAAAACGAAGAACTAATAGAGATTTCTGAGTTTTCAACATTTGTAATTTCATTTAATAAAGTGGTGAATGTGGGAAGTGGAAATATAACACTCATTAAGAAGAGCGGAAACAGTATTATAGAAACAATTGATGTTACCAGTGAACAAATATCTGGTTCAGGTACCAATACCATTACTATTACCCCAAATGCTGAGTTTGAAGGTGGAACAGAGTATTACATAACTATTGATTCTGGTGCTTTTGTAGATGAGTCCGAAACAGGTTTTGCAGGTATTATTGATTCAACAGGTTGGACTTTTCATACTGAAGAATTGCCCCCAGAACCTACTCCAACTCCAACGCCTGAGCCAACCCCGACTCCAACCCCAGAGCCAACAACTTCTCCTGAACCAAGTTCTGAGCCATCAAAATCAACTGATAACTCTAGTTCTAAGTCCTCTACCTCTGTGTGTACGGCAAAATCACCATCAGGAACACCTGATTTGTTCCAAATTTCTGTAACTAACAATTCAGCTACAGTATATTTTGCCCCACTGGCAGAAACGAATGAATATTATATTAGCTATGCAACGAGTTATAACGCTGAAGAACATGGTGTCTCTGCTGCCTTAGATTCAAGCGGTGTGCAAAGCTATACTCTTTCATCTTTGCAACCAGGTACAACGTATTACTTTAAGGTTCGAGGACAGAATGATTGTGCCACAGGAGATTGGTCAAGTGTGAAGTCAGCAGTTACACTTTCTGTTTCTAATCAAAATAATTTTACCCAGTTACAAACAACGCAGCTATCAGTTACTGGTGTAAGCGTTTCAAATCAAAGCACATCTAATAATTCAGATCAATGTACTTATGTTGTGCAATCAGGTGACAATTTATGGAACATTTCTCAGGAAGTATTAGGCAGTGGAGACAGATATCAAGATCTTATCGCTCAGAATCAAGAAACGTATCCACAAATATCTTCTGGATTGAGGACGGGCTGGGAACTTTCTATACCTTGTTCAAAAGATGAAGAAAATAGTACTGACGAAGCTGCAAATCAAGGAATCAGCGATCAAGATACTCATGACGTTCGTATTAAGGTAACTCACGACGGAAAACCATTAGCAGGTGCAAATATTGAATTGCACTCAAACCCAAAATATGGCACCACAAATGAAGATGGTGAAGTCTTTTTTGAAGGCGTTGAAAAAGGTACCCACACACTAAAAATTGCTTACCAAAACTATAATACAGAACAAAAATTGCAGGTCGAAGGTGATGCTCAGGCATTTGATGTTTCGGTAAACGTCACTCTTACTGAGACTGGTATTCCATATAATTGGGCGTTTGCTGCAGTAGGCTTAGCAGTTGTTGCTGTAGGGTTTTTGCTACTTCTGGTGAGACGTAAGAGCCAAGAAGATGAGCGGTAGTTTGATATTTTTCTTTTGCAAAAATAGACAAAACGTTTTTAGTCTAAGAATTGAGCTGGAATAGACTCTTTTTGTTTTTTGATAGTCATTTTTATTTTAACAAAGTTAATTATTCCAACCAAGAATATCACAACGCTTAATCCGACCAATAGTTTGCCCAGAAATAATACAAAAGGTTTGTTGAATATTTCTTGAAAGGTAATACCTGTCGCTAGTAATACAAGAGAAGTTCGTATATATGCAAGAATAGTTCTTACATTTGCGAGATCTGAAACTATTTTAGCTAGTTTTATTTGTCCAGGGTTATCGCTATCCATGAATACATTATGTATAGAAAAAGTGAATAATTAAAGTCCTAAATTGCTGTATAAAGTATGGGGTGGCTAACGGGGTTCGAACCCGCGACCTTCGGTACCACAAACCGACGCTCTAACCAACTGAGCTATAGCCACCATTTTTTGTTTTAACGAACAGTGTCGTGAACATGTTTTTAAAGAAATTTGCCAAAACAAATCAATCAAAAACAGAGGTACTATTGTATCAGTAAATCATTATTTGCAACAGACTCGAGTGCAGTGAGAACATTTGGGTACATAGGCAGATCGGCAAGTTCAGTTAAAGGAACCCAAGATGGTTTGCCGTATCTTTAATCTGTAGGTTTTTCTAACTCTGCTACACTTTCGGCAAGCCAATATATTTGTAAACTTCGATAAAATGCATTTTCTCCGTTGTGGTAAAACCAATCAGATTCGGTCCAGACTGGGCGTATGGCACGTAGCTCATGTCCAGCTTCTTCGATACCTTCTCGTTTGAGTGCATCTGGGAGTGCTTCACCTAACTCTACTCCACCGCCTGGAATATCGAAATAATTTTCTTCGCTAGATTTAATTACAAGTAATTTTTGATCTCGAATTACTATCCCATAAATTGAAACTCTCCATTGAACTGGTGAGCCGTCATATTCGGTGAGGCCATAGTTTGCATCTCGGAAGTGGGTTGGAAAATTTGTCATGAGAATTTTAAATTGTGTATGGATTTATTGTGAAGTAACAAGTTCCCTTGCAGCTTCTAAGAATATTATATCTCTGGGAACGATGTACTGTTTCCCTTCTATAGTAGTGGCGCTATTGTTTGAAATAACCTCAAGAGCTTCTTCGTAAGGTAGCCAAATTTGTTCAAAGCCTTGTGAAAGTTCCTTTTCTGTAAAATGAGGTTTGCCCTTTTCTCCTCTGAGTTTTGCAAAATAACAATATGAAGTCTGTTTAAGTTTACAGAATTTTCGCCATTCAACGATTGATCCAATTTCGCCAATTACTTCAACTTCACTACCAATTTCTTCTAAACTTTCTCTTTGGAGTGCTAACTCATGATTTTCGTTGCCCTCTATTCCCCCACCTGGAATTTTGTAGTACTGTTCGTTAGCAACGTGAAGAAGTGCAACATGATTTTGGTCATCTATGACAACAGCTCTCACTGCTTCTCTAGTTCCGTAGGTAGTAACTTCGGATTCTGAGGATTTTTCGGGATTAAGGAGAGTTAGTTGTTTCATGAGAATTCATTTCTGAGTTGTGAACAACGTGCGCCCAGATGGACTCGAACCATCGACCTACTGCTTAGAAGGCAGTCGCTCTATCCAGCTGAGCTATAGGCGCAATTTAGAATGTGTTTGTTTTGATTTTGTATTCGTAAAAATGCAAATTTCAATCAAACGTACATCAAGGTTTTAATTATACCATCAAATATCGTAGTATCCTTTTTATTATTTTAGTCTAAAATTATTTTCTTGTAACACTCTAAATGCACCTAATAAGTACCAATAAGTGACATTATAGGGATATTTTGATATAATAACACCTTAATTTTTATGGCACTATTATGACTAAGACTAAACTCCAAAAATTCAACACTTCACTAACAAATACCAAGACACGAGTCCGTTCTTTTTTTGAGCAGCCTAACAGAAGACTCGCGGTAGCTGCAATAAGTGTTTTATTGTTTATTGGATTATTCGCAGCAGCACTCGCAACTAACGGTACAGATGAACCAGAAGCTGAAGTTACTCCTAGAATACTCCAAGTAAATGGGTTTACATTTGGCGAAACACCAGTTCAAGAAGAAGTTGTTGGTACAATCAAAAATCAAAACACACTTACTTTAGTAGCACAGAGCAATGGTCCAGTTCAATCTGTTTTAGTAACCGAAGGCGCAAAAGTGTACAGAGGTACTACTATAGTGCAACAAGAAACTGCATATGCTGCTGGAAATGTGCAAGCAGTTGCAACACAGCTGGCAACAAAAAATGCTCAATTAGCTACTGAATCACTTGAATCAACAGTCAGACAAGTTTCATTAAGTCGAGAGCAAGCTGATCTCTCACGAGATAACACCGAAAACTTAAGAGAAATTGCTGAAAAATCAATTTCTGAAACTAAACAGATAATCGAATTGAGTGAAACAATTGCTGAAACCATTGAAGACAACTTAGAAGCAGAACAAGCAGGAACAAATGATCCTGCAACTGTACAAACATTAAGACAAGCATTGTTAGGTGCCCAAAGTGGCTTGAACCAAGCTCGCCAAGGTTTACGATCACTTGAATATCAAACAGATACAGATAATCCACAATCAAAATTAGCTGATTTACAACGCCAAGTTGTTCAAGAATCAACCGAGTTACAACTTAAATCTGCACAGCTACAAAAAGATATTGCACAATTAAATGTACGCCAGGCTCAAATTGCTCAAGCAGCAACTCGTGTTACTGCCCCTATCGCAGGTACAGTAGAAAAAGTCTTTGTCCGACCTGGCCAATTTGTAAGCCCTGGAACTCCTGTGGCAGTTATTAAAGGTGAAACAGATTTATTATTAGAAATCCTAGTCGCAGGAAAAGTAGCGTTACAAGTTGATGACAGTCAAAATGCTGTAGTAAAAGGCTTATCAGGAAATGCTGTAACTTTGCCAATTCAACATGTTTCTGCAGCACCAGTCAGTGGTTCGTTGTATCAAGTGTTAATCCAAGTTCCAGCTGAATACGAACCATTTGTGTTCCAGAATCAAACAGTAGCCGTTACCTTGCCTTTACATAAAACAAGTTTAGCCGCAGGTAATTCATTTGTGCCACTAGATGCATTATTTGTATCTAATACTGGTCGCTATGTCTTTATTGAACAAGATGGTAAAGCTGTACAAAAACCTGTTGAAACTGGTGAAATTGTTGGTACAGGGATCGAAATCACTTCTGGATTAGTTCCAGGTGAAATTATTTTGCTAGATCGTAGAGTTATAGATCAACAAGAAATTGAAGTAGAACTCCTATCAGTACCGAGCACCAGTGTAGTGGAATTAGGATAATATGGATTCCTATCTTAAGAAATTACAATTCGATCCTGCGCTTTTGAATGGCTTTATGGCCAAGATTCTTGCCGCGCCTCGTATTTTATTTTTAGCTTTGTTTACGCTAATTTTAGCTGGTGTCTATGCTTTCAATACGTTGCCTCGTGAATTGAATCCTGAAATTGAAATTCCTATTATTACTGTTACAACGGTGTTGCCAGGTGCAAACCCACTTGATGTAGAAGAATTAATTACAAACAAACTTGAAAAAGAGATTGATTCAATTTCTGAGATTGATACTATTTCCTCATCTTCATTAGAAGGTGTTTCGAGTATTGTGGCAACTTTCTATACTAATGCTGATCCAGATAAAGCTTTGACTCAAGTTAAAGAAAAAGTTGATTTAGTTACTGACTTACCAAACGATGCAACTACACCTCGTGTTGCCAAGATTGATTTTAACGATCAACCTGTACTCCAAGTAGCTTTAGTAGGTAATACCGATCGACGCTCTCTTGCTCGAGTTGCTGAGGCAGTTCAAAGTGAATTAGAAAGTTTACCTACAATTCGCTCTGTATCTGTATCAGGTGGTGAAACTGAAGAAATTATAATAAAAATTAATCCAGAAGTATTACAAACCTATGGATTAAGTGCTGCCCAAGTATCTCAAGCAATTTCTTCTAACAACTTAACGATGCCTGTTGGTACGCTGAAGGTAAATGAAACTGAGTACCAGGTTAGTGTTGATAGTGCTCTTACTACTATCGAAGATCTTCGAAGCATACCTATCCAGGTTACTGGACAAACAGTATTACTTGGTGAGGTAGCAGAAATATACTTTCAAGCTTCTAAAACAAATGCATTTACTAACTACGCAACTGCTGAAACGAGTAAGAATGCAGTTCAACTGTCTATTTTTAAAACCCGATCAGCTACAATTATTGATGCTGCTGAGCAAGCAAATCAAACAATAGAAGAAGTCCTTGAAGCCTATCCTCAGATTGAAGTTGTTCTTATTTATGACTTTGGTATAGAAATCGATAAACAGTTTGTCGATTTAGGTGTTAATTTTAGAGATACTATTGGTTTGGTGTTTATCACCTTATTCTTATTTATTGGTTTGCGACAAGCCCTTATTGCATCATTAGCAATTCCACTTACCTTCTTAGCTACCTTCATGATTATGCAGATGATTGGAATTAGTTTAAACTTCCTATCGTTATTTTCATTATTACTTGCCTTAGGCTTAGTAGTCGACTCAGCAATTGTGATTGTTGAAGCTTCATATCGCTATGGCAAAAAGTTTAGTCCTTTGCAAACAGGCTTATTAGTTTTTAGAGATTTTGTCGTTCCTTTACTTACCTCTACTTTAACAACGGTTTGGGCGTTTTTACCACTTCTTTTAGCAACTGGAATTATAGGTGAATTTATTAAATCTATTCCTGTTGTTGTTTCAGCAACTTTGCTTTCTTCAGTTGTTATTGCTTTGTTTATCAATTTACCACTGGTTGTTATTTTTAGTGCACTGCAGATACCTCAAAGAGTTAAATATTCATTATTAGTTGTCGTTCTTTTAGCAAGTATTGCTGTGCTATTTAGTATTGTTGGTGGATCCCCAATGGCTGGATTAGTTATTGTCGCTTGGCTTGTAGTGCTAGCGGTATTAGGTTGGACACGAGTGTTGTGGTGGCAAAAACTTAAGAATCAACCTCAGCTTGTGAGTAGTATAAATAAACTACGTGCTCAACTTAAGAAAAGAAAATATACTATTCCTAACGTCATAGAGTCTGGCATTATCGATTTTTCACCAGTCACCAATAGCTATAAAAAGTCATTGACTAGAATTTTAACGAATAAGAAAAGAAGATTCTCAGTATACGCTGCAAGTATCCTACTTTTTGTTGTAAGTATTGTCTTTTTAGCAACCGGTTTGCTTAAGAATGAATTCTTTCCAAAAACTGACCAACTTCAACTTTTCGTAAATATTGAAGGTCCTTCTGGTTGGCCATTAGAGAAGACACAAGTTGTGTTAGAAAAAGCGCAAGAGATTGTGTTGCAAGCACCAGAGGTCAAGCATATCGTAACCCAAACCAATACTGTGAATGGTGATGATTTTTCTTCAGGCCAAAATGGTCCTCATTTAGCTGGAATCACTATTGTGCTCAAAGATTTAGTAGATCGAGATCGAACTTCTATGGAAGTGTCTGAATCATTGCGAAAAGAGTTTGAACAAATTGTAGAAGCAAATGTAAGTGTGGTGGAGCAAACTGGTGGACCACCAGTCGGTGCCGATTTAGAAATCACAATAAAGGGACGTGATTTAGCAGACCTAGAAAAAGTCGCTTTTGACTTCATGGATCTGATTGGTGAAATTCCAGGTGCGGTAAACATTAATACTAGTTTGAAACAAAATGCTGGTCAAATTAAAGTACGCTTCATTCCTGTTGAATTACAACAAAGAGGTTTATCTGCTGGACAGGTTGCTGGTTGGTTAAGAACAGCTGTTACCGGTTCTACAGCAGGTGAAATTACAATCGGTCAAAATGATTTAGAAATTATTGTTACAGCAGAAGATGAAGATTTAACACTGAGTAGATTGCAAAATCTAATTATTCCAAGTGGTCCTTCAAGCTATGCATTAGCAGAAATAGCTCAGTTTGAGTTAGTAACAAGTCCAACTGTAGTGAACCATCTTGATATGGACCGTGTAGTACGTGTAGGAGCAGCTGCAGAAAATATTAGTGCTCCAGAATTACTTGCGGCGTTTGAAGAAAAAGTAGCAGGATATGAATTACCTGAAACCATCAGTTGGACAGTTGGTGGAGCAAACGAAGAAAATCAAGAATCTACAAACTCAATCATTCAAGCAATGGGATTATCTGTGATTTTAATTTTAGTAACTATGGTTTTACAGTTAAATTCATTTAGAAAATCACTCTTAGTGTTGGTAGTTATTCCGTTAGCTGTTGCTGGTGTGTTTATTAACTTTACAATTTTGGGTGTTCCGCTTTCATTTGCAGCACTCATTGGAGTTTTAGGGTTATTTGGAATTGTGGTTAATAACTCAATTATGTTGCTCGAAAAAATCAACCAGAATATTAAATTTGGTTTACCATTTGTAGATGCTATCGTGAGTGCTTGTAGCTCAAGAGTTGAAGCAATCTTTTTCACTTCGCTTACTACAGCTATGGGCTTGTTGCCTATCACTATCAGTGATCCATTTTGGAGAGGCTTAGGTGGTGCAATTATTGCTGGATTAACTGTTTCAGGAATATTTATTTTATTCCTATTACCAGCCTTATACTACGAAATGTACCAAGGCAGCGACGAAAACAGATCACTTAAAAAAGTGGCAAAGTAGATAGATCTTCAATTAGTTTAAGAATAAACTCTAAAAAAAGTTATGCTTTTTTAGCTGTTTTAGTAGCCTGTTTCTTAACGGAAGAAGCTCTTTTGCTAACAGTACCAGCAGAAGTTGCAACACTCTTTGCTAATTTTTTCTTAGCAACAGCTTTTACTTCTTTCACTTTTTGGTTAGCAATTTTCTTAACATCAGCAACTGCTTTTTTAGGATTATCTTTATACTTCTTTTTAGCTGTGCTGATTGTATTCTTTGCTACATCTCTGTTTTTCTTGTTAGAGAAAAAAACAGCAGCAGCTCCAAGTGCAGCGCCAGTTAATAAAGCAAATAATCCGCCTGAATTACTTTTTTTTGACATATCGTTCCTTTCAATATCTTTTCTCAATATCTCATTATGCACGATATACCACACACTATGCAATAGTGTGTACAGACAAACTGTTAGTTTGACCTGCATCTTGCCACTTTGATCCGTGTACAAAGATGATTCTCTCACCTGTTTGAATCAAACCATTTTCTTTCATTATGGAAATGATCTTGCTTTCTTGTTCAATACCACTATCTTTTAGTTTGAGTACGTATGGAGTAACTCCATATAACAATGCAAGTTTTCTACGAACAACTTCACTACTTGTGACAGCAATTACCGGTGTATTTAATCTGAAGCGAGCAAACATTCGAGCTGTTTTACCTGTCTCACTAAAACAAATGATTTTATCTATTTGCTTTGTCTTTTTGAGTAAACCAACTGCTGCATTACTAATAAGAGTATCAAGTCCAATTTGATCTTCTGGAAGTGAAGGTGCTTCAAACTCAGCGTATCGCTCATTGTATTGGGCAATAACGGCTTGTGTTTGTACTGCTTTAACTGGATAAGCTCCAATTGTTGTTTCTTCTGAAAGCATGACCGCATCAGTTCCGTCATAGATTGCGTTAGCTACGTCACTCACTTCGGCACGACTTGGTCGTGGACTTGAAACCATTGACTTAAGCATTTGAGTTGCAGTGATAACTGGAATAGCTGCGTCACGACATTTGGCAATAATAATTTTTTGCCAATGTGTTAGTTCTTGATATGGGACTTCGACAGCTAGGTCACCTCGGGCAACCATGACAGCGTCAGAGACTTCAATAATTTCATCGATGTTGTTGATTGCTTCTTGATTTTCAATTTTTGAAATAATCGCAGCTTTAAATCCGCGCTTATCAAGCTCTTGTCTGAGAATAGAAATATCTTGTGCATCTCTAACAAATGAAAGTCCTACGTAATCTACTAAATCTGGGTTAACACCATCTAGGTATTGGTAGTCACGCTCGGTAAGTGATGGCATGTCTAACACTACACCTGGGGTGTTCATAGTTTTACGGTGGTTTACTTTACAGTCCATGATTGCTTGAGCTTCGATGAAGTTTCCGCCTTTTTCAATGACGGTGAATTCACTTTCACCATCTTCAAGTAAAACTAAATCATTAACGGAAAGACAATCAATCACGTTTTGAGGAACGAGTGCGAAGTTTGCTGCATCATAGTTTGCATCTGAGGTAAAAATAGCGCTTTCCCCTTTTTTAACTGCAAAACCTTTTTCCCCTGGAACGTTGATTCTGATTTCAGGACCTTGTAAGTCTAGTAAAGTTGCGACAGGTTTGTTTAGTTCTGTAGCAACATCTCTACCACGTTGGATTCTTTCATTATGCCAAGCTGGTTCGGAGTGTTTGGTGTTAAACCGTGCCACGTTCATACCTGCAGCAATAAGTTGCGATAGAATTTCGTTGGTTTCAGTTGCAGGACCAATGGTGGCGACGATCTTTGTATTTTTTTGCATAGGTATTTCCTCTATGTTGATGCTGGTGGTAATTATTGTGTAGTTTGTGGTATACAGTACTACAACAGATGAACAAGCAATTAAAACTGCTCTATATTTGCATCAATCAATTCATGTAGTATACCAGAACAGAAAGGATTTTATGAATGATGATACTCAATTAGCTAGCCAACAGTTAGCACAAAAGGCATTAGAAGAATCTCAGCAGAAAGAATTAGATGCTCAGGCTACTCCGCCAATCCAACAACTGGGTGATGGAGACGATGCTACTGATATGAATTTAGATGACGAATTAGCTGCTTCAGATGAATTAGCTACCACAATTAATTCACTTCAGAATGTCATTGAGCGTAATGCAGAAAATTTGCAAAAAATTGCTGATGAATTAAAGCATAAGCGAGAAAGCATGAAGAATGTGTTTGAAAATGACACTACTCTTGCAGAAGCTCAAGAGCAAGCAGCTTTATACAGTAATCAACTAAAAGAACGCAAAGCAAAATTACAAACTGATCCACAGGTAACTTCATTAAAAGTTCAAATTGGTGAACTTAATGAGCAGAAAAAAGAAATTGAAGAAGCTCTAAGTAATCACTTAGTGCAGTACTACCAATTAACAAACTCAAAAAGTTTTGATACCAGCGATGGTGATCAATGGGAGTTTGACGTACGAGCAAAGGTGAAAGCGCGCAAAGGCTAACCACTCTTATGTGATTGAGTCGTTCGTTTTTCGATCGATTTACAACCGAAAATCAAAAAAGCTGCAGTTTTCACTGCAGCTTTTTTAGTTTATTTGCAAAATATGCGAGTTATTAAAACTATATTGTTTCAATTCGCTCGTACAATTTCTCAATTGCTTCTGCACTAACGTTCTTAGTGTGCTTAAGCACTCGAGCTCGACGTCGAAGTCGAGTTTTTTCGATTTTCTTTTGAGCACGAACTTTAGAAGGTTTTGTGAAGTAACGTCGATCTTTCGCTTTTTGAACTACGTCTGTACTAGCAGAAGCTTTCTTAAAACGTCGAATAACGTCACCTGATGATTGATTACCATCTGATTTTATTACAATTGGCATAGTTCTCACCTCCTTTCCGATTCATGCAGATCTTTAGTATCTACGGTACGATTTGTATGTTTCTTGAGGATTATTTTGTGCGGCTAAGCCGTACTAAATAACTTACAAGAGTCTTACATTATACCTGGATTTTTGAAAAAAGCTATATTATGAGATATTCAAGCACTCAAAAAATTTTTAGCTTAAATCTGTGCTCAGGATGTGCAGATGTACGTGTGGTACTTCCTGATTTGGTGGAGCAACATTTATTAACAATTTAGCCTTAGTAAGGGTGAGTTTTTGCAGTGTTGCTTCAATAGCGTGTACATACAGTTTAGCAATTTCACGTAACGGCATGTCTAAAATTGTGGTTATATCTTTCTTAGGTATGACAAGGTAATGTATTGGAGCTGAAGGGTATTTATCCTGAATAATAATGTGATCTTCCTCATTAGCTAAAAAGACTGTTCCTTCATCACTTGCTTTATCTGGATCTGCAACGATCTGTGCAAATACATTTGTAAATGAAAACTTTGGTGTTTCTGAAGTGTAGGCTTTTCCAAGAGCAAAATCAGTTATCATAAACGTGATATTGGGCTGATTTGCTGTAAGATCAGTAACTAGTTCGAAACTGGTGTAATTGAGATTTATAGCTTTTTCTAATGCAGGAGCTAGTAATGCACTAATTTCTTGAATTGCTACTTCAAGAGATTCATTATTAGCTGTGTTTGTAAAAAATTCAGTTTTTAACTCTGGCATAGTTTACTTACTTTTATTGTACACTTCAGTAATTATACCAATAACTTCTTTTAGAGGTAATTGTGAGGCCTTTTGATTTCGATGCTTGCGTGAACCGTTTATGAGCATTTTTCCGCTTGGGTGATAATACCAAGAAGCTTTTGGATCAACTTTAGTAATTGCATCTGCTACTGGTTTGAGGTCTATTTCGCTATCTGGACGAACTTTGATTCTGATATTGCCAAGTTTAGGATCTTTTCGAATAACAATGGTGTAGCCTTGTTTTTGAGCTAATTTAATTGTTTCATCGTTACTCGTTTCGACGCCTAAGCATTTTCCTGCAGAACATTCAAAAGGGATACCTTCTTGAACGATAATTTCTTCTGCTTTAATGCGTTGTGTCATAACTCCGTAAGCACTGTCTAAACACTGTAAACCGAACTGAAGTTGTGAATCGTCGTTATGAGGATCGTAAAACTCAACCCCTTTTACCAGTTCATGAATCATAAAACTATATCTTTGGTGATCGGATTCAGGCCAGTAAATCTCTCTAAAATGATCTATTTCAGTTACAAACTCAGAGATTGCTTTGAGGGCTTCATTTTCTGCGAAATCAGGGTGAATATTGCAAATATGTTTGTAGGTGAGCGAAGTTGCGCTTACGAATTCTTGACCTCTTTCTGGTTGATGGTGGTCAAACTCACCAAAACCGGTATCGACATGGGTGACTTCATGAAGCTGAAAACCAAGTTGTTCTGCATCTTCGGCAGTGATAGTTGAACCTGGATCAACAAAGCTGACTTTTGCTGTGCCATAGTGTTGAGTGTCGAAACGTTTGAGCATCCAGACTGCTCCGATAGCATCTAAATCTGGAGCGTGGTGGGTGACAATGAGTCTTCGATTCATACCCGCAGTATATCATGAGAGAGAGGGTGATTTGTAATGGTTATGTCAGGAAAGAGTGGTTTACTACAAGCATCATGATTTGACCGGGATCACTGTTAAATACGCTAAGAAAGTATGTGGTGCTTTCAAATAAACGTTTTTTAACTGGCTCAAATTATGCTCAAAAAAATACCCGCCGCAGTCAATTGAAATATTATTTCTTTCGGCTGCCGCGGGTTCCTCACCGGGATATGAGTAGTACTATATGGTTTGACTCAGAAAAAACCCATATGCAAAAAGAATTGATAAAGCAATCTATAATTTTTTTACCAGTTCCCCCGATTTTTTATTATAAGCCATAATAATTGTTGAAGATTTTGCGTATATGTATGGAATATGTAATGAATACTGATTTATTACTTCTTTAATTTCTTTTAATGAGCTTTCTTATCTTTTTTTAGATGTCTGACCTGTTAATGTTCTAAAAATCATTTTAAGTAACCACCACAAAATCCAGAAAGTGATCTTAAATGGGAATGATAAAATCTGCCACATTAGTGGTGCTTTATCTTCCTCACCTTTTACCCAGCTAGAAACAATCAACCATTTTTTTTCAGGAAGAAGTGTCGCTACAACATGGAGTCGTCTCGAATCAATGGTTTTAATAAATTTAACCTGGTTTTGTTTCTTAGGATTGTGACCTGGAACAGTTATGTCAGGATTAGAAAGCGCGCGGCGAATCATTTCTTGCGAAATGCTCCGCCGCTCCATTCTTTCAAGTGCATGCTTAGTAAAAACTAAGTTTTCTGTTGGCATGTGTTTTTGATTTCCAAATACTTATGCTCGTAATTTTTCTAACAAGGCTTCAAAACTGAGCAATTCAGATTCTGAACTAGTTCGCTCCTTATACTCTTCGTTATCTTGGGTCTTTTTAGAAACTACCAATCTTACTGGTAGGCCAATTAAATCTGCATCAGCAAACTTGGTTCCAGCTGATTCTTCTCGGTCATCCCAAAGAACTTCGATACCGTTTTCAAGCAATTGGGTATACACATTCTGTGCTTGCTCTTCCCCACCTTGAAGTGATACCAAATGAACTGGGTATGTGGCGCGAGACTTGGTCAAACTAAACCCTCGA
>Ga0081535_100619_pt1 | contig 20818 bp, 22 predicted proteins | sample HotLakmasection3_FD_71020 | JGI IMG/M metagenome (GOLD analysis project Ga0081535, IMG submission 71020) | Hypersaline microbial mat communities from Hot Lake, Washington, USA - Section #3 (SPADES assembly) (version 2) | ecosystem: Environmental > Aquatic > Non-marine Saline and Alkaline >... | reverse complement strand
CAACCGCCTCAAGCAGTACCGCCGCATCGCCACGCGCTACGAAAAGCGAGCCGCCAACTACCTCACCATGGTCAAAATTGGCATGATCCGCCTGTTGCTGTAGGCTTTGCAGACACGCCCTAGTCGAACAGCGCGTCGATTTCCGCCTGGGTGATGCCGCGGTTGTCGAGCTGCGGGCCCTCCAGCAGGTCCTGGTCCGGATCGGCGGCGTCCGGTGCGGCCGTTGCGGCGGACGGCGGCGGCGCGTGCGGGTCGTCCCAAAGCGCGGCCAGCGCGCGCACCCGGTCCTCGACGAAGCCGAGGGTGGCGACGACCTTGGCGATGCGCTGGCCGGTGATGTCCTGGAAGGTCGAGGCCTGCAGGATGCGGGTCACGGCATCCGTCGCCTCGGCGAGCATCTGGCCGACCCGCGGGTTGCCGGCGGCGACGGTCGCGTCCTCGACGGCGCGCTCGATGTCCTCGGCGGCGCCCAGGATGGTCTGCGTGGCCGCCTCGGTGGCTGCGACGATGGCGTCGAGCTCGCGTCCGGCGGCGGTGATGCGGTCGACGCCGCTGCCGGTGGCCGCGGTCATCCCGGCGATCTGGCGCCGGGTCTCCTCGATGCGCGCGTCCAGGCCGGTGAGCGGCCCGTTGCCGCCGGGCGCGCCGCCGTTCGCCGGCAGGCCGTCGAGCCGCTGCTCCAGCCGGGCGATGCCGTCCAGGATGGCGCCGATGCGGTCGTCGCCGGGGACCGACCCGTTGGCGCGGGCGGGCCGGGCCTCGCCGTGGCGCTCGGCGGAAAAGGGCTTGTGCCGCATGGTGCGTCTCCGGCGCGGCGGTGGGGCGATCGGGTGCGGCCCGGGGGACCGGCGCCGCAGGCTCGATCGGTCTGGACAGTTTTTCGAAACTTCCTGAAAACTTGGTAAGCGGGGGGGCTATACGAATGGCGAGACATGCATGGAACCGCCGCCGCCTCGTTGCGTTGAACAGGGGCTTCCGTTCTTCCCGTCCGATGTCGCGAGCACCGGGTGCCCTCGGCAACTTGACGCTGTCCGAGGGTGTGTTAGGGTCGCAGCTCCCGGCCCCTCCTTTACCCGGAATTGGATCATGCACACACGATTTCCCCGCGCCTGGCGCGCCAGCGCCGGCCGCTGCCTGCGGCCGTCCGGCGCCGCCCTGCTCGCCTGCTGCCTGGCCGCGCTGCCGGCCGCGGCGTAGGAGGCGGCGGGCGGGCCCTACGAGCCGCCGCCGCGCACCCGCATCGTGCACAGCATCGCCGGCGGCGTGCTGGCCCACGACTACGGCGTCTTTACCGGTTCCAACGTCGAGGACGGCGTCGACATCAACGTGGAGATCCAGTTCACCGAGCCGCGCGGCCGGCCCTGGCGGTGGATCGGCTCGCCGCGGCCCATGCTCGGCGCCAACGTCAACACCGCCGGCGACACCAGCCGGGTCTATGGCGGGCTGTACTGGGACTGGTATCCGGTCAACGAGTGGTGGTTCCTGGGCGCCGGGCTGGGGCTGACCGTGCACACCGCGGATTTCGAGGACCCGGATCCGGACGAGCGCAATCTGGGCTCGCCGGTGCTGTTCCACCTGGCGGCGGAGACCGGGGTGCGCTTCGCCCCGCACCACGCGGTGTCCGTGTACGTGGACCACGCCTCGCATGCCACGCTGTTCGACGACGACAACGAAGGCCTGGACACCGTCGGCGTGCGTTACCGGTATTTCTTCGGCGGACGGTAGACGGCCGGCGCGCGCGGCCGGCCGCCCGCGTGCCGCGGCAATCCGGCCAAGGCGCCCGGCCGTATTGCTGCACAGTGCAGTACGGGCGGGTGCGGCGGCGGCCGCGCCACGGGAGGCGGGATGGACTGGCTGGCCGGCGGAATCGCGCTGTTCGCGACCGCGCTTCTTCTGGGGGCGATGGCATTCTTCTCGGCGGTGGTGGCGCCGCTGGTGTTCGTCAAGCTGGACGCGGCGACCGCCGGGCGGTTCATCCGGCAGCTGTTCCCCTGGTACTATCTGGCGGTGATCGTGCTGGCGGTGGCCGCCGCGGCGGCGCTGGCGGCGGTGCGGCCGTGGGACGGCGTGGCGATGGCGGCGGTGGCCGCGGCCGCCGTGCTGGCGCGCCAGGGCCTGATGCCGCGCATCAACCGCAACCGCGACCGCTCGCTGGAGGGCGACGCCGCGGCCGGGGTGCGGTTCAACCGGCTGCACCGGCTCAGCGTGTGGATCAATGCCGTGCAGATCGTCGTCGTCGCCGTGGTGCTGGCCCGCTTCGTCGGCCCGGCCGTGACCTGATCGCCAGGGAGGCTCCCCGTGACCCCGCCGCAGGACGCACCCCCGTACCACGACGACCTGGACGCCACCCTGGCCGAGGCGTGGCGGCTGCTGCGCGAGGGCGTGGACGACGCCGGCTCGGCCTTCCACACGCCGGCGGTGGCGACGGTGACGGCCGACGGCCTGCCCGCGGTGCGCACGGTGATCCTGCGCGGCGCCGACCCGGCGGCGCGGGTGCTGCGCTTCTACACCGACGGCCGCGCCGCCAAGGTGGCGGAGATCGCCGCGCGGCCGCGCATCGTCCTGCACGTCTACCAGCCCGGCCCGGAGATCCAGCTCCGCCTGGACTGCCTGGCCACGGTGCACGGCCACGACGCCCCGGCCGACGCCGCCTGGCAGGCGGTGCCGCAGGGCGGCCGCGACAACTACCGCGCCGACCCGGCCCCGGCCACGCCGATCCCCGATCCCCATGCCGCCGGCCTCCTGCCCGCCGACGAGAACCCCGACGCCGGCCGCGCGTTCTTCCGCGTGGTCGAGGCGCAGGTGCTGGCCCTGGAATGGCTGCTGCTGGCCAAGGCGGGCCAGCGGAGGGCGCGGTTTTCGTGGCCGGAGGGGCGGCTGGAGGGGACGTGGCTGGTGCCGTAGACCCGGTCGGCGCACGCCCGGACAACGGCATGCAACCCGTGCAACCTCGGCGTTGCGCGGCAAGCGCTTGCGGTCCTTGACCTTTCCGGCATTGTGCAGCGTTTGCAACGGTGCACCGCCCTGCTGCACATCCGGCAACGGGCATCGGGCATACGATGTAGGTCGGCCGGAGCGAAGCGACGCCCGACGACCGGCGCCGCCACGAATACGACCGCTGCCGCCGCAATCCGGGCACGCGGTCCTGCCCCCCGACACCGGGATCGCTCCGACAGCGCCGTGCGCAATGGCGGCGCCGTGCGGCGGACGTCGCTTCGCTCCGGCCGCCCTACGCCCGGCCGCCCTGCGCCCGGACATTGCGCCGCTCCGGTACAGGCCAACGCGTTCGTTCCTGTCTGCCGCCATGACCGCTCTCCGGTTGCCGGCAAGGAGAAAAATCCTAACACGAGACGCAGGCCGATGGCAAGTCCGCCGGCGCCGCCCGGCCGACCTGCGACGAATGCCGGGTGCCGCGCTCCGGCAAAAGCGGCGACGTCATTCGCGGCCGATGGTGACAGGGACGGGTACGTCGAGGGTTCCCCAATCCGGCGGATAGACTGCCTGCCGGACGAACCGGTGGAAGCTGGAATGGGGCCAATCCGCCGCCGCAGAGACCAGCCCGTGCTTGACCGGGTTGATGTGGATGTAGTCCCGGTGTGCGGCATGGTCCTGGTCGTTGCGGATCACGTGCTCCCAGAAGCGCGGCTGCCAGACGGGGCGGGCTCGCCCGCCCGCCGTCGCCAGGCCGCGGCTGAACTCGGACTTGATCCGGCGCCAGCGGACCGAGAAATCGGCATCGTCCTCCGGCAGGATCCAGATGGCATGCAGGTGGTCGGGCAGCACCACCATGGCGTCGATCGCGAACGGCCGGGCCGCCATCTCCCGTCGCATCACGTCCCGCAACAGGGCGACACGGGCCGGATCGGCAAACACCGGCCGCCGCTGATGGGTGACGACGGTGAAGAAATACGTCGCGCCCGGCACATACATCCTGCGGTACTGCATGACCAGCCCCTGCCCGTTGCCGGGGATTCCGGATACCCGTCAACGTCCCCGATTGCAAACAAAAAGCGAACGCCGATCGGGGCGACGGCATTCGTCGTAGGTCGGCCGGAGCGCAGCGATGCCCGACGCCCGATGCCGCCAGGGGTACGGACGGTCTCGCCGCGATCCGGGCGCGCGGCCCCGCACCCCGGCGCCGGGATCGCTCCGATAACGCCGTGGGCAATGGCGGCGCCGTGCGGCGGGCGTCGCTTCGCTCCGGCCGCCCTACGCCGGCCGACCTACGACAGGAGACTGTCATCCGCCAGTTCCTCCCCCCGCACCCGGGCGAACATGGCCAGCAGGTGGGGGACGTCCAGGCCGGCGCGGGCGTCGCCGCGGATGTCGAAGACGATGTGGCCTTCGTGGAGCATGACGGTGCGCTCGCCCACGTCCAGGGCGTGGCGCATGGAGTGGGTGACCATCAGCGTGGTCAGGCCGTGCGCGGTCACGATCCGCCGGGTCAGGTCCAGCACGAACTCCGCGGTCCTGGGGTCGAGCGCCGCGGTGTGCTCGTCCAGCAGCAGGATGCGCATGCCGGCCAGCGTCGCCATCAGCAGGCTGACCGCCTGGCGCTGGCCGCCGGACAGCAGGCCCATGCGGTCGTGCAGCCGGTCCTCCAGGCCCAGGCCCAGGCCGGCCAGGCGCTCGCGGAACGCCGTGCGGCGGGCGTGGGTCAGGGCCGGGCGCAGGCCGCGCCGCCGGCCGCGGGACGCGGCCAGCGCCAGGTTCTCCTCGATGCTCAGGCCCTCGCAGGTGCCGGCCATCGGGTCCTGGAACACCCGCGCCACCAGCCGGGCGCGGCGCGGCGCCGGCCAGCGGGTCACGTCGATGCCGTCCACCACGACCGACCCGCGGGTGACCGGCGCGTCGCCGGTGATCGCGTTGAGCAGGGTCGACTTGCCCGACCCGTTGGAGCCGATCACGGTGACGAACTGCCCGGTCGGGATGTCCAGGTCGATGCCGCGCACGGCCCAGGTCTCCAGCGGCGTGCCGCGGCCGTACACCACCTCCAGCCCGTGCACGCCGATCATCGTCCGGCCCCCCGCCGCAGCGCCGCGCGCAGCGGCCCGCCCATGCCCGGCAGGATCAGCGCCAGCGCCACCAGCACGGCGGTGACCAGGTTCAGGTCGGACGCCTGCAGCCCCAGGAACTCGGTGTTCAGGGCCAGCGCCACGGCGATCCGGTAGACCACCGATCCGGCCACGCAGCCGGCCAGCAGCCACAGGATGGCCCGGCCGCGCACCAGCGTCTCCCCCAGGATCACCGCGGCCAGGCCGACCACGATGGTGCCGACGCCGCTGGTCACGTCGGCGAACCCGTTGGCCTGCGCGAACAGCGCCCCGGCCAGCGCGACCAGCCCGTTGCTCAGCGCCATGCCGGCATAGACGTGGGTGGCCGTGGCGATGCCCTGCGCCTGCGCCATGCGCGGGTTGGCGCCGGTGGCGCGCATCGCCAGCCCGAACTCGCTGGTCAGGAACCAGGCCAGCAGCAGCACCACGGCCAGCACCAGCACCCCGATCACGACCGGCTTCATGACGAAGATCGACGGGCCCAGGCCGAAGAACGGGGTCAGCACCGTCGGGTCGTTGATGATCGCCACGTTCGGCCGGCCCATCACCCGCAGGTTCACCGAGAACAGCGCGATCATGGTCAGGATGCTGGCCAGCAGGTGGAGAATCCGGAACCGCACGTTGAGCAGCGCGGTGACCAGCCCGGCCGCGCCGCCCGCCGCCACGGCCACGGCGGTGGCCGCAAACGGATCGGCGCCGTTGACGATCAGCGTCGCCGCCACCGCGCCGCCGAGGGGGAAGCTGCCGTCCACGGTCAGGTCCGGGAAGCTCAGCACGCGGAACGACAGGAACACGCCGAGCGCGACCAGGCTGTACACCAGGCCGATCTCCACGGCGCCGAGAAAGGCGATCAGGGTCATCGCGATGTCGTGCGGGTGCCGGGGGGCGTGCCGGGCCGCGCGGGCCCGGCGGCGCCGACCATAGCACGCCCGGCGGGTGCCGCCAGCGGCCCCGTGCGCCGGATCGCGGCGCCCGAAATTGTTACGATTTGGCAACGGCCGGCGCAAAAGCGTGGCATTGTGTCGCCCGTTGTGTATCCTCCCCGTGCAGGGATTACGGGCACAAGGGGGGCAACGATGCTCGCGTCCGCGACGGAACGGGGGGCTTTGCGGGGCGGGGCACGCGCCCTGGCGGCCGCGAGGACGGCGGCGATGGCGGCAGCGGTGGCGGCGGCGGTCACGGCGGCGCTGCTGACCGTCCCGGCGGCGGGAACGGCCCAGCAGTTGGCGGGGCGGCCGGGGCCGCAGGTGGCGGCGATCTCGCCGCCGCCGGTGGTGCCGCTGCCGGCGGAGGCGGCCGGGCACCTGCTCGGCGAGACCGACGTACGGCGCTACGCGCTGATCTTCGAGTTCCAGGACCGCGCCGACTGGGCCGGGGCCGACCAGGTCGTCGCCCAGCTCGAGGACCGGCGCCTGATGGGCCATGTCCTCCTCCAGCGCTACCGGCCCGACAGCGGCTATACCGCCAGCTTCGCCCAGCTGCGCGACTGGCTGGCCGTGCACGCCGACCACCCCGGCGCCGACACGCTCTACGCGCTGGCCCAGCAGCGCCGCCCGCGCGGGGCGGACGCGCCGCGCCGGCCGGACGACCCGGTGCACGTCGAGGGCCAGGTGCACCGGCTGGGCGTGCCGATGTGCCCGGCCGCGGCCAACCTGAGCGGCCCGGCCGAGGCCGCCAAGGAGCGCATCCGCATCTATGCCCGGCGCTACCAGCCCGACCGTGCGCTGGCCTATCTGCAGGGGCCGGGCGGGGCCGGGCTCGGTCCGGTCGAGTACGACCGCCTGCTGGCCGAGGTCGCCGCCGCCTATTTCTATGCAGGCGAGTCGGACGCCGCGGTGCGCCACGCCGAGGCCGCGGCGGCGCGCTCCGGCGGCCGCACCGAGAAGGCGCTGTGGATGGCCGGGCTCGCCGAATGGCGCCGCGGCGATCCGGTCGCCGCGGCGCGCTGGTTCGAGCGCTATGCCGATGCCGAATGCTCGTCGGCCTGGGAGAGCGCGGCCGGCGCCTACTGGGCGGCGCGCGCCCACCTGCGCGCGCGCAACTTTCCGCAGGTCGGCCCCTGGCTGGAGCGGGCGGCGCGCGAGCCGCGCACCTTCTACGGCCTGCTGGCGCGCCGCGCCCTGGGGGTGGACGCCGACTTCGCCTTCGATGCGCCGCCGGTGACGCGGGTCCATGTCGAGGCGCTGGCCGCCGAGCCGGGCGGGCGCCGCGCGCTCGCCCTGCTCCAGGTCGGGCGGACCGGCCTGGCCGAGGCCGAGCTGCTGCGCCTGCGCCCCGACGACCGCCGGGTCGCGCAGGCCATGGTCGCGCTGGCCGACCAGGCCGGCCTGCCGGGCGCGGCGATCCAAATGGCGCTCGTCCACCAGCCGGGGCCGGGCGCGTATTACGACGCGGCGCTGTATCCGGTGGCGCCGTGGCAGCCGGTGGGCGGCTACCGGGTGGACCGGGCGCTGCTGAACGCGATCATGCGCGAGGAGTCGCGCTTCGACCCGCGCGCGATCAGCTATGCCGGGGCCACCGGCGTCATGCAGCTGATGCCGCAGACCGCCAGCGCGGTGGCCGGGCAGAACCTGCGCGGCGCCGACGGCCGGCAGCGCCTGTTCGACCCGGCGTTCAACATGATGCTGGGCCAGCGCTACGTGCAGGACCTGCTCGACTGGGGCGGCGAGGGCGGCCTGATGCGCGTGCTGGTCTCGTACAACGCCGGGCCGCTGAACGCGTCGCGCTGGCTGGAGGCGACCGGCCACGGCGGCGACCCGCTGCTGTTCCTGGAAAGCATCCCGCTGGGCCAGCCGCGCGAGTACACCCGCCACGTGCTGACCAGCCTGTGGATCTATCGCCACCGGCTGGGCCAGACCGCGCCGTCGCTCGACGACCTTGCCGCCGGGGCGTGGCCGCGCTACACCCGCCTGGATCGAGCATCAGCGCAGGTCGCGGAGCGTGTCCGGGATTGACGAGAGCCGGCCGTTCGTGCCGGTCAACATCGCCGTGCTGACCGTGTCCGACACCCGCACGCCGGCCGACGACCGCTCGGGCGACGTGCTGGTCGAGCGGCTCGTGGCTGCCGGCCACCGCCTGGCGGCGCGGGCGATCGTCCGCGACGAGCGCGCCGCCATCGCCGGACGGCTGCGCGCCTGGGTCGCCGACCCCGGCGTCGACGTGGTGATCACCACCGGCGGCACCGGGGTGACCGGCCGCGACGTCACGCCCGAGGCGCTGGCCGACGTGGCGGAGAAGGACATCCCCGGCTTCGGGGAGCTGTTCCGGCAGCTGAGCTATCCCATGATCGGCACCTCGACGATCCAGAGCCGCGCCGCGGCGGGCGTGGCCGGCGGCACCTACCTGTTCGCCCTGCCCGGCTCGCCCGGCGCCTGCCGCGACGGCTGGGACGGGATCCTCGCCCACCAGCTCGATTCCCGCTACCGACCGTGCAATTTCGTCGAACTGCTCCCGCGGCTCCGGGAGCACCAATGATCTTGAAGCGGACCGCGCCGGGCGGGTACCGGGTCGCGGCGGGCCGGCGGCTGCCGGCGATGGCGGCGGTGCTGCTCGCCCTTGCCGGCGGCCTCGCCCCCGGCCCGGCCCCGGCCCAGGCGGACGCCGCGGCCGCGCCGGCGCCGCAACGCTGGCTCGGCCCCGCGGTGGCCGGCGCGGCGGGCGGTGCCGTGCTGTTCGGCCTGGGATTCCGGCTCGGGCGGCGGCGGGAGCGCAGGGTGCTGTCGGCCGTGAGCAGCGGCCTGGAGCGCAGCAACGTCTCGCTCGAGACGCGGCTGGACCAGCGCAACCTGGAGCTGGAGGGCGCCAACCGCGAGCTCGATGCCTATGCCTATGCCATATCGCACGACCTGCGCGCGCCGCTGCGCACGATCGACGGGTTCGCCGACCTGCTCGCCGAGCATCCCGGCGTCGCGGTCGACGAACGCGCGGGCCACTATCTGGCGCGCATCCATGCCGGCGTCGAGACGCTGACCGCGCGGCTGGACGACCTGCTGGCGCTGTCGCGGGCGACCCGCGGCGCGCTGCGCCACGACCGGGTCAACATGACGGCGCTGGCCGAGGCGGCGGTGCGCGGGCTGGCCGCACGCCACCCGCATCGGGCGGTCGAGGTGCGCATCGCCCCGGGCATGACCGCGTGGGGCGACGGCCGGCTGCTGTCCACCGTGCTGACCCACGCGCTCGACAACGCCTGGAAGTTCACCGCCGGCCGGCCGACCGCCAGAATCGACGTCGGTGCGGAAGAGCGCGACGGCGAGACCGAGTTCCACGTGCGCGACGATGGGGTTGGCTTCGACATGGCCTACGTCGACAAGCTGTTCACGCCGTTCCGCCGCCTGCACGGGCCGGAGGAGTTCCCCGGCGGCGGCATGGGGCTGGTCATCATTCACAACATCGTCCGCCGCCACGGCGGCCGCGCCCGGATCGAGGCCGCGCTGGACCGGGGTGCGACATTATCGTTCACGCTGCCGCACCGCGAGGGTCCGGGCTGATTGTGCCGTCGATCGTCAATGCGAATTTTGTTTGACCTCCAGGGGGTAATTTTATCATTATATTGCCTATGGGGATTGTGACAGATGCTCCGGCCGGAACGGCCGCGGGGGGCCGGGCCGGCAGCGATTCGGGCACGGGCGGAGCCATGGCCAGAACGCTGAGCGTGCTGCTCGTCGAAGACTCCGAAGACGACGCCGAGCTGCTGCGCGCCCAGCTCCACCGGGGCGGGTTCCGCCTGGACTGGCAGCGGGTGGACAGCGCCGACTCGATGCGGGCCGCACTGGCGGTACGCACCTGGGACCTCGTCCTGGCCGACTACGCCATGCCGCGCTTCAGTGCGTTCGGCGCGCTGACGGTGCTGCGCGAGACCGGCGCGGACCTGCCGCTGATCGTCGTCTCCGGCGCGATCGGGGAGGAGATCGCCGCCGGCCTGATGCGCCACGGCGCCGAAGACTTCGTCCACAAGGACAACCTGACCCGGCTGTCCGCGATCGTGCATCGGGAGCTGGCGGCGGTCGATGCGCGCCACCGCGCCGCGGCCGCCCTGCACCAGAGCGAGCAGCGCTACCGCGTGCTGGCGGAGACGGCGCAGGTCGGGATCTGGCACCTTTCGCCGGCCGGGGAGACGATCTACCTGAACCCGGCAATGGGCGCGCTGCTCGGGCTGGACGGGGGCGACCGGCTGGCCGGCACGCGCATGGAGTCGTTCATCGCCGGGACCAGCCGCCCGCGCGTGCGCCGGGCGCTGAACCGCTGGCAGGCCGGGCAGCGCAGCACGTTGGAGGCGGAGCTCGGCGGGCCCCGCGGCGTGCGCCGGTCGGTGCTGATCGCCGGGGCGCCGATCCTGGCGCCGGGCGGCGGCGTGGAAAGCCTGATCGTCACCTTCACCGACATCACCGCCCGCAAGGCGACCGAGGCGCAGCTGCGCTCCGCCAAGGATCAGGCCGAGGCCGCCAACCGCGCCAAGAGCGAGTTCCTGGCCATGATGAGCCACGAGCTGCGCACGCCGCTCAACGCCATCATCGGGTTCTCCGAAATGATGCTCGAGGCGGTCGGGGGCGACCTGAGCGACGCCCGCCACCACGAGTACGTCACCGCCATCCACGGCAGCGGCAAGCGGCTGCTGGAGATGATCAACAACATCCTCGACCTGTCCAAGATCGAGGCCGGCCGGCTTGAGCTGCGCGAGGAGGAGATCGACTTCGGCACGGCGATGGCCGACTGCGTGAACCTGCTGCACCCGCAGGTGCTGGCCGGACGCCTGGACATCGCGCTCGACGTCGCCGAGCCCGCCCCGGCGCTGTACGCGGACCGCCGCCTGGTCGAGCGGATCATGATGAACCTGATCGCCAACGCCATCAAGTTCACCACCCCCGGCGGCTCGGTCCGGGTCCAGGCGGCGGTGGAGGAGGACGGCCGGCTGGCGCTGGTCGTGGCCGATACCGGCGTCGGCGTGTCCCGCGAGGACATCGACAAGGCGCTGACGCCGTTCGGGCAGGTCGGCGGGCTGCTGACCCGCCGCCACGAGGGCACCGGGCTCGGCCTGCCGCTGACCAAGATCCTGGTGGAGATGCACGGCGGCTCGCTGGTGTTCGACAGCGAGCCCGGGGTCGGCACCGTGGTCACGGTGCGCTTCCCCCGCCAGCGCGTGCTGCGCCCGGCGGCCTGAGCCGGCGGAGGGACATACGGGGCGCGTGCGGGGACGCTCAGTCGAGCGGCCGGACCACGCGGAAGCCGAGGCTTCGGTGCGCAAATCGCCGATGTTGGCGTGCCGCCACGGCCGGCCGAACGCCGGACGCAGCATCATTCCGGTCTCGACGGCCCCATTCGAACAGGTCAACGACCGGCCATGTTGGCCCTTCGCCGGCGGTTGCCGAACCGCCGGCGCCTACGGTGTCGCCTACACCCGTTGATTTACCCATGGTTTTAATTCAATCCGTACCGAATTGGAATTACAGCAGTCCCGTGGCGTCACTTTGGCGTGCGACTTATGACAGGGCCTGTTCCGGCAGGCCCGCCGGGGCTACGGCGTCCACAGCTGGAGCTTCGGGAAATAGCTCCGATACCTGGACGGATCGCGCGTCAGCAGCACCAGACCGGACACGGCGGCATGCGCCCCAATGTAGAAATCGGGCAAGGGCGAGGTCCGGACGCCGCCCCGGCGGCGATATTCCAGGAACGCCTTGCCGGCCACGAACGCGGCGGAATAGGGCAGGGGAAGCCGTTGCATCTGGGCCGGGGTCAGGACCGCTTCCAGCGCGGCCTCGCTCGCGAAGGTCACGGACAGTTCGGCATAGATGATCGGGTTGATGGCAATCGTGTCGCGATCGGCGGCCTCGGCCAGGGCGTTCGCCGACCAGTCCCCCCAATCCGGATCGTTGCCGATCACGTCGATCAGGACGTTGGAATCGACCAGGATCATTGCGAACCCGGTTTGTCCCCGCCGATCTCCCGATCGGCCGGCACGCCGCGCATGAGGGCGATGATCTCGTCGGTGGGCATGGGAGAGGGTCCGGCGCCACGGAGCCCCTGGACCAGCTTCTGACCCCGCGTGGGCCCCGCCGCGGGCCCTTCCGCTTTGCGCAATCGGACCTCGTCTCCGACCAGCTCGACGATCACATCCGTGCCGGGCGTCAGCCCCGCCCGCTCCCGGATCGCCTGGGGAATGGTGACCTCCCCCTTGTCCGTGATCCGCATCGCCCGCTCCCATTCCTACGTCTCTCGGTAAGAATGGTCGTCCGGTGAATGGGCTGGCAAGCGCTTTGGTGCGCAAATCATCAACGTGGCGTGGCGGCCGGGAAGCCGGCGGTGCTTGTCGCGTTCAGCTGACCGGGCACGAGAACGGCATGCCGAGCTGCGTCATCCGATTGATCAAGACGGGCACCGTCAACTTGATGAGGGCGGAACGGCAACTGGGGTAGCGGAAACCGTTGGTCGGCTGGCCGGACGAGGTCACGCCGCCGGACCGTGAGGCTATCTCAGTGGCTTACCCTGGGTTCGCGGCCCATGGACAAACGGCCGGAATTCTGAGGCTGTGTCAGAGGCTTACGGGAGGCGGTTTGCGGGCGTGTGTCTATGCGTCAGCGGCCGCCGGGGCGGCGTCGGTCACCGCCAGGACCTGCTTGGGCGTTGAAGCGCCGAGCTTTTTCAGGATGTCGCCGAGCTCCGCGGTGATTTCCGTGCGCTGAACAATGGTCCGGCGCTCACTGCGGTAGCAGACCGCCTTGAGCCGGCCCAGCGCGGGCGCGATCCGGCTCCACATCCGGCTCCACGGCTCGCCGCAGCGCAGCTCGGCGGCCCGCTGCACCTGCAGGGCCGGCACGCACAGCTTGACGTGCGCCTCGATCCGGCGCGGCGACCAGTGGACCATCGGCCGCACCTCCAGCCCGCGCTGCTTCATCTTCCGGAAGCACGCCTCGATGATCCAGGCGCCCTTGCAGCCAAGCGCCACGTCCTCCGCCGACAGGGTGCCGTCGTTGGTGATCACCACGAACTTGCCGTCGAAGGCGGCCGCCGCCTGCACCTTCGCCCGGTCGAGGCACGGCCGGCCGCGCCCGTCGGTGCCGAGATAGCGGGCGAAGCGGCGCGAGGCCAGGAGTGCGCAGGCCGCCTTCGGGTGCTCGTCGGCGCGCTCGTCCAGCAGCGCCGGATCGGCCCGCAGCGCCTCCAGGACCTCCTCGCGGAGGATTTGTTGTGGCGAGGGGGCATACCCTTGTATGGCGCGCGGGCTCCTGAGCAGGCGAGCCGCCTCCGTCCCCGAAAGCCATCACGCCTGTCGGCCCGGCCGCCGCCCCGACCCCGGTCCGGGCGATCCGTGCACCAACGCCGCGGCGCGCCGGGTCCGGGTGCCGGCCGCCGCATGGGGCGGCCGGGCCGGGCCGGACGGGCGACCCGTCGGCTCAGGTGAACGGCCGCACCTCGATGTCGACGCGGCGGTTGGCCTGGCGGCCTTGCGGCGTCGTGTTCGGGGCGATCGGGTAGGCCTCGCCGTAGCCGGCGGTGACGATGCGCGCCGGGATCACGCCGCGGCCCATCAGGAACTGCGCGACCGAACTGGCCCGCCGCTCCGAAAGCTCCTGATTGTAGGCCGGCGCCCCGGTGCTGTCGGTGTGGCCGGCGATCTGGACCACGGTCTGCTCGTACTGCGCCAGCGTCCCCGCCAGCCGGTCCAGCGTCGAGTAGAACTGCGGGTCGATCTGCGCCGAATCGGTGCGGAACGTGACGTTCGCCGGCAGGCTGAGCTGCAGGGTGTTGCCCTGGCGCTGCACCTCGATGCCGGTGCCGGCGAGCTGCTGGCGCATCTGCGCCTCCTGCTGGTCCATGTAGGCCCCGACCGCGCCGCCGGCCAGCGTGCCGATGCCGGCGCCGATCAGCGCGTTGCGCGCGGTGTTGTCGCCGACCACCGAGCCGATGCCGGCCCCGGCCAGCGCGCCCAGCCCGGCGCCCGCCGCCGTGCGGCTGCCGACCGGGCCCTGCTGGCAGCCGGCCAGGGCGACGGCGGCCAGAACGACCATGGAAAGGATCAGTCTCACGGGTCTTCCTCCTCGTTCGTTGCGGCGGGCGCGACGGCACCGCCCAGGGCGCTGGCGCATCCTAGTCGCAACCCGACCATTGATATACGTATGACGTCGGCACTGCGGCCGAAAGAAGGCCCTTTCCCGGCAACCGATGCGCGCCGGGCGCGTGCCTATTCCCCCTGCTGCAGCAGCGCGCCGTGCCGGCGGGCGTGGTCGAACGAACGCAGGAAGAAGACGCCGGCCGCGGCCATGTACAGCGCGTTCAGCCCGGCCGCCCAGGCGAAGTGCGCCATGGAGAAGCCCTCGCCGAACAGCACGCCGCGCATGCCCTCGAACACGTGGGCCGGGGGCAGGGCCAGCGCGAGCCACTGGAACGGCGCCGGCAGCACGTCGACCGGATAGTACACGCAGGCGATCGGCGCCAGCAGGAACACCAGCGCCCAGGCCAGCGACTCCGCGCCCAGCCCGTAGCGCAGGATCAGCGAGGTCACGACCAGCGCGATCCACCACCCGCACACCAGCAGGTTGGCGAAGAACGCGGCCAGCGGCACGCCCATGGTCAGCGCGTTGAACCCGAACAGCGGCGCGGCCAGCAGCGCCGCCGGCACGACGCCGATCAGCGTGCGGATCAGGCTCATGGTCATCAGCGCCACGATCCATTCGCGCGGGCGCAGCGGGCTGACGAACAGCTGGCCCAGGTTGCGGCTCCACATCTCCTCCAGGAACGAGATCGACACGCCGAGCTGGCCGCGGAACAGCACGTCCCACAGCAGCACCGCGCCGATCAGCACGCCGGCGGCCTGGGCGATCCAGTCGCTGTCGCCGCGCAGGTGGGTGGTCAGCAGGCCCCAGACGAGCATCTGCACGGTCGGCCAGTAGGCCAGCTCCAGCAGCCGCGGCCAGGACCCGCGCAGCAGGTACCAGTAGCGCAGCACCATCGCGGCGACGCGCCGGGCCGGCGCCGCCGCTCCCGCGGTGCCGGAGGACACCCGGGCGCCGGTCATTGCGCGGCCTCGCGCGGGGCGGCCTCGCCGGCGCGGGCGATGTGCAGGAACACCTGCTCCAGCGTGTCGCGGCCGTACCGGGCGATCAGCGCCGCCGGCGCGCCGCGGTCGACGATGCGGCCGCGCTTCATCATCAGCACGTCGTCGCACAGCCGCTCGACCTCGGCCATGTTGTGGCTGGCCAGCAGGATCGTGGCGCCGTGCTCGGCCCGGTACGATTCCAGATAGCCGCGCACCCAGTCGGCCGTGTCCGGGTCGAGCGAGGCGGTCGGCTCGTCGAGCAGCAGCAGGTCGGGCGCGTTGACCAGCGCCTTGGCCAGCGCCACCCGCGTCTTCTGCCCGGCCGACAGCTTGCCGGTGGGCCGGTCGAGCAGCTCCGCCAGGTCGAGCCGTCGGGCCAGGTCGGCGATGCGCGGCCCGAGCCGCCGCACGCCGTAGAGCCGGCCGTAGACCCGCAGGTTCTCCCGCACGGTCAGCCGCGCCGGCAGGTCCACATAGGGCGAGGAGAAGTTCATCCGGGCCAGCGCCGGATAGCGGTTGGCCAGCATGTCGTGGCCCAGCGCCTCGATCCGGCCGTCGGTCGGCAGCATCAGGCCGAGCAGCATGGCGATGGTGGTGGTCTTGCCGGCACCGTTCCCGCCGAGCAGCCCGGTGGTGCTGCCGCGGGCGACCCGGAAGCCGATCCCGTCCACCGCGGTGGTCCCGTTGAAACGCTTGGTCAAACGCTCAACGTTGATGGCACACTGGTCAGACATGACCGATCATATGGCACTGCGCGCCGCGTCCGGCCAGCCGGAGCAGCCGCGGGGACCTCGCCGGCCGGGGCCGAAACAGGCAGGCATGACAAGCGACGACGCGACCACCACTCCGGCGCTGGCCGCCGGCGGGCGGATCAGCCTGCGCACCCTGATCGCGATCCGCTGGATCGCCGTGGCCGGGCAGCTCGCCACCGTGCTGCTGGTGCACTACGGCCTGGGCTACCGGCTGCCGATCTGGCCGGCGCTGGCGGTGATCGGGGTGTCGGTGCTGCTCAACCTGGCGGCGATGATCCAGGGGCGGGTGCGGATCCGCCTGGGCGAGCGCGACGCGGCGCTGTACCTGTCCTACGACCTGCTGCAGCTGTCCGTGCTGCTGTACCTGACCGGCGGGCTGCAGAACCCGTTCGTGCTGCTGCTGCTGGCGCCGCTGACGGTGTCGGCGATCATCCTGTCCAGGGGCGCCACCATCGCCATGACGGCGATCACGCTGGCCAGCCTGACCGTGCTGGCGATCTGGCACTACCCGCTGCCGGGCAGCCGGCTGCTGGCGGTGGCCGAGCCGCTGGAGCCGTCCCCGGTGTACGAGCTCGGGGTGTGGTTCGCGCTCAGCCTGTCGGCGGTGTTCGTCACCGCCTATGTCTGGCAGGTGGCCGACGAGGCGCGCCGGATCGGCGAGGCGCTGGCCGCCAGCCAGACGGCGCTGGCGCGCGAGCAGCGGCTGTCGGCGGGGGGCGCGCTGGCGGCGGGGGGGTGGCTTCTGGGGCAGCGGATCAGCGAGCGGGGGCCGCGGGCGATCGAGCTCTGGTTCGTGGCGATTCCGACGGAGATCGCGGCGCCCGTGCTGATCGCGGCGGGGGGCGCGTTCGGGCTGCTGGTCTTCGAGACGCTCACCTACCTGGGCGTGCGGCGGATGCGGTTCGCCAACGCGCCGGGCGCGGGGGCGCGCTAGGCGTCGTCGTGCTCGCGGGGCGCGGCGGCGGGGGCCTCTGGAGAGAGTCGCTGGAAGACGAGCTCGAGCCGCTTGAGGGCGAGCTCGACGTCGGGCTCTGAGCGCTTGGCGTCGATGGCGTCGACGACCTCGCGAGCGGCGTCCGAGAGACGGGGATAGCCGTAGCCGCGCCCGGAACCCTTGAGCCCGAGGCAGAGCGAGCGGATGGTCTGGCGGTCGCCCTTGGCCAGCGCGCCGCGGACCTCCCCGACGGCGGAATCAACCTCGGCGAGGAAGGACTGGAGGAGGTCGATGGCGCCGGGGGAGGTGGCGATCTCGGAGAAGATCTTGCCGGCGGTGGGGCCCGTTCCCGCCAGGTCGGGGAGGTGCTGGGCGAGGCAGGCGAAGAGCTTCCCGACGTCGTAGGGCTTGATGAGGACGTCGGCGAACCCGTGCTGGCGGACGCTCGAGAGCCAGGCGGTGGAGCTGTCCGAGGTGAGGGCGATGACGGGCCCGGTGAAGCCGTCCATGTGGAGGGCCTGCATGACGTCGGCGCCGCCGTTGGAGCCGAGCGCGCGGTCGTCGACGATGACCAGGTCCGCCCGCCCGGAGGCGATGTCGTCGCGCGCCTCCTCGTAGTCGGCTCGGGCGGTGAGCGTGATGCTCGTCGAGGCGAGGTGGTGGGCGAGGAGCCTGGCGTCGGGAGTGAAGGCCTGGAGCGCGACGACGGCGCCCGTGAGGGAGGGCGCCTTGATGTCGCAGGTGTAGCCGGAGGAGGGGGCGTCCCCGACCTCCAGGAACTCGTAGGGGTCGATCGCGTCGTCGAACTGGACGCCGATGTCGTGGATGTTGCCCGAGACGTGGCGACAGGATCGGACGGATCCCCTGAGGGTGCGGTGGTCGCCGTAGATGGTGGGGACCTGCATCTCGCAGAGCGTGCCCTGGTAGAGGAAGCCGCCGTGGAGGAAGCCGAGTCCGCCGACGGAGAGGTTCCGCGCGGTGACGAGGCAACGGGTCTCGACGCCTCCCGGGTGAAGGAAGGTGACGGGGAAGGGCTTGATGGAGAAGCTGACGCGGTCGTGGGCGCGCACGTTCTTGGTGATCTGCGACTCGGCGGCGAGCTTCTCGAGGGTGTCGAGGAGGTGATCGCGCTCGGCGTCGGTGATGCGGAGCGTGTCGATGGGCTGGTTTCGGCTCACGGGGCACGGATCCGATCTGTCGCGGGCGGGGGCGGGGCGGAGCGGGCGCGTCGCGCGGCGCCCAACGGGGCGGGGTATCGGGCGGGGGGGTCGGCGCGGTGACCTGGGAGACCCAGAGGGCGACCGGCCGGGGCGGGTCATGACGAGGAGTCGGGCTGTGAAGCGTCCGCGGCGGCCGCGAGGGGGGCGGGGCCTCCCGAGGCGACGCGCAGGCCGGCGATGAACTGTCGCTTGGCCAGGGGCCAGGCCAGCGCCGCGGCGTAGCCGGCGGCCTGGAGCTCGGCGGCGTGACGGGCCTGGCTCGGCGGCAGGAGGGCGACGACGCCTCCCTCGTGCCCGAAGATGCGGAGGGTCTTGATGATGGCGGGCGCGCGGCGCGCGGTGGCGGCCGTGGCGACCACGCGGGGGCGTCGGCGCTCGATCGCGTCCATGGTGTCCGCCAGGTCCGAGACGACCTCGACGTCGACCTGGTGGTCGGCCAGCATCTGGCGCAGGCGGGCGAGGCGCGCGGGGTCGGCGTCGACGATCAGCAGGCTCCCGGGCAGGGTGCTCTCGGGCGCGGGGGCCGGGGTCGGGGGCAGAAAGTCCTCGATCTCCACGGTCAGGTTGAAGGCGACGTGGACGTCGTGGACGTTGCCCAGGACCAGCCTGCATCGCTCGACGCGCGCGGTGAAGCACTCGACGCCGCCGGTCAGCGTCGGCAGGTAGACCTTGATGGGCGTGCCCGGGTGCAGGTACCCGCCGTGGATGAACCACAGCCCGGTGACGGAGATCATGCGCGGGCAGACGACGTAGAGCATCTCCATCCCGGGGTGGTGCTCGAGCATGATGGTGACGCTCTCGGGGCGGTAGGAGGCGGCCTTGGTCGCGTAGCCCGTGGAGTAGCCGCAGTCGAGGGCGTCCAGGAGCTCCAGTCGCTCGCGGGTGGTCAGGCGGATGATGTCCCATCGTTGATTGACGACCATGGTGGAGCCCCGACGAACGGCGCCCGCGACGCGCGGGCGGCTTCGGCGGAGGATCGGATTCCGCGGAGGGACGCGCGCGACCGGGGGGCGCGGATGGCCGGGCGACGCGTGGATTTCCCCGGGCGTCCGCGGCGCCGCTTGACCGTCTTGACGCGCGGCGAGCGGTTCTCGGTCGCGTGGCGAGGGACCGCGCGGCGGGGGGCGAGCGGCTAGGATCCGTTCGATGAAGCCACGACGGCCCACACGAGCGGTCAGACTGGGGGACGAGCGGACCGGGATCGTGCAGATCGGCGGCGGTCTCGACGCGTCCGGTAAGCCGAACGGGGAGGCCCCGGCGCCGGTGGTGGTGCAGACGATGACCGCGGGCTACACGCACGAGATCGACGCGTGCGTGGCGGAGATCAACAAGCTCGCGGCGGCGGGGGCGGACGTCGTCCGCGTGGCGGTGCCGGCGAAGAAGGACACGGCGGCGCTGCCCGAGATCCTGAACCAGACGCGCGTGCCGATCGTGGCGGACGTTCACTTCCACTTCCAGCGGGCGCTCGAGGCGATCGAGGCGGGGGTTCACAAGATCCGGCTGAACCCTGGGAACATCTCGGACCGCGATCAGGTGGCGAGCGTCATCGACGCGTGCAAGGATCGCGGCCTTCCGATCCGCGTGGGCGTCAACGAGGGCTCGATCGTCGAGCGCAAGGACAAGCGGAAGCGGCAGGCGGAGCTCGGGAAGTTCTTCGCCGGGCGCAAGGAGGGTCACCTGCTCGCGCTGATGATCGCGAAGCTCGAGGAGTACCTCGAGCTCTTCTACGAGCGGGATTTCCACGACATCGCGATCAGCGCGAAGCTGATGGACGCGGCGCTGACGGTGTCGATCTACACGGAGATCGCCGAGCGCTTCGATCATCCGCTGCACCTCGGCGTGACGCACGCGGGCCCTCGGGAGACGGGGGCGATCCGCTCGATCGCGGCGCTGTCGGGTCTGCTCTGCCAGGGCGTCGGCGACACGATCCGGCTCAGCTACGCCAACGATCCGATCTACGAGGTGGAGGACGGGCTCGAGCTGCTCTACTCGCTCGGGCTGCGCGAGCGCGTGGGCGCGGACCTGATCGCGTGCCCGACGTGCGGGCGCATCCAGGTGGATCTCTTCACGCTCGTCCAGGACGTGCGGAGGAAGCTCGCCGACGAGATCACGCTCCCGATGAAGGTGGCGGTGATGGGGTGCGTGGTGAACGGCCCGGGCGAGGCGGAGGGCGCGGACGTCGCGGTCTTCGCGGGCGATCGTCGCGGCATCATCTACGTGCAGGGCGAGCGCGTCGCGAACGTGCCCGAGGGGGAGATCCTCGACCGCCTGCTCGGCGAGTGCCGCGAGTTTCAGGCGCGCGTGCTCCGTGGCGAGGCGAAGCTGGGGGAGAAGAAGGTGGAGATCGTGCCGCCCGATCCGATCGGGGAGCTTGGCTCGGGCGAGCGGAAGATCGCGGCGGGCGAGGTGGAGCGGGTCACGCCGCTGACGGTGCGGGGCGGGGCGGGCTGATCAGTCCCAGGCGCTGATGAGCTGGGCGAGGTCGGCGGCGCCGACGGCGCCGTCGCCGTCGAGGTCGGCCAGGCACGGCGCGGCGCACGCTCCCCACTGGCCGATGAGCTGGGCGAGGTCGGCGGCGTCGACGACGCCGTCGTTGTTGAGATCCGGTCCGGGCGCGAGCGCGGCGTCCGCGAGCTTCTCGAGCCAGGCGCTCGCGAGCGCGTCGGCGCCGGCGCCCGAGTAGTGCGCCGAGTTCGAGCGGAGGCCGGCGGCGATCTGGTCGTCGAGGATGCCGAAGCGCGGGTCGAGGAGCAGGCTGATCGCGGGGCCGTTGTGAGCCTGGGCGTTCGCGAGGATGTAGGCGTGCCAGTCCCCGCGGGTTCCCGTGC
>Ga0081535_100617_pt1 | contig 20842 bp, 14 predicted proteins | sample HotLakmasection3_FD_71020 | JGI IMG/M metagenome (GOLD analysis project Ga0081535, IMG submission 71020) | Hypersaline microbial mat communities from Hot Lake, Washington, USA - Section #3 (SPADES assembly) (version 2) | ecosystem: Environmental > Aquatic > Non-marine Saline and Alkaline >... | reverse complement strand
CAACCTGGAGGCAGGAAGAAGACGACCAAGCGGCGCAGCTTTGGCCTCCCAGCGCCCCATCTGATATCTGGCCGCTGGTGGACGGGCTAGCGCTGACGCTGGGAGCGCGCCGAATTGTGGTGATGCTCAGCGAAACCATTGAGGCCGCCTCGTTGCAGGTGCCCCAGGAATGGGTGGATATCCCGGACTGGGCAGCGGATTATTATTTGGCCGCGCACGTTGATGTGGATGAGCAGCGGCTGGTGCTGTGGGGGTATGCGACCCATGCCCAGGTGAAAACGCAGGGAGTTTATGAGGCGAGCGATCGCACCTACACCCTCAGCGACATCGACCTGATTCAGGACTTTGCCGTTTTTTGGGTAGCCCAACAGCTAGAGGAGCTGCAAACTGCCCCGATCGCCGCACTGCCGCCGTTACCAACGGCTCAAGCCGAGCAACTGATCGAGCGGCTGACAAGCGTGGCAGAACCGAGGCTTGATCTCCCGTTTGAGCAGTGGGGCGCATTGCTGAGCAATGGCAGCTGGCGGCGACAGCTTGTGCAGCGACGGCAGGGAACTGTGCCGGTAGATTTGGGGCGCTGGGTCAGTCAGGTCTTTGAGCCGGGATGGCGATCGCTGGAATTGCTGTTGCCTCAAACTCCAGCCTTAGCGTTTCGTTCAGCGGCGACCCGCAATGAGATGATCAGCCGAGGCAAGCTCATTTGGTTGGATGCGTCCAGCGGCGAATTCGTACTAGTGCTCAGAATTGGCACGGTAACAGGGAGTGGCGAAGTGGCAACGTCGGGCAATCGCCGCAGCATTCAAGTGCAACTGTTTCCCTCCGATGCAACGGTACTGCCTGCTGGCGTTACCCTGGCTTTGGATGTGCTGGAAACTGCCGAGCGACTGCAAGCGGTGCAGGCAGGTGAGCACGACAACTACATTCAGCTACCGAGTTTTCGCTGTCCGCCAGGGCAGGGATTTCGCGTCAGCGTTCAGCTAGCAGATGCTATCTTTCTAGAAGATTTCATCAGCTGAGTCTATGGAACAGCGCATTTTGCTCAATCTGGGTCAGGGGGATTGGCAGTCGGGGTTTGCCAGTGTGACCGCTCAGCTTTGGGAGAATGAGCAACCCCCCATCCAGTTTGTAGGCAGTTTGCCGCCCCAACCGAACCTCGCCACGAACTATGAGCGCTGGCAGCAGCTCTATGAAGCGATTTTCGGTACGCAAAGCCGCTGGCGACGGGCCGCTGCTGATTTTGAATTTGAGACGACAACACCTACGAATGTGTCGCAGCAAGCGTTTGCCGCGCTCTGCACAACCTTACGAACCGAGTTAAACCAGTGGCTAGCAGCGGCGACGTTTGCCCCCATTGATCGCCGCCTGCGCACCCAGCTCTCAGCCCCTGCCGCCATCCGGGTCATGCTGACGGCCCATGCCCCATCAGTGCTGCGGTTTCCCTGGCGACTGTGGCATTTATTCGATGACTACCCCAATGCGGAACTCTCCCTGAGCCTGCCCGACTACAGCCGCGCCCTCAAACAGGTGCAGGCAAACCCAGTCAGCAAAGTCCGCATCTTAGCGGTGTTGGGCAATGATGCGGGCATTGATGTGGCCACCGATCGCCAGATGTTGAGTCAATTGCCCGAGGCCGAAGTCACGCTGCTGGCTCAGCCCACCCTGAGCGAGTTGCAGCACCAGCTCTGGGAATCGAGCTGGGACATCTTGTTTTTTGCCGGACATAGCACCAGTCGCGGTCAGGGGTATTTGCAGGTCAATGCGACCGCAGCGCTGACGGTTGAACAGCTCAAATATGCTCTCCAACGGGCGGTGCAAAAGGGCTTGCAGCTCGCCATTTTGAATTCCTGTGACGGACTGGGGCTGGCCTGGGCGTTGGCCGACTTGCACCTGCCGCAGACGATTGTGATGCGCGAGCCCGTCCCTGATGCGATCGCCCATCAGTTCCTTAAAGGGTTCCTTGCTCAGTTCTCTCGGGGGCAGCCTCTCTACAGCTCAGTGCGCGTAGCTCGCGAGAAGCTACACGGGCTGACGGACTTGGGCAATTGTGCGGTCTGGCTACCCGTGATTGTGCAAAACCCAGCCGAGGAACCGCCGACCTGGCAGGAGTTGGTCGGGCATCGCCCGATTGCACCGCCCGTTCCTCAGTCGCAGTCGCAGCAACGACTCGGCTTAACTCCCGCTATGCGCCGCTTGGGGCTAAGTACGCTGGCGATTACCGCCGCGATCGCGGGACTGCGCTGGGTCGGTGTCCTACAATCTGCCGAACTCTCCGCCTACGATGCCCTGATGCGACTTCGCCCCGCAGAAACCGCTGATCCCCGGCTGGTGGTGGTGACGGTTGATGAAAGCGATATTCAGGCGCAAACCGAGGGCGATCGCCGGGGGTCTTTAGCGGATGCCACGTTGCTTCAAACCCTCATCACCCTGGCAGACTATGAGCCGCGGATCATCGGCCTGGATCTGTACCGTGACTTTCCGGCTAGCGATCCGGCTCTCATGGAAGCGCTGTCGCAGCCCAATGTGGTGGGGCTATGCAAAAGCCGGGATGCGATCGCCGACAGCATCGGTATCAGCCCACCCCCAGAACTGCCTGCCAATCAAGTTGGCTTCAGCGACTTCATTGAAGACACTGACGGTATTTTGCGGCGACAACTGTTGACGCTCACGCCCGATCCGGTATCCCCCTGCGCCTCGCCTTACGGGTTTGCCACGCTGATCGCCATCCATTACCTCAACGAGGCCGGACTGCAACCCACCTTTACGGCCCAGGGTGATTTGCAACTTGGGGCGGTCGTCTTTCCCCGGTTAGAGCGGCGAACCGGCGGCCTGCAAAGTATGGATCCGGGCGGCAACCAGCTCTTGCTCAACTACCGCTCCCTACCGTCCCCAGCGCAAATCGCCCCCCAAATCTCCCTCCAGCAATTGTTGAACGGCCAGGTGAATCCAGAACGCCTTCGCGATCGCATCGTCTTGATCGGCGTCACGGCTCCCAGCAGTGGCGATTACTGGTCAACGCCTTATGGCACTCAGGCCCAAAACCGGACGGCAGGCGTGTTTATGCAAGCCCACATGATTAGCCAGATGATTAGTGCGGTGGAAGACGATCGCCCCCTAATTTGGGTGTTGCCGCAGTGGGCGGAAGTGATGTGTATTGCCCTGGGAGCGATCGCGGGTAGTCTGTTGGCCTGGCGCTGGCAGTCAGCTCGGCTCGTGCTGGCTTGGTTACTTACCGCCAGTGCTTTAACGGTCGGTGCCTGGGCCGTTCTGTTAACTGGGGGTTGGTTACCGCTGTTACCGACGCTGTTGAGCCTGGGCAGCGGTACGCTCTTAACGGCCTCTCAAGCAACTTTAGCCACGTCTGATCGCTCGATAGAGCCCCCTAACTTTTCGTAATAATACGGAAACCTGACGGCTTCACACGTTCCGTTATAAACTCTGAAATGAGAATTCAATTATATGGGATAGCTATCTCCGCTACCCCAAAACAGGCAAGATGCCTGCCCTAACAATTTGGATGGTATTGATTCTCATTTCTCACTCAAACGCTAAGCTTTTATTGCGATCCCTGCTCAAAAACGTTGCAGAATTGACGATGCTTGGCCCACAGTCCCCTTTACTGTGCATGACGTTTCCTTGAGACTGATGATCATGAGAGATGCTGGTAGGCGATCGCCTTCAGTAGCGCCGCTGCTGTTGCAAGCATCGGTAACCCTTGGGCTGCTACTGTTTTTCCCGGCTGTCACTCTAGCGCTCCCGACACCGCCCGACCAGGGCGCACCCACCGGACGCCAACGGGGGGGAGCCTCCCGCGGCGACTGCGCCGACTATCAAGATTTGACCGCCCTGGTACCTGTCGTGGATGGCATTGTTTGGAGCCAAACGAGCAGCCCGACCCCTGACTTTTTCTTCTACGTCCCCGAAGCGCTGTCTGCCGACATGCCGTTAGAGCTGGTCGTGCAAGATCGTGAGGACAACTACGTTTTTCGTCAGCAGTTCTCCGTCGATGCGCCCCCCGGCATCCTCAGCATCCCCGTGACCTCCGAAGACGCTGGCTTAAGCCCGGGTGAAGCCTACCACTGGACGTTTTCTATCTACTGCGATGCAGCTCGTCCCTCGGCGTCAGTGTCTGTTTTTGGGACTATCCAGCGGGTTGACGATGCGGTGGTCATCACGCCGGATGCCCCGCTCACCCCAGATCGGCAACTTGATCTGGCCCAACAGTACGCCGAAACGGGGCTCTGGCATGAAGCGATGGCCCTCACGCTGTCGCTGCACTCCACGAACTCTGACGATACCGAGTATCTAGAAATGTTGGAGGCGCTCTTAGAATCTGCTGGAATTTCAGACATTGCGCCGACGGTGCCCGTGAGTGAGGTCCCCGAGTGACCCGTGCGATCGCCCCTCTGGTCTCAGTCGGCTGCATCGCCATTTTGGGGATGTTCTGTAACCGAGGCGAGGGGCAGGCGCAGGTCATCCCCGACCCTACCTTGTCTGTCGAAAGTTCCCTCGTTAATACGGTGACAACTGACGGCACTCTCCAGACCATCACGGGCGGCGCGCTCCGGGGCAGCAATCTGTTTCACAGTTTTGAGCAGTTTTCTATCCCAGCGGGCGATACAGCGGTTTTTGCCAATCCCGATTTTGTGGCCAATATCATCAGTCGTGTCACCGGAGGCACGCTCTCAGATTTGCAGGGAACGATTCAAGCGGGGGGCAGCGCCAACCTGTTTCTCATCAATCCGGCAGGGATTGTCATCGGGCCAAACGCCCGGCTGGATATCGGCGGCTCTTTCCTGGCTAGCACCGGGAACGGTTTAGGGTTTGAGAATGGGTTTCTGTACGATACCGTCGATCCGCAGGTGCCGCCCCTGTTAACGATTAGTGCGCCCATCGGGATCAATCTGGGTCAGGCTCCTGGTGATATCGCTGTCGGAGGATCCGGTGGCCCCCCTCCTTTATCCATCGTTGAGGGCCAGACGCTCGCCCTGATCGGCGGCGAGGTCTGGATCACGGGCCGCGAACTCACAGCCCCTGGGGGGCGAGTTGTAGTCGGTAGCGTCCAGGAGGCGAGTCGTCTGAACCTCACGCCAGATTCCCTGGGATTTGACGTGAGCTTCGACGGGGTCACTAACTTTGGCGATATTCAACTAACCGATCGCGCCGTGATCGATACGAGTGGTCTCGGGGGCGGCGCGATCGCCCTCCAAGGCCGAGACATTACCCTCTCTGGTCAGTCGGCGCTGATTTCCGATACGCTGGGCGATCGCGATGGCAGCGGTATTCAAGTGGTGGGCGATCGCATCCAACTGCTGGATAGCTCCTACCTTGGGGCGGCAACCTTGGGCAGCGGAACCGCCAGCAGCATTGATATCACTGCCAATGATATTGAAATCATTGGGACTGGCATCGCCAACTACAAACTCGTTGAGTTCAGTACCTTTTTGGGGGCTAGGCAGATCAGCGATCGCCAGATTGGCGGCATTGCTACCACGACCGTCGCATCAGGACGCACCGGAGACATCTCTTTCAATGCCCAACGCATTTTGCTGGACGAAGGGATTTTAGTGTCTACCGAGTCATTTGGTACTGGCGATAGCGGCGATATCACCATTGCCGCCACAGCATCGCTCCAGACAAGGGGATCGGGCATTTTGGCAGGGAGCCGAGTATCGGGCCTCCCCTTGCTGACTGCCGACGGTATCCCGACTGGCTTGTCGACTCGGGGCATTACCGCCGGAGGGAATGGCAGCATCGCAATTCGTACCCCTCAACTAACGGTAGAGGAAGGGAGTGTCATTTCCGCCAGCACATTCAGCGATCGCGATTCGGGTAATGTTTCGATCAGTGCCCCCAATTCCGTAACCCTCCAAGGTTTTTTTGATCCGTTTCCCATTCCCACCTCCATTACAACAATCACGATTGGCGGCAGCGGCAGCGCTGGAAATGTGCAAATTGAAACAGGCCGCTTACTCGTTCAGGATGGTTCATTAATCTCAGCTGATTCAGGTTCCAGAGCAATTGAGGATAACGTTATTTTTGGCGGCAGCGCGGGTAATGTGACCATCGCCGCTACTGAATCAGTCGATATTGTGGGTGAACGGCCTGTGATTGCTGGCTTAGCCCTGAGCAGTGTGCGGTCAGCGACCTTTTCCGATGCCTCTGCTGGCACCATCCAGATTACGACCCCTGTCTTGACTGTTCGCGACGGGGGACGAATCAGCAGTGCGACGTTTAATGATGGTAGCGGCGGCGCTGTCAATATTGCAGCCCAAGACATTACTGTCTCAGGGGCTGGCCGCAATCGGGCTGGTGCCATCAGCGGTATTTTTGCTAGCTCTGGCACCGCAGACCGAGTTGTCTTCACCACCGGGAGCCTTGAATCATTGCCAGCCGCCGGAACTGGGGGCACCATCGCTATCAATGCCACTAATCTAACTGTGGCAGACGCTGCTGAAATTTCCGTGGGGAGCTTTGGCTCAGGGGCTGCTGGCAACCTCGATATCACTGCCGAGGTCGTGCGTTTAGATCGCGGCGGTAGCCTGACGGCAACGACGACCGCCGATGGTGGCGGCAATATCTTTCTGACCGCTGATACTCTGGCTTTAGACAGTAGCAGCATTACCGCCAGCTCCGATCGCGGCGACGGTGGCAACTTAACCTTTAATCTCCAGGACGTTCTGTTGCTCAGAAACGGGAGTTTAATCTCCACCGAAGCGGGGACTGCCGGGGCGGGTGGCAACGGCGGCGATATTACCCTGAATCTACCCAACGGGTTTATCGTGGCGGTGCCGACCGAAAACAGCGACATTCGCGCCAACGCTTTTGAAGGTGATGGGGGTAACGTTAATGTGACGGCTCGTAGCTTAATTGGCATCGCCTTTCGCCCCAATGTCCTCGATACGCCTCTCAGCGATATCACCGCCAGTTCTGAGTTCGGCAATAGCGGCACCGTCATTATTAATGAACTGGCCCCCGAGATTGCCCAGAATGAGGTCAGGCTATCTACCGAACTGGCCCCCCCAACGCTGGCTCAGGGCTGTCGGGCTCGGGGTTCTCAGACGGGTAGCTTTGTCATCACCGGACGGGGGGGACTGCCGACCAACCCGATCTCGCCCCTGAGTGACGATGCCGTCTGGCAAGATTTGGCCCCGATAGACTTGAGCGAGGACGAGGTGGCTGAGGGTTTGGCGATTCCCCCCGTTTCTGAAACAGGAACAACGGCTGCCCCCCTTGTCGAAGCCCAAAGCTGGATTCGCGCTGAAGATGGCACGGTGATTCTACTGGCTCAGTCCGTGGAAAACCCTGACCGCTTTGTCCTGGCAAGTAGCTGTGGGATTAAGTAACCTCCAAAGACAGATTTTTTTTAGTGGTTGGACTCATGACTGCATATTTAGTCGCAGTCATCCGTATATTCCACAGAGCCTACTTTCAGAATACTCACTACCTGCATCCAGGTAAGGGTGAAGGGAAGTGGTCACGCTGATTTAGATGTCCACCTTTCCCAGAGGTGTGAGGTCTTGGCTCAAGTTGTTCTGAGTTAATTTTTCGTCCTAATTCAAACCATGACACTAGTTGTAACGATGAAAACAGTACGGTTTGCACTTTCGGCTGCTATCGCATCCGCGACTCTGGCAGCAAGTGCTACAAACGCCCATGCTTTCGTATTTGTCAATCAGACCCTGGATGTACTTGCTGAGCCTCCAGCAGGGGAAGAAGATCTCGTCTTCACGCTGACGGAGCAGGGAGTTAACTCTCTCCCTCTTGACACTGGCATCTTAACAACGGGCTCTGGAGCTACGGTCAGCATCAATAACAATCTGAATGACTTATCCGAACCGATTGGCGATATTGTCTATCGCTTATTTGGGGAAGCTCAGTTTGGCACAGTTACCTCAAACCTTTATGACGTAACGCTATCTGAGAACAACCAGGTTGCCGCTTTTACAGGTGCACGAGTCAATCCTGGCGAACTGTTCCGAATTGATCGTTCAATCGCTGATGGCGCACCGGTCGATTTTCAGGTGACGCTATCGGCTGCAAACGAAACGAATAAGGCTACGGTGGCTGTTCCTGAGCCAGCGACTGTAGCAGGCTTGATGCTGATAGGACTGGCGAGTGCTTGTACGCGTCGTCGTAAGCAGGCAGAACCCCTGTAAACCAAAACAAATTGGCTGACTGCGACTCTGAGCGGTCAGCCTTTCTAGTTCATTATCTGTGGTGGACGCTTGATCGTAGATAGCGCTCACCAGTAGATACTACAGATTGGAGCTTGACGCTGCATTAGCCAAGCCTGCTTTGCATGGCATTTTGAGTTTTGTCCTATGGTTAAAAGAAGCCCACCCAAGGAGGCGATCGCCATGACCCCAGCCCCAAATCGGGTCCGCTGGACCACCGCAGATCTAGAGCTATTCCCCGACGATGGCAAGCGTTACGAAATCATTGATGGAGAACTCATTGTGACCCGAGCCCCCCGCTGGAGCCATCAAGAAGTTGCTGGGAGAATCTTCGCCGCTTTGGATAATTGGTGCCAGACCACGGCACTGGGGCGAGCAGCGATGGGGCCTGGCATCATCTTTACGGATGAAGACAACGTTATTCCAGATGTGGTGTGGGCTAGCCATGAGCGACTAGACCAACTGATGGATGAGGCCGAGCATTTGACTGGAGCGCCTGAATTAGTGGTGGAGGTGTTGTCTCCAGGCGAGAAAAATGAACAGCGAGACAAACAACTAAAGCTGAAACTCTACTCTCAGCAGGGCGTGCAAGAGTATTGGATCGTTGACAAAAATCTGCGGCAGATTCAGGTCTATCGCCGCGACCAGGCCGTGCTCACCCTGGTGGTCACGCTACAGGCCGGGGATAGCCTTTCCTCTCCCCTGCTGCCAGACTTTGCCTGTGCCCTGGATCAAGTCTTGGGTCGCGTTGCCGGGTAGACAGTCTGGACTGGATGAAAAACTTTGGCATAAATTTTCGCCCCGCTGCATATTTCTCTGAAGTCAGCCGTATATCCCTTTAAGCCGATCGCTTACGCAACTGTAAGGGCGGTGATGCCGAGTGGATGTAGCGTTATGAAAGCCCTAGATACTTTACGTCAGCGCGTATTGTCCAACGTGCCGCTCCGCACGGTTTTGATTGTGCCCTTTGTGCTGCAAATCTTGGGCGCAGTCGGGCTCGTCGGCTATCTCTCCTTTCGCAATGGGCAGCAGGCCGTGAATGAGTTGGCGAGTCAGCTCCGCAGCGAAATGAGCGCCCGCATTGAGGGAGAGTTAGAGGGCTACTTGGATAGTCCCCATGAGTTCAATCGTCTCAATGGCGCGACCTTTGCCCAAGGCCAATTTGACATGGCGAACGGCAGCAATGCCGCTCAGTTTCTGCGGCAGTTGAAGGTATCTGACTTTGCCTTTGCCTCCTATTGTGGTGATGTGGAAGGTCAGTGGCTGGGCTCGATGCGGTACGAATCGGAGACGCTATCGACCTTGGCGCTCATTGCCAGCAATGCCGCTTCTGACTACTATTTCACGTTTTACCAGGTCGATCCCAACGGTAATAAAGGGGGCGTCATTGAGCGGTTGCGACCCTATGACCCCCGCCAACGCCCCTGGTATCAAGAAGCGGTGGCGGTTGAGCAGCCGATCTGGAGTGAGGTCTATCTAGATTTTGCGATCGGGCTACCGACGATTACGGCCAGCGAACCTGTGTATGCCAATCGGGGGCAACTGCTGGGGGTCTGTGCAACAGATATTGTGCTGCTCCAGGACATCCGCCAGTTCTTAGCCGATCTCTCCATTGGCGATTCGGGCATCGCCTTTGTGATGGATCGCTCCGGCACGGTGCTATCGAGTTCTACCGATGAGCCGTTGACCCAGGGGGAAGGCGAAAATATGACGCTGCTACAGGCGACCGATAGCAGCGATCCCTTAATTCGCGGTACTGCCAGCTATTTACAACAGCGCTTCGGTAGTTTCGAGGCGATTCAAAGTTCCCAGCAGCTTGATTTTAAACTGGCGGGCGATGGCCTCAATTTGACCGGCGGTGAGCGGCAGTTTTTGGAAGTGTTGCCCTTTCAAGATCCGCGCGGGCTGGACTGGCTGATTGTGGTGGCGGTGCCCGAGTCCGACTTTATGGGGCAGATTTATGCGAATACTCGCAATACGGTGCTGCTGTGTCTCGTGGCGCTGGCGATCGCCACAGGCATTGGTATCTTAACCGCCCGTTGGGTGATTCAACCCCTGTTAGAACTCAACAATGCCGCCAAAGATATTGCCAAAGGTGAGTTAGACCGTAAGGTTGAAATTCAGCGATCGGACGAGGTCGGAGAACTAGCCAACTCCTTCAATGCCATGGCAGTTCAGCTCCAGGACTCGTTCCAAAATCTGGAAGCTAAAAATGCTGAACTTGAACACCTAGACAAACTCAAGGACGAGTTTTTGGCGAATACGTCTCATGAACTGCGCACGCCCCTGAATGGCATGATCGGCATTTCCGAATCGATGATCGACGGGGCCACGGGCAAGCTCACGGAAATTCAGGAGCGCAACCTGTGGATGGTGGCCCAGAGCGGTCACCGCCTCTCCAACCTGGTCAACGACATTCTCGACTTCTCGAAGCTGAAGCACAAAAGCATTGACCTGCAGCTCAAGCCCGTGAGTCTGCGGGACCTGGTGGAGGTGGTGTTAACCCTGAGTCAGTCTTTAGTGGGGACGAAACAACTCTCTTTGATCAACGAGGTATCTCCCGACTTGCCACCCGCCCAAGCCGACGAAAATCGCCTGCAACAGATTCTGTACAACCTGGTGGGTAATGCCGTGAAGTTCACCCGCTCCGGCACCGTCAAAGTGTCTGCCGAAGTGCTCCCTCCATCAGCGGAGCAGGAATCCAGTGTTTTGGCCGTCACCATTGCCGATACGGGCATTGGCATTCCCGAAGAGAAGTTGGAGCGCATTTTTGAAGCCTTTGAGCAGGCGGAAGGGTCAACCGGGCGAGAGTTTGGGGGCACGGGGTTGGGACTGGCCGTTACCAAACAGTTGGTAGAACTGCACCACGGCAAACTGACCGTCACGTCTACCGTAGGAGCAGGCTCACAGTTTACTTTTACCCTACCCGTGGCCCAGGGCAAAGGTCCAGCCGGGGCTTATCAGCCCTCGGTGAGCACCACGCGCCTCCAGCGGGCCGCCAACTTGGCCGATCCAAGCGTCAGCGGTGGGGCAGCGATCGCCGACTCCGCCCCGTCCCCAGAGTCCTCCGGTTCTGTGGTGTTGGTCGTGGACGACGAACCCGTCAACCTCCAGGTCTTAGCCAACCATCTCTCGCTACACGACTATTCCATTGTGCAGGCCAGCAATGGCGAAGATGCCCTGCAGTTAATTGAGCAGGGGTTGAAGCCGTCGATCATTTTGCTGGATGTGATGATGCCGAAAATGACGGGCTATGAAGTGACGCAACGCTTGCGAGAGCAGTATCCCGCCACGGATTTGCCGATTGTGCTACTGACGGCCAAAACCCAGGTCGCCGATCTGGTCACGGGGCTGGCGGCAGGGGCCAATGATTATCTGACCAAGCCCATCGCCCGCGAAGAACTGCTCGCCCGTATTCGCACCCACCTGAACCTGAGCCAACTGCGAGAAGCCCTGCAAATTGAAGAATCCAAGTACCGCAGCATGTTTGAAAACGCGGTGGAAGGGATTTTTCAGTCGTCGCCGGATGGCCAGCTCTTGAATGTGAATCCGGCCTATGCCGAGCTATTTGGCTATGACTCGCCTGCCGCCATGTTGCGGAGCATCCAGGAGGTGTCGGGACAGCTCTACGTCAATCCAGACCGGCGGACAGAATTCAAGCGCCTGCTGAATGAGCAGGGCGAGATTCGAGACTTTGAGTTTGAGGCTTATAAGCGCGATCGTACTCCCATATGGGTCTCCGTCTGGGCCAGAGCTGTGAAAGATTCCCAGGACGCGGTGCTGTATTACGAAGGCAACTGCATCGACATCACCGAACGCAAACAACAAGAAGAATCCTGGAAACGGCAGCTAGAGGAGCTGCAGATCGAAATCGATCACAAGCAGCGGGCGAAGCAGGTCGCTGAAATTACCTCAACAGACTATTTTCAGGAGCTGATGGCGGAAGCCGATAACCTGAGAAATTTTGATGATTGGAGTTAACCATGGCCGAAGTTGTATTAGTGCATTCCTTTCGGGGTGGTACCGGAAAATCTAACACTACCGCCAATTTAGCGACCACGATCGCCCGTACGGGCAAACGGGTAGCGGTGATCGACACTGATATTCAATCCCCTGGTATCCATGTGTTGTTTGGCATGGAACAGGTCAATCCCCAAGCCACCCTCAACCAGTATCTCTGGGGCAATTGTCCGTTGGAAAAGGTCGCCCATGATGTGAGTCCAGAGGTGGTGAAGCAGAACGGGGGACAGGTGTTTTTAGTGCCTTCCAGTAGTGATGCTGGCGACATTACCCGCATATTACAGGAAGGCTATGATGTGCGCCTCCTCAAGCGAGGCTTTCGCGACCTGATTAAAGCCCTCAATTTGGACTATATTTTCGTGGATACCCATCCGGGGCTGAACGAAGAAACCCTGCTTTGCATCGCGGTTGCCAACACGCTGGTCGTGATTTTGCGCCCCGACCGTCAAGATTTTCAAGGCACTGCCGTCATGGTCGATTTGGCTCAGAAGCTGAAGGTGCCCAGAATTTTGATGGTGGTGAATCGGGTCATGCAAAATTCTGACCCGGAGATGGTGCGCCAACAGCTCCAGGCCAAGTATGAGGTGCCCGTTGTCGGGGTGCTGCCCAACTGCGATGAGATGATGCAGCTCGCCAGTAGCGGTTTATTCTCGTTGCACTATCCCGACCATTCTCTAACGCAGATTTATCAGCAAGTTGCGACTCAGGTGATGGGCACCTAAGTATGTTGGATGGAAATATGGGAGGGTTATCAGAATCTAACCCTGGGAACCCTTCGCAAAAACATAGCATCCCCCTTAATTGCGACTTTTTCACCTGTATTAGGTCATGAAAATATCTTCTAACACATCGGACTCCCATCCACTCTCGTCGCACGGCTGGATAGCGAGAGAATTGCAACCCAGTCGTCTGGCGTCCACCCTAACTGCAGGAGTCATTTGTGGGGTGCTCATGGTGATTTACTCCATTTCCATCGCCACGCTGATTTTTGCTGGATCGCTCGCTCCTTTCCTTTCTATTGGCATTGGCTTAGTGTTTTTAACTGCCATTGTTGCCACGATTCTGATTAGTTTTACTAACTCCTCACCTGGCGTTATTTCTGATCCGCAAGATGCGCCCGCCATTATTTTAGCGATGATGGCGGGTGAAATTGCTGCCCAATTTCCCAATGACGTTGCGGCATCCCTCCCCACCATCATCATGGCGATCGCGGTGACTACAGTGGGCGTGGGTGCAGTTTATTTATTGCTAGGCACATTCAATCTCGGCAATTTAGTGCGGTTTATGCCTTATCCCGTGATCGGCGGTTTTTTGGGCGGGACAGGGTATTTGTTGGCCCAGGGCGCTTTCAACGTCATGACCGATCAGTTTTTTGGCCTCAAGCAGTTACCATCACTCCTGCAACCTGAACTCCTGGTGCGTTGGCTGCCAGGGCTGATATTAGCGCTCAGCCTGTTAATTTTGCTGCGTCGTTACAGCAGTCCTTTTATCATGCCGGGGGTCTTTGCAGGTTTTACGGGTCTGTTCTACGGGGGGTTGTGGCTCACCCAAACCTCCATGAGCCAGGCCCGCGCCGCTGGATTGTTGCTAGAAAAATTTCCAGAAGGGGGACTTTGGCGTCCACTGCACTGGTCAATGATTGACCAAGTGAACTGGCCTTTGATTGGTGGACAAGTTGGCAACATGGTCACGATTGCCTTGCTTTCAGTGGTTTCACTTCTACTGATTGTCTCTGGTATTGAGTTGGCCTCGAAGCAAGATGTTGACCTCAATCAAGAACTCCGCTCTGCCGGCATAGCCAATCTAATAGTAGGACTAGGCGGTGGCACGATTGGGTTTCAGGCATTGAGTTTTTCGACTCTAGGTTCTGTTCGCATTGGTGCAAAAAGTCGATTGGTTGGTGCTTTAGTCGCCCTCATCTGCCTATTAACATTGGTGATTGGGGATACTCTAATCACGGTTTTCCCAAAGCCTTTATTGGGCGGAGTCTTACTGTATCTTGGACTGAGTTTTCTCTTGGAGTGGGCTTATGATGCCTGGTTTAAGCTCCCTAAAACGGATTACGGCATTGTGATTCTCATCCTCTGTGTGATTGCCACTCTGGGGTTTCTGCAAGGGGTTGGGGTGGGGCTGGTAGTCGCGATCGCTCTGTTTGTGATCAGCGCCAGTCGGGTTAACGTCACCAAATACACCCTTTCTGGGGCCACCTACCAGAGCCACACAGCGCGCAGTTTGCCTCAAACCCGCCTGCTTCAAGAAGAAGGCGATCAGATCTTCATCCTCGATTTACAAGGGTTTCTTTTTTTTGGCACGGCGAGTTCCCTGCTTAATCGCATTCAAGCGCGGCTGCAAGATGCCAGCCTTCAACCGCTCAAGTATGTGGTGCTAAATTTTCAGGCGGTCAACGGTTTGGATTCTTCAGCCGTCCTGAGCTTCGTCCGGCTCAAGCAACTTTTGCAGCAGCAAGCGATCAAGCTAGTGTTGACCCAGCTCAACCCTGCCATTCGCACTCAGCTCAAACGCGGCGACTGTCTGCTACCCGATGATCCGGTGTGCCAAGTTTTTCCTGATCTTGATCGCGGCCTAGAGTGGTGCGAAAATGACCTGCTGGGCGTGATTCCCCTACGACGCGCCCGCACCCTGCCCCTGCTGCTTCAGCTCAACGACCTGTTTCCTAACCGTGATGTCGCGGCGGAATTCATGGATTACCTGGAAGCATGGGACGCTGAACCGGGGGAATATGTCTACCAGCACGGCCAACCCGCCGATGCCCTTGATCTGATCGAAGTGGGCGAGGTGGCGGTGTATCTGGGTGGTCAACAAGAGCAAACCCACCGCATTCAAGCGCTGGGGGCGGGCAATGTAGTGGGCGCGATTGATTTTTTCCGCCATGCCCCGCACCAAACCACCGCCATTGTCGAAGCGCCCAGCACCCTCTATCGACTATCCACCGAGCGCTTTCAACGACTCGAACAAGAACATCCCGCTGTGGCAACGGCGTTTCAAGCCGCCGTAATTCAAATTTTGGGCGATCGCCTCACCTACGCCTACAAAGAAATCGCCGACTTGCTGCGATCGTGACGAGCATTATCCTGAGAGAGCCTTTGAAAAGTCTCGACTACCGTATATACATCGTGTAGCTACAGACGCTATGCTTGAATTTGAGTGGGACGACACGAAGAATAAAGCAAACTTGCAAAAGCACGGTATCTCATTTGAAACCGTACGAGAGCTTTTCTCAAGTCCAACCCTCACTCGTATCGACGATAGAAAAGACTACGGTGAGATCAGAGAAAACTCTCTGGGAGTCGTCGAAGACGTCGTGCTTTTTGTGACACACACGACACGTAACGGCAAAATACGGCTGATCTCTGCCCGAAGAGCAAACAGAGAAGAACGAGAAATTTATCATGAGTACATCCAAAGAAGCGGAGCTGAAGAATCTTAAATCGATGTCTGATGAAGACATTCAGTACGACGATGATGCGCCGTGTACAGACCACTCCTTCTGGGCAGATGCTGAAGTCATCACCCCGAAGCGAAGAGCGAAAGAGCTTAAATCGATGAGGTTTGATCCTGATCTCTACCGATGGTTTGAGCAGCGTGCGCAGAAGTTAAAAGTTCCCACGCAGTCGCTCATGCACGAGGTCTTGGAGTCTTACAAAAAGCACCACCTAAAAGACTTATAACATTGCCTGTCGAGCGAAGGAGCTTCCTTTCACCCGTTGCGTGTAATCGACCAAATGAGAGGATAAGAGGCCGTGGAATGGGTGACTCCAGGGTTCCTCAAAAAATTGCCGACTTGCTGCGATCGTGACCTCCCTGCAACACATCTCCTATCAGTGCTGGGAACTCCGCGTGAAACTCCGGCACTGACTTTTTTGCGATTTTTTGGGCAAACCCCTGCATCAGAAATGCATACTCAGCCAACCTCAACCGTATATCTCGTTGAGCACACTGCTCACGTTTATCCATAGCCCAATTATGAGTATGAACAAGCGATTTTTAAAGGTTGCCGCCGGAGTCATGATGATTGCCATTCTGGTATCCATCATGTTCACCCCAGCTAAGGCCCAAGGTGGCGACCAGAATGCCGATCTATGGCAGGTCTACGAAACCACTTTGAAGTCAGCCAAATATGTTGATCTGACCCATGCCTTTAGCCCTACCATTCCAGTTTGGCCGGGGTTTGGGAATGCCACCTTTCGCGGCACCACCGCTGGGGCGGACCTGCCGGACTACATCAATGAAGGTGAAACCTATACCTACGCCGATCATGGCTTCATTGCCACGGCCTACGAGCTGCCCACCGATCAATACGGCACCCAGCTTGACCCCCCTGGTCACTGGAACGAATATGGAGCTACCATCAGCGATTTGCCGGCGACTTATGCGATTCGTCCGCTCGTCGTGGTTGATGTGCATGAAAAGGTCGCTGCCGATCCGGGGTACCACGCTACGGTTGCCGATATTGAAGCCTGGGAAGCTGAGCATGGCCGCATCCCGGAGGGCTCAGTGGTAATGATTCGTTCAGATTGGCATAAGCGGTGGTCAGAGGTCGAACGGTTTAACCAAAAACCGTTTCCGGGGGTATCGCTCCCCGCCCTGCAATTTTTGCATTTAGAGCGCAACATTCTCTTCCACGGGCATGAACCGCTAGATACTGATACCACTCCAACGCTAGAAGGTGAATACTGGCTGCTGCACAATAACTACGCTCAAGCAGAAGGCGTAGCGAATTTGGATCAGGTGCCGGAAGCTGGGGCTCTGGTGGCGATCGGCTTTGCCAAGCCCGAAGGCGGCACGGGAGGTTACGCGCGCTATATCGCTATTTGTCCCCCTGATTGGCCCCATGGAGTCTCGGTCGTAGAAGTCCCTGGAGCCCCGTTACCAGTGCAACCCTATCCCCTCAGACGGGACGATAACGGCGTGCTACGACCCACCCCGCCTGAAAGTTAACCGTCTAGGCGGTAGTGCGATCGTACCCTCGCCGACTGGATCACGGGTAGCCACGGCCTCGATGATTGGTAACCCCAACCCCGGCTGACTGGATTGGGGCGGGTGCCGATACAGCGATGGGGGATTGGCGGCGATCGTCACACCCCCTTCAACACACCTCGCGTCAGTGCTGTGAACTCCTTGTGAGACTCCGGCACTGACTTTTTCTTTTTTTTAGAAAATCACAGCCTCAGAACTGCATACTCCGCCATCATCATCCGTATATCCCTTTAAGAGATCCTGCCTAGAAGGTTTCACGCGCATTTCTTCCACAAAAGTTTGTCAACTTTGAAAGGGTGTTGTTATGTCTGCCCGTACGGCATTTAGTCCTATCAAATTTGGTAGCATCATCTACCTAAAGAATAAAAAGAGCAATCAATATCTAATATCAGCCAACGCAGGTACCACCAAACGGTATTACTGGCCATACTTAAGCACCAACAGCAAAAAGAAAGTCGCTTTGCAGTTGGTACCCTCATCAGGTAGACGGGTTTCATTCATCCAGAGTGTAAATTGGTGGCTGAACCCGTTTCATGATCGTTCGAAATATTACGAGACTATAGAATTTAGCAATGATGACCTCCTCTCTGGCTTTACACTCAAATTCAAAACTACAGAGCCAAAAGTAGGCAATCATGATACTTTAGGCACTTTTAGAGACAGCGACAATTGCTACTACTGGGAAGAGGGATATGACGACCTCAGACAGGGATGGCTGCTGACGAAGGTGGATGGTCAGGATGGGGAGCCCATCTGTGATGGCGATGAGGTTTACATTACCAACCTTGCTAAGAACAATCAGCGACTCGCAGCTGACGATCGCGCTCAAGGCTATATCACCACCAAAGCAGAAGCCAGCGACTCGTGGATTTTGGAAAGAGCGCCCCAGCGCCAGATCGGGGAAGATGAGTGGTCTACTTACTATAACGAGTTTCCTTACTTCTCAGCCGAGGCTATCCGAGAAGGCTGCTATCCCAGAATTATGCAGCAGGCAAAGCCGACGGAAAAGGCAATTGTGTTGGTGCATGGCTTAACCGACTCACCCTATTTCATGACCGCGATCGCCGATCACTTTTTCAAGCTGAACTACAACGTCTATATTCCTCTCCTTCAAGGTCATGGCCTGAAGATTCCCAGTGGCATGGAAGGAGTTTCGTTACCTGAGTGGCAAGCCAACGTGAAATTTGCTGTCGATGTCGCGGCGGCTGAAGCCAAGCAAATTTCTATCGGTGGATTATCTACGGGGGGTGCCTTGAGCTGCTACATGGCAGCGAAGCATCCCGAGACTGCTCACAAGATAACCGGAGCCATTTATCTGTTTTCTGCGGCCCTTCGCATTGCAGGCAGTATGGGAAGCGGCAATATCAAAGAGTCCTTGCTCCGCAGCTTTATGGCAAATCTGCTGGACTCTAAAGGACCACTCATTGGTGAAAACCCTTATCGCTATGGACGTATGGACAACGATGGTGCCCGCGTGCTGTCCGAACAGATTAAAGAAATTAACGAACTCATTGCAACGCTGAGCCCTAAAAGTCCTTTTCCAAAACCAGTCTTTGCCGCCCATTCAGAATGGGATGATGCTGCCGCCATTCAAGGTATCGAAGCCCTCAGTCTAGTTTCTAATCTCGATCAATTCAGGTTTTTCCGCATCCAGAGAGAAGCTGCGGTCGGACATGCTGAGTTGGTTTTAGCCGCTCCAGTGAAAGGCGCGTCCCGTACTTTGGAATACCCGAACCCAAAGTTTGCCGAGATGATGGACGCGATCACTGAATTTGATCTAGCGATGACAGAGAAAACTAACAAAGCGGGAAAATTCCAGCTTCAGGCGCTACGCGATCGCCTTCAAGCTCAAGAAGATCTAAAGCAAGAAGAGCTGCAAGATGCCAACCAGGAGCAAACAGTCAAGGTTGATTCAATAGTCGAACATCATCGGCAGATTCTCGCCGATCCTCAGGCCCTCATCCGCTACGCAACCATTGCGCAAGCTGTCTATTATGATCCGCAGCCAGCCGCCCAACAGCTCGAGTCAGTGGACTGTGAAATAATTGATGAATCTGAACGGGTAGACACCTGGTTCCTCGATGGACTCCAGGCCATGTGTGTAAAGTATTCCAAAGGCGACACCGACGAACTAATCGTGGCCTATCGAGGCACCGAAAAAACTAATCTTGCCGATCTAATCACGGATGGCGGTATCGGTGGAATGCTGGCCTCCTTTTCAGGGGATAACATTATCCGCGCCGTGATTCGTAGTGAAATGGCAGTTGATACGCAGCAAAGCGTTGCAATGTTTGCTGCAGCGAAGGGAACCTTTGTAGGCCAAATTGCAGGGCGATTGGTCAATGCTATGAAGTATTACGAGGAGAAGGCATGCAACTTAAATTTTGGACAATATCAAAAGATTACCGTGGTCGGCCATTCCCTCGGCGGAATGATTGCGGCCCATGTTGCCTACTGGGCTAATGTGAAATACGCACCAGACGAAATTCATTGTCATACATTCAACTCTGCCCCTGGGGCAAAGTACACCTCAATGGATGCAGAAGGCAATATTGTGTACGGGAAAGAATATGGAGATATGGATAAAGCTTCCCAGTATAATCCCCCCATTGCCAACCGCATCATCAACCACCGCATTATCGGCGATAGTGTTAGCGGTCTTCCCCTACCCATTGGCACAGACGAGGAAGGATTTCCCTACGCCCATCTAGGATATATCTACAACTGGCGGCCCTTTGAAGCAGATTCGTACACCAGTATTGCGGTTCATTCCCTAGAGCGGTTTATTGAGGATCTCAAGTTTGAGACCGAACATTTAGTTGGTATCGCGCCAGCACCTGTTGGAACGGTTTACTGGTAGTAATTAAACAACGAAATCCAGCGCGTACACCTTTCTAATAGCTTGGTAATCGGGGAATGCTCATTGCAACGCTGCTGACTTTGAGAAAGCGATTGCCCTTAAACGACAAATAAAAGGGGCGATCGCAATTCCGGCCAAAGTGTGCGGCGGGCGATCGCAGCTTTGCCCAGATAACTCCTCACCCTATCTAGAAGGAACACAAAATATGCGCTGCATAACACATTCAGTAGAATAGATAAATCCGCATTATCAAAGCTAGGTTTGATCGCCACCGCCACCAGGGGGCACTCGCTGAAGGTCCCATTAACCAGCTACTGATATCGCCGTTGCTCACCCTAGCGGGCTTATACGACGATCCTTTCTTGGTCTCGACCGAACCCAGCATTCAGATTGAACTCGCAGACTGAGACGAAGTGCTGCGAGGGTGGATTGATACCCTCATCGTTCAACAACAGTTTTGGGTATTGGTAATTGAGTCTAAAGCCAACATTGCTTTTTCCATTGCCTTACCTCAAGTTTTGACCTACATGATGGCTAATCCTCATCCCGATCGCCCCATATATGGCCTAATCAGCAATGGCGACGAGTTTATGTTCATCAAAGTGCTGCCCCAGGGACTTCCTCAGTACGACCTATCCGATGTCTTTTCCTTGCTGATTCCCCCACGTAACCAACTGCACAATATCTTCCAAATTTTGAAACAGATTCGACCGATAATGTTGCAGACTACTAACTGAGTTATCGCCTATGGTCCGAAGCTCCCGCTGTCTCTGGTGGCGTTCTTTTAAGT
>Ga0081535_100613_pt1 | contig 21036 bp, 12 predicted proteins | sample HotLakmasection3_FD_71020 | JGI IMG/M metagenome (GOLD analysis project Ga0081535, IMG submission 71020) | Hypersaline microbial mat communities from Hot Lake, Washington, USA - Section #3 (SPADES assembly) (version 2) | ecosystem: Environmental > Aquatic > Non-marine Saline and Alkaline >... | reverse complement strand
CTGCTGTCGGCCAAAACCCCAACGGCGTTGGATCAGGCTAGTCGTAATCTGCAAGCACATTTGGCCGCCCACTCCGATCTGCCCTTGGCGGATGTAGCTTATACCCTCCAACGGGGACGGCGGGTGTATGCCCATCGGCGCTGGTGGGTCTGTCGCCAAGGGGAGGCGGCAGCGGCCCTGGCTCAGCCAGACCCCAACCACAGCGGGGGTCGCCAGGGCGATCGCCAGTCCCGGCAAGTGGTATTCATGTTCCCCGGTCAGGGCTCTCAGTACCTCCACATGGGGGCGAATCTTTACGCCCATGATCCCGTTTTCCAGGAAGCACTAGATACGTGCGCAGCGCTACTGCTGCCCGTCATAGAGCGGGACATTCGCACCCTGATTTACCCCCAACAGGATGAAGCTGCCGCCACCGAGCAGTTGACTCAAACCCGCTGGACTCAGCCTGCTCTGTTTGCGGTGAGCTATGCCCTGGCCCGCTTGTGGCAAAGCTGGGGCGTGCAGCCCAGTGCCCTGATCGGCCACAGCATTGGGGAATTTGTCGCCGCCTGTTTGGCCGGCGTTCTGCCCCTGGAGGCGGCCCTCAAGCTGGTAGCCCTGCGGGGACAGCTGATGGATGCCCTCCCCACGGGGGCGATGCTGTCGGTGCGGGCGGAGGCGACGGCGGTAGAGCCCTACTTAGAAGATGGGGTAGCGATCGCCGCTATCAATGCCCCCGACCTTTGTGTCATTTCAGGCCCCCATGGGGCGATCACCACCTGCCAACAGCGGTTAGAGGCGGCAGACATCCCCTGCCGTGCTCTCCACACTTCTCACGCCTTCCATTCCCCGATGATGGCCCCGGTGCGGCAACCCCTACTAGAGCTGTTGCAAGGGGTCGCCCTAGCCGCGCCCCAAATCCCCATCGTCTCTACCGTCGCTGGGGACTGGCTCACCGCCGACCAGGCCACAGACCCCGCCTACTGGGCCGATCATTCCTTGGCTCCGGTACGCTTTGCCGACGGCATCGCCACCCTCTGGCAGCAGCCCGATCGGATCCTGCTCGAGGTGGGGCCGCGCACCACCGCCGCCACCCTGGCCCGCCGCCAAATTCAAAATCCTCAGCAGCAAATGGCCCTGTCATCCTTGGGCACTACCGCTGAGGAGGGGGCGGAATGGCAAGCCCTCTGGGGAGCTGTGGGTCGCCTCTGGGCCGCCGGGGTCGCTATCGATTGGGCGCAGGTATACCACCAGGAACGGCGCGATCGCCTACCCCTACCCACTTATCCCTTTGAACGCCAACGCTATTGGATTGACCCGCCGCCAGCAGTAGATATTGACCGAGAAAATCCACGGCATGAATCACCACCAGACAATTCAAATTTCAATATCCCAAATTCAAACCTTTCCTATCCCACTCCTCCTATGACCCACAGCCGTAAATCCCAAATTCTCAATGCCATCCAAGAAGTTCTAGAAGAGAGTTCTGGTCTGGACTTGGCCGGAGTCGATCCCAGCCTGACCTTTCTAGACCTGGGGCTCGACTCCCTATCCCTTACCCAGGTAGGCATTGCCCTCAAGAAAAAAGCCGGGGTGAAAATCACCTTCCGCCAGTTGTTAGAAGACTTTCCCACTCCAGACGCCCTCGCTGCCCATTTAGACGCGGTACTGCCAGCAGACGCCTTTGCTCCGCCCCCGGTGGCAGAGTCCGCCGCCCCGGTAGCCGCTGCCGCTGCCCCACTTCCCCCATCGCCACTACCTGTTTCCAGCAACAACGGCAACGGCAATGGTAATGGCTACAGCAACGGCAACGGCAACTTTATCCCCATGACCATCAACCCTTCCTCTTCAGATGCAGTGCAGGCCCTCGTCGGCCAGCAATTGCAGATCATGCAGCAGCAGCTAGCCCTCTTAGGGCAGGGCACTCCCACTTCTGTAGTTTCCCAACCCCTAACCTCGACGGCTCCAATTGCCAACAGTCATCCCCCAGTCAATCCCCCTCCAGCGTCGCCCGCTCCAGTTCCCGATCAGTCTCCAGCGGCTGCACCGAAGAAAATCCACGGCCCCGGTGCCCGCATCGAAAAAAGCAAATCGACTGATTTATCAGCAGAACAACAGGCCGCTCTGGATCGCTTGATTGCCCGCTACACCACTCGCACCAAAATCTCTAAGCAGCAAGCCCAGAGCCATCGTCGTCACCTGGCAGATCCCCGCACGGTATCAGGCTTCAGCCCCCTGCTGAAAGAGATTGTCTACCCCATCGTCACCAATCGCTCGGCGGGATCCAATCTGTGGGATGTAGACGGCAATGAGTATGTGGATCTCACCAACGGCTTTGGTCTTAACTTCTTTGGCTGGTCTCCAGAGTTTGTCAAGCAAGCCGTCATCGCTCAAATGGATCAAGGCATTGAAATTGGTCCCCAGACTCCGTTAGCCGGACGAGTTGCCCAGATGGTGAGTGAATTTACCGGCATGGAACGAGTAGCCTTCTGCAATACCGGCTCCGAGGCTGTGATGGCGGCGCTGCGCCTTTCTCGCACGGTGACAGGGCGCAATCGCGTCGCCATTTTTAACGGTGGCTACCACGGCACCTTTGACGAAGTGATTGTGCGGGGCGGTCCCAAACACCGTTCCTTCCCCGCCGCCCCAGGCATCATGGCGTCAGCGGTAGAAAATGTACTGATGCTGGACTACGGCACCTCAGAATCTCTAGAGGTGCTGCGGAGCCAGGCCGATGATCTAGCGGCCATTTTGGTGGAGCCTGTCCAGAGCCGCCGCCCTGATCTGCAGCCCAAGGAATTTCTGCAAGACCTGCGGCAGCTGACAGAACAGTCTGGCACCGCCTTCATCTTCGACGAGGTAGTAACGGGGTTCCGGGTGCATCCTGGTGGTGCCCAAGCCTACTTCGATATTCGGGCGGATCTGGCCACCTACGGCAAGGTCATCGGTGGCGGTCTGCCCATCGGAGTCGTGGCAGGCAAAGCTGAATATATGGATGCCTTGGATGGTGGCTTCTGGCAATTTGGCGATGACTCGATTCCAGAGGTGGGGGTCACCTTCTTTGCGGGCACTTTTGTGCGTCACCCAATGGCCCTCGCAGCGGCAGAAGCAGTGCTGACGAAGCTTAAGGAATTGGGGCCGGAAGCCCAGCGATCGTTGGCAGATAAGGTCACCCGATTTGCCAACCACTTGAACGAGCACTTCCAGCGAGTACAAGCTCCCGTCAAGATCGCCCATTTCACCTCCATCTTCTATGTGAAGTATGACGAGAGCGAACCCTATGGCGGCTTGCTGTTCTATCTACTGCGGGAGAAGGGGGTACATGTGTGGGAGCACCGTCCCTGCTTCTTTACCCTGGCCCATACAGAGGCCGACATTGAGTTTGTAATCCGCGCGTTTAAGGACAGCGTGGCGGAATTGCAAATCGCCGGGTTCCTCAGTGGGGCAACCCCTGGCCCCGCGCAAGGAGCCCTAGGGGCAGGCACAGTAGACCGCAACCAGCCTCCTCAACCCGGTGCCCGTCTGGGCAAAGATCCTCAAGGCAACCCTGCCTGGTACATTCCTGACCCCGATCGCCCTGGTAAATATCTGCAAGTAGGAGCTGTGTCATGACCGCCTCACCTGTCCAAGTAGCAGCCTCAACCACGCTGCCCCAACCCATCATCAATGCCGAGCCAGGGGACTTTACTGCCGACTTTAACCAACGCCCCTTTGATTTCTCCCATAACCTGGGAAATCACCCCCTGTTTGCCCTGCCTCGGTTGGTGCAGTTGTCAGAAACATTGATCAATGCTGGCATGGCGGATCAGGTCTCTTGTCTGGACGGGAGTTGGTCCGTCGATAGCCAGTGGGTAGGCCGTCGCCTGACGGATCAAGTAAGTCATGTGATTACCAACATTCAACAGGCAGGATCGTGGGTGCTGCTGAAAAGTGCCCAGCTAGATCCCGCCTATGCTGCCCTGACAGAACAAGTGTTAGCAGAACTGGAAACCCTTTCCAAAAAGCCCTTCCGTTCACAGATTACCTGGTTAGACACCTACATTTTTATTGCCTCGCCCGAGGCCGTAACCCCGTATCACATTGATCATGAGGCCACGTTCCTCTTCCAGATCCATGGGGAAAGAACCGCTAATTTGTTTGATCCTCGCGATCGCAGCATTCTCAGCGAGACCGAAATCGAACAGTATTACGGCGGCGACCTGGGAGCAGCCCTGCACACCCCAGCCAAACAAGAAAAAGCTCTCATTTTTCCCCTAACTCCCGGTCGGGGTGTGCATCATCCCAGCCGAGCTCCCCATTGGTTTAAGAATGGCCAACAATACTCAGTGGCGATGGGGATTCACTTTTGTCTACGGGCCTGTGACCAGGAGGCCTATATTTATCAGGCTAATTATCTGTTGAGGCAGCTCGGCCATCGACCTACACCTCCAGGGCAGTCGCAGATCAAGGATGTGCTCAAGCATCGGGTTGTTGCAGCCGTAGCTAAATCTAATCCTAAAAGCAAGGGTGAAATGCTGAGATCTGGCTTTTTCCGCCTTGAAAAATTGATTCACATGTGGCGGCATCAACCTGCACGTGTAAAGACATGCATTCGGCGTTCCTTAAAGCCGCTATTGAATATCCCTGGCGTTCGGGATTTTTATGACTATACAGCTTTTCCCAGAATCTCCAATGGGTTTCGGGGAGTATTTGACACCTTTGAGCAGGCCCAACAGGCGATCTCCCAACATCTACCTGTCGGCTACGACCATACGGTTGCCCATCATTACAGTGTCAAAAATCTGGATCGGCTAGACCCCGGCGATCGCCCCTTGCTGCCCTATTTAAAAACGGCCCTGGCGGAAAGTCAGCGAGTTTTTGACCTGGGGGGCAGCGTTGGGAAAGGCTATTACACTTACCAACGCTATGTAGACTATCCTCCGCAGTTGACCTGGCAGGTATGCGAAGTGCCTAGCGCCGTAGCAACGGGTACCCAACTTGCCGAGGAAATAGGGGCGACCAACCTATCATTTACTACCCAGCCACAGGCGGCAGAAGGGGCAGATGTCTTCATCACCTGTGGGGCGCTCCAGTACATTCAGCCATCACTGGCAGAAATCTTAACTCCTCTAGAGCCAAAGCCAAGACATTTGTTTATTGCCCGTGTCCCTTTTTATGACGGGCCACAATACATCACCTTGCAAAGCATTCTGGCTTCTCAGCAACCCTATAAGCTGGCGACTATTTGCCCCTATAAGATTCAAAATCGCGATCAGTTTATCAGTGATCTAGAGGCGCTCGGCTATGAACTGGTTGCGAGTTGGAAGAACGACCGAACCTGTGTGATTCCTTTCCATCCCCGTCGCTTTGTGGATGGGTACCACAGTTTTTACTTCCGTCAAAGAGAGGCTTGATGGGCATCTTGATAGTGACCAAAACCAGACTAATGCTGGTTTCGATGAATTGATTTGAGCGATCGCTGATTATCATCCTGAGGTTGTTATGGTTCTTTCTCCAAACCCAAAACCGTTAAACGCAAACTACGTAGCCGTTGACTTTGACCCCTTTGCCGAGGGGGATTTAGTCAACACCGCCGCCGCCACCGAATCCCAGCGGGAAATTTGGGCCTCGGTGCAAATGGGAGATGAAGCTAACTGCGCCTATAACGAATCTCAGACCCTGACCCTGCGAGGGCAGTTGGATGTAGAGGCCCTGAAAGCAGCCCTCCAGGCCCTGGTGGATCGCCATGAAGCCCTCCGCACCACTCTCAGCCCCGACGGCACCACCCTTTGCACCCAGGTACAACAAGTCTTGACGGTGCCCCTGCGAGACTGGTCAACTCTGCCACCGGCTGACCGTCAATCCAAAGTCGAGCACTGCCTACAGGCGGCAGTTTCCACCCCCTTTGATTTAGAACATGGCCCTCTGTTTCGGGCAGAAATTTTGCGCCTGGAACCCACCCTGCACCGGGTCGTGTTGACGGCCCACCACATTGTTTGCGACGGCTGGTCTTGGGGGGTCATGCTGCCAGAGTTGGGAGAACTCTATACCGCCCTTACCCAAGGTCAGTCTGCTGACCTGCCAGAGCCAGACCCCTTTAGCCAATACGCCTTACAACTAGAGGCTGCGGCCCAAAGTGCTGAAACTGGCGCTATTGAGCAATATTGGTTAGATCAGTTTGCGGACTCGGTACCCGTGGTGGACTTTCCCACTGATGCCCCCCGTCCGCCCCTACGCACCTTTGACTCTGCTCGCGAAGACTGGAAATTAGACGGGGAACTGGTCAGTCAGCTCAAGCAGTTGGGCAAAGCCAATGGCTGTAGCTTTATGACTACGCTGCTGGCGGGGTTTGAGGTCTTTCTCCATCGGTTGACGGGGCAAACGGATCTAACGGTGGGGATTTCGGCTGCCGGGCAAGCAGCGGAAGGGCTACACCATTTGGTGGGGCACTGCGTCAACCTGTTGCCCCTGCGCACCCAGATTGAGGCGCAGCAACCCTTTGCCACCTATCTGCAACAGCGGCGATCAGCCTTGCTAGATGCCTACGATCATCAGCAGTTTACCTTTGGCAGTTTGGTCAAGCGCCTGGCGTTGCCGCGAGATGCCAGTCGCATTCCCCTCGTCCCAATCACCTTCAATCTCGATCAGGCTCTAGATCCTCAGCAATTGTGCTTTGCGGGGCTTGATGTCACCCTGGCTTCTAACCCTCGCACCTTTGAAAACTTTGAGCTTTTTATCAATGCTACCGAGGCTCAGGGTCAGCTCACTCTGGAGTGCCAGTACAATACCAACCTGTTCCGGCGAGAGACTATTCAGCGTCGCCTGGCAGAGCTGGAAACCCTGCTGCGGGGCATGGTTCAGAATCCGCAACAGGCGATCGCCCACCTCCCCTTGCTCCCCGAAGCAGAACACGCCCTGTTAGCCGCCTGGAACCAAACCCAAATCTCTTTGGAAGCTGTTGCCCTCATGCCCCAGCGGTTTGAGCAGTGGGCTGCCCAAACGCCCACCGCGATCGCGGTCACCTTCAACGGTGAGTCTCTGACCTATGGCGATCTCAATCAACGGGCCAATCAGCTCGCCCACCATTTACAGAGTTGTGGCGTGGGGCCAAATGTGCTGGTCGGTCTACATTTAGAGCGCTCTCTCGACCTGATAGTCGCCCTGCTAGGAATTTTGAAGGCGGGTGGCGCTTACGTGCCCCTAGATCCGGCCTATCCAGCCGACCGGCTGCGGTTTATGGTGGAGGATGCTCAACTGTCAGTTCTTGTTACCCAAGCCGCTTTGCAAGCCACAGCCCCCACCGCGACGGCCCAGGTGATTTGTGTTGACCAAGACTGGCCCGCGATCGCGCAACACCCCACCACCAACCTCAACCTGGCTCTAGACAGGGAGAGTCTGGCCTACATCATTTACACCTCCGGCTCCACTGGCAAGCCGAAGGGGGTGTGTCTGCGCCATCGCAACCTCAGCAATTTCCTGATGGCGATGGATCGGGCGATCGGCCTCACATCGACGGATCGCCTGCTGGCGGTAACCACCATTTCCTTTGATATTGCCGCCCTAGAGCTGTATCTGCCCCTTGTGAATGGGGCTCAGGTAATTTTGGCCAGTCGAGCACTGGCAGCCGATGGGCCGGCCCTAGCACAAGAGCTGCAAACCGCTGGCATTACAGCCATGCAAGCCACCCCCGCCACCTGGCAAATGCTCTTGGCCACTGGGTGGAAAGGCGGCGAATTAACCCTACTCTGCGGGGGTGAAGCCCTGCCCCGCGACTTGGCAGATCAACTGCTCAGCCGCTGCCGCACCCTGTGGAATGTCTATGGCCCTACCGAAACCACAATCTGGTCTACCTGTACTCAGGTACAAGCGGGCAGCGAGGCCGTGCCTATTGGTCGCCCAATTGCCAACACCCAAACCTACATCCTGGACGCCGCTCTGCAACCCGTCCCCATTGGGGTCGCGGGAGAACTACACATCGGCGGTGAAGGGGTCGCCCAAGGCTATTGGCAGCGCCCAGATCTGACCCAAGCCCGATTTATTCCCAACCCTTGGGGAACTAATCAGGGCGATCGCCTCTATAAAACTGGCGACCTCGCTCGCTATCTCCCCAATGGCGACATTGAGTACCTAGGGCGGCTGGACTTTCAGGTAAAGCTGCGGGGCTTCCGCATTGAACTGGGGGAAATCGAGGCCGCCATCAGCCAACACCCCGCCATTCGCGAAACCGTGGTGATTGTGCGGGAAGACATCCCTGGCGACAAACGCCTGGTAGCTTATGGTGTGCTGGCCGCAGGAGCAGCGCTGACCCTGGCAGATTTGCGGCCCTTTGTGAAAACCACCCTGCCAGACTATATGGTGCCGTCCGCTTTGGTCACTCTGGATGCCTTACCCCTGACCCCCAGTGGCAAAGTAGATCGCAAAATACTGCCGCCGCCAGAGGTTACCGGACAAACTGCGGCTGCCATCGTTGCCCCAGAAGGGGAGGTAGAGCAAACCCTGGCCCAGATCTGGGCCGAGGTACTGGGGGGGCCCCAGGTGGGCCGCCATAACAACTTCTTTGATCTGGGTGGTCACTCGCTGCTGGCGGTGCAAATTGTCGTGCAGTTACAGCAGGTGTTTGCCATTAACCTGCGGATGCCCGCTCTGTTTGAACATCCCACTGTAGCAACCCTCGCTACCCACATTGAAACTATCCGCTGGGCCGCGGCTCCCCCAACTGCTGTGATGACTGCTGACGACGCTGATTTTGAGGAGGGCGAACTGTGAATACGCTAAATCTGGACATCTCTGTAACGGCAGCGCCGCCGCGCCCCCTAGCCGAACTATTAACGGAGCTGCGGCAGGCTGGGGTGCAGGTGTGGCTGGAAGGCGATCGCCTCCGCTACAAAGCCCCCAAAGGAGTCCTGACCCCTGACCTGATGGGGGAACTGCGCGATCGCAAGCTAGATATCATCACCTTCCTCAAAACCGTGGCCGCCGATACTGACCAGGCTCCCACCATCACCCCGATCAATCGTCAGCAGCCCCTACTCCTCTCCTTTGCCCAAGAGCGGTTTTGGTCTCTGGCTCAGCTCAATCCTCAAAGCCCCGGTTTCAACATGCCGATGGCCTATCGGCTCACAGGCCAGCTGGATCAGGCAGCCCTAGAACAGAGCTTGACCCGGATCTTGCAGCGTCACGAGATCTTGCGCACCACGTTTATCCCCAATGGTGGACAGTTATGTCAGCAAATTGCCGCCCACCTGCCCCTACCCTTGGAATGGATCGACCTCACCCATATCTCCCCTGAGGATCGGGAAGCCACTGCCCAAGACCAAGCAAATCAATTGGCCAAGTTGCCTTTTGACCTTGCCCAAGGGCCGTTGGTGCGGTTTTATCTGCTAGCGCTAGGGGCTAACAACCACATTATTTTGTGGAATTTTCACAGCATTATCTGCGACGGCACATCTCTGGATCGCTTCTTCCAAGAGTTTGTGACCCTCTACACTGCCTTTGCTCAAGGGCAACCAGACCCGCTGCAACCCTTAGCCGTGCAGTATGTTGACTTTGCCCATTGGCAGCGTCAGCAGCTACAGGGGGAAACCCTAGACCAACTGCTGAACTATTGGCAAGGCCAGAGTCAAAAGCTGCCGGTGTTGCCCTTGCCCACCGATCGCCCCCGTCCGCGGCAACCCTCTAATCAAGGTGATCGCTGTGCGCGTCTATTACCCAAAGCATTAAATGACGGACTCAACGAAATCAGCCAAAGTGCTGGCACAACTCTGTTTATGACCTTGCTAGCGGCATTTAAAGTGCTGCTCTATCGCTATAGCGGTCAAACGGATCTGGTGGTGAATGCCGCGATCTCCAATCGCCACCAGCCAGAGGTAGACACCATGCTGGGCTACCTCCGCAACACACTGATTTTGCGCACGTCCTTAGAGGGTAACCACCCTGAAGTTGTGCCCAGCTTCCGCGACATCCTAGAGCGGGTGCGCCAGGTTTCCCTCGCTGCCTATCAACACCAGGACTTACCCTTTGAGCGCCTGGTAGAAGATCTGCGCCCCGAGGGAGTGCGGGGGGGATCCCCCCTGTTTCAAACCGCCTTTGCCCTTAATCCCCCCTGGAAGGGAAATCAAGGCCTAACCTCCCAATGTGAGCTGCCCGGAGTGACCCTCAGTTCTCTCTTTGGCTATGTGTACATTGGCACAACCAGCTATGACCTCGCCCTCACCATGCGGGAAACCGACAAGGGCTTGCGAACGGTGTTTGAATACAACACTCAGCTGTTTGACCAGATCACCATTGAGCGCCTCATCGATCAATTTCAGGCACTCCTAGAGGGGATTATTGCTCACCCCAGTCAGACAATTGATCGCCTACCCCTGATGTCTACCACCACCCAGCAACAACTGCTGGCAGACTGGCCAGAGGCAGTGGTGCTCGATGCTCACCAGCAACTGCTGCCCACTGGCATTCCCGGCCAGGTGTATCTGACAGAACAGGGGCGCTCTCAGGGGATTCTGTCCGTTACTTCGGAATTGCCGATTACCCTGCAACTCAGCCCTGATCACAGCGCGATCGCCCTTTACCCCACTGGGCAGACGGGTCGCCGCCACGCCAACGGCACTCTAATCCTCGATGCTGACCACTTAACCGAGGCATCGCAGCGATCGGCTCCCGTCGCCCCCCGCAATGAGTTAGAACAACAACTGGTCGAACTGTGGGAAGCCGCCCTGGGAATTCAGCCGATTGGCATCCGCGACAACTTCTTTGAGTTGGGGGGCTATTCCCTACTGGCTATCCGTTTGTTTGCCGACATTCAAAGTCGCTTTGACCAGGATCTTCCCCCCAACTTGCTATTCCAAGCGCCCACCATTGAGGCCTTGGCCCAAGTCTTGCGCCAAGATGACTGGACCCCCACCTGGACGAGTTTGGTACCCATCCAAACCCAGGGCACCCGTCCGCCCTTATTCTTTCATGGAGGAGCTGCCGATGCCTTGACCTGGGCTAACGTTGCCCGCCAGTTGGGTTCTGACCAGCCCTTCTATGCTTTAGAGCGGCCCGACCTCAATGGCCCACCTTTAAAGGATGACTCCGTAGAGGCACTAGCAGCCTTAGCCGTAGCGGATATTCGCACCGTGCAACCCCACGGCCCTTATCACCTGGCAGGCCATTGCTTTGGCGGCATGGTGATGCTGGCGGTGGCCCAACAACTGCAAACCGAGGGGGAAACAGTGGCCCTGCTCGCGCTGGTGGATGCTTACGCCCCAGAAGCGATCGCCCCCCAGCCCAAGGTGCCGACCTGGCTCTACCAGATTTATCAACGGTTTGACCGTAGGCGCTTCTGGCTACAAAAAACCGCCTACTACTATGGCCCCAGCCAGGGGTGGGAGTCCTTCTTGCGACAGTGGGGCAGTGTGTGGCAACGGGCACGCCAAAAAGCTGCTTTTAACCGTCAAAAACAAGCGGTGCAGACCTCCGCACCCGCTGCCCCACAGCCCCAGCCAGCCGCCCCAGCCAAAGCGCCTGCGGCAACCCTCCCCTATGCGGTACGATACGCCCTCGCTGAAGAAGCTTGTAAAGTAGCCCGCCGGACCCATATTCCCCAGGTCTACCCAAATCCTGTTGTAGTGATCCAGCCTAGTCACCTTTTAGAACGGTGGCGCTATGGTCATTGGCAGGGGTGGGCATCAGTTCTCACAGGATCGGTCAAAGTCCAAACCGTTCCTGGCTTGACGGGCAATCTGTTTAACCAACAGTCCCTACCCCAATTAGTCAATGTGCTCAAAAGCCTCCTCTGATCAGTCATGGTTCAGCACCTGAAGCCTTTAACAACTTTGCGAGGGATAGCGGCACTCATAATCGTGTTGCATCATGCGTTGGGCTATTTTTTAACTCCACTGGGGGAAGCGATCGCTCGGCACAGTTATTTTTTTGCCCAGGGTTATCTCTGGGTCGATTTTTTCTTTATTCTCAGTGGCTTTGTGCTCGCCCATGTGTATAGTCAGCGCTTTGCCGAAACCGTTGTGGGCTGGGGCTATCGAGAATTTATCTTTGCTCGTTTTGCCCGTTTATACCCCCTCCATATTGTCGTTTTAGGGGGGGTGGTGCTGTTAGAGTTGCTGCTCAGTTCTACCCCTTTTACGGGCAATCAAAGTTTGATGGGGCTGTTCAGCAACCTTTTCATGTTGCAAGGGTTTGATTGGCAGCGTCCTCCCCTGTTTAATGGCTGGACTTACTGGAATGAACCGGCCTGGGCCATTAGTGTGGAATGGCTGCTGTATTTAGTGTTTCCCTGGATGCTGCTAAACAGTCTGCGGCTGAAGCGGCGCGGCGCGATCTCCGTTGCAATTGGGGCCTATCTCACCCTGGCCGTGGTCACACTCATAAACTCAGGGCATCTTGATTGCCTGGGCATTCCAGGCATGCTGCGTTGCTTAGCCGAAGCCAGCTTAGGCATCTTAATCTATCGGTATTACCAAACCTATGGTCAGGCGTTTAATCACCGCATTGCCACCCTTACCGTGGTCATGTCGATGGTTGGGGTAGCGATCATCATGCACACCCGTGCCTATGATTTAATGGCGATTCCTTGCTTTAGCCTACTCATTTTGGCCGCCGCCCGACTACGCTCTGTGGCGGGGCCAGCCAGCCTACTCCATAGCCAGGTTGGGCTTTACCTTGGCACCCTTTCCTATGGAATTTACATGGTTCACTGGCCAATTCAAGTATTCACCATTGCCCTGCTCAGGCAATATTTTTCATCCCCCTTAGGAACCGATTGGTCGATGGCAGCGATGGGGGCATTGCTCATTCTGCATTTAGTCATGGTTCTTGGGTTCGCTGCCCTGGCTTACCACACGATTGAAGCTCCCTTAAGAACCTGGCTCAGACAAGCCAGCTGGAGTCCTAAAATATCTGCAACTTCAAAATCTCTCTCTTGAGCATAGGGCTACCAAGAATATTCAGACACTCTTACAACCCTTCAATTGTCAAAACCAGGTGTATTTTCGATTAATTAGCTAGTTGCATCTGCTCTATAGATTCAACAACAGATTCAACAACTCGCCTCGCTTATCCCTTTCATCTACCCCACCCAAAATGATGGATATTCTGCAAATTGTGCCTCGGTTGCCACCCCACACTGATGGGGTAGGAGATTATGCCCTCCGTTTAGGAGCGCAACTCTGGGATGATCACGGCATTTACTCCCACTTTCTACCCGTTTTGTTCGAGCTAGACTATAGCCCCTTAGAACATGGATTCCCCATTGCAAGGCTGTCGGCACATACGTCAGAAGCGTTGATGGCCGCCTATCCTACCTCAGCCAAGGCGGTTTTGTTGCATTACAGCAACTATCCCTACTTCAAGGGACAGCTCGACGCTCCTTTTTGGTTGTCGGCGGCTCTCCGATGTTTGCTACAAGCGCATAACATCCCCTTAGTGGTCATGTTTCATGAGTTGCCAACTCTCGACCTCAAGATTCTGAAGGTCTTTAATCCGTGGCAAAGCCGGGTTTCACAGCAGCTTGCGCAGCTGGCCAGCGGCGTAGTGACTGATAGCTATCGGTTCAAAAAAGTCCTCTCTCGGTGGTCATCGCACTCAATTCCCTGCATTCCCGACTTTTCTAACATTGGGGAACCCGACAGGGTACCGCCTTTGGGCGATCGCCGCCGGCAGTTGGTGATTTTTGGCGGCCATGATCGCAGCCGAATTTATCGCAATCATCTTCCCGCTCTGCTCAGAGCATGCCAGATCCTCAAAATTGAGCAGATTATCGACATTGGTCGTCCGCTCGATCTCGACCCTCAACAGTTTGGCGACTTGCAATGGGTTCAAATGGGATTTCAGCCCTCTGAGGTTGTGAGTCAAACTTTACTGAAATCCTTCGCCGGGATGATCGACTACACCCGTTTTCCTGGTGATCTGGGTAAATCCTCAGTCTTTGCCGCCTTTACCGCGCACGGGGTACTGCCCCTAGTGACCGCCTACAATCCATCTGAAAAGGACGGACTTCATCTGCACCAGCAGTATCTCACCCCCACCACATTACAATCCACTACAGCGCTTAACCACCTGCAAGCGATCGCAACAGCCGCCCATCACTGGTATCAGCAACATACCCTGGCTAAAAATGCTGCAATATTTGCAGAACAGTTGTTGCAGACACCCCAACGACACTGATTGTCTTCACCCGCCCCTACATTGCATCAGGGCACAGTCACGTCCAATCAGACCGGCATAACCTGAGTTCGGGATAGGGAACTTGAGTCTCTTTCATCACCCATTGAGCCCAAAATCCCCTCCTCGGGAGGGGTGTCCGAAGGACGGGGTGGGTCGAAACCAGATCTTAACTCACCCCGTTAACCCCTCTCCCAAGGAGGGGAAAACTGCCACCCCGATAGTTGGCCTGGGGACTTGCTTAACCTGAGCTGACGTTGCATAGCCATCTATCCGACAAGGGCTGAGAGCCACTGGTCTGTACAACACCCAGCCTGGCAACCCTACACGCTCTCGATAGCCTCTTTCCAGAATATAAAGTTTCCGTAAAAATACCGACTTTTTTCTGTTAAGTGCACAGTTTCATCACCGTATTTTCGTCTAAACAACTTATATTGCTAATAACCATGCAAGTAAAGTTGATGTTTTACTACAGTTTTTTCTGTAGCAGCTTAGTAGTGGAAGCTTAGTGCCCTTTCAGTACTAGAAGAACCGAACTTTGATGGTAGCCAATCAATACTAAACAGCATTTAAATCCGACTTAGCTAACGCCTGAAGATATCTTTTTTCCGATACTTTCTGCTGGTACATACAGTTTTCAAGGTCCCATATCATGAAAAGGTTCATTCCAATTTCACAACCTTCTATTACAGATTTAGAAGTTGCCTACGTGACAAATGCTGTCAAATCTGGATGGGTTTCTTCACAGGGCGATTATATTGAAAAATTTGAACGCAACTTTGCTGAGTACTGTGGCACTCGCTATGCCCTATCTACGACGAACGGCACAACCGCACTACACCTCGCCCTTGTTAGTTATGGCATCGGTCTTGGGGATGAAGTCATCGTTCCAGATCTGACTTTTGTGGCGACTGCTAATGCCGTTACTTATGTCAATGCTAAGCCTGTTTTTGTAGATGTCGATCCCAATACCCTGTGCATCGATCCTTACCATGTAGAACGGGCTATTACCAGCAAAACTAAGGCGATCATTGCCGTTCATCTTTATGGTCACCCAGCAGCAATGAATGCTTTGCGCACTCTCGCCCAGCAGTACAACTTATATTTAATCGAGGATGCCGCAGAAGCTCATGGTGCGACATACCACGGTCAACGAACAGGTAGTCTCGGTGACTGCGCTGCTTTTAGTTTCTATGGCAATAAAATGATTACCTCCGGTGAGGGAGGCATGCTGACAACCAACGACGAAGAGTTTTATCAGCGGGCCAAGTACTTACGAGATCATGCTATGAGTCCGCAGCGTCGCTATTGGCATACAGAGGTCGGCTACAACTATCGCATCACCAATTTGCAAGCAGCCTTGGGCGTAGCCCAGTTAGAGCGCATTGATGCCTTTTTAAACAAGAAGCGGAATATTTTTGAACGTTATCGCTCTAACTTAAAAAGTATTGCCAATGTGCGGCTAAATTTTGTGGAAGCAGGCTCAAATAGTTCCTATTGGATGGTTTGTCTGCAAGTTGATAACTATTCTGAAAAACAGCGCGATCAGCTGATGACTTTTCTGAAAAAATGTGGCATTGATAGTCGGCCTTATTTTTATCCGCTATCGACTTTGCCGATGTATGCAGATAGCCATGCCTACACGCCGATCGCCCACTCTGCCGCAGCCCAGGGTATCAACCTTCCTTCTTACTTTGATATGACCGATACAGACGTTGACTATATTTGCCAAGTGCTAGTCCAGTATTTTATCTCGGTAAAACGGACTATTGTCTTACCCACTTCGCCCGTCACGGCAGATGCCTTAGCCGCAGGCTAGGCTTTGACACTTTCTCTCATCACAGCATCTGCTTAATGCAGCATTCCTGAGTACCTCTAACGCCGAGGGCCTTTTGAAATTAATTTCAGAGTCTTACACTGGGAAAGAGCGTGTCTTTAAGGTTCCACAAGACTGTTCAACACAGATAGCGGCGATCGCCTCTCCATCGGGCCACCAAAGCGCCGTCATCCAGTCTTTCACAGTCTCATTAATGCTGACGGAACGCTCTAAATACGGCTGCGGCGACCAGGCAATTTGGATTTCAGTCATGGGATAACTTAAGCCCAGCCCAATTGCTTTGAGGTGAGCTTCCTTAAGCGTCCAGTACTTTAAAAAAAGTATCAGTTGCTCTTCTGCAAACGCTGGTAAAGCGCCCTGTTCTTTAGCCGTTAAGCAATGCTGGATTAAAGTTTTTAGATCAGCGCGTGGGGTCACGACCTCAACATCGATGCCTAGCCAAGGCGTCTTTCCCACAGCATAAACAACCCATTGGCCGCTATGAGCCAGGTTAAAGTATACCCCTTCTGGATTATCGGCCAAGCTAGGTTTGCCATACGCGCTGCAAGCAAATGTGAGTGATTTTGGGGAGCAATTCAGATATTGCCCCAGGAGATACCGTAGTCCGCCTCGACTGAGAATGAAGCGACTACGGTCGGTTGAGTGTACAAATCGCTGAGCGCGGGAGCGTTCAGCCTCAGTTAGCCACCCCTCCCAGGCATCGCATCGCTCTGCTACGGTCGGTAGATAGAGCTGCCAGATATGGGTTTCTTGAGGGGCTGGTAGTGAGAGCGGCGGATGCGCAGGTGTCGCCATCAGAATGAAGTGCAGATATTTTGACTACAGGCAGGCTGCATACAGTTGATCGTAGCGGCTTAGCAAGCAATATCTGCACAAACAAGATCTTTGAGGGGTGAAAGCTAGTGTTCATCCACAGTGATTATGACAGGCTAGGCTGGGGATACAGTCTGGCGAACTTCGTGCGAGCATCTTCGAGGGTGAACAACCATTGCACTGTCGCTTGCGTCGCATTGCGCTACGCTTCCCAACGTCCCACAGCTTGCTCAACTGGTCAAACTCAGGAATCCGCCGGTTCAAACACTGTCTCGATAACCCCGCAAACTCAAATTCAACCATGTTGAGCCAACTTGTGAAATGTCAACTACCTTGTCAGGTTGACGACAATTACTTGTCCAGTCGAGGCATCGGATCAGTACCGAGGCTGAGCGACAATTAGGGATGGCCTAGGGTTCATCATCAGAAGAAACAGTGACGCACCCCGGTCTGCCAGGGAGCACGTACTCGCTGGCAGAGCAGTAGTGTTGGTGACAAGCTTGCCCGTTTAGGGAGCCTGGGTTCGCTTGAGGGCGGCCTGCTGCCGGAAGCTATCAGCCTTAATGTCAACAATGAGGGCATGGTGAACCAACCGGTCGACAGCGGCCACGGTCATCATGGCATCGGCGAAGATGTCATCCCACTGACTAAAGGGTTGATTGGCGGTGATAAGGAGACTGTTGCGCTCGTAGCGATGGGCAATGAGTTCAAAGAGAACCGAGGTTTCCGCCTCAGACTTTTTGACATAGCCGAGATCATCGACAATCAGCAAGTCAAAGCGGTCAAGCTTCGTCAGGGCGATGGGCAAGAGCAACTGGGCTTTAGCCTGTTGAAGCTCTTGCACCAGGGTAGTGGCGCTGGAGAATCTGACCCGTTTGCCCTGGTCAATGGCGGCTCGCCCGAGGGCGGCAGCCAGATGAGTTTTGCCCGTCCCCGAGGGACCAAAGATGAGCAGATTTTCAGCCCGCCCCAACCAGGTTGGATCCTGTGCCAACTGCATGAGTGGCGTGGGATTGAGCTGTGGGCAGTGGTCAAAGTTAAAGCTGGAAAAGCTTTTGCCCATGGGGAGCTTCGCCTCACTGAGAGCCCGTTTGATGCGATTTTGCTCACGATGGTCCACCTCCAATTCGCAGAGTGCTAGCAAGAACTGGGCGTAGGACCAGTGGTGTTGCGTCGCCTGCTGCTCGAGATCGCTCCAGTGATGGCGCATCCGCGATAATCGCAGGTGTTGGAGTAACGGATTGAGACCGCTTGCTAGAGGATTGAGGGTCGGGTTGAATCTTGGGTTGGAACTCGGCGTGGGGTTCGGGTTGGAGCTCGGTGTGGGGTTCGGGTTGGAACTCGGCGTGGGATTTGGGTCGGGGGAGGAGTTGGTCATAGGATGATAACGGGTGTTGCTGCCCGTCGAGAGAGGGGACTGCGACCGGTTGGAGGAGCTGGAAATGCTTCTGTAAACCAGCGAGGGTGAGGGTTTGTTGCTGGAGTTGAGCCTCGAGATAGTCGGCGACTGCCGTTTCCTTGTCTTGAGTAGCCGCCAGGTAGAGGGCCTCTACCATCAGTCGCCCGGCACTCTCGAGGTCGAACTGAGTGCCGATGTCCTGCCATAACTGACGCCAGTGGTCATTGGGCAGTACTTCTTGCTGCCACCGGCAATGGAGAAACGCCCGAGGCTTGCGCCTGAGGCTTTCAATCACATGACGGTAATTGATGCAGCGCGCTCGGCGACTGGGCGCTGAGGTCGAAACCCGGAGTCGGGGCAATTCCACCACCTCCTGCGACCCTACATACCCAACTAAGCGGTCGTGATAGAGATGCACCGTGAGTTGTCGGCCTACCAACCGGGACGGGACGCTGTACAGAATGCAGCGCACTGAAATCGTGCTGTGGCAGCTCACCCGCACGGTCAGGGCTTCATAATCGGCATAGCGATCGGTCGGCAATGGCTGGAGGTGGGCTTGCTCCTGGCTAAAGGCCTCAGCACACTTGGCGTTGAGCCGACTGATGAGCGTTTCAATGAAGGCCTGATAGTCCGCCACCGACTCAAAATCCGTGCTCCCCCGCAGATATAGCGCCTGACGCAAGCGCCGTTTGAAATACCCATGAGACGATTCTATGGAGCCATTCTCATGGGCGATGCCAGTGTTGTTGCGCGTTGGTTGCAGGTCATAGTGCTGACAAAGATCCTGATAAAACTGGGTCAAGGGTTTTCGCTGCCCTCCCCCATTGCGATAAGCCGCACTCAGGCTATCAGTGCGGTGTTGCTTCGGGGCTCCCCCGCAAGCCTGTAGGGCATTCTGCAAGCCTTCTGAGAGAGCCACAAAACTCTCGCCCCCCTGAATTACCTGCACATACTGCCACCCGCTGTAGGCTAATCGGTAGTGATACAACAGGTGCTCAAAGGCCTGTCCCCCGATGGTGATGCTCACCTGCTTGACTTCAGTGAAGTCGGAATGCCCGACGACACCAGGGGCGTGGTGCAACTCAAACATCACCTCCTGCGGCGCTCCATGGGCCGCTTTCCACGCCTGCACTCGCCGTTGCACCGTGCGTAAGGTTGACGCGTATTCACCGGGATATCGCTCCTCCAGGTACTCATAGAGGGTCGTGGCCTCAAGGCGGGGCTCCCCCCGCAGCATCGGTTCCAGTTCCTTCTCCCACACCTCGGCTAGCGGGTCGGCGCGGGTGCGCCAGCCGCGATCTCCTTTCGATTTGACTTGATGCTCGCCCTGCTCAATGCGACTCCCGCTGCGCTCTGAGATATTGGCAATGTGGGCCGACACACTTTGAGTGCAACCGGCGTCTCGGGCTCGTTGATATACGTTCACGGTATCGTAGGTGATGTATTGACCAGGCATTGGGGACGCTCCCAGTTTCGTAGGGTCGTCCTCAATGTCTTTTTTTCGCTCAGGCGTACCCGTGTCCTAGTTGGCGCTTTCCACAATTCGCGATCTCATTTGTGGTCACCCCCTAACATCAGACAAGTAGTTGTCGTCCCTTGCCAAGGTAATTGTCACCTGACATTTGGATTAGTTTTTCTTGAGGAAGTCAAGCAAGACAGGATTCACCTGATCGGCATGTGTCCAGTTGATGGCATGTGGCCCACCAGGAATAATCACAAGTTGACTGTTTTTAATCAGCTTTGGCAGTCTTGCAGCGGTGGCCTCCAGGGGCAAAATGCGATCGGCATCGCCATGAATGATCAGGGTGGGTACATCAATGCGGGGCAGATCATCGCGAAAATCGGTGAGCCAGGACGGGACGCAATCCAAAGTCCCTTTGGCAGAAGCCCCGGCTGCTACATTCCAACTGGCTTGAATCGCTTCATTGCTGATGCGATCGCCAAGCAATACATCAACATTGAAGAACTCTTTGAAAAAGGCAGAGAAATAAGCTGGACGATCTTCAACAATCGCCTTCATAATGCCATCGAAAACGCTTTGGTCAACGCCTTCAGGATTGTCGTCCGTTTTTAACAGAAAGGGCGGTACTGGAGCCATCAGGACGGCTTTTTGCACCCGCTCTGAGCCATACGTGCCAAGATAGCGCGTGACTTCGCCAGTTCCCATTGAGAAGCCGACCAGCACGGTATTTTGCAAATCAAGCTTGGTCATGAGTGTATTCAAATCGGCGGCAAAAGTATCGTAGTCATAACCAGATGAGGGCTGACTGGAAGCACCAAATCCTCGGCGATCGTAAGTAATTACTCGATATCCTGCATTCAGTAAAACTAAAACCTGCTTCTCCCAGGAATGTCCGTTCAATGGAAATCCATGAATCAGTACAATCGGTTGACCGGCCCCAAGATCTTCGTAGTAGATATCAATACTTGCAGAGTTTTCTTGACCAACGGTAATGTAAGGCATGAGAGGTTTCTCCTTTGTAAATTGATGGTGTGTTTTTATCCATATGAAAGCGTTGCTTATCTCATTAGAAAGACTCCGCCAACTTAGTAAGCGATCAATCAGCAGAACTGTTCCAATCTGTTAATCCCATGCGATCAATTTCGCCAACTTGTAATGGGTAAGTTTGTCTCAGCAACTCAGTGACTTCTTGCGCGATCGCAATCAGAGCATGATTAACTGAGGAGTCGCGAAGAGAATCAGGTTCAGGTGTACCTTCATACCCAGAATCATTCTTTCCTTGTACCAGTAAATGTGTCATGAAATTAGCCTCAATAAAATACAAAATACTGATTTGCAATTCACTAATTCAAACGCAGGAATTCAGTCATTGTCATGGTTGAAAAAGCGACAACTTTGTTCAGC
>Ga0081535_100611_pt1 | contig 21099 bp, 14 predicted proteins | sample HotLakmasection3_FD_71020 | JGI IMG/M metagenome (GOLD analysis project Ga0081535, IMG submission 71020) | Hypersaline microbial mat communities from Hot Lake, Washington, USA - Section #3 (SPADES assembly) (version 2) | ecosystem: Environmental > Aquatic > Non-marine Saline and Alkaline >... | reverse complement strand
GCGAGGCGAGGTTTATTGGCGCGCGCTAGAGAGCGGCTTCGCCTCGACGATCGCATTGGCAACCTCCGTCGTATTCGCTAATGGTTTCGAATCGTCTAACCGCGTTAAAAGATCTTTCGAGTGGCCAAAATGCTCCTCCTTGAGACTTTTTTCGTTACCCATCCTCAGAGGGCTTCGCCATGAAACATCGTCAGTTCAAACCCGATCCTACTGTCACAGTGCCCCGCCAACCGATGTTTCGGCCAGCCCATGCCGATCGCTCAACCCCGGCGGCGTCGCCCTTTTTCCAGGCGACGCCCGCTCCCCCTGTGCAGCTAGCGCCCCCGGCAACTCCCGTAATTCAGCGCCAAGAGACAACCGATGAGGAAACCGCTAAGGAGTCCTCTGCGAAAAAAGACGAAAAAGATCCTCTAGTCGAAGGGTTAAAAATTACTGGAGCCCGCTTGCTGAAGGAGCCCAAATTCAAAGCCTGGTATGAGCCCCGGCTGAGTTTGCTGAAAAAAAATCTCTGGGAAGAGCGCCCCAGCCAGGAGAAAGCTGCCTTGATTACCTTTGGCGGCGTCAATCTGGCACTGGCCGGACTGGTGTTTGCCCTTAATCCGGAAATGCGCGAGCTGCTGTCAGGGGCGAATATTGGGGCTCCATTAGCATGGCTGCCCTATTCTCCTGTGGAGGGCTTTAAGTACAAGCTGCCCAAACCGGGGGAATCACAGTATGGCTTCTCGGGGGAGTTTACTTTGAACCCCTACCTGGAGCTGTTACGCGATCGCTATCCCAACTTCCCGGTGTCAGGGGCAAAATTTGGGCTAGACACCGCCTACACTCCCGGCCAGGGCCTGTCGCTGACCGGAGGCAAATTTGGCCTGGAATTTCTGGGGGGCGGCCTCAAAGCGGAAGGCAAGAGCTTCACCGAAATCAGTCCCTATCCGCTGCTCATCCCGGGCACCGATCCCCTAGCGCCTCCCAGCACTTTGATGCAGAGCGTGCCAGGACTGCCCCCGTTGCACACTGGCCCGGGCTTTCAAGTCATGTTATCTGCCGACCTATACAAGCTGTTCCCTAAACTCGCCAATATCTTCTAGCCATTTCACAGAGCAACCACGCCAAAGTCCCTTAACTTTAAGGCCGCTATGAACCGTACCCACGCCCGCCGCCCCTCGTCCAGACCTTCATCGCAACAGCCTTTTTTCAAAAAGGGGGCAGCCACGAAAACCGCCCAGGCGTTTTTCCCCACGGTGCAGCGGATGGCAGAACCGACACAACTGCCTGATGAAGAAGACCCGCAAATCCAAATGCAGGTAGGGGAAAGTACGGTTCAGACCATGACCGAGGACGAGGAGGAGTTTGCCCAGACTCAGGCGTTGCCGACAACGATGGTGCAGCGAAAGTGTGCCGCCTGTGAACAAGAACAGCAACAGTCAGCCTTGCAACCTAAGCTCACGGTTGGACAACCCAACGATCAGTACGAACAGGAAGCAAATCGCGTCGCCGACCAGGTGGTAAGTCAGATGGCGGCCCCCCAGTCCCCGAGGGTACAGCCGCAACGCCTCGCAACGCCCCCTCGCATTACGCCTTGGGTCATGCGGCAGGGAGAGGGCAAAGCTACCACGTCGCCTCAAACTGCGCAGCAGATTCAACAAACGCGGGGCCTAGGACAGTCTCTTGATCGCACTACCCGTAGCTCGATGGAGCAGGCGTTTGGCGCTGACTTCAGTAATGTTAGAGTGCATGCCGACGGCAATGCCCATCAGCTCAACCAGTCCCTCAACGCCCGTGCCTTTACCACCGGCCAAGATATTTATTTCAAGCAGGGAGAATATCAGCCGAACAGTCAGACTGGGCAAAAGTTATTGGCCCACGAGCTAACCCATGTGGTGCAGCAAGACCAGACAGTTCAGGGGGTTATCAGCCGCTTCTGTGATGACCCTGACTTTTGCACTCCGTACGATACTCAAGCGGAAATTGACGATGCAGAGTGGTGGATTCGTAATACATACCTGCGCCTGGAAGGGATTGAGACCTTCGGTACAGACGTTAAGAGCTTATATGAGAGTTTCCTTGACCGCTCTCCAGGAGATAGTCTTACCCCCCGCGTGTTTGACGATCGTAATGGTTATGTCGTTTCGTCCTTCAAAGATTCTTGGGATACGAAGGATGATATGGATGCGGTCATTGATTTGATTGGAGCAAGGCTGAGCAGACTATCACAACCATTACGGCCTAACAGACGTGTTCTCGTGTCTTTATCAAATTTCCTATCTGAAGACGAGATGAACAATCGTCCAATAAACTATAGCAACCCGCTTTCAGTGGCTGGACATATTGCTGGAGGAATCGGTAGAAGCGATGCGGGTCCCGATTATCGCAAGATTGATTTTGCAAATGTTGGCCTCGAAAAAGTTGTTCTGTTTGGCGAGACCGGTTACGTCAAAGTGCAGTTGTATCCCAAGTACGAAGTGTTTGATGCGATCGACTTCTGTCCCGGCGATTGCGGATCGCCTGCCGAGCAATTAGTAACAATTCCGATGAGCCGATTAGAAGAAAGTGGAGCAGCTTATGATGTCCCCTTCAAAGTAATCTTTTGGCCTGAAAGTCGCTCCAAACGATTCTGGTTTTAGCTTATGTATCGCTCGTATACCCAGGAGCCATTGGTTCATAGACACCACATCGATCAGCCGTTTTTCCTCGAATGGCTCCATGACTTTTTAGAACTAGATATTTCCGGTAATCCGTTAGAGATCCCGTTGAGGGGATTAGCGTGCATGCCCAAAGATGGTGGGTTTGTTTTAGTAAAAGCGAGTACTGATCTCTAGGCCTTGTTATGCGCCACACCCGGACCCATAAACCGACATCTCACACCCACAGCAGTCGTCCTTTCTTTGCCAAGGGGGGTCAAAGTCGGGTGTCTGAGCCATTTTTTGCCCAGCGGAGTGCTTTATCAACCGTGTCTGTGCAGCCTCAGCGGCTAGCAAGTCAAGAGGAGCAGTTAGAAGACGAAATCCAAACCCAGCCTCTTGAGTCAACTCCCGACAATTTACAGCAGATGTCTGCCGAGCCACCGCCACCACCGACTGAGCCACTACCACCGCCAGAGTCCGGCAGCACGACTCACGCGACCATTCAACCCAAGCTAACCATTTGTCAGCCCCACGACTCCTATGAGCAAGAAGCCGATCGCGTTGCCGAACAGATCATGCGGATGCCAGAGCCAACACTTCAACGGCAACGGCGGGAAGAGGAAGAGGAAGAGGGATCCGCGCTGGAATTGATTCAACCCCAAGGTTTAGCTGAGCAGGTTACACCGCGGATACAAAGCCAGACAGCAGCAGCGACCACAGTTACCAATGAAACAGGAGATTTCCTGCGGACTAATTTTGGGGCAGGTAATAATATGCCAATCCTTCAGCACAAGTGTGCTGATTGTGCTGGGGACAAACAACTGGAACTGGAGAAGATTCAACCTAAGCTCAAAATTAGCGGGTCCAATGATCGGTACGCGCAGGAAGCAGATCGTGTTGCTACTCAGGTTATCGGTAGCCCTGCACCAATGACAGCAGCCCGATTGTCATTGTTAGGCGTCCAGCCGTTCTCAAGTCAAAGATGGGGTTACAGTCGAGCTAAGAATCAGCTCAACACCTCCTCCCCGCCGATTTCATCCATCATTCAACGCGACGGAGATGCGTTACCACCGTTAGTTGAAGAAGCTGCAGAAGAGGCCCCCGAAGAGGAAATTACGTGCCAACGATCGGCCACAACTGAAGCCTCAAGCGAAGCAAATCTCGAAACCCAACTGCAGCAGCATCGCGGGCAAGGACAGCCTTTACCCAGCGCCACCAGCCAGTTTATGGGCGCTCGTTTTGGGTACGATTTCAGCTCCGTTAGGGTTCATACCAGCAGTGCTGCTGCCCAGATGAACCAGCAACTAAATTCTTATGCATTTACCACCGGGCAGGATATTTATTTTGCCCCTGGCCAGTACCAACCGGGGAGTTCATCTGGCGATCGCTTGCTGGCCCATGAGCTTACCCATGTTGTTCAACAATCCACCGGCTTTAAGGCGGTTGCACCTTACATTCAGCGACGGGCCGAGACCAAAACATATTATGGAGGACTGACAGGTAACACAGTTCACGGTCATGTAGAGCGGATTTTACGAGGAGCCAACGGAGATCTAATTACTGAAGCGACGATTCCCCATGCCACACGCAATCGGAGTGACGTGTTTACGGATGTTGGGTTTGCTGATTTGTACAAGAGTGAAGGTAATAAGGTTTCCGGTATTAAGGGTCAAGAAGAAGACGAAGAAACTGGACAACGACGCTACAACAACATTGGACGGAGAACCAGAAGACGGGTGGGCGGCCCTGTCTCTTGGAACCCAACTTTTGTCGGAGGAGCGGTAACCGGAGATTTCCCAGAATGGTTTAAAGTTGCTGATCTTAAGCCTTATAGTCTCTCACGGCTGGGTGGAGGTATTGCCCAAGTTAGACATTACATCGAAGGGATACCTCGCTTTGCTGACAAATTACAGCAAGACCTGGGGCAAACTAGCCAGATCCCCAGGGGCAGTGTATTGCAAGATTCAGAAATCACCCTTCCCCCAGCCATCAATTTCGATAATTTTGATCTTGAGCACAATACTGATCGAGACTTAACCAGAGCCGGTGGGATTCGCAACGGTACGACAAACCAGCGAATTTGGGTTTACAACCTGAGTTCAGGTCTGCTGGTTTATTTTCCGGTTCACTTGGGCCAGCCTAGTCCTCGATTTGCCCAGTGGGTTCGCCAGCAACGCACTGAACTACGGGCTTTAAGACGAGAACTCCGTCAAAGGACAACTCCCAGCCTGAATGCTCGGGTCGATACTAAACGACGGCCGACCTCCCCGGTTGCATCCCGCCCCCTTCCCCAATCCCAACAGCTATCTAAGTCATCCGCTGGAAAGCCGATTACGGTACAGCGAAATGGTCCCAGAACCAGAACTGACTGGGCTGCTCGTGGCCGACGGTGGGAAAGTCACCGCCGCCCCTGGAGTAGACGGGTAAAAACCTATTTCCGCGATCGCGGTCGCTCCTTACGAGACTATGTGCATATCAGTGATGAACTCAATCGGCCCGCCCGTATAGGGCCAGGGGAGCTGGCAAATGGTGGACCCATTGTGGAAGAAATCTTGTTCTGGAGCGGCCCGTTTGGCAAATTCTTTGGGGCTTTACGGTTCCGCTTTGGTCGTATTTTTGATCTAGTAGCCGAAAAGTTCGATCGCATACGGGACCGATTTAGAGGCTTCAACCACCGGGTCAGACGCTTAGCTGGACGGTCTTACAGCTTCGGCTGGCGTCGTCAGCTAATTCGGGTTTTGATGAGGGCCGTCAAAGCTGGGATTGTTCGATTTTTACAAGAGTCGTACAACATTTTTGCCAACTGTGCGACGGCCCTAATGCAGAAAGCCATTCAGCAAATCGTTGATCATGCCAGCGAAGACTATAAAGAAGAAATTTGTACCGTCGAAACGGCCTTTGATGACTGGAAAGACCAGATCGAGACAGAATTACAGGAACGATTCGGCGACTACGAAGAGGTGATCGATCAACTGGGCGATGTTCAACAATGGATTTCCTTAACCACCAGCTTGATCACCTTAATCCGCCTTGGCTTTCAGGCTGTCGCTTGTCTATCACCACCAGCCTTGGGATGTCTCTGGGGATTAGTTGGTCAAGTCGCCTTAGAAGTCATGCTAGATTTAATCATCGGTACAGAATGGTTCCAGCAAAATATTATTGGCAGTGATATCGTGCGTGACCTAATGCTTGAATTTGTCGGTCCCACCTATCAACAACTCATGACAGCAGCCATTGACAGCGCTGGATTAACTGAGTTTGCCGCCGATGTGCAACCCTGCCACTTTTCTGAGACGTCTCCCAGTAATTTCATTAACACCAGCGGTGGATTAAGCGGTAGTGCCCTAGCCGCCCATCGAGCCAATTGGATGAGACAACATGACGCTAGATTTTTGCGTTTGCTGCAGCAGGTGTTTGAAAGTGAAAATGGTCGCCAACCGACTGCGGAAGAACTGCGGCAGTTGATTGAAACGATGCGAACCAGCAGGCTATCAGATGATCAACTGCGTGACCTGTTAAGACGCTCGCGGAACAATGGGGGGCGGATTGCGTTGACGCAAGTTCTGGATCAACTCAGGGCACCAGCAGCATCCTCTAGACCTGAATCTGAGCCAGAAGAGCAATCTGAAACCCCATCGGAGTCTACTGAGCCAGAAGCTGCTACTGGTTCTGGCTCAGTAGACTCTCCCGGTACAACCAGCGCAGAAGAGGCAGATGAGGAAGGAACTGGAGTAAGCCGCTCAGTTCATAGCCCTCAACCTGTTCCCCCAGACTTCAGCCCTGGGGAAACGATGCGTATTTCTAACTTCCTAATCATTGATGGAATCGATCCAGCCACTCGATATACAGCGACTCAACGGCCTGAAATCACCTTTGAGTTCTGGTATCAGGGCAACTTGCATGTCATCCAGGCTGTGCCAGTTGTAGTTTTAGCACAACGCAATCGAAGAGGCAGAATTTTCACTCGTTTCCAATTACGATTTGAAAATAGTTTTTATGTTAGAGCAATTGACCTCCAGTTCTTAGGCGGGGAAGGACAAGAGTTTTGGTACACTTTTGAGCGCTAAACCGACTAACGGTTGAAGGTATATATGAATAAAGAAGCTGATATTATCTCCTATCCTCTGAATGTTGAATTAAACTTCCACGATACATATGCTTCCTCGCTGATCGTTAGCGCTCTAGAGCTGACAATTAACTTAGAAAGTAATAATCCAATCGAATGCCGCCTGTCCATTCAAGTTGATCTAGAACAATATCAATATATTGAGATAAATACTTTATTAAATCTAAAGCCTAACGTTCGTGGTCATTTCAAGGAGAAACAGTTTCTCTCTGGTTATCCCATTCAGATTAAGAGCACCCTCCGACCTGATGTCTTGGCGACTCTCGTTAATCAATTTGAAGAGCTAGAATCTATTCCAGCCTACCTATTGAATCTCAATCAGAATCAGCCAGATAATCCATTGCTCTATACAGAAAACTGGCTATGTTTATCGGTAGAGCAGCAACAAATGGATAGCAAAATTGGTTATCAGACCCTTTGGCACTATGTAAATCCTTCCCTTTTTAATCAAGCTAGTATTTCTAATCGACAGATCTACGATCGGATAGCTACTTTCTTCAAAGATTCCGCTCAAGCTAGCTGGACTGGAAGCGTTAAAGCAGCGACGGAAGAGATCCTAAAAGAAATAAATCAAGTATTTGAAGAGCTCATAGATGAGAATTTTCCTGAATCAGATATTGAATTCACCGAAAGTAGTCAAATTCTTGGAACAGTCATCAAATTTTTCACGGATCATGAATGGCCTGTCATTCAACTGCCCGATGAATCAGTTTTGCAACTCACATTCCAAGGAGAAAACAGCCAGTGGGTCTGCTACGCCGAGGCCAGAGAGCTAGAACAGGAATTCATCTTTTATTCTGTTTTCCCTGTCAATACGCCTGAAGATAAACGTTTAAGGATGGCCGAGTTTTTGACTCGGGCAAATCATGGTCTGATTCTAGGCAATTTCGAAATGGATTTGGATAGTGGTGAAGTCTACTATAAAACGAGCATTGATGTTAAAAACGATCACTTAAGTTTTGCATTAATAGAAAGACTTGTTTACACTAACGTGCTCGCTCTAGATCGATACTTACCTGGCATGATGGCCATCATTTACGGAGACATTCTACCCGTAGACGCTATCACCCAAATAGATGGGAAGCGTTAGGGAAAAGGTGAGTTATGAATATTGTCGAGCAGACTTCGGTTAAGACTCCTTCCACGCCAGACCATATTATTCAGTCACTGGACATTTTGGAGCAAAGACTTGCCCACTGCCTTAGGCAATCTTTTGCTGATGTTCGCCAGTCCGGTGCTATTGAACACCTGCCTCTATTCCCTCCCTGCACAGGCAAGGATCCCTACAGTTGCTTTGTGCGAGATCGCGCGCTTCCTTCCTCCTCTCAACTGCTGCTGCTGCTAGCCTTAGTCCCCTGGATAAAGCCGAACTTTTTTGACCAGCTGATTCAAGACGCCCTGCCCGAAGCCGGAGACTATCCCCAACTGGGGGGAACGCGGGGGCGTCAGCATCGGGGCTTTTTGCCGACGGGCGATACGGCCCTCTTTCTACTGGCAGGAGAAGACCTGACAGCGCGATTGCACTGGCAAGCACAACTCTGGGGCGATCACCCCCTGGTAAAAGACGGGATTCTCTCCCTGGAGTCAGCACCCAATGGCGAGCCACCGATGAGTGGTCGCCTCGTGATCGATACTGAATATGCGGAACGCTTTCTGACCGGGAAGGTACGCCCGCCGCGCATGAGCTTTCAGTTTCCGGCACAGAAGTTGGACACGGCCATGGTGTGGGATGACTTGGTCTTGACAGCCCCGACCCTGAATCAGGTCAAAGAGCTAGAACACTGGCTGCACCATGAACAAATTTTGATGGTGCAGTGGGGCATGGGCAAAAAGTTGCGTCCGGGTTGCCGGGCTTTGTTCTACGGTCCGCCTGGGACGGGCAAGACCCTCACCGCGACACTGCTCGGTCAGGCGACTCAGCGAGAAGTGTACAAAATTGATCTGTCTATGGTGGTGTCAAAGTACATTGGCGAAACTGAGAAGAATCTGGCGGCCCTCTTTGACAAAGCCGAGCACAAGGGCTGGATTTTGTTTTTTGACGAGGCCGACTCTCTGTTTGGCAAACGCACTCAGGTGCGCGACTCCCACGATCGCTACGCCAACCAGGAGGTGTCTTTTTTGCTGCAGCGGGTCGAGACCTTTGACGGTTTGGTCATTCTAGCCTCGAACTTGTCTAACAACGTGGACGAAGCCTTTGCGCGCCGCTTTGAGCAAATTATCCATTTCCCCATGCCGCGTCAGGGCGATCGCCGTTTGATTTGGCAAAAGGGACTGCCGGAGAAAGGGACGTTAGAGCCGGGGCTAGACCTCAATCAGTTGGCGGCTCGGTATGAACTGAGCGGCGGCATGATTATGAATGTCATTCGCTTTGTTTGCTTGCAGGCGATCTCCCGTGATGAAACCGTCCTCCGCCAGACCGACTTTCATGAAGGCATCCGCCGAGAATATGCAAAAGAAAATCGATTGGAATAACCAAGCCTAAGTGGTCGGGTAGCAGGATCATATTGGGCACTGTCAACTTAACTTTTGTGGTAGCCTTTGTCAGCATCTGTCAGGGCAAGTCCATGAGCGTCAGTTACAAATACCATCGCTTTCCGATTGAGGTCATTCGTCACTGTGTCTGGCTTTACTACACCTTCCCGCTGAGCTACCGCGACATCGAGAAAATGATGCTCTATCGGGGCATTGAGGTGACGTATGAAACCATCCGCAAATGGTGTAAAAAGTTTGCTCAAGCCTACGCTAATCAGATTCGTCGCCGTCGCCCCAAGCCTACTGATAAATGGCATTTGGACGAGGTCGTGCTCACCATTAAGGGACAGCAGTATTACCTATGGCGGGCAGTGGATGCCGAAGGTCAAGTCCTCGATATCTTGATGCAGCGTCATCGCGATAAACGCGCCGCCAAGAAGTTCTTTCGCAAATTGCTCAAGTCAAGCGGCTTCGCTCCTCGGGTCATTGTCACCGACAAACTGAGAAGCTATGGGGCCGCGAAGAAAGAACTGATTCCAGGCGTCGAACACAGGCAGCACAAGGGGTTGAACAATCGAGCGGAGAACTCACATCGCCCCACACGGACCCGAGAGAGGCGGATGGGGCGCTTCAAATCGCCAGGACACGCCCAACAGTTTCTCTCAGCTTTTGAACCGATACGCGGCTACTTTCATCCTCACCAACATCAACAATCGGCAACCGAATATCGAGAAACGATGCGTCAGCGCTTGAGCGACTGGCATCAATTCACACGACTATCGGCGATCGCTTAAAGCTGCCGTCGAAGGCGATGGACAGGAATTTAGTGCTCAATTTTAGATACGGAAAGTTAAGTTGACAGTGCCCTTAGCGCCACTAGTAAACCTTGAAACTATTGATACATAACAGTTCATTTACTTCCTTTTCTATCCATATCTAAACCGAAGGCCGAATCTTGATCCAAAATGTCACTTCTTGAGCTTCCTTATCTATTTTTTTAGGCACCCTTATCGGTCGGTGGCACGGCTGGGGCGAACACTTCAATCGCCATTGATCACGGCCTCGGTGAGCAAATACTCTCGATTCTTTTGAGTTTTGTATCAAGAAATCGATGAAGCCTTTGGGCCATAGGGGTTCTGAACGTTTTAGTCGGAGTTTACTTAGCTTCAATCAGCTACAACTAAATCAATTCAACTTCAATTAACTTTGCCAATTCGTTACTAATCGTTGCTAAAAACACCGCTGAGGCTAACCACAACTTTCTTGGGGAAACGCTCAAATCATTGCAGGTAAAGACTTTCGGGGACTTGGAATTTGTCAAGAAAGATGCGATGAAAGAATAGGGGGGGAGAAAGCGGGCGCGGAATTTTCAAAGTAATTCTGCCTAATTACGTTCCAGAAGGCTATAAGTTACGAAGATTTTCTGTCTCTAATGACTCCAACTTTATGAACGAAGCTGGTGCTTATAAAGTTTTAGCAGGCTACTCATTGGAGTACTTTAATTCAAATGGCTATTGCTTTACAGTTGGTGCCTTTCTTCCTCCAGCAGGTACTCCTATTGGCATTGAGGAGATCGAAGTATTTGCCCCAGAAATTGGCGGTTTAATACTTTCTATTACTGAGTTTGACACAGAAGCTGATCAGATGAGTATCAGACTCGCTGGCAACTTTAGCACTCCAGAGAATTGGTTTGAATTTTATACACCAAGTTATACATATTTCGGCAATACAACCAGTGACAGGATTCGATATAATACCGTACCACTCCAGGAATCAATAAAAATAGTAGAATCCTTAAGCTATCTAAACCCTTAAATAAAATATCCCTAAACTTTTGAAATATTAATTAAGCTCATAATCATAGATTATAGCAAATATAAATCCGAGTGAGTATGACAGCGATTTTTCAATAACTTTAAAATTCGATAGTAGCAATAAGGCAATTAGTCGAGGTGACTGAAATAGACTTTAAACAAACTACAGAGAGGAAGAATACCTAAGATATTGTAACTAATTCGTGTGACAACCTTTCGGTCATCAATCAATGTATTCAATGTTCTTCTGCGTAATAGCAATATCAATCAGCCAAATAAAATTATCCGGCATCTTATTTATGAGAAACTGCTATTTTCCTGGCCCTCAATCTAGCATATATCAGAAATTCTAAACAGCGGCAAACAGAACTTGTTCAGGTTTCAAAACAGAAATTGCAATCAGTCGTTTGCACTCTTAATATTTTAGATAACTTTACAGAAGGAAATATACCTAGTTATTTCAATTCTGATCATTTATATTTTGGAAAAACTTCAAGTTTTTTTAACCTGAGTTGCCTCTATTAACACAAAAGAGTTATCTGTGTTCTGTTAAGCTTAAATCAAAAGGATCACATATCTTTCTGGCTATTAGTTTATTTAATAGATTTGGAGAGAAAAATGAAGGCGCTACATTTAGCTTTATTACTAATACTTGCTACTGCATGTACAGAAAGTCAATCTGCCAAGGAGCTTGACCTAGCAACAAATTCTGGCTCTGGAGTAGAGGCTCTGCAGGAAGACACAGTAGGTAACGATGTCGCACTGGAAAGTTCATCCACACCAGAAATAAATAGTTCTGCCGAGGTGAAGAATGAGTTTCCAAAATCGGGACAATTAATTGCGGAACAATCGGATGCGCAGATTATTTTACGATCTCAACCTTCAACAACCTCTCAAGATAAAGGATATGGCTTAGTAGGCGACACTGTAACAATTCTGAACAGCACTAAAGGGGAAGATGGGTTCACTTGGCACTATGTTCGATTTGACAACTCACGCGCAGAAGGCTGGATTCGAGGTGACTTAATCAGTGTTTCAGGAATAGATGCAGAATCGGCTAGTGCTTCTTCATCCACTGCAGGCAGAAAAGTATTTCCTAAACTCTCAGCAGAACAAGAAAATCAGCTATTGAAGATTGATGAGGACAATTCGCGTGGGATTGAAGTCAAAATTGTTCTCCCTACTTATGTTCCTGCTGGATTTGATATCAGTGAATTCGAAATTGAAGATGATCCGCGCTTCGGTCCCAGATATACAGTTCTATACAGGGATGAACAAAACAATTGCTTTGAATTTTCAGCTGCCTCAGGTGGCTTCGGTGCAGATAGTGAAGACTTTGAGATCGTATCGGTCGATTCTAAGGCTTTAGGACAAGTTAGTCTTGGTTTTATTCAATTTGATGCAGTTACTAGCCAGCCAAGAATAGAATTTGAAAAATTTAACGTGCCAGGAAAGATTCCATCGCCTCAGCAGTATTCTTTTTGGTCCCCTACGAACGCACCTGAGTGTAAAGCAATTGATTTTCAGGAAGCAATCAAAATTGTCGAATCTCTGGAATACCTAAATCCTTAAGCTTTTGAATAATTGATTCGAAAGCACAATATTATGGAAAATAGATTAGAGTTTTAACTTATGGCACGTTCTTTTTTTGAGAAAAAAGTTGGGAAAATTAACCTGTATTGGATAGCTCCTATTCTTTTTGCCTTAGGTCTGTCCAGCTGTAATAACATTTCAGAGAATACTACTGAAGTGCCCATCAAATCAGAAGATCTAGTTGAATCTAACGATTCTGACAATGATGACAGCTTCTCGAATACCGACGCGCAGGATTTTGATCTATGCGGAGACACTTTACCTCCTGACCCCAGCTCATATCCTCTAGAGGTTTACCCCTTATATATTGAATCGTCAAGCTTTGATTGGGCTTCGTCAACCGAATCCGTCTCAGAGCTAGTTGATGTTCGAGAAAACTTATGTCCTGATGCACACATGGGACGGATTTTTGTAGGAGAATCATCTGAAAATAGTCCCACATCAGATGCTGCTATTTTAGGCTACTATTTTGAGCAAAATCAGGCTCAAAAGGCATTAGCTTCTTTGGAAGAGAAATTAACAGAACTTAAGAGCGACAATAAAGGTGATAATCTCACGGGTGCGTATTTAGGTGGACCTATCGAGCTAGATGAACCGCCAGCCTCTCCAGAAATAGTTGGAGAGAAGGCGAGACTTAGCGAGCAACAAATTCAAGATTTGCTTGCGATAGATGTGCATAGTGACATTGGCATTACTGTCGATATCCTTGTGCCGACCTATGTCCCGGAGGGCTACGAAGTTCAGTCTATCGATGCTTTTCGCCAAGGAGAAGATGAGTGGGGGTTTGCGCCTTCCTATGAAATCGTTTACCGTTCGCCAAACGATTCATGCTTTAGGGTTAATGGGGTTACGCTAACAGGTGGAGCAGGCGCAGAAGATGTTCAGTATGCCGAAGCTTTATCGCCTATTCTAGGTAAAGTAACACTTATGTACATTGATTTCGTTCAAGAGCGAAATGGTCCTTTTCTTAATTTAAAGTATTTTAGTTATCCAACTAGATTCGGGGGGAGCCAGCTTTATGACTTTGGAAGCGCAGATTGTACAGATACACTTTCTTTGAATGAAGCAGTTAAAGTTGTGGAGTCATTACAGTATTTAAGGCATCCACTTCATCGGAACCGAAGCAATTCACCTAATTGAATTTTTCATGAATCTGCTGATTTTATTAGAAGGAACAGGTGTCTAAAGCTAGAGAAGCGCCTGAAGTATCTTGATTATCCAAATTCAGATAATCCCCTAACCAGCTACAGCCTTGAGAGATTGCATCCTGAAGTTGCTGAATCTCCCAAAGCCGCACTTCTCCAGAGTCTCCACCTGAAAGAATAAATTGCCCATCGGAGGTTGGAGCCAATCCCCAAATAGCTCCCTCCTGATGAGTAAACTCAGCAATTTGTCTTCCAGTTAGATCCCATAACCGAACGGTACCATCCATGCCACCTGTACTAATCAGCTTGGTATTAGGAATAAATCTCAGCGCATTGACACCGCTCTGATAACTGAAGAATTCTAGCTTTTGCTGACCATTAGTAGTCCAGAGTCGAACAGTACCCGTTTTATCAGCAGTCGCAACCAGTTTGCTATCCGGGCTAAAGTCTAAACCGCTGATTTTGTCAGAATGCGCCTGCCATTCTTCAATGAGTTCTCCAGAAGTACCCCAGAGTCTAAGCCCACCGTCCCAACTGGCTGTCGCGATCGTTGATGAGTCAGAACTAAAGGCAACTACGCTAGCAACATCTTCGTGGCCTGTCAGTATCGCTATTTCATCACCATCAGCCGTTAACAATCGGGCTTGGCCATCGGCTCCTGCAGAAGCCAGAAAACGTCCGTCTGGACTAAAGCTCAGACTGTTGACGAAAAAACCATGTCCCTCGGCGTGCCCGACTTTCTCTCCAGACAGGCTCCATATATTGACATTATTATCTATACCTCCAGTCGCAACTCGTTGACCATCAGGACTCAAAGCAATGCTAAAGATATGCCCTCTAGGATTTGCAGTCCAAGAATTCAGGAGAGTGCCCGACTTATCCCAAAGGCTTACAATACCTTCATTCCCCGCCGCAGCAATTATGCTGCCATCTTGGCTGATGCTAACCGTATTTGCATCATCTTGCAGTCCCTCAAAACTGGGAGCTTCAGCTCTTGTTAGTTGCCATAAACGAGCTGTACCGTCTCGTCCTGTAGTAAACAGATAAGCTCCATTAGGGCTAAATTTAGCATTCCACACAGTTCCGCGATGGCCCTGGAAAACAGCAAGTTCTTCTCCGTCAAGATTCCATAGTCTGGCCGTACCATCATCGGATGCTGTAGCAACCATTTTGTCCCCGTCACCAAAACTAGCATTAGTGACAAGCAGACGATGTCCTTCCAAAACTAATTGCGGCTGTCCTGAGAGACTCCAAATTCTGGCCGTCTTGTCGCCACCAGCAGAAATCAATTTTTGTCCATCACGACTGAAATCAATTGAGTAAACTTCTTCTCCTCCGTGGCCGCTCCACTGAGCGAGTTGAGCACCTGATGCTTCCCATACTCGAATTGCTCCGTCTGCAGCCGCAACAGCAATTTTTTGGTCATCTGGACTGAATGCCACTTGATGTACTTCTCCCTGGTGACCCATCAATTTGCTGAGTTGGTTCCCAGATGTGTCCCAGATAAAAACTTCGCCACTACTGTCTGCGGTGGCAATTTTTTGACCGTTCGAGCTGAAGTCAAGGCTCTTAACTGCACCTCGGTGTCCCGATAAAACAGACACTTCATCACCTGAATCAGTCCAGATACGAGCAGTGCCATCTTCGCTGGCCGAAGCAATATAGCGACCATCAGGACTAAAGCTAACGGCGTTAACACTAGCTAATGGTCCCCCTTCGTGAGCCTGGAATTCCTTGACCAACTCACCTGATAGACGCCAAAGCTTGATTGTTCCGTCTTCACCACCAGTAATGATTGAATTGCCATCGGGATGAAAATCCGTTGCCTTGATTTCTTCTTGATCAGCTGGAAACCTGTTTTTCTCGTAAATACTGTCAGTAATTTTCTGAAGGGCAAGAACTGGACTAACAGCAGGATACTCTTCTAGTGGAGTGTCATCGCTGACTAAATTTTGCAGCTCTTGAGCAGCGTTTAGTGCCGAAAGCAAGGCATCAATTTCCCCAGAGCGAAGCTGTCTTAGCGCACTCACACCCGCCTGCTCCAATTTTGTTCCGGCTCTAGCGATCGCAAGTCCTCTAAAAGCTTGAACCGCAATAAGAGAAGCTCCTAAGGCGACAGGAATAATGATGGCAAGAGAAATCACCCCACTGCGGATGATTGTCTTAGCCTGATGATTTGCTTCAGTCAAAAGCTGATTACGTTCTTTCTCGGTATCTAACTCAGCCCTACGGCGTCTCTGAAGAGCCTGCCATTCCAAACTGGCATCGATTAATTGATTTTCCAATTCAGTCAACCCACCCAAGAGAACGAAAGCATTACTTTCGCGCAGTTCCACCGCCCTATCTAATCTAGATCCTTTGAGCAGTTCTTCCTTTGCTTTATCTGCATCTTCAAGCTCTGTTGAGCTGATTTGATCTAAAGCAGTCTGCCATCGATGAACATCATCGGCTAGCAAATTTTTAAAGATGATGGCATCTTTAGCTTCCTCAAGCCAATTTTTTAGAGCATCCCAAGAGCTCAAAATGATTTCATGGGCTATCTCATAAGTAGCGTTTCTTTTAACTTCGGAGAATCCCCCAGTCAAAATCCTATCTTGACTAGAATATTCATACCCGCTGACTACCATATTTTCATTAACGAATTTCTGTAAGGTCGTTTCAATAGTTTCTCCTTCAAAATCAGTACGAAAGGCTTTACGACTGACTGCTCGAGAACCTGATTCGGTATCGACGATCTGTACTAACCGAAGGAATATTTGTCGGGTCGCATCTTGTCCATCTTGATCAAGTTGCTGATAAAGCTTGTTAATGCGAGCCTGTAATGCTCCCCTCACGCCTTCCAAAGCAGCGTAGGTAGATTGGTTTAGGGTACGATCTTCAATATGAGGTTTACCATCTTGCCCAAGAGACTTACATTCTGTCTCCCATAGAAGATTCAGGGTATATTGCAACAGGGGCAAATAGCCGCTCTGTCCCTGGACTTCCTTAACAATTTGCTCAACTAAACCCTCTTCAAAAACAACTCCATGTTTTGCAGCGGGTTGCTCAATCGCCTTTCTCAGTTCATCTGGATGCATATCAGTAACCAGATGAATATTGTTATTGTTAGCAATCAACCCTAGCTGGGGGTACGCGCTGAAATATTCTAAAAAATCAGCCCGCATTGCTAAAGCTACCCGAACTGAATCATCAGTGTCCTGGTGCAACTGCATTAAAGCATCTATGAAATTTTGTCGGATTTCTTCATCAGAGCAATTCGTAAAAATCTCCTCAAACTGATCAATAAAAATTAGCCATCGATCATCATCTTGCTTAAAGGCCCGGATAACGTTAACAAGTGTTTGAGCATCAACCACACGAGCGATTTCGGCGTCATCCTCAGGAAAGTAATAGTCTTTACCCTCGGCAAGCAGGCTGCGATAAAAGCTTTCAAACGGATTACGGCCAGGTGTGAAGACAAAATCAAACAGTTTAGTAACTCCCAAATTAGCTTTTAACTCAGGAATTAAACCAGCCCTCACGACTGAGGATTTACCGCATCCAGAAGCACCTGCAACTAGAAGAAATTTATTTTTATTGATTGCTTCAAATAAACGAGCAATCAGAGCATCTCGACCAAAGAAATATTCGCGATCAGAAAAGTTAAAACGCTGCAATCCTTTATAAGGAGAGCTTTTGTTCAATTCTCGTTGTGTAACCCTTTCGGCAGAGATTTGAATAATCTGGGTTTGAATCTGTGTCCCAATTTGAACAGGCGCAAAGGTAAATGATGAACTATCTCCTTGAATACTGACATTGCCCAGCGTATTGTCCATACTCTGGGCAGGATTGCCCTGATTTTGAGAATGATCAGGATTCATTACACGGGAATCCCCCATGCCTTAGCAACAATAGAAGCCACACTCATAACTGGGCCTGCTAGATCTTGCACGCCTTGAAGACCCTGCTTCAAAGCTGATACTGTGAGGCCGATCAGATTTTTATCAGGATGATCCTTTTGAGCTTCGACAGCGAGCTGTTCGACTTGGGCGGCAGCTCCTATTTTCGAGAGTTCAGGTAAGCTTTCCGTACTTTGAAGCGCTTGTTTAAGCTCGGTGAGTGCTTGAAACAGTTCTCGCTGTTCAGCAGAACCTTGATTAAAGTTGGCAGATACATTAGCGTCTTTACCTGCTTGTGTGGGCTGGTAATTGAAAGCCGAATTACCACCACTAAGTTGTACATCACCAAGAGTATTAGTCATGAATTGTCCTGATTGCTGTGGAACTGAAGCTTCATCAGAGAACAATATTGTCGACAATTGTTTCTTTAACTCCTCTTTCTCCTCAGGACTTAGCGCCTCAATACTAGCTAGGACCTGCTCAAGCGTTAGTTTGAACATAATTTCACTCATCTCCTTGGCCTTACCTTGCTTGGATTAGACCTGTAAACCGTGGACCTTCAAGCAGCAAGCTTTTTTATAATGAGAATATGTTTGCTCATTTACAGACTAGAGTTTTCAATCCAAAAAGCAAAATTTATAAAGTTAAATCTTTTAATGCACGATAGAGTAAAGAAGTAAAACATAGCTTTAAACATACAAATTCATTACATTTCATTGACCTGGATAGCATTTGCCCAATATGCAGAGATTATTACTAACTTTAAGCTCTCTCGTTTCATTTGGATCTAAGTATTGCAAGGACTGAACAATCCTGATAGATTCCTTTAATTCAATACTTAAAGAGCAGCCATATTCGGGACTATCAATTGGTGAGAAAAAGTCATAATTAGCTCCTCGATGATTATCACTACCACTTAGAGAAGCGATTATAAAATCAGGTTGTGAAACGCGGTTAAAGCCAATATAGCCAAGATCCATAGATATATCCAAACCAGGAACATTAAGACCTTCAATCCGCTCAACTTCCACGGCACCTTCACCAGTAGGGCCATCAAACGCATATTGCCTTATTAAGAAGCAAGCGTCGTCTTGATTCGAATAGACCAAATCATAGTAAAAGTAGAAATCATCAGTATCTTTAGAAGATGTAACGAATCTGGTCACTTCAAAACCATCAGGAATATATGAAGGCACAATAACTGCTTGCCTTTCTACTTGCAAATTTGGGCTCTTAAGGTCTGCATTCAATAACTGTTGAACCTGATCAGTAGAAAGCTTTGCTAGCCGACCTCTCATGATGGCAGTATCTTGTTCTACTGACTGTTCAGTCGAAGATCCTCTATCCTCTTCAGAGACATCTTGTGAATTGTCTGCCTCTCCTAGAATTGATTCTGTTGAGGATGAAGAATTAGATAGCTCTACTTCTTTATTTTCAGTTGCTGCCGCACTCTTACTCTCAGAAGATGGTGAACTATTGGTACAGCTCGTTAGCAATACAACAGAAACCACCGCAATCGTCAGGCTCTTCATGGCTTACACTCCCAAATGTATTTCAAGCTTCTAGCCAACTACATATCCTGTTGTGGAATTTCCGGATTCAAGCATGAGGCAGTGCCAAATTTTAACGCACTAGAAGCTTAGAGAGGAATTTAAACCAAGATTAATATTAATTCTTGTTGATTCGTATAAATCGCGGATTCAAATCTGAAGTGCATCAACCTGGCTCAGAACCGCTGCCAGCCTTTGAGACCATTGCCCCAGCAGAGAACTCTGCATGCCCCAATAGCCGTAGGCCTTGTAGCCTCTTATAAGTTCACTGACAGATCCCACACTACAAGCGGTTTTGAGTAGGTGATGCACTTCAACCTTGAATTGGCCAATTTCCTTAGAGAGCTATAGTGATTCACGTATTTGGAGTATAAATTTACACTTAAAATTGCGGAGTCTCACTAAAGGGATTGTAGTAAGGCCCGCCTTTAACTACGTTGTTTCGGACAGCTAATTTCCTAGTAAGACTAGAATCTAAATGCTGTAGCGACTCTACAATTTTGATGAATTCATTTAACGAAATATTGCTGTTGCAGTTGGCAAGACTAGTTTCATCCAAAGTGGGCGATATCAATGTATAGAATTGCAGTCCTTCCCCTTGCATATTAACAACAATCGATTGAGAGCTTGCTTCTTGATCAAAAGTGATATAACCAATATCGGCATTTATACTTAATGATGGAACATTAATGTCTTCAATTGTTTCAACCCCTACTGGACCATCACCAAAATCACCGTCGTTAGCAGCGTGGCTAATTGAAAAACAAGATTTTTGGTCAAACGATTGATATCTGATCGAGTAATAAGTATACGAACCGCCATCGGTAGAATTTTGGTGGTAGGTTTTATCAGCAGCATGGAAGTCATATACCGAGAAGTCTTCAGGGATATAAGCAGGAACGATTGTTCCAAGGCCCTCAATTTTTTGTCTAAGGCTAACGGATTCGAGTTCAAAAAGTTGTTGGATTTGTTCAGGAGAGAGTTTGGCGAGTTGCCCTCTGCGCCCTGCTTCAGTAGGAGTTTCAGTTACACCTGCTGGAACTGGTGTTGGGGAATCTGCTTGTTTAGAAGCTTCAGAAAAACTCTCAGGAACGTTAGTTTCAGGAATGTTCTCTGGTGAACGGCTGCTCAAATCGTCTTCAGGCTGACACGCAGTAGCAAGTAGAAATCCTGTAAACATTGTGATGCTTATTAAAGTAGTGTTAAGTTTGCCAATCTGGTTCCGCTCCACATTTTAACTAACCCTCAATAGAAATTTGTCTTGCCTTGTATTAAATATTTCCCTCAGAAATCATTTTCCTCAAAAATCCCGGTAAGCATACTCATCATTGGCGTCAACCAAGTGGGTAAAATGCGGATAGAACGTCTTTGTCACCGTCTGACTGCCACCACTATCAATAACCAACTAATGGTGAGGGATGAGGGGTGAGGGGTGAGGGGTGAGGGGTGAGGGGTGAGGGGTGAGATGCCTTTCTAGTTTTAGCAAGCAGCGCGGGCTTCTTTACCCTTGGCAGATTGTAGTGGGTGCGGGAGACGAGACGAGTCATAAAATGAGCCTCTATAATGGCTATAAATGGTAGCCTGACTCGCGCCAAGCTCAACTAGGGTCGAAGAAACAGTGGATGATTGAGGTAGGCCATAGACTCAACAACCTGTACGGCCTCACTCAAAGAAAGAGTGTCTCTACATCCAGAAAATGTGTAAAGTTGACTACTTCCCCACTGACTTGCTGTCTGTTCATTTCTAAATGAAAGAAATGAACCATCAAGATCCCGTGAGAACTCAATATACATGACAGGGTAATCGCATCTTAATCGAGTGCTCGTAGTGATGGGCTGAGGGATAAAAAACAGCGGTTTATAGCGAGTTGAATCAGGCCCACGGCCTTATCATTGTCGGATCT
>Ga0081535_100607_pt1 | contig 21235 bp, 19 predicted proteins | sample HotLakmasection3_FD_71020 | JGI IMG/M metagenome (GOLD analysis project Ga0081535, IMG submission 71020) | Hypersaline microbial mat communities from Hot Lake, Washington, USA - Section #3 (SPADES assembly) (version 2) | ecosystem: Environmental > Aquatic > Non-marine Saline and Alkaline >... | reverse complement strand
TCGTGCCCCACCGAAGGCACCACCACTGCCGCCATGACCTGTCCCCGTGCAGAATGAAGCAAGACTCTCCCTTCTGCACCCCAGGCCGGCACGGATCAAGAACAAAATGAGGGGAGTCGTGAGCTCCTGAGACCCCGTGATCCGATCGCCCAATAGGCGCGCAAGTTCAAAGCGGCGCCCGGTCTCCCACTTTGAACGAAGCACCACTCGCGTCTCGCCCCGGTTTTCATCAAGTGCAAAAGCAAAATCCTGCTCCGGATAATCCTTGATCAATACATTTTCCTGTATTCCAGCGAGTTCGGCCAGCCGGGCATTTGATATTGGAGCGGCTCCCAGCGATTCCTGTCGACGCAATTCTTGAGCCGCCACGACGCCACGCTGCCATGCCCGAACGGAGCCGAAGGCCGGCAATTCAACACCTGAAGCAAGTCGCACTGCATCGCCTGGTCTGCCGAAAGAGCCGCATTCAAAGGCAATGTGCCGCAACTCGTCTACCGTCTGCACCCGACCAGTGCCGGCGGACAGGGCGGCGATTTCAGAAATCGCGGATTTGCTGTAGCGCTGTGCATCGACAACCACCCGCTCAATCAGCTCCGGGTCGGCGTCGTCTGGACTGAAGCCCAACAAGGCTTCGAATCTTCGGCGTTCTCCGATTCCGCAATCCGATCTCTCGGCCAGGAGCTCGGCCCAAAGGGTGTCGAGACCCGTCTGACCGATGCCCAGGTCACGCAAGCGGTCCAGAACCTGTCCGACAAATTCTGCGATCCCTACTTCGAACGCTGGCGCCGGCATGATCGCGTAACGAGCCGAAATATACCGAATTGGCTCGGCAGGAACCGCCTTGGTCGGCCTCGCAACGAAGGCTATACGCTCGCCGTCGGATACGATTGTCAAATCGGGCCAGAGGTACCCGTCGCCAACGGACCTTAAGCAATGTGCCATGCCCCAATCGGGTGCCCGGGTCGGCGGCTCCCACCGCAAACGCCACCAGTTCCAGGCGAACCATTCTGCCAACGGATAGGCGGAAACATGAATGCCGTCTCGAACTATGCGCGACCCGGCATCCTCGACCTCCGTAAATAGTACGTTGTTCGCAAATATTTTCAAACTTGCAGCGCAAGCCCGCTCTTCACGCGAACCTGTTTCCAGGCATTCCCAATCATTTGCAATCCGGAAACTCAACTTTCGCGCTCCTTCCACACGGAAAGTATCCTTTCACGGCGAGAATCACCCTCCGGTAACGGGTAGCCGTGATATTTTCCCGCGCTCGATCCTCCAAGTTTGGCCTCGAAAACAGCACCATCCGTTGCACGAACATACCAGATATATTCGGGCAGGTCGCCGTCCCCGTGTTGCTCGCTAAACATCTTTCGGCTGATGCCGCAACGCAGCATTTTTTCCGCTGCGGCCTTCTCAACTATATTATACGGTGGAATATTGCACAGTGTTTTATCGCGCCTGGGCTGAGCCGGGGGATCCAATCCAAAATCCCCCGGTTCGCTCTTGTGATGCGCGTGCCCTTCATATGAGCATCGATATAAAAGCTGTTCAATTTCTTCAGATCGGACGTCGTCGGCGCGGCGAATTTTCTTGTCTTTGCGCCTGGTTCTTCTTGGCGGACACTTTCTTGGCGCCATTATTATATTGCCCTGCTTCTCACCTGAGTGCGCCCGGCGACGGTTCCAAAACTAAAAAGATGATCAACGTTCAACCTATAGAAAATAGGCCCCGGCGTCAAGGCCTTCCGCTTTCGGCGCGCCGTCAACCGCAAGCCATTGCTTGGGAAGCGCCGGGATGGGAAAGCGGTCTGGTTCCCGATTGTGCGCGCAGCCGACCGCCGGGTGCATGGATTGGCTCCGCCGGCCGGCGTCGATATGATTGAGGCGGCACGTAAAGGCCTCCGCTTCCGCCGCCCCAAAGCCCGAGCGCCCATGACCGACACCGTCCACCCCTCTCACGCCGCCGCGGCGAGCCGCCGGGCGGTGGCCGGCTACGGGCCGGGAACGGCGCTGGCCGCGGTGGCCGCGATCACGGCGGTGCGGCTGGTGTATCTGGCGTTCGAGGTCTACCCGCTGCACGCGGACGAGGCGCAGTACTGGTCGTGGAGCCTCGACCCGGCGTTCGGGTACTACTCCAAGCCGCCGATGCTGGCCTGGCTGATCTGGCTGACCACGAACCTCGCCGGCCACGGCGAGTTCGGGGTGCGGCTGGCCTCGCCGCTGCTGCACGCCGTGACCGCGATGATGCTCTACCTGACCGGCCGGCGGCTGTTCGACGCGCGGGTCGGGGTGTGGTCGGCGGTGGTGTGGGCGACCCTGCCGGCGGTCAGCCTGTCGGCGGTGATCGCGTCCACCGACGCGCCGCTGCTGATGTTCTGGTCGATCGCGCTCTATGCCTTCGTGCGCGCGGTCGAGGACGACCGCCTGGCGTGGTGGGCCGGCTGCGGGCTGGCGCTGGGGCTGGCGCTGCTCAGCAAGTACGCGGCGATCGCCTTCCCGATCTCCGCGCTGCTCTATCTGCTGCTGTCGCGGAAGCGGCGGCCGCTGCTGCGCCGGCCCGGACCGTACCTGGCTTTGGCGCTGGCACTCCTCGTGCTGGCGCCCAACCTGGCCTGGAACGCCGCGCACGGCTGGCTGACCATCGGCCATGTCGGCGAGAATGCCGCCTTCACCGAGGGTGCGCTGCTGAACCCGAAGGACTTCGCGGAGTTCGTCGGCGCGCAGTTCGGCGTGTTCGGGCCGATCCTGTTCGGCGTGCTGCTGGTGGCGCTGGCGCGCTGGCGGCGCGAGGCGCGCGACGAGCGCATGCTGCTGCTGCTCTGCTTCGTGGCCCCGCTGCTCGGCGCGATCTGCGCGCAGGCGCTGCTGTCGCGGGCGCATGCCAACTGGGCGGCCGCGATTTACGCCTCGGCGACGGTCGCGGTGGTGGCGGCGCTGCTGCGCGAGCGGCGCTGGCGCTGGCTGCTGTGGGCGTCGCTGGGGCTGCACCTGGTCGCGGCGGCGGCGCTGTACGGGGTCGAGCTGGTCCGGCCGCCGGCGACCGAGTGGCCGCGCTGGACCGACCCGGCGCGGCGCCTGCGCGGCTGGGACGAGGTCGGGGCCGAGCTCGCCGCGCTGCGCGCCGAGCATCCGGGCGCGCTGCTGCTGTCCGAAGAGCGGCGCTATCTGGCGCATTACCTGTACGAGGCGCGCGTGCCGCCGGACGAGGCGTTCAAATGGAACCCGGAGGGGCGCATCGACGACCACTACGAGCTGACCAACGACCTGGCAACCGCGGTCGGCCGGGACGTCCTGTTCGTCACGCGGTGGGGCGACCGCGGCGTGTCCGGCCACTTCGACTCCGTCGAGCGCCTGCCGGACATCCGCGTGCCCACGCACAGCGACAGCGCCATCGAGCTGCAGGTCTATCTGCTGCGCGGCTTCCGCGGCTATTGACCGGACGGGTTTGAGCGCACGGCCGCACGGCCGCCGTTCATGGACAAGATGATGCTTGCCGACCCCCGGCGGATCGGGGATTTTCCGGGTGATTCGGCACGTTCATTGCGTGCGCCGCCCGTCCCGCAGCGTCGCGCCGGCATCGGCCGCGGCGCCATGGCGCCGGCATGGCCGACTCATTCGTCCGGAAAACTACCCTGTGCTGTGCAAATGGTGGGACCGACGGGTCGGGATTTACCTTTTTTAGACCTTTGTATAGTGCATTTATTGAAAGGGCACCGGGAAAGGCTTTAGGGTGCCGCCTGCCTCTGGGTCCAGCCGCTCCCGGTCTTGTCCAAACCAACCCCGCAGGCGTCCGGCCGGTAAGTCGGATGCTTCGAATCCTTAGGAACGAGCGGAACCAGGGAGGCGACAGCCGGTTTCGTCGGGCGCGGCCTCGTTCCCCGCGGCCCCGGCGCATCTTTGCCCACGGATCGGATCGACGTAATGGCGCTTTTCGGCACCTTCCTCGCCAACGCCTGGACCCGGGTCTTCCACGATCGCCAGATCGTCCTGTGCTCCGACAGCGGGGCGCGCCGCCTGTGCTTCCGCAAACGGCACCAGATCCTCGCCGCCGCCATGGTCGGCGGGCTGGTGCTGTGGAGCGGTGCGGCCAGCCTCGGCGCCGCCGCGACCGCCTCCTGGGTCCTCACCGAGCGTTCGGCCGAACTGCGCGCGCTGGAGGACCGCTACGGCGTCCTCGCGGAGGACATGGCGCGCCGCATCGGCTGGGGGGCCGGGATCAGCGACAGCCTGGATGCCGAGCGCCCGGTCAACCACCGCATTGTCGCCCAGAACGCCCGGCTGATCGCCGACGTGACCGCCCTGCAGACGGCCCTGCGCCAGGCCGAGGCCGCGCACGCCGAGGCCGCCGGCGGGGTCCGCGCCCTGACGGCCGCGCTTGCCCACCGGGACCGCCGCCTGTCGGCCGCCGCGGCGCGGGAGGATGCGCTGGAGCGGCAGGTGGCGGCGCGCGACGCGGACATCGCCGGGTGGCGGACCGCGGAGCGGGCGTGGGCGGCCGAGCGGACCCGTCTCGAGGCCGGGCTCGCCGACCGCGACGAGGCCCTGGCCGCGGCCCGGGCGCAGAGTGCGGCACTCGAGGCGCGGCTCGGCCAGACCACTCGCTCCGCCGCCGTCCTCTGGCAGCATCGCAACGCGCTGGTCGACGACCGCGCGCGCATGGGCGCGGGCCTCGACGCGGGCGGTCAGGCCCTGCTGGTGGCGACCCACCGTATCGGCGAGCTGGAGACCGAGCTGCGCGGCGCCTATGCCCGTGCCGGCGAGCTGTGGGCGGCGGTGCAGCGCGAGCGCGACCGCAGCGGCGCCCTGGCCGGCGAGCGCGACCGCGCGCGCCTCCAGCTGGCGGCCTTCGAGGAGGCCCAGGAGGAGCTGATCGGGGGCCTGCGCGCCCGGATCGAGGAGCACGTGGGCGAGGTCGAGGCCGGGCTCGCCTTCACCGGCCTGGACGTCGACGCGCTGCTGGCCAGCATCGACACCGGCGGGGAGTCGGCGTACGGCGGGCCGATGATCCCGGTCCTGCCCGAAGACGTCCCGGACGAAGGCCTCTGGGCCGAGGCGGTGGAGGTGGTGGCCGGCGCCGATCGGGCCGCCGGCCTGCGCGACGTCGCCAACGCGCTGCCGATCGGCCACCCGGTGCGCGACGAGCACCGCCTGTCCAGCAATTTCGGCTACCGCCGCGACCCGTTCACCGGCCGCTCCTCGCGCCATGCCGGCCTGGATCTGGCGGCGCCGACGGGCACGCCGATCTATGCGACCGCGCCGGGCACGGTGACCGACGCGGGCTGGAGCGGTGCCTACGGGAACATGGTGGAGGTCACGCACGAGTTCGGCCTGGCCACGCGCTATGCCCACCTAAGCGCCATCTCCGTGGCGGTCGGTCAGGAAATCGCTTATGGTGAACAAGTCGGATTGATGGGGAGCACCGGGCGCAGCTCCGGCCCCCACCTCCACTATGAGGTTCGCGTCAATGACGAGCCGCGCAACCCGATCGACTTCATCAGGGCAGGCCAGCATGTTCTCCAAGCCGCGAACTAACCCGGAAGAACGCCAGGAAAAGCGCCGTGTCGGCTCGAGCCCCCCGGCGCCGTCGATCATCAGCACGGACATGCGCATTTCCGGAGACCTGCGGACCGACGGCGACATCCAGGTGGACGGCGTCGTCGACGGCGACATCCAGAGCACGACGCTCTCGGTCGGCAAGACGGCCGAGATCAACGGCGAGGTCATGGCCGACGTCGTGCGCGTCTGGGGCCGAATCAACGGGCGCATCCGCGGCCGCGACGTGACGCTGCTGGAGACCGCCGAGGTCAACGGCGACATCCTCCACGAAAGCCTGGAGGTGGCGCGCGGCGCGCACGTCGACGGCATGGTCAAGCGCCAGAGTCGGGAGGAGCCGAAGCCGGCCGGCGTCAGCCTGGTCGTCAGCGACGGAGAGCCGGCTTCGCCCAAGCCGGCGGCCAAGGCGGCGGGCAAGGCCGCGGCCAAGATCGCGGAGTAGGCGTCAGGTCTCGGCCGACAGCCCCGGCACCGCACAGTCGCCGCGGACGTACGCATCCAGCACGTCGTAGTCGGTATCCAGCTCCAGGATGACGAAGCCGGGGCAGCCTTCGAGCTGCACCCAGGCCTCGTACCCGATCAGCTCGCCCGCCTCGGTCTGCATGTCGTAGGTGCGGATCGCGGCGATGTCCCCGGCGGGAACGCCGGCTCGCACGGCGGCCTCGCGGAACGGGTCCTGCTGCTGCCCGGGCACCGTGGCGCAGGCGGCCAACAGGGCGGCGGACGCGATCAGTCCGTAAGCGCGCATGTCCAATCCTTGCTCCAGTCGTGTTCGGCGGAACGGACCGGCGGCTGTCCCGGCACGGCGCCAATACCGGCATGATGCCGTCGTCGTCGCAGGGGCGCAATGAAAGCCGCTCCGCCGCGTCGGCGTTGCGCGGCGCGTAAACCTTTCGGTAACCGGATCCCGGCCTAATGCCACCGGTGCGGCCGGCTTGGACGGCCGCGGTCCGCCCGTTGTCCGCCGTCCCCGAGAGGTGCACCGTGATCTGCCTGGCAGTCGCGCTGTTGTCCCGCCTGGGCGGGCTGGCATGGACGGCGCCGCTGGCGCTGGTCGTGGCCTGCGCGGGCGTGCCCCATCCCGGCGCCGCCCCGGAGGTGCACATGGCGCCCGAGTTCCGCACCCTGTCCGGCTGGGCCGACGACGACCACGCCGCGGCGCTGCCGGCCCTGGCGCAGAGCTGCGGCTGGTTCGACGGCCTGCCCCCGGACCGGCCGCTCGGCAACGGCAGCGCCGGCACCGCCGGGCACTGGCAGGAGGCCTGCGCGGCGGCGCTGGCCGTGCCGGCGGGCGACCGTGCGGCGGCCCGGCGCTTCTTCGAAACGTGGTTCGTGCCGGTGGCGGTCCGCAACGACAACGGCGGCATCGGCCTGTTCACGGGGTACTACGCGCCCGAGCTGCGCGGCAGCTGGCAGCGCAGCGAGCGCTATTCCGTGCCGCTGTACCGGCGCCCGCCGCCGGGCCGGCGCCTGCCGGCGCGCGCCGACATCGTGTCCGGGGCGCTGACGGGGCGCGGGCTTGAGCTGCTCTGGGTGGACGACCCGGTCGACGCGTTCTTCCTGGAAATCCAGGGCTCGGGCAACGTGGTCCTGGACGACGGCTCGCGGATCGGGATCGGCTACCACGCCTGGAACGGGCACCCCTACTTCGCCATCGGCCGCGCGCTGATCGACCGCGGCGAGGCGACGCGCGAGGAGATGTCCATGGCCCTGATCCGGGACTGGCTGCGCCGCAACCCGGACCAGGCGCAGGACCTGATGAACCTGAACCGCAGCTACATATTCTTCCGCCTGCGCGACAGCGCCGAGGTAGTCGGCGCGCTCGAGGTGCCGCTGACCGCCGGGCGCAGCCTGGCCGTGGACCGCACCCACATCCCGCTCGGCGTGCCGCTGTGGCTCGACATCGCCGACGATCCGACGGTGCCGGGCGGGCGGCTGCGCCGGCTGGTGCTGGCCCAGGACACCGGCGGGGCGATCCGGGGCGCCGTGGCGGGGGATCTGTTCTGGGGATACGGCGACGACGCCGGCCGGCTGGCCGGCGCCATGCAGGCGCGCGGGCGCTATCACATGCTGGTGCCGCGCTCGGTCGCGGGGAGCAGCCTGGCGGTCGCGCCGTAGCGCGCCCGGCGGCCGGGCCGCCGCCCGACCCGCGGCGCGGACGGGCGGCCGCCGCCGGGGGCGCCGCTCAGGCCGACTGCGGATGGGGATGCTGCTGCTCCAGGATCTTGTCGACCAGCCCGGCGACCTCGTCGATGTGGACCATGTCGTCGACCAGGAGCAGGCCCTGCAGGGTCTGGTCGTAGCGGTCGAGGACGGGCAGCCGGCGGATGTTGTGGTCGGCCATGGTCTTGGCGGCCGTGCTCAGGTCGTCATCGGGATGGCACCAGACCACGTGCTCGGACATGATCTCCTCGACATGGACGACGAGCGGGTCCTTGCCGTAAGCATCGCAGCGCAGAGCGATATCGCGGTCGGTGATGATCCCGACCAGCTGCCCGTCGTGCTTGACGACCGGCAGGGTGCCGACGTCGTTCTCTTCCATGATCTGGGCCGCCTGGGATGCCGTCTGCCGCGGATGCGCGACGGCAACGCCGCGCGTCAAAATCTCGCTCACCTTCATGGTACACCTTCCCTCTTGACCCTCAGGTGCGCTCGTTCCCGGCAAGCGCCCTGGTCAGGTACCTAAATGCCCCGCGCCTCGAGGGGGTTCCGGATGCGGGCGGGGCCGTGCTCCGCGGCCGTTCGTCCGCCCGGTGCCCGAGGACCGGGGCGTGCGGGCAACCGCCATCATGAGTACCGGATTATGCCATATGCTGTTTAGGGTTTTGCGTCGCAACAGCGATCGCGGGCATGGCTGATCGGCGAGGCATGCAGGAGCATCGAGATGCGCATCCAACCGAGGCCGCTGTCGCGCTACCCGTGGTTCGTCCGGCTGTTCTTTCGAAAGCAGCGGCGCACCTACGGCCGCGTCCTTGATCCCGGCCTGCTGTGGGGCCGCTCGCCGTGGGTGTTCGCGGCGGTGGCCCTGCTGTACGGGGCGCTCGACCGGCGCGGCTCGCCGCTGCCGCCGGCACTGCGGTCGCTGGTCACGGTGCGGGTCTCGCAGATCAACCACTGCGCCTTCTGCGTGGACATCAACTCGGCCGTGCTGGCGAAGCGCGGGGCCGACCCGGCCGGCGTGGCCGCGGTCGCCGAGTGGCGCGACAGCCCGCTGTTCGGCCTGCGCGAGCGGTTGGCGCTGGAGTATGCGGAGGCGATGACGTACTCCGACCGGCGCGTGGACGACGCCCTGATGGCGCGCCTGAAGGCGGCGTTCGACGACGACGCCATCGTCGAGCTGACCGGCCTGATCGCCTTCCAGAACCTGTCCAGCAAGTTCAACAGCGCGCTCGACGTGCCGCCCCAGGGCTTCTGCACAATCCCGCCGCGCCCGACGGATGCCGCGTCGTAGCGGCCCGCATGGTGTCGGCACGGCGCACCGCTGTACGCATTTACGATTCGACAGCGCAAACCGGCTAGAGAATGGGCCCGCGCGTCGGGCGGCCGCGACAACCCCGGCCGCCGCGTCCATGCCGTTGCCGTCCCCGACTGCGCGACCCCCCGATCCCCCGCGGAGGCGCCCCATGTCCGACAATCTCTACGAGCTGCTGCAGGACCGGTTCCCCGCCGATCCCGATGCGGTGGCGATGGAAACGCCCGACGGGCGGTGCGTGACCTATGCCGCGATGGCCGATCTCGCCGGCCGCCATGCCCGGGTGCTGAGCGACCTCGGCGTCGCGCCGGGCGACCGGGTCGCGGTCCAGGTCGACAAGTCGCCGGAGCTGGTCTCGCTCTACCTGGCCTGCCTGAGCCTGGGCGCCATCTACCTGCCGCTCAACACGGCCTATACGCGTACCGAGGTCGCCTACTTCCTGGGCGACGCCGAGCCGCGCGTGTTCGTCTGTGCGCCGGAGGCGCAGGCGGCGCTGGCCGACACGGCGCGCCAGACCGGGGTGGCGCACCTGCTCACCCTCGGCGCGGACGGCACCGGCACCCTGCCGGCGCGGACCGAAGGCCACGGGCCGCTGACCGGCATCGCGGAGCGGGCGGCGGACGACGTGGCGGCGATCGTGTACACCTCCGGCACCACCGGCCGGTCCAAGGGCGCCATGCTGACCCACGCCAACCTGGCGTCCAACGCCCTGACCCTGCACCGGCTGTGGGGCTTCCGGCCGGGCGACGTGCTGCTGCACGCCCTGCCGATCTACCACGTGCACGGGCTGTTCGTGGCGCTGCACTGCGCGCTGCTCAACGGCAGCCCGATGCTGTTCCTGCCGCGCTTCGACGCCGGGGAGGTGATCCGGCTGCTGCCGCGGGCCACCGTCATGATGGGCGTGCCAACCTTCTACACGCGGCTGCTCGCCCGGCGCGACTTCACCGGCGAGGGCTGCCGGTCGATGCGGCTGTTCGTATCCGGCTCGGCGCCGCTGCTGGCGCAGACCTTCGAGGCCTTCCGCAGCCGCACCGGCCATGCCATTCTGGAGCGGTACGGCATGACCGAGACCGGCATGAACACCTCCAACCCGCTGGACGGCGAACGCAAGCCCGGCACCGTCGGCCCGCCGCTGCCCGACGTGGCGCTGCGGATCGCCGACGACGAGGGCCGGCCGCTGGCGCAGGGGGCGGTGGGCACCATCGAGGTGCGCGGCCCCAACGTGTTCAAGGGCTACTGGCGCATGCCGGAGAAGACCGCCGCCGAGTTCCGCCCCGACGGCTACTTCATCACCGGCGACATGGGCCGGATTGATGAGGACGGCTACGTGGCGATCGTCGGCCGCGCCAAGGACCTGATCATCTCCGGCGGGCTGAACGTCTACCCCAGCGAGGTGGAGAGCGTGATCGACCGGCTGGGCCCCGTGATCGAGTCGGCGGTGGTCGGCCTGCCCCACGGGGAGTACGGCGAGGCGGTGGTGGCGGTGGTCGCGGTCCCGCCCGATGCGCCCCTCACCGAGCGCGACGTCATCGAGCACGCCCGGGCCGAGCTGGCCGGCTACAAGGTGCCCAAGCGCGTGGTCTTTACCGAGGACCTGCCGCGCAACACCATGGGCAAGGTGCAGAAGAGCGAGCTGCGGGACCGGCACGGCGAGATGTTCGCCGACAGCTTCCGAACCGCGTCCTGATCCGCGGGGCCGCGCGGACACAGTCCACAGCCGGAGGGCCGGCATGACGGTGGCTTCCATCGGCGAATGCATGATCGAGCTGCGCCGGCGCGGCGACGGGGCGTTCGACCTGTCCTACAGCGGCGACACCGCCAACTTCGCCATCTACCTGGCCCGGCTCGGCATCCCGACGGCCTACGTCACCGCGGTCGGGGACGACCGCTACAGCGACGACCTGGCGGCGATGCTGGCGGCGGAGGGGGTCGACACCGGGCTGGTGCTGCGCGTGCCGGGGCGCGTGCCGGGCCTGTACACCATCGAGGTCGACGAGACCGGCGAACGCTCGTTCACCTACTGGCGCGGCGAGGCGCCGGTGCGGGAGCTGCTCGACCTGCCGCAGGCGGCAGGCCTGGGCGACCGGCTGGCGGCGATGGACTGGGTCTACCTGACCGGCATCACCCTGGCCATCCTGGGCGAGGACGGGCGGGCGCGCCTGAACCGGCTGCTCGACGACGTGCGCGGCCGCGGCGTGCGGGTCGCGTTCGACGGCAACTACCGCGCCTCGCTGTGGCCGTCGCAGCAGGCCGCGCGGGACGCCCTGGCCGCGGTGCTGCCGCGGGTCGACCTGGCGCTGCCGACCTTCGACGACGAGCGCGCGCTGTTCGGCGACGCCGATCCGGAGGCCGCCGCACGGCGCCTGCGCGACGCCGGCGTGGACGAGGTGGCGGTCAAGCTCGGCCGCGACGGCGCGCTGGCGGCGGGCGCGGACGGCGCCGTGCGGGTGCCGCTCGAGGCCCCCGTGCAGCCCGTCGACACCACCGCCGCCGGCGACTCTTTCAACGCCGGCTACCTGGCCGGCCGGCTTGCCGGGCTGGCGCCGGAGGCGGCGGTGCGCCAGGGGCAGCGGCTGGCCGGCGTGGTCGTCCAGCACCCCGGCGCGATCATTCCTCGGTCGGCGATGCCGGACATCGCGCCGACCGGTTGACGAAGCTTTGCCGAACCGGCACCGCATTTGATCTGGTGCCGGGCGGAGGGGCGGGCGCATCCGCTAGCCTCCGCTCCCCAAGACAACGAAAAACCGGGAGACCGCTCATGAACGTGATCCTGCTCGGACCGCCGGGTGCCGGCAAGGGCGCCCAATCGGAAATGCTCGAGGACAAGTACGGCCTGAGGCAGCTGTCCACCGGCGACATGCTGCGCGCCGCCGTGGCCAGCGGCAGCGAGCTCGGGCAGCAGGCCAAGTCGATCATGGAGGCCGGGCAACTCGTCCCCGACGAGGTCATGATCGGGCTGATCTCCGAACGCATCGACCAGCCGGACTGCAAGGACGGCGTCATCCTGGACGGCTTTCCGCGCAGCGTGCCCCAGGCCGAGGCGCTCGACCGCATGCTCGCCGAGAAGGGATTGCAGCTCGACGCCGTGATCGAGCTGGAGGTCGACGAGGGCGCCCTGATCGACCGCATCGTCCACCGCTTCAGTTGCGCCAAGTGCGGCGCCGGCTACAACGAGAAGTTCAAGCGGCCCAAGGTCGACGGCGTGTGCGACGAGTGCGGCAGCACCGAGTTCGTCCACCGCCCGGACGACAACGCCGAGACCGTGCAGAAGCGCCTGGACGCCTACCACAAGCAGACCGCGCCGATCCTGCCCTATTACCGCGAACGCGGCCTGCTCGTCGGGGTCGACGGCATGGCCAGCATGCCGGAGGTGTTCCGCCAGATCGAACAGGTCATTCAGAACCCGCCGGCGCAGGCCGCATCGTAAGGTCGCCGCCGGAGCGGCGCCGCGCCCGGAGCCCGGCGCGGCGCCGCCGACGGCCGCCGGTCACGGCCCGTCACGGAAGTGCAAATTTTTCCCGCGATGCAAAGGCCGCGTTAACGATCCTCCGTTACGCTCCCGTGTTTACGAACAGTCGCGAGCAGAGGACGGATGGCATGTTCATCGAATGGTCGGAGGATCTTGCGGTTCACCATGACCAGATCGATGCCGAGCACCGGTACCTGATCGGGATCATCAACGAGTTGCACGACGCCATCGCCGACGGCCGGGGGCGGGAGGTGGTGGCCGACACCCTGGCCAAGCTGGCCGACTACACCATCTGGCACTTCAGCCGGGAAGAGCAGATCATGCGCCGGGTCGGCTATCCGCACCTGGACGAGCACGTCGCGCAGCACGGCGCGCTGATCGACGAGCTCGGCAAGCGCGCCTGGGAGCTGGAGGTCGGGGAGGACGCGGTGACGGAGCGCACCATGACGTTCCTGAAGGACTGGATCTACGCCCACCTGCGCACCGACGACAAGGATCTGGTCAACTACATCAGCCGCAGCGTCCGCCCGGCGGCCTGAGGCCGCCGGCACGCGGAAGGCTGAGCGTCATGCGGCTCCTCGTCTACGGCCTGCAGGCCAGCGGTGCGACGACCTTCGCCATGCTGCTGGCGCAGCGCCCGGGATGCGTCGCGCTGGTCGACATCCCGTTCATGTATGCTGCGCCGCGCCTGGTCACCGGGCGCGACGTCGTGGCCAAGTGCGTGGTGACGACCGCCTATCCGCTGCCCGTCCATGTCGAGCGGTTCCGGCCCGACCGCGTGCTGCTGCTGGTCCGCGAGCCGGCGGTCAACTATGCCAGCCTGTCGGGCAAGGCTTACCGCAACTATAACGGACTTATCGACGAGAAGTTCGCGTTTCTCGAGCAGGTGTTCGCCGCCCGCAGCGGCATCGACACCGTGGTCGCCTACGAGGACGCGGCGGCGCGCCGGCCCGAGGTGCCCGACCTGCTGCGCGCCTGGGGCTGGCCCCTGGGCCCGGACGCCTTCGACCTGCCGCGCGGCCGGAACGAGATCCTGGCGACGGTGCTGGAGGCCGAGCCGGGCTTGTATGAGCGTCTCGACATCTCGTTCGGCGACCATCGCGCGGGCGGCATCCGCGCCGACAAGGCGGCGCGGCCGGTCGATCCCGCGGTGCGCGCGCACGTGGAAACGCTCTGCCCGACGCTGTGCGCCTGGTACGCCGACCGCGCGACCGCCGAACCGCCCGCGCCGCCCGGCACCTGACGCCGCGGCAGCCGCGTGGGTCTCGGAGACATGAGTGCGGAGTCTCGGGGACACATCACTTGAGTCTCGGGGACACATCACTTAATTGAAGAGGCCCCTATTGTGTCCCCGCGACTCGCTGCACATGCGTTCTCCTTGACAGGAAACTGTCCAGCCGGCTTCGCCTCACGGAATTTGCTTAGTCCGTGAGCGCGCTCCCAATCATTTATATAATCTCTGGTGATCGGCAACGTATCAATCCGTTTCGTGACCTGTATTTGGAAGACCATCATGGTGCGATGGCGGAAGCCGACCTCGCACAATACAATATAAAATAGCCATAGCCTAAAAAACCTTTCATCATAAATGTGGACAACTTCATCCCGATGGGAAACAAACCGTTCTCTCCACTTTTTTAGCGTCTCGGCATAATGAAGGCGGAGAATTTCAATATCGGTAACTATTAGACCTGCTTTCTCAATGCTGCTTACTGCTTCTGAAAGAGAAGGTATCTCCGCGCCAGGGAATATGTATTTAGAAATAAAAGGGTTGATCGGCTCTGGGCTATCAAAAAAGCCAATAGAATGCACAACAGCAACGCCGTCATCAGTCAATAAATCGCGAATCTTGCAAAAATAAGTTCCATAATTTCGGCGACCAACGTGTTCAAACATGCCCACAGAAATAACGCGGTCATACTGGCCCGTCTCCTCTCGATAATCGCGTAAGTGGAAACGAACATGATCAGCCAGGTTGGCATGCCTGGCTCGCCGGTTGCTGATCATGTGCTGCTCGACGCTTAAGGTGATTCCAGTTACATCGGCTTCGGCCTCGTCTGCGAGGTAAATGCCCAATCCACCCCATCCTGACCCAATATCCAGGACCTTCAGGCCAGGTCGGTTCAAGTAAAGTTTGGCGGCAAGATGACGCTTTTTGTTAAGTTGTGCTGCCTCAAGGCTGTCATCGGGCGATAAGAAATACGCACAAGAATATTGCCTGTCGCTGTCTAGAAACATGCCATAAAGTGCGCCAGAAAGATCATAATGATGCGCAACATTCGTTTTGGCGCGGTTGCGCGACATTGGCATTGGCACTCTCTGGCGAATCCGTGCTAGAAATGAAAAAAATGGGTTTGTTTCTAGATTGTCGAGATTTGTTGCAATGACCGCAAGGAAATCCAAAAGCTCGCCTTCCTCGATTATCAACTTTCCATCCATGAAAGCCTCACCAATGGACAGGCTCGGGCGAAAGGCCAGCTTCGTGCCGAGCCCCCTGTCGCGGAGGCGTAGCGTGCAGCGCGGCGTTCGACCGTTGCCGAAAACCTGCTCACGCCCATTTGCATCAATAAGACGAATGGAGCCCACATGGATGAGCCGTTTCAATAGGATGCCAAACAGCATATGTTCCTCCTGGGAGTCTCGGGGACACGGAGTCTCGGGGACACATCACTTAATTCAAGAGATGCGTATTGTGTCCCCGCAACGCGGGACCCGAAGGTTCAGGTCCGCCAGGCGGTATGGATCGCGGCGATGCCGCCGGACAGGTTGCGCCAGTGCGGGCGGCCCAGGCCGGCGGCGGCCATGCGCTGGGCCAGCTCCGGCTGCGGCGGGAAGCGGCGGATGCTCTCCACCAGGTACTGGTAGCTGGCGCGGTCGCGCGCCACCACCTGCCCCAGCCGCGGGATCACGGCGAACGAATAGGCGTCGTACAACCGGCGCAGGGGCCCCAGCACCACGCGGCTGAACTCCAGGCAGAAGAACCGCCCGCCGGGCCTGAGCACGCGCCGCGCCTCGGCCAGCGCCGCGTCGATGTGGGTCACGTTGCGCAGGCCGAAGGCGATCGTGTAGAGGTCCATCGACCGGTCGGCGACCGGCAGGCGCTCCGCGTCGCCGACGACGAAGTCCAAACCGGTGATGCGGCCGCCGTCGATCGCGCGGTCGCGCCCGACCGCCAGCATCGCCGGGCTGACGTCGCAGATCACGGCGGCGGCGCTGCGCCCGGCCTCATCCGTACCGGTGCCGGCCGCCTCCAGGAAGCGGGTGGCGACGTCGCCGGTGCCGCCGGCCACGTCGAGCAGGCGCAGGCCCGGCCGCGGCTGCATCATGCGCACCAGCTCGGCCTTCCACAGCCGGTGGATGCCGCCGCTCATCAGGTCGTTCATCAGGTCGTAGCGCGTGGCCACGCGCGAGAACACGCCGCGCACCAGCGGCGCCTTCTCGGCGGGCTCGACGCGGCTGTAGCCGAACCAGCGCGCCTCGGAGTCGCGGCCGTCGGCGGAGGGGGAGGGTGCGTTCATGGCCCCGACCATAGCCCAGGGCGCGCGGCGATGCCAGCGTCGGGCGGCACGGGACCGCCCGGCGGCGCCGGCACGCGCGGCGCATCGGCGCAGGCCGCTCCCCCCGGCGCCGCGGCCGGCCTATGGTCTCCCGCCATGCCCGAACTGCCCGAAGTGGAGACCGTCTGCCGCGGCCTCCGGCTGCGCCTCGCCGGCCGGCGGCTGGCCCGCGTGCAGCAGCGCCGGCCCGACCTGCGCTGGCCCCTGCCGCCGCGCCTGGGCGCGCGGCTGACCGGCCGGCGGGTGGAGCGCATCGACCGGCGCGGCAAGTACATGCTGGTGCACCTGGACGACGGCATGGTGCTGATCGCCCACCTGGGCATGTCGGGGCGGATGGTGGCGACCGACGCGCCCGGGCCGGTGCTGGGCCCGCACGACCACGTCGTGTTCGAGACCGACGACGGCTCGGTCGTCGTGTTCCACGACGCGCGCCGGTTCGGCATGATGGACCTGGTCCCGGCGGACGAGCTCGGCCGGCACCGGCTGCTCGCCGGCCTGGGCCCGGAGCCGCTCGGCGACGGCTTCGACGGCGCCTACCTGACCCGTGCGCTGGCCGGGCGGATCGTCTCGATCAAGGCGGCCCTGCTGGACCAGCGACTCGTCGCCGGGATCGGCAACATCTATGCCTGCGAATCGTTGTTCCGGGCCGGCCTGTCGCCGCGCCGCCGCGCCGGCAGCGTGATCGGGCGGCGCGCCGACCGGCTGGCGGCGGCGGTCAAGGCGGTGCTGGCGGCGGCGATCGAGGCCGGCGGGTCGTCGGTGCGCGACTACGTCCAGGCTTCTGGCGAGCTCGGCTGGTTCCAGCACGCCTGGGCGGTCTACGACCGGGAGGGCCGGGCCTGTCCCGGCTGCACCTGCGACCCGGCGCGCACCGGCGGCATCCACCGCATCGTGCAGACCGGGCGCAGCAGCTTCTTTTGTCCGGTGCGCCAGCGCTAGGGCCGACCCGCGCGACGCCCCGCCCGCTTTCGGTTGCATGCGCCGGTTGGCGGCGCTAGACCCACGCCGCACGGCGCCGGCCGCGGGCACGGGGGGTGCCGCGGCGCCGGTCCTGCGGTCGGCTCCACGGAAGGATATCCGTCCATGGCCTACGAGACCGTCATCGTCGAGACACGCGGCAAGGTCGGGCTGATCACCCTGAACCGGCCGAAGGCGCTGAACGCCCTGAACGACGCCCTGATCGGCGAGCTGGCCCAGGCGGTCGACGCCTTCGAGGCCGACAGCCAGATCGGCTGCATCGTGATCACCGGCTCGGAAAAGGCGTTCGCCGCCGGCGCCGACATCAAGGAGATGGCCGACAAGAGCTTCATCGAGGCGTTCGGCGACGACTTCATCGGCAAGTGGCAGCGCATCGCCGCGGCGCGCAAGCCGGTGATCGCCGCCGTTGCCGGCTACGCGCTGGGCGGCGGGTGCGAGCTGGCGATGATGTGCGACTTCATCCTGGCCGGCGACAACGCCCGCTTCGGCCAGCCGGAGATCACCATCGGCACGATTCCCGGCGCCGGCGGCACGCAGCGCCTGACCCGTCTGGTCGGCAAGTCCAAGGCGATGGAGATGTGCCTGACCGGGCGCATGATGGACGCGGCGGAGGCCGAGCGCGCCGGCCTGGCGAGTCGCGTGGTGCCGGCCGCGGAGCTGGTCGACGAGGCGATCAAGGTGGGCGACCGCATCGCCAGCATGTCGCGTTCCACCGTGATGATGGCCAAGGAGGCGGTCAACCGGACCTATGAAATGACGCTGCGCGAAGGTCTGCTCTTTGAACGGCGCCTGTTCCACGCCACCTTTGCCACCGAGGACCAGAAGGAGGGCATGGCGGCGTTCGTGGAGAAGCGCCAGCCGGACTTCTCGAACCGGTGATGCGACGCCGCGGCGCGGCCGCTGCAGCCGCGCTTGACGCCGCCGCCGCGGGTCCCGTATAAGCCCTTTTCCCTCTGACCCGGACCATCGGAGTCCAGGAACCGGATTGTCATGGCGAATCACGAGTCGGCAAAGAAACGCATCCGTCAGACCGCCCGGCGCACGGCGGTCAACCGTGCCCGCACCAGCCGCGTCCGCACCTTCGTCAAGAAGGTCGAGCTGGCCATCCAGTCCGGCGACAAGGACGCCGCCGCCACCGCACTGAAGGCGGCCCAGCCGGAACTGCACCGCGGCGTCACCAAGGGTGTGCTGCACCGCAACACGGCGGCCCGCAAGCTGTCGCGCCTGTCGAAGCGAATCAAGGCGCTGTGACGGCGCCGCCCGCCGGGCGGCCGCGCAATCATTCTCTCCGATGCAAGGCAGCGCACACATTGTGCGCTGTTTCCGTTATTGCGCCTCATTCCAATTGGAGAGGGCGACGAACGTTTTTTGCTTTTTCGCGTTGGTCCCGCTTTGTTCGATTGCCAGAACAAGCCCGTGTCATTAATCTATCAAGACCAAGGACATGCCGCGAATAAACAAGCGGCGTGAAGTGCTACTGGCGTGGAGGTCCCGTGTTTGAGATTCGTCTTGCATGCCCGCTATTTGCTGCGGGCCGGAACCACCCGCCCAGCTAGCCGTTTTTCTTCGAGCCTAAAGAAATTTTCAAAGGCGACCGAGGAACGGTTCGCCTGGGGGAGGTTTCGTTTCGGTCACCGGAGAGCGGGACGGACGTACGGGCCCCAACGGGCCGCGTCCCGGACCCACCGGATCGGCCGTCGGCACCGGGCACGGAGCGATGGGAGCGTACGGCAAAGGGGCGGAGCGTCGTGGCGAACGGCAGCGGCATTGAGCAGCAATGGCACCGGGTGCGCGGGCGCCTGCGCGAGGAAGTCGGCGAACCGGCGTTCAAGAGCTGGCTCGAGCCGCTGGCCTTGAGCGGCGTGGACGACGGCGAGGTCCGGATCGCCGTGCCGACGCGGTTCATGCGCGACTGGGTCATCACGCACTATGCGGACCGGCTGCGCGCGCTGTGGACGCGCGAGAACGGCGCGATCCATTCGGTCGAGATCGTGGTCGCCTCGGCCCTGGGCGGCGGCGCACCGTGCAGCGCCGGCGCCGCCGCCGCACCGGCCTCCGCCGTGCCCGCCCGCCCCCGTCCGGGCAACGGGGCCATCGAGCTGCCGCTCAACGAGGCCGCCGAACTGGCCGGTCCCGAACGTATCGACGCCTTCGGCGGGCCGCTCGACCCGCGCTTCACGTTCAAGAACTTCATCGTCGGCAAGCCCAACGAGCTGGCCCACGCCGCCGCCCGGCGCGTCGCCGACGCCGAGAGCGTGACCTTCAACCCGCTGTTCCTGTACGGCGGCGTCGGCCTGGGCAAGACCCACCTGATGCACGCCATCGCCTGGCACCTGAAGCGCGACCGGCCGGACCGGCTGGTGCTCTACATGTCGGCCGAGAAGTTCATGTACCAGTTCATCCGGGCGCTCCGCTTCAAGGACACGATGACGTTCAAGGAGATGTTCCGCTCGGTCGACATCCTGATGATCGACGACGTCCAGTTCATCAGCGGCAAGGATTCGACCCAGGAGGAGTTCTTCCATACCTTCAACGCGCTGGTCGACCAGAACCGCCAGGTCATCGTCTCCGCCGACAAGTCGCCGTCGGACCTGGAGGGCATGGAGGAGCGGCTGCGCTCGCGCCTCGGCTGGGGCCTGGTCGCCGACATCCACCCGACCACCTACGAGCTGCGCCTGGGCATCCTGCAGGCCAAGGCGGAGCAGCATGGCGGCGTGCCGATCCACGACAAGGTGCTGGAGTTCCTGGCGCACCGCATCACCAGCAACGTGCGCGAGCTGGAGGGCGCGCTGACCCGGCTGATCGCCCACGCCGAGCTGGTCAACCGGCCGATCACGCTCGAGTCGACCCAGGACCTGCTGCGCGACCTGCTGCGCGCCAGCGATCGCCGGGTCACCATCGACGAGATCCAGAAGAAGGTCGCCGAGCACTTCAACGTGAAGGTCGCGGACATGTCGTCGGCGCGGCGCTCGCGCGCGGTGGCCCGACCGCGGCAGGTGGCGATGTACCTGGCCAAGCAGCTCACGGCCCGCTCGCTGCCGGAGATCGGCCGCAAGTTCGGCGGCCGCGACCACACCACCGTGATGCACGCCGTCAAGCGCATCGAGGAGCTGTGCGCCGGCGACCGCGCCCTGGCCGAGGACGTGGAGCTGCTGCGCCGCATGCTGGAGACCTGAGGCGCCCGCGCGCGGCCGGGCGCGCTGACGCCGGAGGCCGGGCCGTGCTACCCTTCCCGCGCGTTGCCATCCGGGACGGGCGTGGCGCGGGCGCCGGCGGCGCCGGCCGGGCCATGCCCCGCCCAATCGCGAGACAGGAAGGGGAACCCATGACCGAGACGCTCCAGGTGACCATCAGCGGCTGGGAGAGCGGCCAGCCCATCCCCGAGACGTTCGCCTTCGGCGTGCCCGGCTCCGAGGGGCCGATGGACTTCGGCCAGAACCTGAGCCCGGCGATCCGCTGGTCCGGCGCGCCGGAGGGCACCAAGTCGTACGCCATCGTCTGCCACGACCCGGACGTGCCGTCCAAGGTGGACGACGTCAACCAGGAGGGCAAAACCGTCCCCAAGGACCTGCCCCGCGTGGACTTCTATCACTGGGTGCTGGTCGACATCCCGGCGTCGATGACCGGCCTGGCCGAGGGCACCGACTCCGACCGGGTCACCCCCGGCGGCAAGGACCCCGGCCCGACCGACCACGGCAAGCGCGGCATCAACACCTACACCCAGTTCCTGGCCGGCATGGAAGGCATGGCCGGCGAGTACGCGGGCTATGACGGCCCCTGCCCGCCGTGGAACGACGAGCGGGTGCACCACTACATCTTCACGGTGTACGCCCTGGACGTCCCCACCCTGGACCTGCCCGACAAGTTCGACGGCCCGGCCGCGCTGAAGGCCATGCAGGGCCACATCCTGGCCCAGGGCACGTACGAGGGCACGTACACCCTGAACAAGGCGTTGCGCGGGTAGCGTACGCGTCGTTGCGGCAGCGCCGGGCTTGGCCCCAGAGGCCGCGCCCGGTGCCGGCCTGCTCCCTGCCGCGGCGCCGGATCGGCCGCGGGAGCGCAAGGCCCTATTACGTACGGGGGCCAAAAATCCGGGCAGAGCAGGGTTGCCTGGGTTGAGGCGGGGCACGATGGCGGCGACATAGTTCGGTATGTCGTCGTCGAAGAAACTGTCCCTGTCCGACCTGCCGCGCGCCGAGCTCGAGGC
>Ga0081535_100602_pt1 | contig 21312 bp, 14 predicted proteins | sample HotLakmasection3_FD_71020 | JGI IMG/M metagenome (GOLD analysis project Ga0081535, IMG submission 71020) | Hypersaline microbial mat communities from Hot Lake, Washington, USA - Section #3 (SPADES assembly) (version 2) | ecosystem: Environmental > Aquatic > Non-marine Saline and Alkaline >... | reverse complement strand
ATTGATATTGAGATTCAGCCAGTAGCGCACTTCATCAATAAACCGGAGGGCGGTCTGCTTGATGGCGATCGCCCGTTTGTCGCTGTTAGTCCACGGGTTGCCGTCGAGCAGATTCAGGACGCCGAGTTTGGCGACGATGGCCGCTTTCACATAGCTGCGTGGCAGCCGGTGCGGGGCGCGAATGGAGCTGGCGAGAATCGACTCAACCGCGTTGCGATCGCTGGCTTTGACCGCCTCTAGATTCTCAGCGCGGGCCTGGAGCAGGACGCCTCGCCGCAGAGCGCCGTAGTCTTTGCAGAGCACTTCGTAGCATTCCTCAGCGTCATCAAAGGCAATGCCAGGGAACTCATCGCGGCACAGCACTTTATAAGCAATCAGGCGGGCCTCACGGCCACTTTCCATGCTGTCAAGGGTGCGGTGTGCCCAGTCGAGGGTATGGGCCTCTTCGGGCTCAGCTTCGGCAATCTCGACGGCTTCCTCAAGCCAGATTTGCTCTTGAGTGAGCTGCCAGAGTTCGGCAGTCGTCTCATCGGCCTTAAGGGTGTCAGCGGTAACGTGGTGGCCAGCGCCTTCGAGGCGATCAATTAAGGCTTCCTGGGCGATCGCCTTTTGGCTGCCGCTAACGGTGCGAGCGGTCGTCAGATAATCCACGATCGCGGCTTCGACCCCTGCCAGCTCGTGATCATCGGCTCCCAGGTCAAAGAGGCGAGCTAGGGTTGTGAGGTTTTGGCTCAGGCGCTGTTTGATTGCCCGAGGATTGCCCAGCGCTTCATCAGCGGTGCCGGTGATAAAGGGCGGAATGAAAATCCGACGTGGCACTGAAGGCCGGTAGCGACCGAGGAGTTGCAGGTGGGTATCGGTGCTCAGGGCCGGGAAGTAAGCCCACACTTCATCAAAGTAGGCATCTTCGACCGCCACGCGACCTTCGATACTGACGCCGGACTTGGCACTGGGGGAGAGAATCAGCACGTCCGGTTGATGCACCTGAAGCCAGTGGTCCGGGTCTTTGAAGAACAGGTTGAAGGCTCCCCCTTCATTGGTTTCCGAATCAATGCGAGTTGAGCGCAGGCCCTGGCTTTGTAAGATGCGGTCCACCCGTTTGGCTTCTCGCTGGGAGCTGGTCACCAAGAGCAGGCGGTGGCCCTGCTCAATGCGATGCAGCAGCCTTTGCCGAAACCCGGAGGCTTTGCCGGAGAAGACCTGACAATCCCACGGCAAACCCACTTTCCGATGGCGAAAACAGCGTACGGCCAGGGTGCCGCTGAGGGCCTGCCAGTAGCGCACGGCCCGATCTGGAATGCCGTCTTCACTCAATACAATGGCTCCACCCGAGGCGATCGCGTGCTTAGCGGCACTGGCAATGCGTTCCAGGATGGCTCCATAGCGACTTTTGAGGGTATCGCCTTGGCAGATATGCTCAGTAACCTGGTTGCCTTCGTCCACAATGAGGACCACAGGCTTACTCCAGAACCATTCGGGCAGCTTGGCGATAGAGTCCGGGCACAGCACAATGCCGGGGCGCTGGCGAGCCGCTTCCCAGAAGTCTCGTTGACTTTGCCCCGTTGCGCCCTGGTCGTGGATATGGAGAATGTTCCAGTCTTTGGCGGTTTGCTGCCCCAGGGAATTCAGCGGTGAGAGCACTAGGACATGTTTGTCTTCCTGAAGGGCCGTTTGTACCCAGTCCCGCCCAATCCGGTAAGTCTTGCCGGTGTTCATGGTGGCATCCACCACATGAATGGCGCTGGGCGTCAGTTTGGGCAAAGTTGGCAGATAGTTGCCTTCGGTGGTGCGCTCAATGGGAAAGGTCAGCGCATTGTGCCGATAGATGGCGTTCAGGGCTGCGGCAATCCGGCCATTGCGCTTGTACTGCTTCAGCGTCAGGGCATCACTCAGAATTTCATGCAGGCGTTCTGTGCTGGTGAGTGCGAGCGCATTGTCGGGGAGCAGGTCGTTGCTGGTATCGCGTCGGTGCTGGAGCGATCGCGGCGAATCACTGAAGCCTTTACTGGTCTCGCTGTCAGCTACAGGCGTGGCCAGCTCAACAATTTCGCACAGTCCGGCAGCTTTGGCCGCATCGGTGTAGCGGTAGAGCACATCATCAATCCCTTTGCCTTCACGCGGATTCCAGATGGGGCAGCGCACCTCACAGCCTTTCCCCTCCAGGATGATGCCGAGCTGCTTGACCTGCCGGTGAACGTTGGCAATGGTCTTGGGTTTGCTGTCCTGGTCAAACATAATGAACAGCCGTCTACCTTTGGTGGCAAGGCGTTCAATCGCCGCGTGCAGCTGCAGGCTGCCTTTGATGTGCCACTGGGTAATGCCGCGCACCGCGATCGCGGGGAGGCCGTGAGCGATGAGGGCGAGGGCCTTCTTCAAGCCTTCGGTGATGGCGACGGGCAGACCGTATTCCTCAACAACGGTCCAGAAATCCTGACCGGGGAGGGGGGTGACGTCGTAGCGATCGTAAATCAGCGCGGCAGTCTCCTTATCAACAATGGGCATCACCGGCTCTGCCACTGCGCCAGGGGGTGTTTCGTATTTGATGGTCTTCCCGAGCTTGTGCGGGTCGGGGCGCGGATGGATCGGCTTGGCATAAGGGATGCCTTCGCGGGTACACCACAGGCCATCCCGCAAGGGTTCATAAACCTCAAGCAGGCGCTGTACGCCAGTGGTGACGTAGCTGGTGACCTTTTGCGACTGGGCGATCCGGTCCTCCAGGATTACCTGGATAGCGGCATCCCCTGTGAGGATCTGGACGTTAGCGGTGGTCAGGCAATCTGGGATGGCGGAGTGCCGGAAATCCTCCAGCATCCAGGTTTCTAAAGACTGCAATGCACCGTCTGATCCGAAGCGATAGGTCGTATCGCTCGGCATGAGAGTTGCTTCCATGGTGTTCTATTCCTTTTGTGCAGAGCAGGAATAGACCGTGGCAGAGCATCACCAACCATCACCCTCGAAAAGTGTTGCCATTTCCGAAAGGCATGATAATATAGACACACTAATCCTGTGAGCCATTCAAGGTGCCTTTTGCCTTGGTCTTGAATGTCCCTCGTCGGTCTATTCCGAATCATCTTTTCCGCAATAGCGGTAGTCTTTGAACTCTGGTTGTTGGTCGCAGCCAGAGTTTTTGACTTTTAAAGCGTTTTTTCACCTCCTTTGTCGCAGATTGCGTATAAGATTAGCGCGAGATGCGCTGCTGGAAACAGCTTTCGCCGCCTGCTGCCCCTGTTAAAGGGATGCAAAGGGGAAGCGATCGCAGTTTTCCGCCCCGATCATACTGCAAATTACCGATAAAGATAAAATTTTTTGTGAAGTTTAGATCAGCGGTATTCCGTTTATCGTTTGCTTTGCTCAATCTCATGCATTCATGACGCTTTGCGATGTGATCTCGATCAATCCCGACTGATGGGGGACTATAAATAGAGCGCAGGGATGCATGATGAAGACGTAAGGACTCTCCGATTTTTCTTGTTTGTGCATCCGAATTGGCTAACTCAAATTTTGTTGAGAGATTGCTGTCCCGATGATCGCCAATCGTTCTGTCATGACTGAACCGACTGAGCCTGACCAGACTCAAGCCCCAGTATCCGTAGATGAAGCCAGTGCTGCCGAGCGGGTTCGGTTTAAAGATGCCTTTTTTGCCGCGATCGATGAAGCCCCAGGGTTCAAGGCCACTCAGTTAGCAGAAGCGGCTGGCGTGACGGATGCGACCCTCTCTTTCATGCGGAATCAGGGGCGCGATGTGCGGATATCGACCTTTCAGCGGCTCTTAGATGCGATGCCGACGGATGTCTACCTGCGCTTCTACAAGAATCTTGGCGATGGCTTGGCTCACGATGCCCTTACCGATGAAGAGACCTCTCCCCACAAAATTATTTCAGCGCTGCTCCAGCTCTGTGATGATCAGAGTTTGATGGAGTTGGTTCGAGAAGTAGGAGCGCTTTCTAAGGAGCGTCATGAGCAAGGGAGTAAGGTCGTATCTATCATGGCCCTGCTCATGGAGCTGATGCAATATTGCGAACTCGATGATATGCCGGAACTTATCGGCAAAGTCGGTAAATATACCTCGACTGCCATTAGTCGTGCTTCAGAAAATCTGGCCGAGGAGGGAAGATGAATTTTTTCTCGATGCAGTGTAATAAATTACGATGAGAAAAAACATCCTTAGTTACTGGGCTTTGTTCACGATTTGTTGGTGGTAGAGAAGCCTCTGTGCTTCCATCATTCATCAGCTTCGTACAGGGTGATTATCATTTACCGTGAGATGAAACTAGATATTGCAGTTTATGCAATTCGATCAATCGACGCCTTCTGCCAGGTCTACAGGAGCGATCGATAACTTGTTACGACAATTTAATGAGCTTTCGAGGGATGATCAAGATGAATTCATTGAAGCGCTAATTAGAAAAGAAAAGATTCAACGCATTATGGATCTTGTTGCTAAGTGTACGCAAGCCGAAATCGATAGAATTCGTGACCGGTCATGAATGTGTTGCTTACCTAAATAAAAGCAAGAAAGCCCCTGGCCAAGCAGTCGGGAGCTTTCTTGCTCAATCTATAGATGCCATTGAAATACCGTTAGCTAGCGAGGTGTTCATTTAAACACTCGATCGCGGTATCGATACCAGCGGCAGCAGTCTGCAAGTTGGTATTCGGCTAGGCAGTGCTCTAGATAGCCCAGTTCGATGACCAGGCGTTTCGAGATCGCTCTCAAGCGACGCTGGCGAGCAGTGGGGCGGGTAGTTGTGATAGTGGTGGTGTTCATGGCGGGAGTCCTCTGCGGTTCGGCGTTACCGCAGTGATATCGCGCTCCGGCTTGTTGCAGCTAGCCCCAAAATCTCAACAGGCAGGGCGTTGCGAGATTTCGATAGTGCAACAGCGACCCGTGCTACTGGATGAATCCCTGGAAAGAGCAAGTCAGATGACCCTGCAAATGCAAAACTAACCAAACCGCTCGGCTAAGCCTTTAAGCGTCATATTTTCCGCGATCGCATCATGAGGTATCAGCACATAGACCCAGGGCTTACCACCATGCTGCTGCATGTAGTCAGAGGCTTGTTGGCACCACTTCACCGCCACTTCCTTTTTAGCCAAGACTTGGGGATCAGTCATTTGGGTGCTCATCTTAGGTTCCAACATGTAAACAGCCTCATCGGTTTCGGCGACAAAGTCAGGCTGGTACTCTGGATGTTCACCATTCCAGCGGTAGTAGATCTGAAACTGGCCTTTAGCAGGGCGAAACCATTTAAGCGATTCCCGCTCTAGGATCACAGCCAGCATTCGTTCGGTGTTGGTGTCGAACTTCTGCACTGGATACAAACATTTTGAGAATCCTCCAAACAGATACTTCCGCATATTGCTTTTATCGGCTGGAGCATGGCGGTAGTTCAGCGGAGTTTGTTCGGTGGCGGTGTAAGCGCTGTCTTTAAGGGCCGTGAACCCTCGGCTGATGGTGACGGCATAGTCAACGGCCTCCTCCCAAAAATGCTTCTGCATCTGGGCATGAACGAACCGAGCAATTTCTCGCTGATGAACTCGCAGGATTTTCTGGATTTCTTCTTCCGTTCGCGGTAATTCTCGAAGATGGTTCACCACCTGTCCTGCCAAGTCGTAGAGCAAATCAGCATGGTCATCGTAAGCAATGTCGTCAAAGTCAATTAGCCCGCTGACCACATAGTCTTCTAACTGGTCTTCCTGAATACCCCCTGGCCCAACCCCAAGAATGTCGCGTTCGCCCGTAGAAAGACTTTGCTGCCACAGTTCTTCAGAAGGGGCTTGATAGCTCAACCCCTCCAGATCTAAGGCAAAGGAATGAAAGCCCGTTTTGACGACCCCGGTAGGCACTACCAAAATCCGGGGAATATCGATAGTTTGCTGAATCACAATGTCGGTGGTTTTAGCAACCACCGCCGCCACATCGGGCTGCTGGACGACCCCTTCAAGCTCTAACTGCTCAGGTCGATACTTAGCTTCAACTCGGTCTCTGACCAGACTTTGAACGGTAGCAGATTGAAGGTGGGCAGTCGTCGGCACCACCTCTGGTTCGCTCTCTAGCTCTTGAATCACTGCGTAAGTAATTTGAGCAATTTTCTGCTCTTCAGGAGTGGTAAAGGCTGGAGGTTTCTCCTCGCTTGTAGGAACGGCCTCAGTAGCACCTGTCGCGCTGGCCTCTACAAGGTCAGGAACTTCCGGTGGGTGTTGACCTAACAAACTGGCAATGTTTGGTTTAGCTGCCACACTCACTTTCTTGGTGTCCAAATCCTCAGGTTCTAGAATGACCTGCTGGAGCCGGATCACCGAACCAGAACGGTTCGCTTCATCAATAATTTCTTGAAATTTATCGTGGGCGATGATGTTAAGCCGATCAACGATGGTGACCCCAGTACGTTTACCGTAGGGCAGACGTAAACCCCGACCAATAGACTGCTCAATTAAGATGCGGGCGTTGGCCGCTCGCAGCGGCACGATGGTATAAAGGTTAGTGACATCCCACCCCTCTTTGAGCATGTTGACGTGGATGACGATTTCCGTGAGTTCTTCGGTGCTTTCCACTTTCAGCAACCGCTCAACCATCTCGTCTTCTTTTTTACCGGTCGTGCTGGAATCGACCTGAATTGCTTTTCCGGCATAACGTCCGTTAAAAAAGCGATCGCTCTCAATCAGCTCTAAAAGCTGAGCGGCATGGGTAGTGTCGCGGGCAATCACCAGCACAAAGGGTTTAACCACAGGCTGATTAGTTTCGCGGGCATAGGTGATCAGTTCGGCTTTGATGCTTTCGTGTAGGCGAATGCCGTCTTCTAGCTTGAGCTGTTCGATTTCCTCTGGGGCCATGCCTGCTGGGTTAAAGTCTCGACGAGTCACCACGGCAGGGTCTTTGACAAAGCCATCAGCGATCGCCTTCCCCAGCGGATAGTCGTAAATGACGTTCTGGAACTGCACCACTCCTTTACTGGTTTCGATGAGGGGGGTGGCGGTGAGTTCTAGCCCCAGCACTGGCTTAAGTTCGTTAATGGCCCGGACTCCGGCAGAGGCCCGATAGCGGTGAGATTCATCCATGAGGATGACCAGATCATCTAGATTCGCCAAAAACTCAAAATAGCTTTCACCAATATATTCAGACAGGCGCTTAATCCGGGGGCTTTTGCCGCCGCGCACCTCGGAATTGATTTTGGAAATATTAAAAATATTGATTTTGCAGCGGATCAGCTCATCGAAGAGGGTACGTGCCCGCATTTCGTAGTTGTCACCAGTAATAATTTCGGGGGCATCGGTGGCAAATTCAGAAATACCCTTAAACACATATTTAGAGGTATTAGGGGTAAAGTCGGTAATCAGTTTGTTATAGATCGTCAGGTTAGGGGCCAGCACAAAGAAATTTTTGATGCCGTGGGCCAGGTGCAGATAGCTGATAAAAGCCCCCATGAGCCGAGTTTTGCCAACCCCTGTGGCCAGGGAAAAGCAAAGGGACGGAAAGTCGCGCTCAAAATCACTGACAGTGGGATACTCACTTTTGATGGTGGTCAGGGCGGCCTCGCGGTCGATGCCGTGTTTCGGGGGCACAATTTCGCAAATGCGATCGAGAATCTCCAACGAGTCGCGTTGGGGGGGGCGTAAGCTCAGGCGTCCAGCAATAGCGTTTACGTGACGGTTCATCATTATTCTTCTTCTGCTTGCTGTTTGAGGAGTTGCACCAAATCATCAGCCAGCCACAACCCAGCATTGCGTAATGCCTGAAGTGGCTCACTAATGGAAGGAATGAGCCCCCGTCGCTTGGCCAATACCACCATGCCTGCTGTCCCCAGGGTAGGAATGTTGAGACTAACCGCACAGCGACGGGCGGCGGCGTCATCAATCATGGCTGTGTGGTCAGGGTGTGCAAGGGCATAGCTCAGCACCTCAGTTTCCCCGGCACCTAAATCCCAGGCGGCAATGGCAGGGTGAATCGCAACGGTTTCGGTTTGGCTGGCCCAAGACGATTGGGGCAGAGACTGAGCCGCTGTATCGGCTTTGTAGGCCGTTACTTCTCGCCACACTGCCGGAGGTACCTGAATGGTGCCAAAGAGCTGAGGCAAAAGGTCTACCAACTGACTGTTGTAGAGCGTAATCAGTGGGGATGAGTTCACTACGACAGTCTTAATCGGCATGGTTGAGTTCTCTTACCAGGTCGGCTTCTGTGTATTGGAAGGGGGAGACTTTGTAGCGGGAAAGGGCCTGAATGAACTCAGCACGGGTTAAGCCAGCGATTTCGGCAGCTTTACCCTGGGAGATTTGCTCTAGCTCGTACCATTTGACAGCGGCTGCCACTCGCATCTCTTGGGCAAACTCATCAGGCGTTTTACGTAAGGCAGAAAAGACGGTTTCGGGGAAGTTAAGGGTGATGCTAGTCATGGGAGTGTCCTCATGGGGGCTGAACGAGTTACCTATCAGGTTTTGTCATAGCTCTAACTGCAACTGGTCGGATGGGGCAGCGGGGGAGGGTGGCGGCTCAGGCTCTTCCTCGATCGGTTCCAGGGGAACTTTGGGGAGATTTTCGACTTGCAGGCTGTAGTCGTCGTGGTCCCATTCGCAGCGATAGAGGACGTGTTTGGGAATTTTTTTGATGGTGAGGTTGGGGAAGTTAGGCCGTCCGCGAAAGGCCATGCACAGCACTAGCAGGGTGCGGTCTGTGCCGACTTCATCGGCGAGCTGGGCGAGTTGGTCGTGGCTAAGGTTTTGGGTAGTGACGTAGATAAAGTCGCGCTCGGTGGAATAGCCGTGCTGCCAATAGACGGTATCAGAAGGCGCGTAGGTAAAGCCTTCGAGCTTACACAGGGCTTCGGCCAGCATTTCGGCGTTGTAATCCTTGTTGATGACCCAGTTGCCCCACTTATCTTTTTTCAGCAGGGAGGGGGCGAGTTTGTAGTAGCGGAAGCCACCACCACCTTGCCAATTGACCGCTTCGGTAATGCCGCCTTTGTCTTCGCCATTAATGACTTTTTGCAGGCGGGGGATGACGTGGGTATGGCAGTGGTCGCCGAGTTCCACCATGATCCAGCGGCGACCCATTTTGTGGGCAACCGCGCCAGTAGTGCCGGAACCAGCAAAGGAGTCGAGTGAAAGGTCTCCAGGGTTAGTTGCAATCTCCAATATGCGCCTTACTAAGCGCTCTGGTTTTGGGGTCTGGAAAACCTCCGAATCCTCAGGTACAACAGCCATGACCTCTTTCTTCGCTTCTTGGGTATTTCCTACCTCATCGTGTGCCCAAATCGTCTGGGGAACGATACCTCCCATCACTTCGGACAAAAATCGCTTAAGACGAGGAGTATTGTTCCCTTTCTTTCCCCACCAGATTCTTCCATCTGCATCTAACTCTCGAAATTTTTCAAGTGATACTCGCCAATAAGTCCCTTTTGGTGGACCAGGGATAGTGCGTCCAGAAGGTGTTGTGATTGGATAAGTTCCTAGTGAATAGAAGTTTCGAGCAGAAAGGTCTCCTGAAGTCCAAGGACCACGAGGATCATTATCAAGATTTTTATAATTTCGGTTATGTTTTTCTTCCCGTGGAAGTAGGTTCAGTTTCCATGAGTTTTTGCTCTTGGCATAAACCAAAACATGATCATGAGAATCTGAAATAAATTGTGCAGTACTATTCGGAGAAAAACGTTTTTGCCACAGAACATTAGCGATGAAATTTTGACGGCCCAATATTTCATCACATAAAACCTTCAGGTAGTGCGCCTCATTATCATCAATAGAAATCCATAGTGAACCATCTTCAGACAAAAGCTTACGAATGATTTCCAACCGATCTCGCATCATCGATAACCAAATCGAGTGCTCTAAGCCATCGTCATAATGCTCAAAAGCATTACCTGTGTTATAAGGCGGGTCAATAAAGACACACTTCACTTTGCCTGCAAACTCTGCCTCCAAAGCCTTCAGCGCCAGCAAGTTGTCGCCAAAAATCAGCCGATTATCAAACAGGTCATTCTCCGTCACCCGATGCGCCGCATGGTACGACTTCTCTGGGTCTTCCAGCAAAATGCGCGGCTCCAGCTTGGGGCGGTGCTCTTTGCCAATCCAGGTGAGTTCGAGCTTCTGTTTCTTTGTCATCCGTCAAAAGCTCCAACTCTGCTGACTCATAAACCCTTCTAAATTCGTGCAAGGAACCTTGAAATGCTGACACACATTAGGAATTTTGGCCGCATTAGGTTTCAGCCTCTCTTCCGTAACCACTACTCCTGATTTAACTTTTGCTGCCGCGATGACAAAAGGATCAGCAACCGGGGTTCCTCGTAATGTCGCCTGGGTACCAATTAATGCCTGAAAATGGAGAATAGAAAAAATCTGGCTCACAAACATCAATTCATCTGGTGTTGGCGTCATAAAAATAGATTTGTTTCTCTTTACCCACTCTTGAATAAAATCAGTGCCGTCTCGATTCTCTAGTTCTGCCCTAACTTCCCGCACAGAGACCACCGTGCCATTTTGCACTAATGTATCCCACTGGCTCCAAAGGGATGGAAAGTTTGTAGGATAAAAGTTCTTTAAGACAACCAACGAACTTGTATCAAACACATAGATCACGCCGCCGAACCCCTTCCTGCAAATTGCACTTCTAGCGCAGCGACATTTTTAGCCTTGATGCCAAGGTGCTCGGCAACTTGATCGATATCAATTTTTCCTTGATAGTACTTACCAAAAACTAATTTGAGATAGTTCTCACCTAAGTAGGTCGCTTGGGTTGCATAGTAACTGCCCCCTGATGATGCCTTTGATGGTGAACCATGATCTGATGCCCACTGACTGACTCTAGTGCTGTACTCTGTCTGGCTAATATGTCCAGAATCTAGAGTTAGACGTAAGATCACCTCTCGACTCACTCGGTAACGGTTTGCCAGAGCCTGAATAGAGTCATCATCTAGCACCTGAATACTCTCAAGCTGCTTCCGAAAGTCTTTTAACGGCACCAAAATTTCAGCGGCTAAGGCATTACAAATCTGTTCAATCTTTTTCTCTTGACTGGGCAAATCATCAATATAGGAGTCGTCCACTTTGGAAATAGAGTTGACCCCGACAAATAGATGAGCCAGTTCATGAAAAAGGGTAAAAATTTGTCGAGTCTTGGTAGTGCCGTTATTGATAAAAATGACTGGAAATTCTGCATCGTTTAAGCAGAAGCCGGAGATAGTCTTTTGCTTAAACGATTGCTTAAACACAAAAACACCAGCACTCTCGACAGCATTTCGCCATGCCTTCAATGCTTCATCCGTAGACCCCCACGCCGACTGAGTATCGATATCAATGGCAAGATACTCCCGCACTCTTTGGGCCACTGAAGGAATTTGAGCCACATCGGTTAGCTTGATGTCTTTAAAAATTTTGTGGCTAGAGGGGTTCATACCCTCGGTCAACTCCTTTAGCGATAGCTGAAACGCCTGTCCCAACCGTAGTAAATATCGGGTGTTGGGCAGCAGTTGTTCGATCTCAGCATTAGGCAGAGTCCGAAACTCCTGTTTAACTTCTGCCTCCTGAGGCGGCTCTGGAAGAAAAAACAGGGCTAAAGGCCGCTTGTAGAGAACATAGGCCAATTTTTCAAGCTGAGCATAGGTAGGAGCAGCTTCCCCAGATTCCCAGGCTCTAACCTCAGCCGGATCGCGCTTTAATTTGCAGGCTACATCCTCTACGGAGTAACCTGATCTAGCTCTGGCCCACCTGAGCACCTTGGGTTGTATGCCTACTACTGGTCCCGCCATTGCTCCCTCTCAAACCCCATTCCTTCAGCCTATCCCAGGCTCCACTGAATCGTAAATAATGGCTTAAGTTCACTCTTTTGCTCCAGCTTGCCTTCAATCTGGGCAATCAACCGATCCCGTTGCTCATCCACTTCATCCTGAGCGTCAAACAACGACCTACGCTTCTGATTCCGCAACTTCTCCAGATCCTTCACCTGCTTCTGCCCCGCCAACTTTGCTTCCAGGGTCAGCGCCGCCGTCGCCGCCCGCTTGGCCTCCTTAATCTGTCGATCCAGGTCTTTAAGATCCCGCTCTAGCACCACCTTCAGGTCATCGGCCCAGCTATCCAGCTTTTCCGCTTCCGCTTGGAAAAAAACCGCGTTCCGTTCCGAAATTTCCTGGTGTAACTGCTGCTTTCGCTGTTGGGTCAAATGCCCTAACTCTAAAACCAACTCCGAAGCTGTAGTCTCGATGCCATTCCCCACCACTCTCCCTGGCAGAGACAACAGCCGCTCCGCTTGTTCCTCATCCAGGGGCGCGAGATCGTCAGTCATTGCCGCAAAAATCAAGCGCTCCTCTACCTGATCCAGCGCTTCTACCGTTAACAACGACAGGGAGAGGACACCGCTGCGCCCTAGCAGGGGTTCTAAAATTGTGACCTTGCCTTCATAGCCGTCATAGTCAAACTGAATCGTCGCTGGAGCCAAGTCGCGTTGCTTGGCCTGGGCAATCACCGCTTCCGCCAGAGGGTGCCCTAACCGATAGGTATGGGCATCTCCTGTTCTGCGGGGCAGTTCATAACGCCCCAGGGGAATTGGCCCAGGCGCTGCGAGGGTAGGCACTGCCAACAATTCAAAAGCAGAATCGTCCAAAAAATTAGCCTTCTCGTTCAACTCATGACGAGTAAGCTGCATAAGCCGTTTTTCAAACTGGCTCAGCACCTGTTTAGAGGTTTCTTCTCGAATTCTGAGCTTTTCCCGCACCTCGTCATCGAAATTTTCCAGCAGCTTACGCCGGGTATCGGTCATCGCAACATCGATTTCAAGACTGAGTTCCATCTGCAACTGGTCAAAGGCCGCTTCGATGTCTTCTGCCCTGCGACAGCGCTGATAAATTTCGGCAATCCGTTTCTCAAAATCCACCCCTGATTCAATTGCCCCCAGCACCTCATCACTGGTGCCAAACACGCCCTCAAACAACCGAAACTTTTCCGACAGCAATTTGTAAACTCGCTTATCGGCAGCATTCTTCGGGTTAAGAAAGTTCACCACCACCACATCATGCTTTTGCCCATAGCGATGGCAGCGACCAATGCGCTGCTCGATACGCTGGGGATTCCAGGGCAAGTCGTAGTTAATAATCAACGAGCAAAACTGGAGGTTAATTCCCTCGGCTCCAGCTTCCGTCGCAATCATGATGCGTCCCTGTTCCCGGAAATAATCCACCAGAGCCGAGCGCATGTCTGCCGTTTTAGAACCGGTTACCCGGTCAGAGCCCTGATGCCGCTGTAGCCATTCCGCATAGATCTGCTTTGAGCCTTCATCGGTGTTTGAGCCATTGAACAGGACAATGCCCTTGCTCCAGGGACTATCACTCAAGAGGCGTAACAGATAGTCTTGGGTGCGCCGAGATTCGGTAAAGATGATGGCCTTTTGAGCACCCCCCAAAGCCACAGTTTGCTTAAAGGCAATGTCCAATGCCTGTAATAACGCCTTACCCTTAGCGTTATGCTCAATTGACGTAGCGAGTTGAGCAAAGCCGTCTAACTCCGCGATTTCACGCTCTAAAGCAGATTTTGTTGCTTCAGAAGAGGGTTCCTCCAACTCCTCTTCTTCCCACTCTTCAGCCGTCTCATCCAGCGCTTCATAGTCTTCATCAAGGTCTTCAGTGATGGATTCAGGTGGCTGTTGTTGTCGCAGCTTTTCCTTCAACCGATTCGACATTGAGGTCAGGGCACCCGCGATCGCAAAGGTAGACGAGGCGAGTAATTTACGGAGTACTAGGGTAATCAGAGTGCGCTGCCCAGCCGGAAGCGCCTGCAAATTATCCCGCTGCAAATACTCAGAGACCAGGTGATAAAGGCGATCTTCACTTTCCTCTGGGGTGAATTCTTCCAGAAGTGCATGGCGCTTGGTAAACGGTACATAAGCCGTCACCTGCCGCCTGAGGGTGCGATGGCATAGGGGCTTCAGTCGTTCCTTCAAGACCTCAAAGGTATGGGCCTGTCTTAAGCTGGAAAACTGTTCTCGAAAGCTTTTGAGATCGCCAAAGGAGCGATCGTCAATGAAGCTAACTAAGCCATAGAGTTCTAACAGAGAGTTCTGCAAGGGGGTAGCGGTTAACAGCAGCTTGTGCCGTCCCTCAAGCGCTCTCTTGAGGGTATTAGCGATAATATTCTTGGGTTTGTAAACGTTGCGTAGTCGGTGCGCCTCATCAATGACGACAAGATCCCACGCTACACCTCTAACGTCTACTTCCTTATTGCGAGCAAACTGATAGGAGCAAATGAGAACGGCATTTCCTCCAGCAAAGGGAGATGGATTCCCTGCCTTTACCTCAGCATTGAAAGATTTCGTCTCCAGAATTTTGCACGGAAGGAAAAACTTCTCTGTCAATTCCTGCTGCCACTGCTTGCGGAGATTGGCAGGGGTGATCACTAGAATCCGACGGGCACGTTCAGCCCACTTCTGGGCAATTACCAACCCAGCTTCAATGGTTTTACCTAAACCTACTTCATCTGCCAGCAATGCTCCCTTCGAGAGGGGTGAGCTGAAAGCAAATAGAGCAGCATCAACCTGATGTGGATTGATATCCACTTGAGCACTGGCAAAGGTTCCGGCCAACTTCGCTAGGCTGTCTGACGAGTACCGCCTCGTTAATTCGTAGGCAAAATATTGACTTTGGTAATCTGTCAGATACATAACTTCGACCGAACCAGGTGGATTTAGCTGTATCCCAAAGTAGTGCAATATTCTAGAGAACAAGCACTACAGCCCCCATCAACACATAGAGGGCCGGAACTGCACCCACTCATACACAGTCAGTGTTCCCAAAGTTTTTCCACCGCGAGAGAATTGCAATGGAGCTTAGCTTTTCTCAACAATCACCTCATCAAGACACATACTGATTTATACAAGGCACCAATGAACAACCCGCAGTATTCCAACCAATGATATTGATGGTTAAAGTTATTGTCGTTATCCCATGAGCGATCGCACCTACTGGCTCAGCTTGTTCAACCCCACCACCTGGCAAGAATTCCTTGATGCCGGTGCCGAAGTGGTTGGCTTCCCCGAAACCCGACAGAAGACCGTCCGCCGCATCCAACCCGGTGACTACCTGCTGGCTTACCTCACCGGCGTCTCCCGCTGGATTGCCGTACTCGAAGTCGTCGATGAGCCCTACGACTCCATCAAACCCATCTGGCAGCAAGCCCTCTTTCCCTGTCGCGTCAACGTCAAGGTACTCGCTCAACTCAATCCCGACGACGGCATACCTGCACTCGATCTCGCCCCTCAACTCAAAATGTTCGAGACCCTTGAGACACCTCAGTGGGGTCTCCTCTTCCGCAGCGCCCCCAAAGAACTGCCTCCTGAAGACGGCCCGATCATCACCGATGCCATCCAGAAAGCTGTTTAGCCAGTGGTTTTAGGAAAGAGTATTGAAAATTGATAGCTTTACAAATCTGGTAAGTCGGTATCCCCTTAGTTTTGGACAAAACCTTTGGATCAATGGCGATAGCCACATTCCCGTTACATTCCCGTTACTTTGGTGTGCTTGGATCACGCCTCCACCCAAGCCATTGTTGGATGCAGCTTGGGCCAAGTGTGGCGATCGCGTTGGCAGTAAGCTGGTACGCTCTACCTGCTCCTTCTAGGCCATCAGTATTGCAGCCTCTATGACCCGCCGCCCCGTTTCGCTTCAAAAGCCGCCCAACGAAACAGTCACCGCCACCTTCTGTCCCTTCACGCTGGCGCATGTGGAGCAAATTGATATCTTCTGGCGAGCTATCCTCCAAGCCGCTCAAGAACCCGATATCAGTTGGGATTGGGCCTACAAACTTCGCTTAGCTGTGAATGATAGCCGCTACGAAGCCTACGCTATTGAGTGGGAAGAGTTGGTGCAGGGCGTCATGCTGCTGGAAACTCAGTGGCACCGATCGTGGTTGCCAGCGCGATCGCCCCTGGTCTACGTCGAATATCTGGCTTCGGCCCCGTGGAATCGTCGGCCCATTGAAGATCCTCCTTACCTGGCAGGCGTGGGGCGAACACTCCTGTTGCTGGCTCGTCAGCGCAGCGTAGAACTCGGATACGGGGGGCGCGTCGGCCTGCACTCACTCCCTAGAACTGAAGCCTTTTATCACCTCAAAAATATGGCTGACTATGGCCCCGACCCGGATAAAGACGGATTGGTATACTTCGAGTACCCGGCATTACAACGTTAGGCAGCTTCCATGAACGACGAGATTTTGGCTCAGCAACTCGAAAAAACGGGCAACTTACTGGATTTGCTCAACGATGATGCCTGGGTGCGCGAAACGGAGGCGATTGAAGCCGAGTGCGGTGGCCAAGTTGAAGCTGGTCTGGGGCTACGATCCTATGTTGAACAGTTAGCCACCGTGACCCCAGCTGCCTTTCGCCAGCAGCGCCGCCAGGTGCAACTGCTATCGATTTTGTTGCCAGAGCTGAAAGCATGGCTACAGTCCTGGAAATTGGGGCTGAGCTTCGAGGCTGTCTACATCGAGGCGCAACGGCGGCTGTTTGAGCATCTTCAGCAGCCTACACCCGAACAAGCCACCTGGCTGGAGGCTCTACTGGCAGAAGATACCGAGAAGATTTCCCCTGAGCAGAAGACTGTGCGATCGCAAGCGATCGCTATGCTGGCGAAGATGTTCACTGAGGATGACTGGCAAGCGTTAGCCCAAACAGCGGCTGAAGAGACCGCGAAGGGGATTTTGCAGGTTCGGCAGCAAGAGGGGGTTCAGGCTGTAGTAGCGTCGTAAAGGAGTCGGAGGATTTGGCCTGCTGGGATTTTCGCTCGTAACCATCATTGCTGGCTTAGTTTTAGCCACGGAAAAACTCTGGTCGTTAAGGCTTGAATGTTTGCGGCGCGGGGCAGCCACTCTACGAGCCTGAACGCTGTGGGGAGGAAAGAGATACCATTCCGCACAATCATCCACTGTAAGATGGGTTTGAAAGTCATCGAAAGCCTTGTGACTGAGGCGTTCCAATGACTTTGAGAGCCCATCGTTTTAGGTGGAAAAATTCCCTCTAATTATGAGTTGTATAGTAAACATTTCGGCTAGGATGCAGTTTGGGGTTGTTTACTCAAGAGCTATAAAATCACAAAAGAATTAGATGAAGCCAACTTGCTTTATGGTATTACCAAATACAGATAATCTAAATTTTTTGAGGCTTGCATCGAATCAAGCCGGGCAAGTTAAGAAGCAACACCTGGACAACACATCAATACTTTTTCAGTTCCTTCGCTGGAACGCATGTTTGATTTCAACTCGCTCATCATCAAAGTCCTAGGTCTCAAAACGCTTTAAGGCATCAATATAGACAAAAATGCTGAATAGAATTATTAGCTTTCTAGAGTCAACAAATACCAATTGGTTTGTAGGTATAACGACCCTTTTTGGCGTTATTGCTGCTATTCTTGACCTGGCCACCAATGATAATGAATTAGTGGTATATATCCTAATTCTCATTGCGGTCATATTCATGTTCCTGGTTCTTCTTATTGTTCTTAGCAAAAAACGAAAAGCTAAAATAGAACGGTTGCGGGAAATGGAGAGAAGAAGCACAGGAATTAAACTACTTAAGAATCCATCTCTAACAGAAACTTGTCAGTATCTCAATGATATAATCCTTGAAAAACCAGAAATCTTTAAGGACTCTACTCTTGCGGAGAATGTTGCCCAACTATTTCAAGATTTTCAAGAGAATGTTCTTAGAATTTATATTTTTGGGCAACAAAGTGCTGGCAAATCTTCTCTTGTTAACGAATTAATAGGAGTAGAAATATCGCCCGTATTTCTTGGGAAAATGACAACTTGTTTAATTCGTGTTCGGAATGGTAAGAAATCTAAAATAGTAGCAAGATGGGGAAAGCGATACGAAGACTTGGGAGCGAATGTCTCAAAACTTAAGGCTGAACTAGAAAAATGGGACAGTTGGTCCTTAGAGACTCGTCCAGAAGAAGTTATTTTGGAAGTACCCCGAAAGATTCTCGACACTGAGAAAGTTGAACTCGTTGATACTCCCGGTACAGGGAGTGCAAGACAAAGTGATGATTTCTTTAGCTTTGAGGATAGAATCGTAAATGAGGCTATGACGACGGCGGCAGTCGTTATTCTCGTATATCGAGCTGGTCAGACACAAACCGAAGCACACCAGAGCATTTTACGCTCTATTGCGAATAAGGCATCAAGTTCCACAAGAACATTCACCCTTAAGCCAAAAGTAATTGCTGTTTGTAATCTTGATGGTAATTGGGCTGATAGCCTAGACAGAGACAGAAGAGGTGTGCTTAAGCTACTTCGTGATGCTGAGAAGGAAATTGAGACATTAACTCAAGGTAAATGTTATCGAATTGCAATCTCCGCCAGTTCTAAAGTTGAAGAATTAGCTATCCGGGAAAGATCCTCAAGTATCGAAGAATTAAAAACCGCACTTGTCAATCTTCTTTCAGATCGACAACATTATGTAATTCAGCAAACAGTAAATGTAGGACTAAAGCTTTCTGAACAACTTGTTAGGTACTTAACTAATCTTGTCGAAGAGAGCAGATCAAAGTATGACCAAATAGAAACAGGTCGTAGAGAAGTCGTGAAGTGTATAGAAAGCATTCAAGAAGTTTTACAAGAAGGTTATAAAATCGAGCCAGTTAAAACTAGCTTTATTTTTGGTGGGGTCTTAGGAGGAGGATTTGTAACATTTTTGGCTATCCTAATAGTTATACTTGGTGTTTTTCCACCAACATTGCCCCTTGCTTTGCTAGTCAGCATTGTTATGCTCGCATCTGCTATATCCTCAATAATCTCTGGAATTTCAACTCATTTCTCAAATCAAGAGAAAATCAAGAATTACCACACAAATTTGAAGAAGAAATGGACAAATTTGCTAAATTCAATCAAACTAAATAATACGTCAGATAAACAGGTGCTAGTTTCCTGGGAAATTGTAAAACAAATGTCGAGAATTTCTGTTACTGAAGATGAGTCAAGTGTCCGTCAAATTTTGGTTGAAATCGAAGAAAATCTGCGATCAAGAATCAAGCATATTGAGGGCTATGCTTTGCATATTGATAGCTTATCTCTATTAGAAAAAGCCAAGGAAGCCTCAGACGCGTTTATGTACAATAGAAGCCTACTAGGGTAAAGCTTTGATTGATGGTCGATTATCTTTTAATGAATTATAGAAATTGACGCGTGAAGATTACGCATTGGAATATTTCTGACCATTATTCTAATGTGGCTGATAGATTTAAGTGAAGAAAAAGACAATAGACTTATTCAAAGTCTTTATGATTAATCGGACAACTACTCCGCACAACAATCTGGGTGCAGCGGATTGAACTGAGTCGCTTGGGTGAGATGTAAAGGGATCGGCAACTGCAGACCCGAACCATTTAACCCACCGAATAGTTTCCCTCCATTAGCAGTAACCTCCCTCCAGGCGCAGCAGGGATTCACCAGAATCGGGTGAACGACGAATTAGGCGTTTCAAACCATAACCTTTGAGCGATGTAGTCTAAAATTGGTTCGTGCCTAGCGACTTTGATAGAAAGTCTTGCCACCCATCTGGGAAGTGTGCTCCTGACTGCGGCAGGCGAGTTGCTTCATGCCGGTGTACTTGCCCCGCCCCTTGCCGTTGGGCTTAAGCGTATCCCCGCATATGGGGCAAATCGGTGCCCCTTCGGTTTTAGGCAAAACCTTTGGATCGACGGCGATAGCGACGTTCCCGTTACTTTGGTGAGTTTGGTGATCGCTCCTGTCCAAACTCTGATTGGGGGCAGTTTGGGCCAGGTTTGGTGATCGCGTTGGCAGCAAGCTGGTACGCTCCACCTGCTCCTTGGAGGCCATCAGCAGCGCCTGATCGAGGCTTCTGGCCCCGGCGTACTCATAAGCATTGAACTCCTCAAAGTCGTAGGGCTGGCTGGGCTCCAACTTGTCAAAGCCAAATTCACCTAATGGCGGCAGCTCAATCACTTCCCGCTTGCCCTTGTTCACAAATAGGGCCGGACGATACTTGCGGGCTTCGTCCGTAATGGTTTCGTTCTCCTTGTCGCACCAATCGTAAACCGCCCGATAGTCACTGGCCAGACGGGCGCTCTTGGTCTGGTCGGTAGAAGCAGCCAGATAGTCGAACACATTGGCTTCCACGACGATCTGCGCCAGGTTATTGAAGAAGGCTTTGTCGATCACCTCGGATTTACGTAGCTGCATGACGTTGGGCGTCTGGGTGCAGATGATGATGCCGATTTGCAGGTGCTCCCCTTCCTTGACGGCCTTGGCGATCGCATTGATGACCACCTTGGCCGCTGAGGTTTCCTCTTCCCCTTCGACCACCTTCTCCCCGGCCAGGGTAGACATGGTGTTATCCAGCTCGTCGATAATGTAGTACACCCAGTCAAACTCGGCCCCATTGCGAGCACTCTTCTCCCGCTGTCGCCGCAGGATCAGGCTCTCGATTTCGGCTGCCATCTTTAGGGCATCGTGGTAGGAGCGCCAGGTGGGCGCGATGCGCCAGTAGTCCTTGCGACTTCCGGCACTGGGGTCGTACCGCCGCACCTTGAACTTCTCGCCTTCCAGCAGCTTAGCCCCCAGAATATTGCGCACGGTGGGGGATTTGGATCCGCCCTTGTTAGCCGATACGCGGAAGGCACAGGCATCTTTGACCAGAGCTTTGAACTTGGATGCCTTCAGCCACTTGCGGTCAATCTCATCGCGGGTGAGGCGCTTCTGGAAGATCTGGATGGCACAGCGATAGGTGAGCGATTCCGAATCGTACTCAAACTGCACGGCTTTCTTAGAATCCAACTCGTGCTGAAGTTTGAGGGCCTGTCCGTTGAGCTTGGCTAAGACCTCGCGGGGCGGTTCGGGACGGCGAGCGGCAAAGTAATAGGTTTCTTGTCCTGCTTCGGTGTGGCGGCTGCGGTGCAGGGCATCCAGGATGATGCCCTGACTGTGGGCGTGACGAATCAGCAGGTTGCCCCGGTGGTGCTCATACCCCCCTGGAAACAATCGGGGGGCTTCTAGATCGGCGATCGCGGCCTGGTAATCCTCAAGGGTGCGATTCTTCTGCTCCAGGGCTCCCTGAAGGGATTCCACCTGAGCCTGAAGGGCCTGATGCAGGTCGGTGTCACTGAGCTGCTCCACATCGGCAGCAAGGCCGACAAATTCGCGTTCGTAGTGCTCCAGACGCTGGCAGGCGCGATCTCGCTCAGTGGTGACGGCTTCCAGTTCGGCTCGCAGTTCGGCCAGCCACTTTTCCCGCTGCTTGTCGCAGCGCTTTCGTACCGCCTGGGGAATGGCTTGGCTGACCTGTTTGGGACGGGCCTCCTAGCCTTGCCTGACCCCGGCCCCCACTCG
>Ga0081535_100599_pt1 | contig 21447 bp, 17 predicted proteins | sample HotLakmasection3_FD_71020 | JGI IMG/M metagenome (GOLD analysis project Ga0081535, IMG submission 71020) | Hypersaline microbial mat communities from Hot Lake, Washington, USA - Section #3 (SPADES assembly) (version 2) | ecosystem: Environmental > Aquatic > Non-marine Saline and Alkaline >... | reverse complement strand
TCCGAAGCAAAGCTGAACCCGGCATGGCACCACTATAGCACTACAGGCAGTGCGCAAACATTGATGCGCTACAGCAATTCAGAAACAGATAGGTAGCTTTGGAGAACCGCCTCAACCGTTAAAACGAAGCGAGATAACGGTTCGCTTAACCCGCCGCAGATAACCTTGAACGCTCAGCAGGCCAACTCTTGACGGTCGGGTTCAAGCGAATTGTTATACGTCAATCACCTACGAGTTCCATAGGAATTAGTACAGGGTTCCGACTCTTTAGAATTCTCTCAGATCCCCCAAGACTAAGATTTCGCTCGGCTTTAATAACTCTAAGTTGCGCCATTTTATGATGATATCGTCGAAACTTATCCTTTAACTCTAGATCGATAATAGTTGTTTGAAACTGTGCATCCTGCGCCCTCGACAACATTTCAGGCTTTATCTCAATATCATTAGCGCCTATAAAAGTGTTTACAAGAACCTGAAATGTCAATGGTTTTTTATGATCAAGATGGCTCTCATAGATGGCTATCTTGTCACCAGTGATATCACATTCAACCTTTCCATCCTGATCAGAAAACTTTTCAAATAATTTTTCTTTGGTTAACCGAAGATCATCTTGGACAGCGGCACGGCAAGCTTCTAAAAACTCCTGGTCAAGAGATTTTCCTTTGGCAGAAATTGCTGTTCGATAAGAAAAATCAGTTTTAGAGCCATCTGTTCTTTCTATCCAAAAGCAACTTGTCGGCATGTCTGTTTTATCTTTGTACAAGCGCTTTACACCGCATCCAATTTTTTTATTTGCTTCAGGATGGCGCTCCAGAAGGGCTAGCAATATATCATAATCATCACCTTCTATGGTTTGACCGTTTCGATAGCTTCCCAACATATTTTTGAAATGTTCAATAGCATCTTTCTGGGATTTGAACTCTATTCCATTTAGAACAATTGTTTGTCTTGCCATCTAAACTCCATACCAGTTCTCCATGACGTATAACTATTAATAGGCTGAATCATTCTGCCTAAGATCCCAATAGGGGCGGTTAGACAGAATGATTCAGCCTAAGATCCCAAATCACTACTTATGTCGATTATTTCCGCATAATATGGCGCTTGAGCTGATTCGCGAGAAACTTTCCGCATATTTTCAGATTCCCTGCAGAGGCGAGCAGACGTACTATTGAGTGCGCAGTACATCTACTCATCTCTATGCAGCCACCTCCCAGGAAATTGCTGGATCAGGTACGGGACGCTATTTGTCTCAAGCACTACGCCTACCGCACAGAAGAAACCTATGTGCAGTGGATTCGGCGCTACATCTTGTTTCACAATAAGCGTCATCCAAAGGAGATGGGTAAAGCTGAAATTGAAGCTTTTCTCACCTATCTAGCCATCGAGGGGCAAGTCGCCGCTTCGACCCAAAATCAAGCTCTCAGTGCCTTGCTGTTTCTCTATCGGGAAGTACTCAATCTAGAACTATCGGGCATTGATGCCGTTCGCGCAAAACGACCTCAGTATGTGCCAACGGTGTTAACAAAACAGGAGGCAATGGCCGTGATCCAGCAGTGTGACGGTACTTATCAATTGGTTGTGAAGCTGCTTTACGGGAGTGGTCTTCGCTTAATCGAAGGATTACGCTTACGCGTTAAGGATGTTGACTTTGCTCAACAGCAGATTGTTGTCAGAGACGGTAAAGGCAGCAAGAGCCGTGTAACGATGCTGCCATCAAGTGTCTTAGCAGAATTGCGAGATCATCTAGTGGGTGTCTAACGACAGCACCAACGAGACTTAAGTCGAGGATTTGGATCTGTGAATCTGCCCTTTGCGCTTGAGCGTAAATATCCCAATGCCAACCGGGAATGGATTTGGCAGTATGTATTTCCATCCGGTTCAATTACCAAAGATTCTCGCAACGGGCTAATGTGCCGACATCACTTGCATGAAAGTGGAGTGCAAAAAGCAGTTAAACAAGCGGCAAGGGCTGTAAGGCTCAGTAAGAAGATTGGCTGTCACACCTTCCGGCACAGCTTTGCGACTCATTTGTTGGAGAGCGGGTATGACATCCGCACGATTCAGGAGCTACTTGGGCACAAGGATGTTAAGACCACTATGATCTATACCCATGTACTCAACCGAGGTGGACAGGGGGTCAGAAGCCCCTTAGATTAGATTGACCAATACGGTTGAACTTTTAGCGCACTTCTGGCAATTTTAATGATGCGGGGAATGATTTCAGGCGGGGAAGAGAGGAGTTCGCACCTCCTCAAATCCCCTAATCATCCCGAACTTAGACCAGGTAAGTCGAGATGACTGGGATCAATGTTATCCCCACTATCTTGCCCTTACCACTACAGGCCAACTATTTGGCCAGGGATCTGGATAGTTCCCCGTTTTCCTTAACCGAAAACGGAGATCAACCCGTCATGTGTGAACCATCCACCGGGGTCGCTCAGGCTGCTCCCCACTTCAACCTGCCCACCTTCAATCAGGAGTGTGTGCGCCACATCCTGCTGGGCGACTACAGCGCCCTCGTCGATGCCATCAACCGCATGGCCACCCTCGGCTACTGCGAGCGCATCGCCTGGAGCCAACCCCTGCCCACCGGGCGCAACGGCGAATACATCAGCGTCATGACTCGCAAGCGCACCCTGCCGTAATCACCCACCCCGCCCTCCGGGCACCCCTCCTAAGGATGGGAAGGTAGGCTACAGCCTCGATGCGGGAGGCTCACCCGCATCCAAGAAGCCACTAAACCATCCCCTCCAGGGAGGGGCAGGGGTGGGTTACTCCAGACAGGGTATAGGGTGGAGGCATCAGCCCACCGTGCGCCCCTACGGAACCATAGGTTTTGTCAGCTGAAGGAAAGGTTTGCCTGCCCAAACTATGGGTTTACCCCTGAGAAACCGTCCTTCGCATCCGTGAACCGTTGGTTTGATTGCTCAGAGCAAAGGTTTCGCTGTGCGCAGAAAACCTTTTCACCCGTAAACCTTTCCTCCGTTACCTTAGAAGCTTCTTCTGCGATGCAAAACCTTTTCTTCTTCAACAGCATCCTTACGGTGCAGGCGGAATTCGCGCAATTCTACAGGGCTGAAGCCTACTGGGCAGCTTGTAAGCAGGTACCATGCCGTCTTCGCTGTCGAGGTAGAGTTCACCGGCGGTGAGCAGGTCTGCGGCACTTTCCACAGGCAGGTCGCCGAAGAGAAAGGTGGGTTTGCGGGTGCCGACGTAGGCGATCGCGCAAGCCCTTTCGCAAATACATAGACAGGTGGTGGACTCAATTACCAGCTCATCTTTGCGAGGCCACTGGTCATGCAGTGCTTTAAGCTGATTGAGCAAGCGGGTACCATTCGTCTCCTGGTTGGCATTCTCGTCAGAACTGGCTCCGCAGGCTTTGCAGACAACTAGAACATGGTTTGCCATCGGATTAGCCCTCCTCTACCAGGTATTTGAACAGATCATCGAGGACGGCATTGGCGGCGATCGAACCATTGCCAATCCAGTAGCTCGGCACCTGGTAGACGCGCCCCGATTGGACTGCCTTAAGCTGCCCCCACAGCGGCTCTTGCTGAAGTTCCTGTAACTGCTTTTGGGCTTCCTGGTTGCCTTCAGCAGTATTCTCACCGGTCCAGATGAAGATCACATCGCCATCAGCTTGTGCCAATAACTCACGGCTGATGCTGATCTGAATGGGGTTATCAAAGCGCTGCTGGGCCTCAGCGGCCCCAATATCTTGAGCCGGGGGACGAGCTAGACCAGCATCTTGCAAAACGGTGCCGCAAAAAGAATCTTTCAAGTACAGGTTGATCGTGTCGGGATACAGACGAATCACCGATACCTGGAGATTATTCAGCCGCTCCCCCATTTGGGCTTGAAAGTCAGCCGTTCGGGCCTGATACGCCTCTAACTCCGACAGAGCCGCCTCTTCCTGATTTAGTGCTGCTCCCGTCTTTAGAAACACCTCCTGCCACTGCCCACTGTGCTCAAAGGGCACCAGCAGCGTCGGAGCCATCTGGGAAAGCTGGGGGTAAATGTCCTGGTGAAAGTCCAGCCCCACAATCAAATCCGGCTTTAGAGACAGAATGGCTTCCAGGTTGGGTTCGCCCCCTTTGCCGATGTTTTGAGCATCGGTCATCAGCGGCGGCAATTGAGCCTGAAAGTCTGAAGATACGGTCGCGATCGGGTTGAGGTCAGCCGCGATCGCATATTCAAACATCACCCCATCCAGCGTCACCAACCGCTGAATCTCCCTCGGCACGCAAGTCGTCCCCGCCACATGCTCAACGACAGTGCAATCCACCCCATCAATGGGTGCGCTACTTTGGGGCGATCGCTGACAAGCCACCACCAACCCAAACGTCAGCAGTAGCAGACCCAATCTGATAGACCAATGTTTCAATGACTGTAAACTCAAATCTTCAACCTCGCTAATTAGAGTGGATGAGAAAGGGCGGGGTTTAGGTATTTGGGTATTAGGTTTTGGGTATCAGGTATTAGGCCGCACCCAGCACCCATCCACTCTCCTAAAACTCCACTCCCACCTTTGCCGTCACCGTCAGCGGTGCGCCCGGATTGCCAAACTGAAACTCATCCGACGAAGTGAAGTAATCGATATCGAAAAGATTTTCGACATTGAGCTGAGCGCGCCAGTTGTCACGCTCGTAAAACAAAGCTGCATCGGTGCGGAAGTAGCTGGGTAGGGTGAAGCTGTTGTCAAGATCACCGGGGCGATCGCTCAAGTAAAACAGCCCCAGACCAAAGCCTAACCCGTCCAAACTGCCTTCTTGAATTTCGTAGGTCGTCCATAGACTGAATTGATTGTCAGGGACATTGGCCAGTGCATTCCCCTCGACATCCGTCGTGTCTTCGCTCACAAAGGCATCGAGTAGAGTGTAACCCGCCACAATGTTCCATCCCGGCAAAATTTCGCCACCCAAATTCAGCTCCAAACCGCGACTGGCGACTTCTCCCGTTTGCACCGACAAAAGTGGGTCATTGGGGTCTTGGGTTTCTACGTTTTGTTTGCGAATATCAAACGCTGCAAAGGTCAGACTTAATGTGTCTGTCAAATCAGCTTTGATACCGACCTCAAACTGCCGCCCCGTTTCCGGGTCAAAAATAGACCCATCGGCATTTCGACTGGCTCCAAAACTCGGTTCAAAGGACTCGGTATAGGAGGCATAGAGGGAGATGGGTTCAATCGGCTGGTAGACGATGCCTAAGCGGGGAGATAGAGCGCTGTCGGACTGATCGAATTCCTCTCGTTCTTCCCCAACGGACTGGGTGGTGCGGAACTGATCGATAAAGTCGTAGCGCAACCCGGCTAGGACGATCAGATTCGGCAGAATATCAATTTGGTCCTGCACATAGACGCCAACGGTATTGATCGTGTCATCGCGAAAGAACTCCGGCTCGATCGCATAGGGCACCCCAATATAAACCGGGTCAAAAATATTGATGGCTGGGTAGTCGGCACTGAACTGAAAATTAGGCTGCTCTAGGGTGTTGCGATACTCTACCCCAGCGAGCACCTGGTGCTGAATTGAGCCAGTGTTAAAGCGAGCGATCGCCTCTACGTTGGTGAAAAAGCGCTGATAATGTCCCCCAGCAAAGTAGGCCAGCCGCTCTACATCCCCCGTCGTCTCATCAAAAAAGGTATACAGCGGCGCATAGCGCTCAGGGGCATACTCCAGATATTGCAGCGCATGGCGGAGTTCAAGCGATTCATTCACGTCATGGTTGAGACGATAGCCAATGCTGAATTGCTCCTGGGAAAATTCACCAAAGTCTTCCCCAATAAATCGGCTACGGGGTACGTCAACGACACCATCCGCCGTAAAGGGAATGCCCTCATCAATGGTTTCGCGGTTATAGGCATACTGCCCATACAGATTCAGCGTGGTGTCGGGGCCAATATCCCAAGCGACGGTGGGCGACACCATCACCCGTTCGCCATCCACAAAATCGCGAAAACTGCCGAAATTGCCGTAGGTGAAATTCAGCCGATAGCGGGCAGCGGCATTTTCTGTCAATGGCCCGGTTAGGTCAACATCGCCCCGATAGTTGCTATAGCTGCCCACCGTCGCGGCAATTTCATAGCGGGGTTCACTCAAAGGCCGTTCAGACACCAGGTTAATCACCCCGCCCGGATCGCCCTGACCAAACAGGACTGAGGCCGGACCTTTCAAAATTTCGATGCGCTCAATGTCGTTGGTGTCGAGGGGAGCGAGGGAAAACGTTTCAATGCCATCGCGAAAGATCCCTTCCTCCGCTGGAAAACCCCGAATCAAAAAGCCAGGGCCAAAGACGCTGGTGCCGCGTCCACCGATGGAAACCACTCCCCCTGCCGTTTCCAGAGCATCCCCTAGCTCGATCGCATTGCGATCTTCAATCACTGCCCGAGGAATCACTTGAATCGATTGAGGAATATCGCGCAGCGGCGTCTCTATGCCGCCAGTAGCGGTCGAACCCGTCGAGGGATTGTAGCCGTCTTCGCCCTCGCCCGTGACGGTAAGTTGCAGGGCCTCGTCGTCAGATGCCCCTTGCGCTATCCCCGGTGCCACGCTGAAGGCCAGCCCAGATCCGATCGCTCTGGGTTCTAAAGTAGGTGCGCCATCCGTTCCAGTGATGGAAACCTGCACGCGGTTATCCGGCAAGTTTGTCACCTGCACCAAAGCGATGCCCGCAGCCGGGTTGAACTGCTGAAATTCCCTGCCCTCCGGTAAGGCCAGCACCGCATTGGGAATCTCCGCGACGATCGCATCCCCCACCACCGCAGTCTCCGGCGTGGCCAATTCACCCTCAGCCTCCAAAGCCAGCTCCAGGCGATCGCCCGCCGCATTCAGCGTCACCCCCGTAATCTGGGTCAGCCCCTGAGCCACCTCGGTCGGATTGGCAGCCACTGTCTCCTGCGCTGCCATCTGACTGACCCACTCTTCAACGGTGGTCGCGGGTGCCACGCCCGCCTCGTTCACCACGTCTGCCGTTGCAGTTTCCCCCGCAGGCGTCACCACCACCACTTCCGACGTTTCCGCCTGCGCCGCTGAAGCTAACACCACGGAAAACAGGCCCGTCAGCCACAATACTCTTTGCAAATTGTTCATTACTCACTCCCTAACCACACGCGATCGCTCATCCGTTGACCACGCCAAACGACTCGCAAATATCATCTAATTCGGAATACTTCTCAAGAAGATACCGGGTGGGGGGATAGTTTTTGATCCGGAGGGGGAGTTTTTGCGATCACCCCCCGGAGTTTTGTGCTGACCTACCCCAGCGCTACAATGGAGCCATCCAAAACGGTGGACGGTGACCATGCTCGACATCGACCTCACCCAACTTCCCAGCAGCGACGAACTCCCCTGTTCCGACGATACCCCGGTGGATAACGAAGATCAGAATTGGCTGCCCAACGTCTTGCTGTTTGTGCTGGAGTATCTGTGGAAAGACCGCCAGGACTGGTTTTTTGCTGTCGATATGGGCGTTTATCACACTACTGGCGTTAGCCCGCGCGTGCCCGTGGTGCCCGACGGCTTTTTGAGCCTGGGCGTTGAGCGCCGCAAGGGTGGCAAGTCGCGCAGTAGCTATGTGACTTGGGAAGAGGACAACATGCCGCCCATTTTGACTCTGGAAGTAGTTTCCCACACCCCCGGCGGTGAGTACGACACCAAGATGGATATCTACGCCCGTCTGGGGGTGCTGTACTACGTGATCTACAACCCCAGCTTTTGGCAGCGCGATCGCCATCTACCCTTTGAAGTTTACAAACTGGTGGAAGGTACCTATCAGTTACAAATGGGCGAACCCTTCTGGATGCCAGAGTTGAGGCTGGGCATCGGTCGCTGCATTTTGCCAACGGAACCCTTTGAGCGGGAGGCCCTGGGCTGGTTTGACCAGCAAGGCGATCGCTACCTGACCCCGGCGGAGCGAGCCGAGCAGGAGCAGCAACGGGCTGAGCAGGAGCAGCAACGGGCTGAGCGGCTCGCTGACTATGTGCGATCGCTCGGTCTCGACCCAGACCATTTACCGGATCACTAAGGGGCACTCAAATATGGGCAACCAAATATGGGCAACCACAGCCCTGCGATGCCCCCCATCCACCCCTCTACGCTCTCCACGCTCGCGCATACACCCCCGGATTCACGCCATATTTGCGGCGAAAGGCAGCAGCAAAATGCCCGCGATTGGCAAAGCCGACGGCGTGGGCAGCGGTGGTCACGCTGATCGCACCTGATTCGAGCAATTGCCGCGATCGCTCCAGGCGGCGATCGTGCAGATAGCCAAACACGGTGGTGTCGAAGACTTGGCGGAACCCGACCTTCAGTTTGTGGTCATTGATGCCAACGGCTCGGGCCAATTCCATGAGGGAGGGGGGATCTAACAGCCGACGGCGCAGAATCTTGCTGGCGTAGTGGATGCGTTCGATGTCATCCGCTTTCAAGATGGGGGCGATGCTTCCGGTATCTTTGCGGAGGCGCAAATCTTCCATCAGCAAGGCCATGAGTTCCCAGACTTTGCTTTCCAGATAGAGGCGGTGGGTAAATCCCTGAAACGGACAGTTGAGGATTTGCTGCACCGTCATCTGCATGGCTGCCGAAGGTGTGCCGGAATGCTCAAAGAACTTTTCATGGGGTGATCGCATCAGGGGTTTTAGGGAATCCGGCCAGCCTTCTGAACCGCCCATCCACTGCTCGAATAATTCGGGTTCGATATGAACGTTGATGCTGCAAATCTTGGTATTACCGGGTACTTGCCACGGTTCTCCGGGGGCTAAACCGCTGCCGTAGAGGTGATAGCGTTGCAGGTCTTTACCAGCGGAATTGAGCTGCTCAAAAGTGTATTCGAGGGGATGATGGCGATCGCAGTGGGTCATCACCAGGTCATCTTTCAGGCAAAACTTGTCAATTGCCAGTTCTAACCCATTCCGCAACGCAAACCAGCGGCTCTCCCCTTGCCCGAGGCCAGCAGGGTATGTACATACTGCGTCAGATTCCCCCATAAACCCGGATGCGGTCTCCACAAAGAGTCTCGAGTAGTCTGCTGGGGAAAGGGTAATCGCCATAGCGGTTTCGTTACTGACTGCACAGATTTTACCGTCAATCGAGAATTTCTCTCAATATGTCTATGTAGTCGCTGCTGGCGATCGCAAGGTCAGCTTTTGTACCTGGTAGGGGGTCACAGTAGACCGTTTTTCACTGGCACAGGAACCCTGGATGGCGACGGTTCCGCTTTCATCGGCAACTATCTCAGCCTGGTAGGTCTGTCGCTCCCCGCTCGGCGTTTGGCAGGAAAGCTCAACCCGGTTGGAGGTTTCTTCGTCGTTATGCTCCAGTACTTGAGCTGACACAGCGTAGGTGAACCAATCCCAGCCGTGGGTCAGCAGCAGGTGTTTTTCCAGCACCTGAGCGGCCCAGGGCAGGACTCCCCAACCACGATAGATAGTCTCCAGGCAGTGAATGTCGCCGCTGTGGGTGAGAATTGACCGCAGGGAATCCGCATCTAGGTAGCCGTAGTAGCGGGCGGAGGGAAAGTCGATCGCGGTAGGGGCCATGCGGTGGCCGCCGATGTGACTGGCCTGCCAGATGCGGATGTTTTGCAGGCCCAGTTCGGCGACGAGTTTGCGGGCCTGGTGGTAAATGGGTGCGCCAAAGCGGGAACAGCAGCGATCGCGGCTACCGTGGGTGCAGACCAAAATATCGCGGGTTGGCAGATCGACTGGGGTCGCATCGCCGGATTCTCCCATCACCACCTGCCGCACCAGGGGAGCTACGTCGTCAATGCTGGCTAGGTGAAATTCTTGCTTGTCGTAGGCGCTGGCGAGGCCGGAGGGTTTACGAAAAATGAGCACGCGGGTGAGGTTCTGCTGCACTAAGTGCTCGTTGTGGATTAGCAGAAAGCGGGTCTGGTAGCGATCGTAGTTTTCGGAGATTTCCTCACCCAGGGCGTGCAGGTTTTCGGGAATGCCTTTGGAGTCGAGGTCGTAGGATTCCCAGGGGGGCGGGCACTCAATGACAACATAGACCTGATGTTCTGAGGCAGTGCCAACGATATCAACGCCCGATTGACGAGACTGCTCAGCACAGAAAAGGGGCTTCAAAGGTGGTTGCATAATTACTTGTCTTCATTGACCAAAGGCAGCAGCATTTGGGGGAGTTTTTCAAGGATGAGTTGGTCTGTAATCGGGCCACGGGTGGCGCTGCCCCAGAGATAATAATCTACGAAAAATACTCGTCCATCTTCAGACGCTGGCATTTGCTTTAGGAGGGCATTTTCGGCCCACTGCTGTTTCACTTTTTCCTGCGGATCATACAGATCATCATCTGACCAGACCATCACGAAGATTAGATCGGCCTCAACCTGAGGAAGTACCTCCATAGAGATTTGCGGATCGTTTCCAGGAAGAGAGGAGTTTTCGGGCTCTACAATCTCAAAACCCATCTCCTCTAATAAGTAAACGGTGGTACTTTCCTCTGGATGGTAAATGGTGCTGGTTAAATTGTCAGAACTAATCACTAAAACTTTTGGATAGGCTGCTACTACTGGAGCTAACTGCTCGCGTACGGCTGCAATTTGCTCTGGATAACGGGCTAGCAGTTCTTCTGCCTGGGATTCTCGTCCCAGCGCTTTGGCAATTCCCTCAATATCGTAGCGCCAGTGTTGTTTGCCATCAGGCCCGATGTCGCTAAACAAAAGAGTTGGGGCAATTTGAGACAGCAAGTCGTATTGCCCTTCGACAAGCCAGTCTTCACTCAAAATTAGATCAGGCTGGATTTGTGCCAGACGTTCTAAAGATGGACTTTTGCGATCGCCTACGTTAATTGGCTGAGTAGTCACATAACGACCGAGATGAGGAATCTGCTCCGCTGGCTGGTCAAATGTCTGGAGATTGAGGACAGCCGATTCAGCATAGGCAAACGGCTGAGCGCCTAACGACAAAACAATATCAAGGGTATGAGGGTTTAGTACTGCGACTCGCTGAGGTTGACCACACACCTCAGTTTTTCCCATTGCGTGTTCTACAGTGCGACAGTCAGCTGATGGGTTATCTGCTGTCGCGATAGGCGCTTCGACTGAGCGACTCTGACAAGCCACGCTCAGCAATGCCACTACTCCTAGCAACAGCAGAAAACTTGCGGGCTGATACCGTTTACGAAAAAGGGCTGTCATAAGGTCAATGTGCGCAAATTTGTAAAAGTTAAATTCCCTAAAAGCGTACTGAAATTGTGCCTAGAACTGTGAAAGGTGCGCCAGGATAGACGAGGTTGGTGTTCTGAGATGACTCAAAATATCGAGTATCAAACAGATTCTTGAAATTGAGTTGAACTCCCCAGTTATCGCGGTGGTAAAAAATACTGGCATCGGCACGGACATAAGCAGGAAGCATTAAATCGTTGGGCAACTCTGCTTCGCGATCGCCCACATAAAACAGCCCTGCTCCTAACCCTAAGCCTTGCAGATCGCCGTCCTGAATTTCGTAGGTCGTCCATAGGCTAGCTCCACTACCGGGAGCATTGATCAGGGTATCATCCGTAGGCAGGTCATTGTCCTCAGTCACAATAGCCTCGTTGATAAATGCAGACGCAATTACATTCCAGCCCGGTAAAATTTCCCCGCTTACATCAAGCTCAACGCCCCGACTCCGCACTTCACCAACCGGAATCGAAAAATCAGGATCGTTAGGGTCAGTGGTCAAGATATTAGTTTTTGTAATCTGGTAAGCTGCTAAATTGGCCGAAAGATTACTGGCCAAATCAGCCCTGACCCCCACTTCGTATTGCGTACCTCGCTGGGGCTCAATGATGTCTCCATCACGAGTGGATGCGATATTAGGGATAAAGGAACGGCTATAGCTGGCATACAAAGAAACAGGCTCAATGGGTTGATAGACTATTCCAATGCGAGGAGAAAAAGCTCCATCCTCAATTTCATTAAAATCCGAGAAAACTTCACCATCAAAAACAAACTCAAAATCGCGCTCGCCTCTATAAAAATCATACCGACCTCCTATTAATAATTTCAAATTAGGTAGTAATGAAATTTGGTCTTGCAGATAAATACCCAGAACACTATCTGTACGATCAATATCATCAATCGAGTTGGGATTGTCGGGGACTGGCGTGCCATACTGGGGGTCAAATATATTAATCCTGAGAGGTCTATTTTCGGGATCAAAAATATCAAAGTTATTACCGCTTGAGTTGCTTTGTGTAAGCTCAAACCCTGCTAAGAGTTGATGTTCTATCGAACCAGTGTTAAATTCGCTGATCAGATCGGTTTGCCAAGAATAATTCCTGCTAGAAGTTGATCTGTCAGCAAAAAATCTAACAGTATCGCCACTTTCTGGATCGAATTCGAAGACGCGAAATGCAGATAAAGAATTGTCAGAGAGTTCTGCAGCAAATCCGCTACGAAGATTGATATCCTCAGTAAATTCATGATTTAAGGTCAAGAAAAATCTATGGATGTCGTTTTCATTGAGGTCATCTGGTTCTCCTAAAAAACGCTCTCTAGGTAGATCAAATACAACTGGATCAATCGGTAAGCCTTCGTCCGGAGTTTGATCTTGTTCTAAATATTGATATTCAAAGGTCAAGCTGGTCGCATCGCTGAAATCATAGCGTAGGGTAGGGGCGACAACAATTATTTCTGACTCAACAAAATCTCTAAAGCTATCGCTATTTTGATAAGACGCATTTAAGCGATAGGTTAATCTTTCATCCGTCGTCAATGGCCCTGAAATATCTAGGGATGGCTCAATATAACCAAAACTCCCCGCGGTGAATGCTAGGTCATAGAACGGGTCTCGTGAGGGTTCTTCGGTAACGAAATTAATCAACCCTCCCGGTTCTACCTGCCCGTATAACACCGAAGCAGGCCCTTTAAGCACTTCAACCCGTTCCACTACATTAGGTACGACTGTAACTGTGGTGCCAAACCCGTCTCCCGATCTAAATCCGTTGATTAAAATTCTAGAGGTATCAAATCCGCGAATACTAAACCGATCGTTCAAATTTCCAAAATCTACTTGAGGCGTGACCCCCGACACATTACGCAGGGCATCGCCAATCCGAGTAACGCCCTGATCTTCAATCACCTGTCGGGGAACTACCTGTATCGACTGAGGAATATCCCGCAGGGGGGTATCGGTGCGGGTGGCGGTGCTGGCGTTGGCGGGGTTGTAGCCTTCGTCCTGCGCTCCCGTCACCACCACCTGAATGGCTTCTTCCTCGGCGTCGGCACTGGCTATACCGGGCGCTACGCTCAAGACCAATCCTTCGGCCCCAGCACTCACCGCTGCGGTGGGGGGCGCATCTACCCCGGTAATGGATACCTGCACGGTGTTGTCAGCTAGGTTCGTCGCCGTCACCAGGGCAATCCCCTCGGCGGGGCTCGCCTGGGTAAACTCGCCGCCATCGGGCAGGGCGAGTACCGCATTGGGGAATTCGGCAATCAGGGCGTTGCCGAGCGATCGCGTCGTCGGTGCCACCAGTTCACCGCCCGCTGTTTCTAGCACTACCTGCAAGCCCGCCTCGGTCGTCTCTAGCCGCACTCCGGTAATTTGCACCGTGGCCTGGGCGATTTGGGTCAGCCATTCGTCTACGGTGGTGGCGGGGTGGGTGGATGGGAGCCTGGGTCGTTCCGACTCATCCACTCGCCCACTCATCCCCTCCTCCACAGTCTCAATGCTCGCCTGGGCCGCCAGCGGTTGCCCTAGGGCGGCGATCGCCCCTACCACACCAATCAATAAGCCCCATCCCATGTGCTGCTGAGCCATATCCTTCACACCACCGTTTAAGTATTCACTTCACTAGATGCGAATAGCTTTCATCTAGGTATGAGAACTTTAGGGCGAAAGGTGAGATCGCGTCTGCTGCTGGCCGGAATTTTTCAATCCCTCGGCGGAATATTTGTCGCCCATGGCTTACAGCTATACTGAAGGCAGATTCACCGGAGTATCTGGCCATGGTTCGTCTGGATGAGAATCGCCCTGAGCTTGGCGAGGCGATCGCTGACGAGATTGAGCTGCCGCCCAGTAACCTTTACAGTGATGAGCCGCCCTTGGAAACCGATTTTCATCGCAATCAGATTGATTTGCTGATTCGACTGTTGCAGCATTGGTGGCATGACCGCCAAGACTTCTATATTTCCGGCAACCTAACGGTTTACTACAACATCCAACAGCTAAAATCGCGGGACTTCCGGGGACCAGATGTGTTTGTGGTACTGGGCACCGAAAAAAAAGATCGTCGCAGTTGGGCTATTTGGGACGAGGGCGGCAAATATCCCAATGTGGTGATTGAATTGCTCTCTAGCTCCACCGCCAGGATTGATAAAGGGGCCAAGAAAATCCTGTACCAAGATGTTTGGCGGCTGCCAGAATACTACTGGTTCCACCCAGAAACCCTAGAATTTGCTGGTTTTCATCTTGTGGATGGGCACTACGATGCGATCGCCCCGGTGGAGAATGGTCGATTGCCCAGTGAGCAGTTGGGGTTACAGTTGGGAATTCACGAACGCCAGTTGCGCTGGTTTACGGCAGAGGGAGAGTTGATTCCTTTACCGGAAGAGGCAGAACGCCAGCGGGCAGAGCAAGAGCACCAACGGGCAGAGCAAGAGCACCAACGGGCAGAACAGGAACGCCAGCGGGCAGAACAAGAGCAGCAGGCCAGAGAGCGTTTAGAAGCCTATTTGCGATCGCAAGGCATTGACCCCGATCAACTGCCTGATTTGGCATAAGCAGCTGATCTGGAGGCAGGGGCGATCGCGTTGCTCCAGTCAAGAGCACACCCCTAGTCAGACAACGGCAATTTCTCCACCTGAGCCTCTGTCAAGCGGCATACCTGAATTACCTGAGCCAAATCCATACCAGTAGCCAGGAGATTTTGAGCGGTTTGCAAAATCTGAGCTTCAGCCTCTTCCCTGGCCCGGCGCTCCTGATTTTTGGCCCGGCGTTCTTGCTCCTTGGCGAGCCGTTCTTGCTCTGTATCGGTCAAAAACCAATCGCCTGATGCATCACACCACCGCAACCAGTCGCCTGCTACCTCGTCAAATTTCCCTTGCCATATCCCCAGGCCGATCGCCAAATCATCTAACCAAATCAGCGGGTTAGTGGGGCGTAGGGACTGCTCCTGATACGTCCCCTCAATCCAGCGAAAATAGCGCAATCGCCGGGTGTAACGGCTGTACACAATGTAGTGCGGCACCTTCAAATAGCGCTCGTATACCTCAAATTTTCTGGGGGGTTGCTGCGATTCCTTCCTCTCCCCTCTCTCGGCCTCTACTAACTTAGGGTTGTCAACGTCGTCTTCCCCACTATCTGCCTGTACCGCCTGATCGACAAACCGACCCAGATCTTCGCCAGCGGTGCCCGCCGACAAAAACTCCACCACCACATCCGGCGATTTCCCTTCTTGCCACACCACATAGCTGCGGCGCAAATCTTCCCCGTCGTAGAGCCGCGACACGCCCACCGAGAGAAACCAATCGGGGCGTTTATACCACTGGTGATGGGTTTCGTCGTAGTAAAGGTTGAGGTCGGAGCCGGTAAACCACTCCCCTCGCGCATAGTGGGTTAGGTGCAGGGTGCGGCTGAGCAACTGGGGTTGTAGGTCGTGGTACTCGTCAGGCAATCCCGGCTCCTCTGGGTCTTCGCTGGGTAAATCGTACATGGTGGGTAAGTCAGCCCGCCGCGATCGCCCCTCCCCACCCTGGGCGCTAGCTCCCTCTGGAAACGCTCGACGCACCGAAGAAAAAGACGGGGGACGACTAGAAACCATCGTTGCCTCGCGAATTGCTTGAATGCTTACTCAGTTAGATGGTATCGCACCGTCCGGAGCGACTGTTGGGGATTGGGTATCGGGTTTTGGGTTTCGGGCACCTAACACCTAACACCTAACACCTAACACCTAACACCCGACTCACTCCCCCACCGCTTAAACACCTTCGGGCTCACCCCAAACTCGCGCTTAAAGGCAGCGGCGAAATGCCCCGCATGGCTATAGCCCATCTGGTAGGTGACCTCCGCTACACTCATCTCGGTGTCTTGCAAGAGCTGTTGTGCCTTGATTAGGCGCTGCTGCCGCAGGTAGCCAAACACCGTGGTGCCAAACACCTGGCGAAAGCCGCGCTTCAGGGTGCAGTCATTCAAGCCGACAGCCCGAGCTAGTTCCAGCAGTGAGGGCGGGTCATTTAAACGCTGGGCCATGAGTTCTCGGGCCTGATGGATGCGGTCAATATCTGAGGGCTTCAACCGCTGGGTCACTCTAGTGGGGCCAGCCTCTAGCCACTGAGCCGTTTGTAGGGCAATCAGCTCCAGGGCTTTGCCTTCCAGGTAAACCTGCTGAATGGAGCCGGTGTAGGGACAGTTGAGAATCTGCTGAAGCACCAGCTGTATCGCCGGGGAAATCGACCCCACCGGCTGGTGCCAGTCGTCGTCATCGGTGGCGATCGCGGCCTGGAGCTCTGCGGGAATCAGCGCTAATTGATCATCGCTAAAGGTCAAGCAGCCCGCCTGGGTGACCAGATGCAGGTCGATTTTCAGCACCCGCCGCTGCCCAGCCCAGGGTTGAAACAGTTGCTGAGTGCAAGTTTCGCTGAATTCGAGAAAGCTGCTCTGGTTAGCTGGCTCTGGGGGGTGCCCCTCGTCTGGAACGATGTGTAGGTTGAAGCCAAATTCGAGGGTGCGCCCAGGGGCTTCTGGCGGGTTTTCTTCGACCAGGGTCTCTTGCAGCCAGTAGTCGCGGATCAGCAGGTTCAGACCACGGCTAAGGTTGAGCGATCGCTTATAGCCCCGACTGGTGCCCTGGAGAGCTTGAATCACCAGTTCATAGTCGCTAGCGCCTGAACGGTCGGCAGCGGTGGAGGGTGATTTGGGCCTAGCTTGTTCTAAAAGGAGAATGGTCATGGAAATAATCGCACTTGCTCAAGGGAGCCCCAAAACTGCAGCTCACAAATAAGATCTATTCTCATTTGACCAGTCTGTTTTGGCAAGCAGTCGCCGCTCCGGGTGAGGCGAAGTCATACCAAATACCGTGTTTATTGGGGTGACTTCGCAAGGTGGGCCATGATGGCATCCAAGAGCTGGCTGAGCGATCGCGTGCCGGTAGTCAGCCCGCCCACCTCGGCATCGCTCAACTCATAGAGTTGCCCAGCTTTCACCGCCGTTAGGTGGCCCCAAACGGCATCCTGAGCCAGGGCGGCCACCGAGGCGGGCGAGGGGGCGGGCACCAGCACAAAAATCACGTCTGGATCTACCTGCAAAATATGCTCGGTGGAAAACACCGCCCAGTTGATGGCGCTGGGGGTGCGATCGCCCAGGGACCAGGGGTAATCCACCAGTTCAGCCAGAGTAGAGCCCACCAACGATTCGCGGGTGGCGACATAAAAGGTGCCCTGGGTACCGTTAGTGACCAGGACGGTGCGATCGCGTCGAGCCTGCTCCTGGTGAGCGGTCAGGCGATCGCGAAAGGTTTGGGCCGCGACCTCAGCGGCAGCGGTGTGAGCGGTCAGTTGACCGAGCTGGTGCAGATTGGCGATCGCCTGCTCAGTGCTGCTCACCTCCAGCAAAAACAACGGCGCGATCGGCGCGAGGGTTTCTCGCAGGCCATCAACCTGGCCCCGGTAGCCGATGATCAGATCGGGGCGCAAGCCCAGCAGCGCTTCGAGGTTAGGCTCTGGGCCACCGACAACGGCGATCTGATTGGCGGCCTCGCCAAAGTAAATCGGGCTTTTGGCCCAGTCTGCCAGGCGGGGATGACCCACCGCCAGCGGCACGATCCCCAGCTCGGCCAGAATATCAATACAGCTCAGGTGCAGGCAGACAATTCGTTCTGCAGGCTGAGGGAGGGTAACGGCAGTGCCCGATGCATCGGTCAGCGTCATGGCGTTGACCGATGCTGGCTCTGGCGCATCGGTGGTCTGGGTAGAGCGGCAGGCGGTGAGCAGAAGCAGGCTCATCAGCGGTAGCCAGGCGAACCAACGAGAGAATGTCATGATGGGCTTAAAATTGCATACTGTAACCAATTCGGAAGGTGCGGCCCTCTCCGGCGGCGTTAAAGATTTCGTTGAAGCCGCTGAGGAATTGCGACTGTACCGGAAAATACTGGCTATTGAATAGATTGTTGATACCGATCTGGAGTGTGCCGGGGCCAAGATCAGCCTGGCTGATCAAATCAACGACAAAATAGTCATTAATGCCAACGGCATCAACGCCCGCATCAAAGGCGCGATCGCGATTGCCAGAGTAAAGCGCCTGAATCCGATTCCGCCAACCCGGTAGGGTTTCATTTTCCAGGTAGGCCGTGAGCTTAAGGGGTTGAATATTAAACGTAGAGATGGGCTCGAAATTGCCGTCATCCTCCTCATCGGTGTCCCCTTCGACCCAGCCCAAGGTGCCCCCTAAGCTCCAAGTATCAGCCGGTTGCCAATCTACCGTGGCTTCAACCCCATAGATTTGCTGAGGAGCCCGCACCAGTTGGGAGATGCCCCCCTCAAAGGTATAGTCTTCTCCCAACTCAGAAGTATTGTAAAACGCGGCTAAAGAGGCCTGGACCGTAGGCCAGCTACCCCGCAGGCCCATTTCGTAGTTGTTGACCTTAACGGGTTCAGTGAGTTGCAGGCCATCGCTAACACTGACAAAGTTGGCTGGTGGGTTGCGCAGCACGCCGCCAAAGGTGGGGACGGAGAACCCCTGGGCAAAGCTGGCAAAAGCCGTGAGTTCAGGAGTGAGGTTATAGCTGGTGCCGATGTTAAATACGGTGGCATCGAAGTCTTGGTTTCCTCCGGCAATGGCATCGCCAAAGAACGTGGTGTAATCGTCTACCCGCAGACCAATGCGCTCATGACGCACGCCACCGCTCAACAGCCAGCGATCGCTGACATCCCACTGTAGTTGGGCAAAGAGTCCCAACTGGGACAGGTCGTAGGGAGGAACAAAGGTGCGCTCGCCCACTTTTTGCAGGGTGTTGCGGGTGTCAAAGGCCACCGGGTCAAAAATTTCAAAGGGTGCCCGGTTGTTCTCATCGACGTAATCTAAACCCCAGAGCAGTTGTGCGGCCCCGCCATCCCAGAGGGGCGTTTCCACCTGTACCTGGGTGCCCCACTTGTCGCCCATCGCCCGCTGACGACCAATGACATCAAAAAAGCCCCCCCGAAAGTCGCTAAACCCGACGATGGAGGTGTAGTCCCGGTAATACAGGCTGCCCTGGAGACGGCTACCCCAGAGGTTGTCGTGGCGATAGCTCACACCTGCCAAGAAGCTTTCATCCCCAGCCAGGTCAGTACCCTCGGTGGCCACATCGACTAACTGGGTGCGAGCCTTCTGGATACCCGGTTCCTGCTGCACCGCCGGATCCGACAAAAAGGCGGTATTTTGCTGAGCATCGTAGTAGCTGAGGGTCAGTCGTAACTCCTGGTCAGGGGCAAAGCGATAGCCGATCGCCCCCAAAAAGGCGTAAGACTCAGCATCAATCACCCCGCCACCACTCGTTTCGGGAATGCGATCGCCCTCGGCGTCAAATGCCGCCCCCCGGTCTTGCCGCCGCAAAGACACCACATAGTCCACGTCACCGCTGTTGCCAGAAAACCCAAGCTGTAGACCATAGCCAAAGCTATCGCCCAGATTCGCCAAGTCCCCCTCAATGTCTGTGCCCACGGTGGTTAAAATCGGCACATCGGCTGGCGATCGGGTAATGAAGTTGATCACCCCACCCGTTGCCTGGCTCCCGTAGACAGCCGTTGGCCCCCGCACGATTTCCACCCGCTCGATCGTACTCGGATCGAGGGCGCGCAACTCACGATTGAGTCCACCGTTTCCGGTTAGGGGAATGCCATTAAACAGAATGGTGGTCTCGCGTCCCCGCAGGTTTTGAATAATCGACCGGGGGGTGGACACACTCGTCGGTGGGCCAAAACCGGGCACCAGGTTGCCTAAAATATCGCGGAAATCAGTACTGAGAGCGGCCTGCTGCTCGATGTCCTCGCGGGTGACCACCGTTACCGATCGCGGTAGGTCCTGCAGATCTTCTTCTGTGCGCGTCGCACTTACCACCACCTGAATCGCCTCTGCCTCTGCATCGGTAGCCGCTGCCACTCCCGGCACCACACTCAGCACCCAATTTCCGGTGGCTGTACTGGCTTGAACCTGCGGCGGTGCATCGGTTCCCGTGATCGATACCCTGATGCCACCCTCCGGCATATTCATCACGCTCAGCAGCGCAATTCCTGTCGCTGGGCCAAACTGCTCAAACGGCTCGCCCTCCGGCAAAGCCAGTACCGCGTTGGGAATATCCACGATCACAGCATTACCCGTCACCGAACCAGGAGACTGGAGGACCTCTCCCCCACGGGTGTCTAAGATTACCTCCAGGCCATTCTCCGTCTGATTTAAGCGAATACCCGTCACTTCCACCACGGCGGTCTGGGCGATCTGGGTTAGTTCCTCCTCCAGGGTGGTGGCGATCGGTGCCCGATGCTCATGCGCCCAAGCCGGGTGCATAGCAGTGGCAAGGATGCCAACTGTCCCCAGACCAACAAACCGCCCTAAAGGCTGTACACTGTGCTGTCGCGTCAGTCGATCCAAGATCTCTCTCCTCACATCTCATCTGTCCAGGAACCACTCAATTAACAATGGTTCTCAAGAAGAATACCTGGAATTAACGACGTGCTGACGGCGACGGTAACTGCTAAACGGATGTTTCTGATTGCTAAACGGATTTTCTGGCCGTCATCCTGATCTTCGATTGATAGGTCTTGGGATTCATCCCGTATTTCTTGCGAAAAGCCGCCGCAAAGTTACTCTGTTTGGCATACCCCACCAGGGTCGAAACCTCTTTGATGTTGTATTGCCCTTCAATCAGTAACTGACGGGCCTGCTCCATGCGGTAATGCCACAGGTAGCCAAAAGCCGTAGTGCCAAAAACCTGGCGAAAACCGAGTTTAAGTTTGTAGTCATTCAGCCCAACCTGTCGCGCTAATTCTAAAAGGGAGGGGGGCGTTTGCCAGTGGCGGGTCAAAATGGCTTTAGCCTCATGGATGCGGTCAATATCATCGCGATTCAGTTGCTTTAGTGCGACAGGGGGTGATTCCGTCGCTAACTGGTCGAGTTTGAGGGCAATCAGTTCCCAACATTTGCCTTCCAGATAAATCTGTCGGGTTAGCCCCTGAAACGGACAGTGCAGCACCTGTTCCAGCACCGCCTGCATGGCGGGGGTGGTGGTGTCGATTTGGGTATAGGGTTGCTGGCCAGAAGCTTGAAGCAACTGTTGAACCTGTAAGGATGCTGGCTCAACATCGTCGGGCAAAAAACTTTTTAAACAATCCACAGACCCGAGATGAAGATCAATCTGTAGATTATGTTCTCCTGACTTCTTACAAACGGTGTCTAACAGTGGCGGTCCATTCTGCACAAAACTTTGCCCGGCGCCCCGTTGGGCATAGCTCCCCCTTTGAACCTGAAAGCCA
>Ga0081535_100589_pt1 | contig 21916 bp, 21 predicted proteins | sample HotLakmasection3_FD_71020 | JGI IMG/M metagenome (GOLD analysis project Ga0081535, IMG submission 71020) | Hypersaline microbial mat communities from Hot Lake, Washington, USA - Section #3 (SPADES assembly) (version 2) | ecosystem: Environmental > Aquatic > Non-marine Saline and Alkaline >... | reverse complement strand
TGCAGCACGACCTGACTCTTGAACTCTGGTGTAAACTTACGTCTCTTGCCCATCTGACTGCTCCCTTTCATGGACTATGATACTGCATTTAGCAGCGTGTCCAATCTCAGGGGGTCAGTACAACCAATCAAACAATGGATCATCAGGGAATACCCGATAAAGAACTGATGCTTTTGCGCGTGTTAGCACCGTACGCAACTGACCGATTGGTATACTTTTTGCTTCATACCAATTATGAATTATTACAGAAGTTGTAAGGACAGGAATTTGAGGTGTGCATTGTTCACCAAATTGATGAACGATTGGTTGATCACTTACAATTCCCCAAGTTCGTTCTGGAGCGATAGCACACACGACATGTCCCGACGATTTTTGTGTCTGTGGACGCTTGCTAGATGCATCAAAAAAGCGCAGCCATTCCGAATCTGTTTGTGGTGCTACCAGACGCAGGGTTTCTTTCGCAATCATCGTTTCTAGCAGTTGCCGTAGAGAGGGAAAATCTCGCGGCAAATGGTCAATTTCCTCGTTTGGCGGCTGGAGTATGCAACTGGGAACTGCCACAGCAACGGGAATTGCTTCCAGAATTTGCTCCGCATACCCGGTAGAGCAGATATTAATCAGGCTTTGCGTTGTGATTACTAACGGACGATCAAAATAGGTTGACATACGCTGAAACCTCCATTTATTGATCGAAGATCAGCGCATCAATCAGAAGGCGGGTTTGATAGATGCCCAGGCGAAGATAGTCACTCAATGTGCCCTCATCTATCTTACCTGAGTAATATGCCTCGATTGCCCGTTGCTTAAACCTAGTTGGGAGAAGGTCGTCACGCCCTGAAATTGGTGTAAGATTGAGCATTTCCAAAGCCTGACGGGGCTTAAATCCTCCTTTTAATAAACGCTCGTACCATCCAGAAGGACGAAGCCCTTCGCCCTCCAATCGCAGTGCCATCGCCTGTGCCGAAACACCGAACTCATTTGCCATTACACATAAGGTAGCTGGGGAGAACTTTCCATGTTCTTGAACAAGTTCACTGTAGCGTAGGTTTATACTGCTGGTAGGCATGAGAAAATAGCGTGCGAAATAGTCCGCAAGTGTATCGCTTCGCCCTTTTACGGCTATACCATCGTCAGAATACAACACCACATCCGGGCGATAACGATTTGTCAAAAAGTGGGCATATTCATGTGCCAAACTCCAACGTCTACGTTCCTCATATTTTTCATTGGAGTTAATCGCAATACATCCACCCAGCACATCTGCGAAAAAATACATCCCGGAGATGCGTCTCATTGGGAAATAAAAGATGGTAAGTCCGACCTCACTTTCAAGCATGTCACGAAAATTACTTCCAATAGGCTTATCACCTAAGCCCAATCGGTTACGCTCTTTTGAAGCGATGGTCGCTGAGGCTTGTTCAATGCCTAGGTTCTCAGTTTTGTATTCAGGCGGATAATTGGACTGAAGTTGTGTACCTGAAAGACGTTCTAAATCATAGTAGTCTTGGCACAGTGTCTTGAATGTCACTTGATCATCAGTCTCTTCAACCTCAGCTTCGACTGCACGAAATTGTATATCCGCAGTGGTTAGAGTCCCTTCCATATTAAGTAGGTCGCTAACGTCGCGTCCATATTCGTGAGCTAGTTTTGCTAGTTCAACTGCTGTAGGTGCTCTTTTCCCCTGCTCAATGTTGAGCAAAGTTGTTCGAGCAACATTAATCACCTGTGCTGCTTCTTCTTGGGTTAGACCCCTTGCTTTACGTGCGTCCAGGAGACGTGTACCCAAGACTTTTTTTTGCAAGTCTTGAAGAGTTAGTTCTTCCATGATGCATATACCTCAATTGGCTAAGAGTGATAAAAACCTAGTGTGCGTTCCAACATCGGTTCAGCGTATTGCCACTGAACCGTATGCCGTTCAATCAGATCAAGTACATCTCTCACCATTTCCTTTGGGTCTTGATCAGTGTCCCTGCATACTCGATCAACCATATCGTTGAGTTGCGAAGGATATCTTCGAGAGAACAACGCCCATGGATTCTCGCTGTCAAGCATTTGTTGCCACTTCACAACCTGGTAGTTCATATGCTTAAAGTGACTATTTTTCCGACTTTGTTCCCAATACTGAAGGGATTCAGTGCGGTAGGTTGTAAAGTCGTCGATGTTTGCCCACATCATTCCTTGACGACGATAGAGACATGAAGAACAACAACCACACTGCGGATCTCCTGCTCGTGCACGATCACAAGTTATGGTTATATGAGCAATATTGACTAATTCTGCTTCGACCAAATACTTAAGCATTTCGCCTTTAGTGGAATAAAAGTATGGATTCTCGAAGTGAAATTTAGTGCCAGTTAGGGCTGATATTAATCGACCAGCGTAGAGTAAACTTAACGGATGAACTCCTCTAGCGTGGCCCTCTACTCCGATTTCTGAGCTTCGAAAGGGAAGATTGAGAGCACCGAGACCATGCTCGTAAATGAAAAGTTTGTCTTTATCAAACACAAGCGCTGTTGCTGCTCCTGACATAAGAAAACCAAAGCCCCGTGCCCGGAAGTGTTTATTTACGGGTTGGGTCGCAGAAGCTTTTCGACGAGCAAATCTTATGGGGAGCCATTTAGTGAGTGGAAAGCGCTTCTGAAAGCCCTGATAAACTGTTTCCTGAGCATTGTGCAAACGAGCATTGTTAGGGTCAACGCTGACTAATAAGAGGCGTTTGTCCGGTTGTGCCAATAGTCTACCCGCTGCTCCTGCCGTCGAGTCAGCTCCGCTACTAAACAGGGCGGCTTCATCAATCTCATCAGGAAACAAAGATGGATTTAGCTCAGCAGGACGTCCAACCCCATGCCGAGGTGCAAACTCAAATGACCACAAGTCTCTTGTTTGGAAATGAAGCAATTCACTGAGTAGATTTTGTACTGTTGGTGTGTTAAATAGTTCCGGACAGCGAACTGGGATTTGAAGTTGAAGATTGCGTGGACGACCTTTCTTAGTAATGGAAGGTACAGACCACCAATCTGCTAATTGAACCGCCTCAGCCAAATCAAACAGATCGGCAGCTACTGGATGGACGTAGCGGAAATGCTTGGTGAACTCATCATCAGCTATGGCTACTCTAACTTCGCTAGTGGGATGTCCTAAATTTTCATAGGTCGCACTGGTCAACTGACGCCCAATATCGTCAAAGCGCCAGAAATGATCGTTTCGCAATTCAGCCTTAGTCATGATTACCCCACAGATCATCCATAATGGACGATTTCTTCTCGCCAATGCGCGGATTTTTTAGATTTTTCGCACGCCCTGATTCGGTAATTCGTCTAGCCATATCAACAATGTAGATGGTCATATATGGACGAAGTTCACGTTCCCGTTCCGCAAGATATGCGGGGTCACCTTTAGAGTAAATCGCATCTAATGGTAGCGACTCTGCAAAACGAGCATCGTATATTCTCCAAACATACCGCTCCACCGTCGCCAACATAGGGTTATCCCAAGTCGCACCATCACGCACATCTAGGTACGCCTGTTTGCATACATCCAAAGCCAACTCTAGCCCGTCACGATTTCCCCAAATCTGACGGAGATGTGTATCGAGACTGTAGCTTGCTACCACCCAATCGGTATCGGTACGTAAATGCTCATCTTGAAAAACTTCACGAATGACATTTACTGCGGTCGTGATCAAATTGATAGGCTCATCGCCGTATTTGCGAATGGCTGATGCAACCGCATCAGCGACATCTTTTGCGACTTCAGTCAATGGCCTGCCCTCTGCCAGTCCATCCGCCGCAGTACCGAATTTTCCTGTTGGTTTATTTTTTACGAAGTCACCGTCTGGCATCTTTTGTCGCCCCATGTTGTCAATATAATGACATTTTGCATGGATTTTTTGTTTATGTCAATGACAAAGAACAAATATTCGTGGTTTTGCATTGTTTCCTTCCAAGAAACGCATCTCGCCCTTACAGCAACTACCAGATTACATCCCCTTCGAATCCGCATGTCTTTAGGTGCATTTCTTACTGCACAGTACCACGCCACCCCGCTGTCTCACAGCCGCCAGCGGCTGCGGCTACGGGTTTGCTTCTGGCTTGCGCCGCTTCTCTCATAGCAAACCCGTGCCGCCCTGCGGGTGAGCAGCGGGGAACCCCGACGTGGTAAGACCTGTGCAGAAATGCACCTTAACAAAAATACATGCGGGTTATCGATCAGACGGATGTGTCGTTAATCAGGCCGCGTTAGCTCGAAAGGGCGCGTCGTAAGTTTTCCCGGAGCCACTGTGCCCCGACGAACTCCTACAGATGATCGCAATGTCCCGCAGTATCAACCGCTCTCGATCCTGTGATGCAGGACAGTGTTTCTCCGAAGGAGGTTTTGAAACGTTGTTTTGGCAAGCTGCACACAGCATATCGAGCGCAGATCGTCGCGGATGGAGCAGTGAGGAACAAGAAACTGCTTACCGGAAGGGTCAACGTCTCGTGGTCATCTTGAAAGGGATGCCGGGGCGCATTCGGGCGGCAACCTGCGCGTAAGAGCGTTTTTCATTCTGAATTTTCTCAGTCAGGAGTAAATCATATGACTGATTTAGCAAAACACATTTGCCGTGTGGGAACAGCGCGGATTGATTATCAGGGTCGTGTCGGCCAGCGTGTGCTGAATACGACAGTCAAAAGCGGCATAGGGTTAGGTGCAGTGTTCGTGCCAACGTGGAAGATGGTCATGGCATCCAAGCAGGGCCAGCTCTCGTGGGAAGCATATATTGAGGAATACACGGCCCTGATGCGGCAGCGTTATGCTAAAAATCCAGCGGCATTTGTGGAAGCACTGGGCAGTGATGAGCTGATCGTATGCTGCTACTGCCGCGACACGCACGATACAACCAAACATTGCCATAGTTACATTCTGGTCGAGATTCTCGAAAAGGTGGCTGCCCATCATGGGATTGGCTTCGAGTTTATCGGTGAAGTTTACAACAGATGGTGACGAACCGGCTCTTTTTTGCCTTTCAACATTACATTTCACATTTCGGGAGGTGTGATATGCAGCAAATTACGATTTATACGGATGGCTCATGCCAGACGCAGACGCGCATCGGCGGCTGGGCGGCCGTGCTGTCCTGTGGCGAACATCGCAAGGTACTCAGTGGAAGCGTAGCAGATGCCACCGTCAATGCGATGGAACTGACAGCGGCGGTGAACGGGCTGAACGCGCTCAAGGAAGCGCACCAGACCGTCACCCTCTACACCGACTCGAATTACGTGGCACGCGGCATCAACGAATGGTTGCCGGATTGGGTTGCTCGCGGCTGGCTGACTGCTTCCAAACAGACGGTGGCGAACCGTGATCTGTGGGAACAACTTCAGGTGCTGATGCAGAAACACACGGTCACTGTGATTTGGATCCCGCGTGAACAGAACACCGAGGCGGATGGGCTGGCGCAGGCGGCGCGTCTCAATCATGGCATGACACCGACAGCCACCCAACCGGCCCGACAGGTTACTCATCTGATGATCGCGGGCAGTCGAGACGCAACACCGCAGATGCTGGACTACGCCCGCCGTGCGGTGCGTCGTGCACATGAACGCGGCTATACCGTTATCGTCGGGGACAACCCGAAGGGTGTGGATATGGCAGTGGTACGCGAGTGCCGTCGGCTGAGGACACCGGTGATCGTGGCGGGTCCAGGCAACTTCCCGCGCAACGGCGGTTGCAAACACGGGCAGTACGTCAAGGTTCATCGCGACACGTACCGGGCGGCCAACGGGCATCTGCTCAACCGCTACACCGTGCGCGATCGCTGGTTGGCGGACACTGCTCAGATTGGGCTGTTTATCTGGAATGGCGACAGTTCAGGCACAAAGCATGGTCACGGTTACATGGTCGAGCGCGGCAAAGACGCTCACCTGATTAACTTTGGCATGGAGGTCTGAGCATGAACACACATATCATCGCCATTGCCACCTACGGCAGTCATCGGGTGAAACATCCGCACACCGGGCAGATGGTTTCAGCCCACAAGCTGGGCTACACCAGCGTGGCGAGTGCCGTTCTACTGGCTTTGTATGGCCAGCAAGCGCAAGACGTGTCATCCAAGCACGCCAGCTATCACTACGTGCAGATTCACGCTGAGGTTACGGTGCGGCATGGCTACATCCTGCTGAAGGTGAGTGACGACCAACTCACTCGCGCCGAAGCCATTACGATCCAGAGTCATCGTCCGGCGGTCTATCGCTGGATGGATGGTGCGTGGCAGGAATTTCCCAATATCCGATCTGCACAGTATCAGCCGGTCAGTAGCCATAGCGGGCCGAACTTCAACCCGACCGGAATGCTTATCGTGTTGGCGTCTACCGGCGAAGCGGAAGCAGGCATCACGGTTGAGAAAAGCCAGCGCGGTGAGAACGATACACCGTGGTGGTGGATTCGCGGCGACACCTACCCGCACCGTGAGACGCTCAAACGCTGGGGCTGCCGCTGGAGCAAGAAGCGTAAGTCCTGGTACTACATCGGGCGGGCGCTGCCGGACGCAGTGCAGGCGCTGGTCGATTCATCTACGCCAGAAGATGCCCCTTGTTCAGATGAAGAAGCGGCGGCGATTCTGGGCGTAGATATTCAGCCCAAGCCACAGACGGAAATACCGCGTTTGTATACGCTGGGCGAAACGATCTATGCGCGACACGATCTGGTATCGCCGGATGGCAAGCCCATCCAAACCGGCACGTGCGGCACGATCACCCGGCTATACAACCGCAATGCTTCGCATGGCTGGAGCTATGATGTCGATTTTGCAGGCATTGGCACAGGCTGGTTTTTCGAGCGTGAGCTGACCAGTTTTGAACCGGTGCAGGGCATCCGCATCACACGCGGCACAGTCGCACCGCCGGGAGCCGTTCCCCCGCCAACGGATGCCGAGATTAGGCAGGCGCTTGTAGATGGTGGTCATCAGCCAGAAGTCATCGAACTGGACAACACACCAGAAGAAGCGGAAATTCCGAAAATCCGCATCATCAAGCCAATGTCCGACAACGCAGAACCGGATGCGGTCATCACCGCCATTCGTCAGACGAAGGCAGAAGCTCTGCCCGTCTTACAGTCCAATTCCGCAAGCAGCGGCAAGCGCAATCTAGTGCGCATTCCACAAACGCCGTGCGGCGAACTCACCGGAAGCATCACGGGCAATGTATGGTGTTACGGTTGGGCAGTGCATGAAGGCATCTGCATCTACCTGAATCTCGGCGGACCGCGTATGGCAGTTGAAGCGATCCGGGCGAAACTGGCGAAGGGCGATCAGGTGTCGTGTGTTCCGTGGGATGCGCCGGGTGTCGAACTGACCGCTGGTGAAGGCAACACGGGCATGTATACCGCTTTCACGCAGAACATCCCCGAAGCCAAATTCACATCGCTGATATTACTTCACAAGACGGTCACACAACCTAACTACGGCGGCAAATCGACCACATTCATCCTGCATGTGTCCGACGAGCAGGCAATGGCGCAACTACGCCACCACGTCACGAAACTGGTCAAAGTGCCGGTGTTCTTTGACTGGACGGGCTACCTGTGGCAAGCCGGACAATCGGCGATGCTGGTTCGTAAGACACGCAGCGCAGGCGGACTGGATGTGCTGGCTGTTGACCTCGACGTGGACTCATGGACACGGCTCATGACCGGCGGATTGAGTCAGGGCATTATCCGCCTGCCGCAAAACGCCTGAAACACAACTTCAATCGACCAATCAAAAGCCTCTGAAATTCAGGGGCTGTTTGCGTTTAGAAAGGCTGAAAAATGTCTCGCATGGAAAATCGGGAAGTGATGGGCTTTTTCGCCATCGACCCCAAACATCACACGGCGATCACCTCGCTCGTCACGCCTGCGACACCTGCTCACAAACTGCTTGACCCGTATGCCGGTGAGGGTGAATTTCTCGAAGTGGCAGCGCAGGCATGGAACGTCACGCCCTACGCCAACGAACTCGACGGCGACCGCGCCGCGAAGTGTGTGGAGCGATTCGGCGTTAAGCAAGCCGTGCGCTGTGATGTCGAGCGGTTGATTGCCAGCAACAATGCCTTTTCCGTCGGCTGGTTCAATCCGCCGTATGACCACGACGCCAGCGCATCCGGCAACAAGCGCGTGGAGTTCCGCTATCTTCGGCATAGCTGGAAGTGGATTCAGGACGGCGGACTCGTATTCTGGGTGGTGTATTTGCACCATCTCACGGAGGATGCCGCCGCGTTCCTATCCAAAAACAGCTCTCGCGTTGATGTGTGGGCGCTTCCGGGCAAACACTTGAACGAATACGATCAGATCGTCGTGGCAGCGATCAAGGGCTTGCAGGCCAACCCTGAAGCCCTGTACGAGTACATCATGGCGCAGAAGGCTACGCCGCGACTGCTGGAAATCCAGACGGAGCCGGTCTACAAACTGCCCGCGCCCAAGACGATCACCCGCTTCGTGTTCGCGCCGGACGTGATCGATGAAGCGCAGGGCTTGAAGCTCATTGATGAGCAGGGCGCGTGGAAGACCAACGGTTTTCAGGCGTTGCTGGAAATCCCGCAACCCCCGCCGCAGATTGAACCGGTTGTTGCGCCGCGTCCCGGTCATCTCGCGCTGGTGCTGGCGGCGGGTGTGGCGGATGGCGCGGTGATCGATACCGAAACCTACGGCACGGTTGCCATTCGAGGCAAAACCCAGCACGTCGAGCAAATCGCCCGTGTCGATGTCGAATCAGACCCCAACGATCCCGATCGACAGATCAAAAAGACGACGATCCGCTTGAAGCCATCGACCACACTCACATTGTTGGCGGACGATGGCACACTGGTCGAGATGGATGGCGACGATGAGCTGCTGGAGTTCATCACCAACAATAAGAAAGCGCTGGCGGGCTACCTGAACAACAAGTTTTCGCCTGCCTATCGGTTCGACATGAATGGTCTCACGCGCTGGCTGGATCGCATCCGGTTGAAGGGCAAGTATCCGCTGTATGCCGCGCAGAAGCACGTCATCGCCGCCATCACGAAGGGCTTCGAGCGGCGCGATAGCATCCTGCTCTGTGGGATGATGGGGACGGGCAAGGTGCGCCGTACGGCGGCATAAGTGATTGTACTGGAAGTACCGCAGGCTGAAGGAAATTGCCTGTGAGGTCACCTGACTAACCTGATGGGGAAACTCTTAGGGAACAATAGCATGTCAGGAACGGGGTAAACAGCGAAGTCGTTTAGCTGAGTGGTGCCCCCAGACCTGCGCGATATGGGTAAGGCTGGATTGCTTGAACTCTAGTGGTGAGTTGGTGACACGTGCCCACCCTCGACACAACGACTGAGGTCGAGACCCGTTAGCAGCACATTAGTTTTGCCGATGTGCGAAACCTTCCTGACGGGAACAATGATCAGTGAGATCGGTAAAGCCACGAACGGAGACACCTAAGTCGCGCTAGACACGTCACTTATGACCGTACTACGGGATCGCCTACGGAACGCGAGTTCTATGGCGACAGAGATCACCATAGTAGTCGTGGGGGTAACGTCCCACCAGGGCGGTGGTGAATAAGTAAGCCACTACAGGGCGAAGGGGATCAGGTTTTCAGCTTGTAGAAGTAAGGAGGTATGCGAAATGCAGAAAGCCGAACGAATTTTACAGGCACTACACAACATGGGAGTGAAGCGAACACCGCTCACTCGGGTTTACCGGAGCTTGTACAGCGAAGAACTGTATCTCAAGGCATACGCCAAGATATATAAGAACGCTGGCGCGCTCACACCAGGGACAGAAGGTGAAACCGCCGATGGGATGAGCATAGAAGTCGTCCGTGACATCATCGAACAGATGAAACACGAACGCTTCCGGTTTCGTCCCTCACTCGGCACAGGTGTTCCCAAGAAATCCGGAGACATTCGGAAATTGGGGATGCCAAACTTCAAGGACAAGCTGGCTCAGGAAGCCCTGCGCCTTGTGCTGGATGCCTACTATGAACCCCGTTTCCGCGACTGCTCGCATGGGTATCGTCCGGGACGTGGTTGTCATACGGCACTCAAGCAGATCAAGCAGAGTTTTCGGGGTGCGGCATGGTTCATTGAAGGTGACATCAAAGGCTGTTTTGACAACATCAATCATGATGTGCTGCTCGATATCCTCGCCAGAGATGTGCAGGACGGGCGCTTGCTGAACCTCATCCGTCAGGGCTTGAAAGCCGGAAAGTTGGAGGAATGGGAATACAAGGAAACCCACAGTGGCACGCCACAAGGGGGTATCCTCAGCCCATTACTCAGCAACATCTATCTCCATGAGCTTGACTGCTTTGTTGAAGATGTGCTGAAACCTCAATACAACACCGGTGGTCGAGATCGACGGATCAATCCAGCTTACAAAGCTTATGAGCGTCCGTTAAGGCGTGCGCGTGAAGCGGCTGACCTGGATCGTGTGAAACAACTCGAACAAGAACGTCGGCAATTGCCCTCACGTGATATGTATGATCCAAACTTCCGCAGGCTCAAGTATGTGCGCTACGCTGATGACTTTATCCTGAGTTTCATCGGGACGAAGCAGGAAGCCGAAGCCATACGCGATGCCATTGCAACATTCCTGCGCGATCATCTCAAGCTGGAATTGAGTTTGGAAAAGACATCCATCACCCATGCAACCACCGAGAAAGCACGTTTCCTGGGTTACGACATCAGCATCTATCAGGTTGATGATAAGTTAACCCCACATCCGAACATGCCAGCAGGACGGCGTAGTATCAACGGTCACGTGCGGTTAGGCGTGCCCTATGGCCTGGTCAATGAATACGCTAAAGGCTACATGCGTAAAGGCAAGACCATCAGCCAATCCGGATTGCTCATGTACTCGGATGCACACATCATTGATGTGTTTCAGTCACGTTTCAGAGGTATTGCGGAATACTATCAGTACGCGGTAGATCGTTGCCGCCTCAACAGCCTTAAAAACATCATGCAACAATCCCTGGTTAAAACGCTCGCACACAAGTTCAAAATCAGTGTCGGTAAAGTTTACCATCGCTATCGCAACAAACATGAAGTGGACGGTTTTACCTACAAGACACTGTCGGTTGAAGTCCCAACAGCTAAAGGAACGCGCATCATCCGTTGGGGAGCAATCCCGCTGAAAACGGTGAATGTGATCAACGAACCTTTACGAGACTTCAAAGATACCCGGTGGGGTGAACGCTCCGACCTGCTGCGACGATTGAAGGCAGATAAATGCGAACTTTGCGGTTCCCGTGATCGCGTGAACGTGCATCATGTTCGCAAATTAGCTGATCTGAAACGTCGCTGGCAGGGTCGCCGTGAAAAACCAGCATGGGTGGTGCGCATGATTGCGATGCAGCGGAAAACGCTTGTCGTATGTCATGACTGCCACGTCAATATCCATGCAGGTCGCGCACCCAAGTTGAGTACATGAAAACGGGAGAGCCGGATGAATCGAAAGGTTCACGTCCGGTTCGGTGGGGGGTTCTCCGGAAAAGTGCCGGGCTGGTTTCCAGCAACGGTAACTCGCCGGGTTCCTACCCAATACCGCCATGGGAGGCACTGCCGCGATTGCGATTGCGTCCGGCGCGGTGAGTAAAATCGCAGATGAGATGCGACCCGAACAGGTCATTTTGATTGTGTGTCCGCCGCACCTGATCGAGAAGTGGAAGCGCGAACTGTTCAGCATCCATCCCAACAGTGTGGTTGAGCGAATCGACAGGCACGAAGATGTGAAGCGCTTCATGTCCCGTGCTGAGAAAATCGGGGCCGGTGTGCCCAAGATTGGTCTTATCAAACGTGATCTGACCAAGCTGGGATGCAGTCGGGATATCGCCGTTGTCTGGCGCAGTGAACCCGTCGCGCTCTGGCGACATAACCAGCCCACACCCGAAGGTTACGAACTGAATCAGCGCATCGTCAGACAGCGTGTGCCGAAGTGCCCGACCTGCGGCTGCACCGTCATGCAGGAAAAGAAAGGCGTTTCGATGCCTGCTTCCGAAAGCTGGCTGAAGTCGGGCAAGCGGACGTGTTCGGTTTGTAATAGCCCGCTGTGGCAGGAAGCACGGGACACAGGTTCGCGCCCGAAACCGGGGCACAAATACCCGCCGAAGAATCCCCGTTACAGATTGGATGAGTACATCAAGCGGGTGTATCCAGATCGCGTGTACTTGCTCATCTGGGATGAAATCCATGAGGCGGCGCATGGGGATACCGGGAATGGCGAGGCGTTCGGAAGATTGGCAGGTGTCTCGCAGAAAGTGCTGGCGATGACCGGCACCCCTTTCAACGGCAAAGCCTCGTCGCTGTTCAATATCGAGTATCACCTGAATGAGCGCGTGCGCCAGCGCTACAACTGGGGCGGCGCAGATCGCCTCAGTCGCAAGCAACGCGGGACAAGCCACTTCCAGATCATCATTGAAGGGGGTAGCAAACAACGCGGTCGCGCTGAATCAAGTTGGGTGAGTGACATGGGCGTGCGCGAGCAGGTCGTAGAAGAGCGTCCGACGTATGACAGCAACACCGGCGCGTACACCGGCACATCGACGTATGAGCGTCCGTATGAGGAAGCGCCCGGCATCTCACCGCTGCTGGTAGCTGAGTTGCTGGATCACGCCATATTCTTCAGCCTAGCGGATCTGGGGAAAGCCTTGCCGGACTATGAAGAAATCGCGCTGCCTGTCGAGATGGACAGCGACACCTATGACCAGTATGACCGCACGCGCAGTTTACTGAAAGATTACCTCATCCAGCGGCGCTGGGAGGGGGATCAGACTTTTCGTGGCGCCTATCTGCAATGGTCGATGGGCTGGGTAAACACGCCGTTCCGTCCGACAGAAGTGATCCACAACATCAAGCACCCGATCACTGGCGAAAAGCGTCCACATGTTGTCACACAAATTCCGTCCTACGGCGAGGATCGCATCTACGCCAAAGAGCAGGCGCTCATCGACCTACTAAAGAAAGAACTGGCGGCAGGTCGTCCCTGCGTGGTCTATCTGCGTCAGACCGCAACGAAGGACATCCAGCCGCGCATCGAAGCGCTCATTCGTAAACATGTGCCCGGCGCAGTGCCCTACATCCTCAAGAACACGGTTGCAGCGGAACGGCGGGAGAAGGTCATCGAGGGGCAGATTGCGGCTGGCGTGAACGTGGTCGTATGCAATCCTGAGTTGGTGAAAACGGGCCTCGATTTGATCCACTTCCCAACGTTGATCTTCCACGAAATCACGTTCAATCTCGGCACGATGATGCAGGCGGCAGCGCGGGCCTACCGCCTCAATCAGACACACGGTCACTGCAAGACATACTACATCTTTGCAGAGGGTACGATGGAACATACCGCTGTCCAGCTCATGAGCCGCAAGCAGCGTGCGGCCAAGCTGTTGACCGGCGACATCGGGCTGACCGGCCTGGACGCTCTGACCGAGGGCGAGAGTGGTTTCGAGGAGGCGCTGCTGGATGCCATCGCCAAGGATGAGACGCTGCTTGATCCATCCGAGATGTTCCAGGTCAGCGCGGGACAGAGTGAGATTGATGCCGAGGATGCCGCCTACTGGAATGTTGAAATCACATCTGAAGCGACGGATGAAATACCTCTGCACCACGATCCACTTGTCCTGGCAGGTCTGGAACTCGGCGGTGTGTTGCTCGAAGAGGAAACGCCACGTGAACCGGTTCTGATCGCAAAATCCAACCCAGGTCAGGATACCACCGGACGACTGATGCGTTACGTCGGACGCTATCTCGACAGCGTGCATCTGATCCACGATCAAGCAAAGCGGGCGAAGTTGCAGGCGAAACTGCTCACCGCGCTCATGGATGGCGTGCAGGACGACGAAGGCACGTACACCGTTGTTGGCCTGCGCGACCCGGACTTCATGAAGTATCCGGTTCACGCTGAGAAACTGATACGTTATGTGCGCGGTTGGTTGAAACATCATCGCTTTGTGTTCATGGGCTGCGAGGATGAAGCCGCCGCAAAAATCGTTGACCTGGCGCAGCAGGCACTGGGTCTGACGCCCATGCAGATCGACGTGTTTCAGGCGATGCAGGACGCACAAGAGGAAGCGCTGCCTCTGGAACTATCCACCCAACTACAAGCCGAACTCGCACATGAACGCCAACCGAAGCGTAAGCTCAAGAAGCTGAACTTGCTGGTAGTACCGGAAGATGAGCCGGAAACGGTGTCCGACGTGCGCCCTTTAGTCCCAAAACGGCAACAGACGGAGGCGGACGAGCATGTACCCCAACAACTGGCGATGTTTTAAGTGTGCTTAATCATCGAGTGTATCTTGATTTGTTGCAGCTTCTAAGTCTCTTAAGTCTCTACGAATTTGTTCCAAGGAATCCTGTGGCAACATCCCGCCGAACATACTTGCAGTCACATCAAGTTCGACAATACGTGAACGTGCCAACAAATGTATAAGTTGCTTCATGTTATCGGATATGTCTTCAACTTGGTTGGTTGCTTCTTGAAGTTGGCGAAAACTTCGTCCTTCAAACAGCCCTAAATCTCGGATTGCTTGGCGAATTCTCGTACATGCAGGACTCACAGCTGCTATTAAATTGCCATCGGTGCGGTCTCCAGAATACGATGCTAAGGTTACACCTGCCAAGTCCGATGGCAATTTCACCCCCTCAGCTTTGTCGTTTACAACGAAGACGCGGGATCGTCCCAGCCTTCCCATAAATAGCCCCAACTCAAACATCACATTATCTCTAGGAGCTTGCTTTGTGACTTCTCGACTCGTTACGAGATCATCTGCCGTCAATATAAGTATTGCGAAATCAAATCGCTCAAGAGAATTGACCAACGTTTCTAAATAACCGTGACCCAAATCAAAAAACCCTTCATTCCAAATCGTAATTTCGGCATCGCTCTGTAATTGGAATTCAACTGCGCGTGCCACCTCTAATCCCTCTGAAGAAGACCCCACAAAGACAGATGGTTTCATGTGTGCAATGTGCCTCCACATATTCAGTATCCATAGATTTTACACGAGGTTCTCCGATGTGACATTGAACTTTATTAGCTACCTCCTGAGGCAATCCAAAGACTACCGCAACAGCGCCTGTCTCACGTTGACTGCTATCCATCCCGACGGGCGGCATCGCACACCTTCGCGTCATATCCCGTTGAATCGCCCTGACCTGCTGGACGAGGCGCTAGCAAGGTTGCTGGCGACCAATGGAAAGGATTGGGGCGCGTTCGTTGCAGTTGGCCTGCGCAGGCACGGGCTAACCCGTTACCAGCGAGGCACCGAGCATGACCTGGTCGCGCTTCCGGCGGTCTTCATTGACCTGGACGATCCCTCGTCTGACGCGCTGGCACGGCTGAAGTATATACAGCCTGTACCGTCATGTATTACCTTCACCGGTGGTGGTTATCACGCTTACTGGTGGCTGGATAAGCCGCTGGTTGACATGGGATTGGCGCGAGGCATTCTGCGCGGACTTCAAAGAGTGGCAAAAAGCGACCCCCTCAGTCCAGTCCAGAGCCTGCGCTTGGTCGGGACTCGAAACACCAAGCCTGACAGAAACAACGCGCTGTGCCGGATTGTCGAGATGCACGAAAGCTATCACAAGATAGAAGCGTTTGCGCCATTGCTCCCGCGTCCGACAACCAAACCACCAGCAACCCCATCCCGCTGTAGGACGTTCCAACGTTCCACCTCCAACACCATCAATCCGCTTGTCCTACAGGCGGTCAGTGACCAGCTTATTGGCATGGGATACGTTCAGCGGGGCGAGTGGCTGTGTGGACCATGTCTGTATCCAACCCATCACCAGCACGGCGACATCCACCATTCCTTCGGCTTCAACGTGGTCAGCGGTTACGGCAATTGCTTTCGCTGCGGCTCGATTTTGCTGAAGGACATCTGTACTTCTCTGGGTATCCAGCCTACCGATTACGGTGGGCTTTTTGTTTACAACGAAAGGGAAAGAGCATGAATCAATCAGAGGAAACACCCCCGACAGTCATTACGCTGACGCTGCCCACACCGGAACGCGGTGGCATCGCACCGGAACGAGCGACCGCGACACTGCTCATCCAGCGCGGCGATCTGGCTCAGGTGCGTCAGTTCCACTACACGGGCTATCTGCCTGATGTGATGGAGGCCATCCGTGAGGCGACCGAGGCGCTGAGCGTGCTGGCTGATAACCCCCCGGTGGTGCCCGACCTACCCGCCGAGAAGCCCAGGCCTGAACCGAAGAAGAAGGCGAAAGCCACACAGAAGCCCCAACCCCAAGCTGATGAAGAACCGACCATCGACATCCCACTCAGGAAGGGCGTGAAAGCGGTGAAGATGAGCCATCTCAAGATCGTCGGCGGCGAAAATGACGCAGCGGCTTATCGTCAGGCAGTGCTGATCGCGGGCAGGCTCATCGCAGGTGGACTGTGGGACGGCGAAAGTCAGATCCGCATCAATGATGTGTACACCACGATGAAGAATATGAAGCACCTGACGGACAGAGACTTCTCGCTGTTCAGCCTGGAAGATTTTGTCCAGACCGGAGCGGTCACGGAAATGACCGATACATCGGATGATGGCGACAACACGAAAGACATCGTACCTGCTGCCAGCGCCTCACTGAACGGCCATCATCCGGACGAAGCATCCACTCTGCTTTAAACCCGCTCACTTCACTTACTCAATTTCAATGAAAGGAACCCATCACATGAACGATAACACCCCCACCAACCGCATTTTCAAGATCGGCGCGACGACCATTCAGGCCGATGATAGCATGGCGCATCTCGATAATGAACAGGTTCGCGCCATTCTGAAGCGGACGTACCCCGAAGTGGCTCACGCCACCATCCGCGAGACGACGCTGGAGGATGGCACCCTTGCCGTGATCTTCACCAGCGTACCGGGTCGAAAGGGATAACCATGTTCCATGCAGGCATGGCCGCTGAAAACCTGCGCGAGTGCCTGCTCAACCTGCCGCCATTGGAACTGCTCGGCATGAAGCTGCTGCAAGACAGCCCTCATGCCGGGTTCTTCCCGTCTGACGTGCCGCGTGAGACGCTGAAAGCCGCCGTGGTCGAGATGATCGACTACGGCGCACGTTGTCAGACGGCGGCGCAGCGGTTGAGCAAGCTCACACCTGTTCCCCTGAACACTATTGATATTCTGGAGTTCGTACTGTGAGCAAGTCAACTTACCTTGAGATCACGCTTATCGAGTGATTTTCCTTGCTCAAGATCACGAACATAGCAATCCAGATTATTGGCAATTTTGTGAAAAACACTGGGTAGGTATGGAACAAGGTCGTTTATCGTAGGGGTATTTGTCTGGGGCCCGAAGTGATATGCACGCATATGCTGCAATATGGACAACCGTTCGTTCTCAGAGATTAAGGTCATTGGGTCACGTTCATGCAAATCGTGAAACCACGACAGGTGGATGAAAGCGCAGCCAAATCGATAAACCGATCCAACCCATCCTTGTAGTTGATCTGCGAGTTCAACCATTTCTCGATCTGTTATTCTTCCTCTGCCATCTTCGGATCGCCACTGGATTCCATTGACTGAGTCCTCAATTAACTGATTTCGGCGCGTCACATCTTGAATGGACAACAGATAAATTACACGAACCATTGAGTCAAGCTCTTGTCTGAGTATCGACATTTGTTGAGAAATGACTCCAGCCTCATTTAGAAGTAGGAAAGCCCGTCTATGGTCACCCGATCTTGCACGCACCTGCCGACAGAAAGTTTCAAGAGGTGTCACGTTGAAATCCTCACTACCTGAACTTAATAAGTATAGCACAAACAAGCTAGTGCAAACCTATGCCTTGCTCGCAAAGGGCTTGCACGCTGATCCGGTGCTGTGTCTGGCGCACGCTGCCGCCTGGCTGGATCCCTTGCGCAGTGACAGTAACGACATGGACATGCCGGAATCAGAGGATGATACGGTGTTCGTCGCGCTGCACATCCTGCGACGCGCTTTCCCTGACATCTACTTTGATGCCCTGCAAGCCATCCGGCACGGCGCATCCTACCAGCAGCTCGACCATCTCATCTGCGAGGCAGTGCAGGCTCAGGGTATTCCGCTGGAGAATCTCGAATGGATCGGTTGGGGCATTCCGTTACCGGCATACGGCGCGGTGCTGGACGATTCCGATTTCTACACCGCGCATCCAGATGTGATCCCCGTTCTGGATTGTTTCGGTATCTCACCCGAACCCAATCCCTATGACATCGACATCCCTGAAGTGACTTACAAAGTAGCGGACATGATCGCTGATGACCTGCTGAAACGTGAGAACGAGTGGCGGCAGGTAGGCTGGTTGCTGAAATGGCTGACTTCAGGCACGGGCAACAGCTCATGCGACCACGATCACGAAACCCTGTCTGAGTTTCAACCGCTCTCGTGGGACGCGGACGATATTGCTTTCGCCCGTGAGATCGTAGAAGAAGCCGACGGCATCATGGCCGATGTCCACGCTGGGCTGGAATGGATCAATCAGCATCCCGCCGCGCTTGAAGCCCTGGCTCACAACATCCAGAAAATCTATCAGACGAAAGGTTCGAAAAATGCTCGATACAAGCTTGAGTGGCCGTGCATTGCAGGGAGCGATGAGCGAGCAGCCCAGTCTGTCGCTTAACTTCTACAGCTTCGGCGTTACGCTGCGCAAGTGCGAGGGTGAACGGGTCACGGAATATCCGATAGATCCAGCGCAAGCGGCGGTGGCACTGGCTGCCAGAGTCACTTTCGATACGGGACTGCTTACCGGCGATACCGTCTATATCCACATGGAAGGCATCAGCAAAACCGTCGTGGAGTACCGTAAACCACAGATGACCGGCGTGTTTCTGGATAACGCGGAATCGGCGCTGCGTGTCCCGCTGCCGGGACTGCTCATGATCCGTAAGACGAGCGGCGATAAGGCGGCGACTTATGCGGTTTATGCCGTCAAGAAACGTCCGACGACGCTTGAGGCAGATCTGTTCCATGCGCCGCTGCCCAACGTGTTTAACTCCGGCTCCATCTGCTGGGGGACGGTGCAGCGTGTGTCAGACACAGTACTAGCAGGCGTATCGCTGACAGAGGATTGGACGCAACTGCTTGGGTCACCTTTTGGCGATCACGCCTGTTCGCAAAAATCGAAGGCCTTCAAGGACGATGTGCGCAAGAAGCTGATTGAGTTGGAAGCGAAGAAGTCTCGCCGCTATCCCACATCCGATCTGATCTCCGCGCGTAAAACATTGGCGCAGGCGATTGGAGATCGCTCATGAGCGGAACCTTCGACCCCAACACATACATCAAAACCGTGACCATCGTCGGCGTGGGCGGGACCGGCGCAAGTACCGCCCGTATCGTCGCCCGCATCATCTACGACATGCAGCGCTCGCGCAAGCACGCGCCGCAGATCGTGCTGATTGATCCCGACACCGTGGAAGTGCGCCGCACGGCGGCATAAATCATTGCGTGATACACGCTACAGGTTGTGAAGACTACCTGTAAGGTCAACTGACTTACCCGTATGGGAAACCAAAAGGGGAACATAGCATGTCAGTAAAGCGGTTAGCCAAGAAATCGTGTATTGGACTGAACTGCAAGACCTGGATGTATGGGTAAAACTGGATTGTTTGAAGTCTAGTAGCGAGTTTGGGACGTGATCCCCTCATGACACCACGATTTATGTCATGTCCTGGATACAGCATCTTCTCTTCGACGAGATGTGAAATTCACTGTCCGGGGACGATGGTTAATGAAACCTATCAAGCTACGAACGGATGCCCTAACCATCCTCAACGTGATTTATGACCATACTGCGGGATTGCCTACGGGGTGCGAACCCTATGGTAACGGAGACCCCATAGTAGTCGTGGGAGTAGCGCCCCACCAGGGCGGCTGACGATAAACCAGCTACAGGGCCAAGGGGGTCAGGAATTCTAGCTTGAGAACTTAGGAGGTATGCGAATGCAAAAGGCTGAACAAATTCTACAAGCAATGCACAAGCTGGGGCAGAAACAACAGCCCCTCACACGGATCTATCGCTGCTTATACAGTGAAGAGATGTATCTCAATGCCTACAACAAACTGTACCGTAACGCAGGTGCTACAACACCTGGCGTAGATGACGCAGATACAGTGGACGGTATGAGTATCGACCGAATTCGTCGCATCATTGACCTGATCCGACATGAACGTTTCAAGTTTAAACCATCACGTCGAACATACATCGACAAAAAGAATGGGAAAAAACGTCCGCTCGGTATGTCAACATTCACCGACAAACTGGTGCAAGAGGTCATTCGGATGATCTTGGAAGCATACTACGAACCACGATTTTGTGAGACCTCACACGGATTTCGACCCGGAAGAGGATGCCATACAGCCCTCACAGAAATCAAGAAACGTTTTCATGGGACAACATGGTTTATAGAAGGCGATATTCGAGGATGCTTTGACAATATCGATCACGAAATCTTGTTGAATATCCTGCGCCGCGACATCCAAGACAGTCGCTTCCTCAACCTGATAGAGCAATGTCTGAAGGCAGGTTATCTTGAGGGTTGGCAGTATCACCAGACCTATAGCGGCACACCACAAGGTGGTGTTATCAGTCCGTTGCTATCCAATATCTACCTACATGAGTTGGATACCTTCGTCAAAGAAACCCTTCTGCCCCAACACAATCGAGGCAAAAGGCGTGGTGGCAATAATGAATATCAGCTTTGCCAACACGCAATACGTCGAGCGAGAGCAAAAGGGGATGCTGAAAAAGTCAAAGAACTTCAGCAACAGCAGAGACAAATCTCATCGCAGAACATGTATGATCCAAACTACCGAAGACTGCGGTATGTACGATATGCTGACGATTTTATCCTGGGGTTTATCGGGCCAAAATCTGAGGCGGAAGCTATCAAACAAGCGATCGGAACGTTTCTGCAAACTCACCTCAAACTTGAGATGAGTGAGGAGAAGACCCTCATAACTCACGCACGCACGGAATATGCGCGATTTCTTGGGTATGCCATTAGCATTGAACATGCCAATGACAAACTGGCACGACGTAGCAATGACAACAAGAAAATGCGAAGCATCAATGGCAACGTGCGCTTGGGGATCCCCTACGGACTGATTCACGAACTCTGCCAACGGTACAAACGAGGCGATAAGGTTATGAGCGAAGTTGGGTTACTTATGTGCTCAGATGCACACATCATCCTTGAGTTTCAACAACGTTTTCGCGGGATGGCTGAATACTACAAGTATGCGACAGACCGTTACCAACTTCAAACGCTCAAATATGTGATGCAACAGGCATTGACCAAGACATTGGCACACAAATTCAAAATCAGTGTGCCCAAAGTCTATGATCGCTATAAAGGCACTCAAACAGTGAAGGGGTTTGAGTACAAAACCTTACAGGTTGATGTCCCAACAAGAAATGGCGTAAAAACCATCTACTGGGGAGCCATACCTCTGCGAACTGTCAAGAGCATGACCGAACCTACACGAGATACAAGATACTTCGAACAGTGGAACAATATCCGTGCCGACCTCATCACACGCTTGAAAGCCGATCAATGTGAACTCTGTGGCAAAGAAACAAAATGTGAAGTCCACCACGTTCGCAAATTGGCTAACCTGAAAAAGCGTTGGCAAGGTCGAAAAGCAAAACCTGAATGGGTAACCAGAATGATTGCGATCCAACGCAAAACACTGGTGGTTTGTCCGAAATGCCATAGCGACATTCATGCGGGCAGACCGACACCCAAACAACGTGCATAGAATTCTGGAGAGCCGTGTGCCGGGAAACTGGCAAGCACGGTTCGGAGGGGGGCGAACTGGAAAAGTGCCTTGTAGCTACACGCTGCACGGTAACTCGCCAGTCGCCTACCCTACGAGAAGAACGTTGGCAGACAGGGGTTGTTGGCGCCTTCGGACTTCGGCAAACACCAGGCAG
>Ga0081535_100582_pt1 | contig 22157 bp, 16 predicted proteins | sample HotLakmasection3_FD_71020 | JGI IMG/M metagenome (GOLD analysis project Ga0081535, IMG submission 71020) | Hypersaline microbial mat communities from Hot Lake, Washington, USA - Section #3 (SPADES assembly) (version 2) | ecosystem: Environmental > Aquatic > Non-marine Saline and Alkaline >... | reverse complement strand
CTCGATGGAGGCGTCGGCGCTGATGAAGGTGGTGGAGAAGACGTCGGTGAGGTGCGCGCTGGTGGTCGCGGCGGGCGCGAGGAGAAGGATCGCGGCGGCGGGGGGACGGATCGGCATTGTTCTGCGCTCCTGCGGCGGGCGACCGCTTCCCGCCGAGGAAAGCCGGGGGCGGGGGGGGGGGGTCTCTTTGGGGGGGGTTTTGGGGGCGGGGGGGGGGCGGGGTATGGTCGGGGGCGGGGGGGGGACGCCGCGACCGAGAGAAGGAGAGCGATCGATGCGGACGGCTTGTGTTCTGGCGGCGGCTGCGGGGATCTGCGCGTTCTCGTGCGGGTCGGCGTTTGGCGTGACCCTGGGTCAGGTGGACGACTTTGAGTCGGGGCTGACGTCGGGCTGGTTCGAGGGTTCGCCCAGCCCGAACCCGCCGATCACGGCGACCGAAGGGGACAACACGTTCCTTCGGAACGTGGCGTCCGGGGGCGTGGGCGGCGGCTCTCGTCAGGCGATGTTCAACATTGATCAGTGGGCGGGGGACTATGTGAGCGCGGGCGTGACGCGCGTGACGATGGACGTCCGGAACTCGGGGAACTTCGCGATCACGGTCCGCCTGGCGTTCCAGAGCTTCCTGGGCGGGCGGACGGCGACGAACGACTCGATCTTTCTCGCGGCGGGGAGCGGCTGGGAGACCGTGACGTTCGACCTTCTCGACCAGACGCTCGTTGAGAACACGGATTCGCTGCTTGACACGCTGACGCGGGTGCAGCAGATGCGGATCGTGGCCTCGGCGGAGCCTGACTTCCGCGGCGATCCGATTCCGTCGACGCTTGACGTGGACAACATTCGGGCGCTCCCGTCGCCGGGGGCGGCGGCGCTGCTTGCGTTGGGCGCGGTCGCGGCGGGGCGGCGGCGGCGCTGAGCCCGGTTCGTCGACGGTTTCCTGGCGGGCGCGCGTGGCGCGTCCGCTTTTTTCGTGCGCGGCGCGAATAGGGGCGGGCGGCGGCGGGTTTCTCCGGCGACTCTTCTCGCGACGGAACGGTGCGACGGACCATCCCTCGAGCGGCGCGGCGCCCGGTGCGTTTGACGGGCGCCGCGTCCACTTTTGCGTGGCGCTCGCCCGTTTGCTGGGGCGCGTGGGTCAGGCGTCCTGGAAGTCGTCGCGGAAGCGGATCTTGAAGTCGTTGATGTTCGCGACGTCGCTGGCGGACTTGCGCTCGAGGTTGCGGTAGCGGGCGATGAGGTCTGGCGCGTCGTCCGAGGCGAGGGCGCCGAGGAGGTGGAACTTGTGGTTGAGGATGTCTTCGAGGTCGGCGGCGGCGTTTCGGGCGTGTCCGGCGGGGTACATGATCATGCCGGAGTCGAAGGCTTCGCCGCTCTTAGTTTTGATGACGAGGGAGGTGGGGATGCCGTCGGGGTAGTTGCGGTCGTACTCGGGTCCGCCGTGGGTGAAGACGATCTTGCTCATGATAGCGCGGGTGCGCTGGTCGAAGACGGCGTCGCGCGAGTAGTCGTAGGGGGAGAGCATGTATCGCTTCCAGGCCTCGTCGTTGTCGGTGGGGGCGTCGCCGCGTTGCCTGGCGTCGATGGCCTTTCGGAGGAGGGTGGAGACGATGTAGGCCATGGAGTGGTCGGCGGACTGGCGGGTCTTCGGGTCCATCTTGGCGGGGTTGCCGATGATGCCGAAGGCGGGCTCGTAGGCGACGATCTCGATCTTCTCGATGGTGGAGGCGTCGGGGCTCTCGAGGATCTCGGGGTGCTTTGCGGCGAGGTCGATGACGGCCTGGAGGGCGCCGGCGGACTGGTGCTCGTAGAGCCCGAGCTTGAAGTGCATGCCCATGACGGCGAAGTCGTCGCCTGAGTGGGAGAGGTAGAGGTCGAAGGGCGAGGGGGCGAGCTCGGTCCAGCGGTCCTTGCCTTCGGTGGTGGGCTCGAAGAATCGGAAGACGGCCTCGGGGTTGCGGAAGATGTCGCGGGGGCCCATGAAGCCGCGCATGGAGCGGAGGGTGGAGAGGATGGCGACCTCGGTGGAGATGGCGGCGGAGGCGCCCTTGGAATCGGAGAGCTGCTTGCCCGCGCGGATGGCGCGCCAGGGGACGTAGTGGGCGACGGTCATGCCGATGGCGGATTCGATCTGCTCGGCGGTGGCGCCCATCATGGCGCCGAAGGCGGCGGCGGAGGCGATGGCGCCGTGGAGGACGTGGTCGATCTTGTAGGTCTTGAGCGAGAAGACCTCGGCGAGTCGTCCGCGGATCTCGTCGAGGAGGATCATGCCTCGGAGGGCGTCGGCGCCCGAGAGTCCCTTGAGCTGGGCGGCGGCGATGGCGACGGGGTAGAAGTCGTTGTGTCCGAACTCTCCGGCGGTGTGGTCGCGGGCCTTGTTGAAGCCGAAGTTGGTGCCGTTGGAGTCCCACTCGCGGACGGCGTTGGAGTTGGCGACGATGGCCTTCTCGGGCTTTAGGGGGACGCTCGACCCGAAGACGGTGGCGCCGGGCTGCGAGCCTGAGGTGTAGCCGAGGGCCTCGTCGCGGAGGATGGTGGGGGCGTTGGTTCGGAGGGCGAGGGCGGAGAGTCCGCAGAGGACGGCGTCGGTGTGGAAGAGGTCGGTGCGATCGAGGACGGCCTGGTCGGGCTCGCCGATCCTGCGGGCCATGAAGTCGATGGCGAAGTTCGCGATGCCGAGGGCCTGGTTGGAGTCGGCGGGGAGGTGGGTGAAGGTGGCGGCGGAGGCGGCGGGCATCGGGTGGCTCCTCGGGTGGCGGTTCGTGATGGGGGAGAGCCATCCTAGCGGGCGGGACGCGGGGGATGGCGGGGTTGCGGGCTAGGGGGCGGGGTGCGGGGCGTCCTCTCCCCGGGCCGCTGAGCCTGACGGGGAGCCGCGGTCGTCGATCGGGATGTGGCGCTCGCGGGGGAGGGACTCGGGGGCGTTCTCGCGGAGCCAGACGATGAGGCCCTCGCGGATGTCGCATCGGAGGTCCCAGAGCCTGCCGGCGTCGGCGGCGGAGACGAGGACGCGGACGGTCATGGTGCGCTCGGTGGCGTCGGCGACCTGGATCTGGGCGACGCGTCTGTCCCACTTGTCGTTGTTCTCGACGAGTCGCCCGAGCTCGGCGCGGATCCGGTCGAGCGGGGCGAAGTAGTCGAGGTGGAGGACGACCGTGCCGAGGAGCTCGGCGCTGACGCGGGTCCAGTGCTGGAATGGGTTTTCGAGGAAGTAGTTGAGCGGGATGACGAGTCTTCGCTGGTCCCAGATGCGGAAGACGACGTAGGTGGTGGTGATCTCCTCGACGCGTCCCGATTCGCCCTCGATGATGAGGACGTCGTCGAGGCGGATTGATCCGGTGAGCGCGATCTGGATGCCGGCGAGGATGTTGGAGACGAGTGGTCGGGCGGCGAGGCCGACGATGATTCCGGCGAGGCCGGCGGAGGCGAGGATGGAGGCCCCGAGCTGGCGGACCTCGCTGAAGCTCATGAGGATGAGCGCGGCGGCGAGGATGACGACGAGGACGTCGACGGTGCGCGTGAGGATGCTGAACTGGGTGTGGACGCGTCTGGCGTGGAGGTTGTCGGTGACGGCGACGTCGTAGCGCCTGAGGTAGAGGCGGGCGGCGGCGTTGACCGCGACGACGGCGAGCCAGGCGAGTGCGGCGATGAAGCCGACCCAGATGGCGTGACGGATGGCGGCCTCGGTTCCCGGCACGAACTCGGCGGCGGGGAGGGCGAGCTGGAGGGCGAGGAGCGGGAGGAGGATTCTGACGGGCCAGCGGACTCGGTGGACGAGGCGGGTGTTGGTCGCGGGGAGGCGCTTGAGGATCTGGATGAGGACGAGGGCGGCGATGAGCCCGGCGACGGCGGCGGCGATGAGGATCGCGGCGGCCTGGGCGCCGGCGGCGAGGTCGTTCCAACGCTCGGCGAGGTTCTCGAGCATGGTCGCACGCTACGGCGCGCGAGGGGCGGGCACAACGCGAGGGTGAAGAGCGGTTCAGGTTGGGGGCGGGGGCGCGAGGCTGACGCGCTCGGCCTCCCTCGCCCCTTTGCCTCGGGGAGAGGGAGAGGGGGAGCGGAGCGGCTCGCTTCCGGTTGATCAGCGGCGGCGGCGGAGGAGGAGGGGCGCGGCGAGGAGGGCGGCGGCTGCGGGCGCCGGGACCGCGATGATCTCGGCGGTCGCGGCGAGGGAGCTTGCGGCGAAGTAGTCGCCGTCGGGGAAGCCGAAGAGCTGGAAGGTGGCGTCGACGGCGAGCTGGAACTGGTAGGAGCCGGGGCCGAGCGTGATGGTCTCGTTGACGGCGCCCATCGGGTTCTCGAGGACGTAGGGGGTGGCGTCGGGGTCGAACTCGTCGTTGATGAGGATGAGGGTCTGGTTGAGGAGGGGCTCTGTGGAACCGAAGAGGTCGAAGTCGCGCGCGGCGAGACCGGAGACGTTGATCGTGACGGGGAGGGAGGAGGTGAAGCGGGTGATGTTGACGACGCGGGCCTTGACGAAGGCGAAGGCGTCGGGCTCGTCCGGGTTCACGTGGGCGCTGACGCTCGCGTCGAAGCCGAGCTCGATGCGTGGGCCCGCGGCGACGAAGGTTCCGGCGGCGGCGATCGCGACGCTTGACTGGCCTGCCGGGATCTGCGCGGTGAGACTGCGGTCGACGTCAATCATGCCGAGCTGGTCGAGGATGAAGGGATCGGCGATCTGCTCGGCGACGTCGCCGACGCCGGCGATCTCGATGGAGGCGTCGGCGCTGATGAAGGTGGTGGAGAAGACGTCGGTGAGGTGCGCGCTGGTGGTCGCGGCGGGCGCGAGGAGAAGGATCGCGGCGGCGGTGTGACGGATCGGCATTGTTCTGCGCTCCTGCGGCGTGCGACCGCTTCCCGCCGAGGATAGCCGGAGGCGGGCGGGATCCAAGGGAAAAGGCGTTGAGCGGGAGGAAGGGGGCGGTCGGGGGCGTCCGGGGCGCGGGACGCGGCGGGGGCTAGACTGTCGCCCCCCTCTGAGCCGCTGGGGGCGCCGGAGAGGGCTCCGGCGCAAGCGTCGCCATTTTTTCCGGCCCCGCGAGGTGGCCCTTGATCGTCAGGAGCCTTCAGGATGAGTGAGTCCGCCGACCGCCAGCCCGTGATCGTCGCCGCGAAGCGCACCCCGATCGGGAAGTTCTTTGGGGGCTTGGCGAACACGCCGGCGCCGAAGCTGGGGACGTACGCGATCGAGGCGGTGTTCGCGGAGGCTCCGGCGGTGAAGGAGCGGGTGGACGAGTGCATCATGGGGTGCGTTCTTCAGGCGGGGCTTGGCCAGAACCCGGCTCGTCAGGCGGGTCTTGGGGCGGGTCTTCCGGAGACGCTCAGCGCGCAGACGATCAACAAGGTGTGCGGGTCCGGCCTGCAGGCGGTGATGCTGGCGGCGCAGGCGATCCGTGCGGGGGACGCGTCGTGCGTGATCGCGGGCGGGATGGAGAACATGACGGCGGCGCCGCACTTTGCGCCGGTTCGGATGGGGATCAAGTTCGGTCCGGGGACGCTTGAGGACCACATGCAGTACGACGGGCTGCGGTGCGCGTTTGAGTGCTGGCCGATGGGCGACGCGGCGGATCACATCGCGTCGAAGCACGGGATCAGCCGGGAGGATCAGGACCGGTTTGCGGCGCAGAGCCACCACCGGGCGGCGGAGGCGCAGAAGAACGCGTGGTTCATGGACGAGATCGTGGAGCTGACGGGCGCGCAGGTGGGGAACCGGAAGGTTCCGGGGATCGAGGGCGGCGTGAGCGCCGACGAGGGGGTTCGTGCGGGTTCGACGGCGGAGACGCTCGCGGGCCTTCGGCCGGCGTTCAGCAAGGATGGTTCGGTGACGGCGGGGAACGCGAGCCAGATCTCGGACGGCGCGGCGGCGCTTGCGGTGACGAGCGCGGCGGCGGCGGAGGAGATGGGACTTGAGCCGCTGTGCCGGATCCGGGCGTATCACACGCACGGGGTGGCGCCGAAGGACATCTTCGAGGCGCCGATCGGCGGCATCGAGGGCGTGCTGAAGAGGGCGGGGCTTTCGGCGGACGACATCGATCTCTTTGAGATCAACGAGGCGTTCGCGGCGCAGGTGCTGTGCAACACGAAGGCGCTCGGGATCGACGAGAGCCGGTTGAACGTGTGCGGCGGCGGCGTGGCGCTCGGGCATCCGATCGGGGCGTCGGGCGCGCGGGTGCTGACGACGCTGATTCATCAGATGCGCCGGCTTGACAAGAAGCGTGGTCTGGCGGCGCTGTGCCTGGGCGGCGGGAACGCGGTGGCGATGGTGGTGGAGCGGTAGGGGGATCTCTTCGCGGCGGCGCGCCGACGGGCGCTAGTCGGCGGCGGGGCGGGTGATGTGTCCGAGGTCGAGGGTGGCGCCGCCGGGCTGGTAGTAGTCGACGGCGAGGGTGTCCTCGTCGATGAAGGTGAGGACGAGGTTGGCGCGGCCGAAGGCGTCGGCGTAGGCGAGGTCGGCGGGTCCCGGGCCGGCGTAGCGGGCGTTGCGGGTGGACTGGACGTGGAAGTGGAAGTGGGCGAGGGCGTCGGGGTGCTGTGAGAACATTTCGGGGGCGGCGATGAAGCGCTTGTCGCCCTGGCGCTGGGCGGGGCGCGGGGGGTAGAGGATGGTCCTGTAGGTGGTCCGGGGGTCGTCGTCGGGGTCGACGAGGACGCCGCCGTACTCGGTTGAGGTGTCGGCGTGGTCGCGGTCGGCGTGGTCGAAGAGCTGGGCGACGAGGCGGGGCGCGCGGACGGCGTCGTCGATGGCGAGGATGTGGACGAGGTCGGCCCAGGCGAGCTCGGGCTCGGCGCGGGGGAGGGACTCGGCGAGGGGGTCGCGGGCGCCGCCCTCGGCGGAGCGGAGGCTGGTCCGGCGTGCGGCGAGTCGCTCGCGGAGGAGGTCGAGGAGGTCTTCGCGGTCGAGCGAGAGGAGTTCGGGGTTTGAGATCTCGGCGGCGGCGAGGGCGGGGGCGTGGCGGAGGGCGAGGCCCTCGCGCTGGTCGGGGGAGAGGCGGGCGATGACGCGCCGGGCGTTGGCGTAGGCGGCGCTGAAGGCCGGGGAGCGGAGGAGGGTGAGCCACTCGAGCTGTTCCTGGGTGGGGGGAACGGCGCCGAGCTCGACGGCGGCGCTCTGGACGGCGGCGACGAGGGGGTCTTCGGTGGGCGGGAGGTCGGCGAGCCGTTCGGCGGCGGTGGCGCCGGTGGGGTCGAGGAGGCCGAGGGCTTCCCATGCGGCGCGGCGCTCCTTGTCGTTGAACGCCCGGTCGGGGGCGGGGGTGATGAAGACGTCGAAGACGATCTCGGCGAGGTCGCGGCCTGGGTGGAGGTCGGCGATGGCGCGGGGCTCGGCGCGGTCGGTGAAGGCGGTTCCGGGGCGGGGCCGGGTCCAGGCGCGGATGAGGGGCGCGGCGAGGTCGGTCCAGTCGCGCTCGGCGGCGGTTTCGGCGATGAACTCGACGACGTCGGCGGAGGGCTCGGTGGGGAGGAGGAGGGCGAGCATCGTGCGGGTGTCGGCGGGGTCGCTCTCGAGGAGGGCGTTGATGGCGGCGCGTCGGAGGGTGAAGGGCTCGCGTCTGGACCAGGCGATCGACTTGAGCTGGTCGCGGGCGGCGGGGGCGGCGGTCGGGTCCTCGAGGCGTTCGGCGAGTCGCGCGACGGCGCCTTCGCGCGCGGCGGCGCTTCGGTCGCGGTCGGCGGCGAGTTCGGCGGGGTCGCCCGCGGGGCGGGCGGCGCAGGCGGCGAGGGAGAGCGCGGCGAGGAGGACGGCGATGGTGAGGGGCTTCATGCGCGGCAGTTTAGGGAACGGGGGGGCTGTGGACCCGCGCCCGGGAGGGGGCGTCTGGAGCGCGGGGTTGGAGAATCGGGCGGGCGGGAGTAGCATGAAGGCGAAGGAACCTCCGATGGCACGGCCGCCGATCGAGATGACGAACGACCCGAGTTCCCTGGACGATCGCGTTCAGGGGGTGCTCGAGCTGATCCGCCCGATGATCCGGGCGGACGGCGGCGACATCGAGTACGTGGAAACAACCGACGAGGGCGTCGTTCGCATTCGCTTTCAGGGCGCGTGCGTGGGGTGTCCGTCGAGTTCGATGACGCTCAGGATGGGGATCGAGAGCAACCTGAAGCAGCACGTCCCGGAAGTGCGCGGGGTTGAGGCGGTCAACGGCTGAGGGTCGACATTCTCTGCGCGCGTCGGCCCCGTGGGACGGGCCGGCGCGGGGGCGAGCGAGCGGTGGGACGCTCCGGCGCCCGGGCGCGTGTCCGCGGGGAGCTTCTGTGGTGGGACCGGCGCGGGCCGGAAGGACAGGAGGTCCGAGATCATGCTCGTGATCACGAGGCGCGAGGGCGAAGAGGTGGTGATCGGGGATCCAGCGAATCCGCTCGGGATCGTTCGGATCGCGGGGATCAAGGGCGACCGCGTGCGGGTGGCTTTCGAGTTTCCGCGCGAGGTCGACGTGCATCGCCGCGAGGTGGCGGACCAGATCGTTCAGGACCGCGCGCCCGAGAGCGGGCGGCGGGACGTGATCGGCGAGATCCGTCCGGCGGCGTCTGACGCCTGAGCGCTGATCAAGGCTGAGAGGCTGGTTCCTTCGCCCGCGACGCGGCGGGGCTGTCTGCTTCGGCGGGCTCGGCGACGCTGACGGCCGCGGGATCGCCTGGCGCGGGGGCTTGGCGATCGGTCTCGGCGTTCGGCTCGTCGCCTGAGCGGGGGTCGAGCGGGCGCCAGTCGACGCGGGCGGCCCCGAGGATGGACCCGGTGGCGAAGGCGAGGTCGACCTTGGCGATCTGGTAGTCGGTGAGGGCGCGGATCTCGGCGAGCTGGGCGTCGGCGAGGCGTGTGGCGGCGTCGAGGACGTCGGTGGAGGTGGAGCGTCCGACGTCGAACTGGCGCTGCTCGGCCTCGAGGGTTCGTCCGGCGAGGATGGCGGACTGCCGAGCGGCGAGGATGCGCTGCCAGCCGGTGGCGGCGTCGAGGACGTCGGTGGAGGTGGAGCGTCCGACGTCGAACTGGCGCTGCTCGGCCTCGAGGGTTCGTCCGGCGAGGATGGCGGACTGCCGAGCGGCGAGGATGCGCTGCCAGCCGGCCTGGAGGTTGTCGACGGCGTCGCGGACTTCCTGCTCGATGGCGAGTCGGCGCGCGTCGCGGGTGCTGAGTCGCTGGAGTCTCTGGATGACGGCTCGGGCGACGCGGGCCCTGGCGGCGTTGTTGCCGATGGGCTGCTCGAGGGTGAGGCGGAGGTCCCAGTCGGCGAAGTCGTTGTCCTGGAGGATTCCGGCGGACTCGGAGAGGTTCGATCCGAGGCCGTTGACGCGGTAGGTGTAGTCGACGGTGAAGAGGGGGAGGGCCTGGTTTTCCTCGAAGGCGACGGTGGCGGCGTCGGCGGCGAGCCGGAGCTCGAGCTCGAGGAGTTCCATGCGCTGGTTGAGGGCGAGGTCGGTGAGTCGGTCCGGGTTGAGGTCGAGGGGGGCGACGAGCGGCTCGGTGGCGGGCCAGAGGATGGGGAACTCGTCGAGGGGGAGGTGCGGGGCGTTCATGACGAGCTTGAGGGCGCGCTGTTCCTGCTTGGCGGCGTTGTTGGCCTGGATGATGGCCTCGAGTCGTTCGGCGACGCCTTCCTCGGCGCGGATGACCTCGATCTCGGCGACGCGTCCGGCGTCGAACTGTCGCTCGGCGCGGCGGAGCTGCTCGAGGGCGAGCTCGTACTGCTGGCGGGCGACGTCGAGGGCGCGGAGGGCGGCGTAGAGGCGCCAGTAGACGCGGTCGGCGGCGGCGAGGCGGCGGATGACCTCGAGCTTGGTCTGGGCGAGGGCGACGCCCTCGTCGTAGGCGGCGAGGCGGAGCGCGAACATCTCGGCGTCGCGGCCGGCGTTTCGGAGGAGTGGCTGGGTGATCGAGAACTCGAAGTCGGTGGTGACGGAGGGGTCGAGGATGGTGAAGGGGTTGTTGGTGCGGGTCTGCTCGATGGGGAGGCCGAATCGGACGGCGCCGCCCGTGCGGAGGGGGACGTCGATGCGCGGGGTGAGTCGCTGGACGTCGATCTGGGTTCCGGCGAGCTGTGTGGCGGTCGGCTGGTCGGTCTCGATCCAGGAGAAGTCGATTCCGGCGACGGCGTCCCAGGCGGCTTCCTCCTCGCGGAGGCTCTGGCTTGCGCGGGCGGGCTCGATGAGGGCGACGCGGATGTCGAGGTTGTTCTCGAGGGTGTAGGCGCGGGCGAGCTCGAGCGGGAGCTCGAGTCGCTCGGCGGCGGGGATTGGCTCGGGGAGGATGGCGGCGTCGTCGTCGAGGGGGGCTCGCTCGCGGAGGGCGAGCGGCTCGACCTCGAGGATCCGGGCGCGTGGGATGGGGTCGCCGTAGTCGGAGGGGCGCTGGGCGAGGGGGTTGGAGCAGGCGACGAGAAGCGGCGCGGCGACCGCGCTGAGGGCGATCGGGAGGGCGCGGCCTGGGGGTGAGGACGCGCGGGGGGATCGTTCATTCATGCCGGAGGGCCTCAATGGGATCGAGTCGTGACGCCTTGATCGCGGGGAACATACCGAAGACGACGCCGACGCCGGCGGAGAAGGCGAAGGAGAGGGCGATGGCCCACGTGGGGATGCTTGCGCCTTCGAGTCCGGCGTTGGGGAGGTTCTGGAGGGCGAGGGTGAGGGCCTGTCCGATGACGAGGCCGATGAGGCCACCGACGACGCAGAGGACGACGGCCTCGGTGAGGAACTGGAGGAGGATGATGGCGGGTCGGGCGCCGACGGCCTTTCGGAGTCCGATCTCGCGGGTTCGTTCGGAGACGGAGACGAGCATGATGTTCATGATGCCGACGCCGCCGACGAGGAGCGAGATGGAGACGACGCCGCCGGCGACCATGGTGATTCCGGCGGCGACGCCGTTGAACTGATCGATGAACTGCTGGAGGACCTCGACGCGGAAGGTGTCCTCATCCTCGGGTCCGAGCCCTCGGAGGTTTCGGAGGGCGAAGCGGATCTGCTCGCGGGCCTCGGCGGCGTCGTCCGGGTCGTGGACCTGCCCGATGATCCAGTTCCATGAGTAGGGGTTGAGCTTTTTGCTTGTGGCGTAGGGGATGAAGATCTCGGACTGCGACTCTCCGCCGCCGAACATGGGTCCGATTTCCTTGGTCTCGACGACGCCGACGATGAGGAATCTTCGGTTGTCGATGATGATGTAGTCGCCGGTGGGATCGAGGTCGAGCTCGAGCTCCTCGATGGCCTTGTCGTTGACGAGGCAGACTTGCCGGGCCTCTTCCTCGTCGATCGAGGTGAAGGGGCGGCCCATGGTGGTGAATCGGTTCTCGATCTCGTGCCAGGCGGGCCAGATGCCGGCGACTCCGACGCCGGTCTCGAGGATGTCTCCGTTGCGGACCTCGTAGCGGTCGTCGGCCATGACGGTGAGGGATTCGACGGCGGGCGAGACCTCGAGGATCTTCTCGGCCTCGTGCTGGGTGATCTTGACGTCCTCCCAGCTGACGACGCCTCTGAGGTCTCTCGGGACGAATCCGTTGACGTAGAACTTTCTGGCGCCGAAGGTCTCGAACTCGGAGAGGACGCTTTGGCGCATGCCTCCGAGGGCGGCGATGACGGCGAGGACGGAGGCGACGCCGATGATGATGCCGAGGGCGGTGAGCATCGCGCGCGTCTTGTTGGCCCAGATCTGGCCGAGGGCGAGGAAGACGGTCTGGTAGACGACGCGGACGATGATCATGCGCGGGCCTCCTCGGAGGAGAGGGCGGGTCGCGTGGCGACGGGGGGCTTGCCCGCGGCGCGTCGGTCGGTTTCGAGGCGTCCGGTGAGGTGGTCGGCGACGGACTCGAGCCATCGTCGGTGGGTCGGATCCTCGTTGGTGGGGTGATCGGAGACGACGCGTCCGTCGCGGAGGCGGACGATTCGGTCGGCGACGGAGGCGACGTCCTCCTCGTGGGTGACGACGATGATGGTCTGGCCCTGCTCGTGGAGCTCGGTGAAGAGCCTCATGATCTCGGCGCTGGTGGCGGTGTCGAGGTTTCCGGTGGGCTCGTCGGCGAGGACGATGGCGGGCTCGTTGACGAGGGCGCGGGCGATGGCGACGCGCTGGCGCTGGCCGCCTGACATCTGGTTGGGGCGGTGGTCGAGCCGGTCGCCCAGGCCGACGCGCTCGAGGGCGTGCCTGGCCTTCTTCTTCGCTCCCCAGGCGCCCGCGGTCGAGTAGAGGAGGGGGAGCATGACGTTTCGGAGGGCGGAGGCGCGCGGGAGGAGCTCGAAGGTCTGGAAGACGAAGCCGATCTCCTTGTTGCGGACGGCGGAGAGTTCGCCGGCGGAGAGCCTGTGGGTGGGCTGGCCTCGGAGGACGTACTGGCCGGAGGTGGGACGGTCGAGGAGGCCCAGCATGTTCATGAGGGTGGACTTGCCGGAGCCGGAGGCGCCCATGATGGCGACGAACTCGTTCTCCTTGATGACGAGGTCGACGCCGGCGAGGGCGTGGATGCGCTCGACGCCCATCTTGTAGACCTTGGTGAGACCCTTGACGCCGATGATCATGAGGTCACCGTCTCGTCCTGCTCGTCGGGGCGCTCGTCGTCGTCGTCGGGGCTCTCGGCGGGGTCCTTCTGGCGCTGGACGCTCTTTTCGTGCTCGAGCTTCTGGAGCTCGGCCCAGGGGCCGGCGATGACCTGCTCGCCGGGCTCGAGGCCGGCGAGGACGGAGGTCTGGGTGAGGTCGGAGAAGCCGATCTCGACGGGTCGGACCATGGCCTTGCCTTCCTTGAAGAGGAAGACGACGGGGGTGAAGGTCTTGTCGCGCTTGATGTGGGGGGAGGCGAGGAGCTCGGCGGGGAGTTCCTCGGTGCGCTTGTTCATGACGGACTGGGTGGGGACGAGGATGACGCCCTCGGCGGTCTCGACCTCGATGTCGACGGTGGCGGAGAGGCCCGCGTAGAGATCGCGCTCGCCCATGAAGACGGCGACCTCGGCGTCGTAGAACTTGGCGCCGGAGGTGTCGCGCTGGGACTGGAGGGCGATGCGGCGGACCTCGCCCTCGAAGGGGAGGTCGGGGTAGGCGTTGACGTAGACGAGGGCGGGCTGCCCGACGCTGACCTTGGCGATGTCGATCTCGTCGACCTGGGCGCGGACGAGCATCTCGGAGAGGTCGGCGATCTCCATGATGACGGTGCCGGCGTTGTTCATGGTGCCGGTGACGACGATCTCGCCGACCTCGGCGTTGAGGACGGTGACTCGTCCGTTGATGGGCGAGCGGATGGTGGTGTATCTGAGGGCTTCCTCGGCGCGCTGGACGTCGGCCCGGGCGCCGGCGACGGCGTGCTCGGCGGCGCTTTGCTGGGCCTCGGCGCTCAGGAGCGAGGCCTCGGCCTGCTCGACCTCGGCGCGGGGGACGTCGGCGGTCTCGAAGAGCTTGGCGACGCGCTCCCACTCGAGGTTGGCGTTGATGTAGGCGGCTCTGGCGCCGTCGAGGCGGGCCTGCTCGCCGCGGAGGCGGGCGCGGGCGGCGTCGAGAGAGGCGAGGAGGTCCTTGTCGTCGAGTCGGACGACGACGTCGCCGGCGGCGACGACGTCTCCCTCCTCGAAGGGGAGCTCGACGATCTGGGCGCTGGTCCGGGCGGAGATCTGAACCTTGGATCTGGGCTCGATCTCGCCCGGCGCGGAGACGCTCCTGACGATGCGGCCGGGCTCGGCGGCCTCGAGTCGGACCTCCGGTCCGGTGTTCTGGTTCTGCTGGCGGTCGATGATGGCCTTGATCTGGGGGCCGAGGAAGACGCCGACGCCGGCGAGGATGAGGATCAGGGTGAGGGCGGCCCCGAGGAACCATTTGAGGAGCTTCATGTCGGTGTTCCTTTGAGGGTTCGACGAGCCGTCGTTACTGAACCGTTTTGCGGGTCGGGGGATGCGGCCTCAGGGCTTGTTGGGCGTGGGGGTGGGGCGTTTTCTCGCCAAGGTTTTATTAGGAAATCGTTTGGTCTTTGGCACGAATCTGAGGGAAAAGCAGTCGCTTGCGGGGGCAATCGGCATTAGGTTACGGCGAGAAGCGTCGTCCCGGCGGGCGGAATCCGCGCGTTGGGATGGAGAGAATCGAGGCCGCGGCCGCAACGCCGGCCGGGAGTCGCATCAGTTTCACATCTGGAGAGGTCATGAAAGCATTTCTGAGCACCGCGTTGTCCCTGGTGGCGGGCTGCGCGATCGTCGGTTCCGCCTCGGCGGCGACCCCGTCGGGCATGGAGAGCGTGAAAGATCTGATCGAGCTGGCGGAGCAGAACCCCAAGGACGCGAACGTCCGCGTTCGTCTCGGGTCGATGCTGAACAGCATGGGCTTTGAGGCCGAGGCTCAGCAGTACCTGCTCGAGGCGCAGCAGCTCGATCCGTCGGTCGGCGATCTTTCGGACGCGGGCGAGATCTACGAGCTCGAGCCGGGTCTGATGCGGGGCGTGTCCTCCGGGCAGGACGTGTGGGTTTGCACGATGCCGGGGATCGCGAACTGGGGCCTCTCGGGGGGGTTCTACGCGTACTCGCTCGCGACGACGTCGGCGAACCAGGGCGACACGACGCTGTCGTGGTTCCCTTCGCCGAGCAATCTCCATCCGGTGATCGGTCAGAACCTGTACCAGTGGCATGACGGGCTGTTCCGGCACATCGGTCAGTCGTGGCTGAAGCACGGCTTCTGCGCGCTTCAGCAGGGCGGCTGTGGTTCGTGCCAGCCCGCGGGCGGCGGCTGCCCGCCGCTGCTCGGGCCCGGGTGCTCGGATCCGTACACGGCGGGCCTGAACGGGACGCAGTTCCGTCTTGGCCCGAAGCACGAGGTGAACCCGACGACGGGCATCTTCAACGGCTCTCACTCGACGCCGTCGGGGACGAACACGAATCGCGGTCGCCTGCTCGTTCCGCAGGCTCTGGCGATCCCGAGCGGTCCGGGGACGGAGTACTGGGTTGAGGGTCAGTACATCCACGCGGAGGACTCGCACTCGACCTCCGACCACTCCCTGAACAACGCGTCTCACGCCGAGGTGACGATGTTCAACAACAGCTCGCGTTCGCTGTCGACGCCGCCGACCTCGCTGACGGCGCCGGGCAACTTCCCGCAGGAGCCGGCGATCATGGCGTGGCAGCGGGTCGACCCGGACGTGGAGATCGTGCAGTTCGAGGCCGACGGCTACATCTGGGCCGGCGGCTCGGCGACGGATCAGGGCGACGGCACGTGGCTGTACCAGTACAACGTGTTCAACCTTGACTCGAACAACGGCGTTGATCGCGTGACGGTGAACTTCGGCTCCGGCGTGAACGTGACGGACCCGACGTTCCACCATCCGCTGTGGCACTCCGGCTCGGTCTACAACAACGACCCGTGGGTGACGAGCCGCGGGGCCGAGGGCTACACGTTCTCGACGGCCGACGGGAGCGCGAACAACAACCGCGTTCGCTGGGGCACGATGTACTCGTACACGTTCGTTGCGGACAGCGAGCCGTCGGACGGCACGGTGACGCTGAACGTGCCGGGGACGGGCGAGTTCGACGTGGCGCTCCCGGTTCCGTCGTCGGCCGCCTGCGTGGCGGATCTCGACGGCGACGGCGAGGTGGGCGCGGGCGATCTGGCGGGGCTCATCAGCTTCTGGGGCACGGGCCGCGTGGACTTCGACGGCGACGGCGACACCGGGGCCAGCGACCTTGCGCTGCTGATCGGCTCCTGGGGTCCCTGCTGAGCCTTGAACGGCCGCTCGGGGCGTGTCTCCGAGTGAGTTCGTGACCAATCCTGAACCGGGCCGCGCCTCGTCGCGGCCCGGTTTTTTGATGGCTGGGCGGCATTGGGGAGCTTGTGGTCTTGAATTTCCGTGATCTCGGGCGGAGAACGCTTTGGACCTTGCGAGCCGTGGTGCTACCCTCTGGATGAAGCGTTTGGCGCCTTGCGGCGGATCGTCGCGGGGACCTCGTGAAGAGTCGCCGGGGGCTGGCCCCCAAGGGAGAGCAGCATGATTCGTGGCATCAGCGCCGTGGCCGCCGCGGCGGTTCTTGCGTCGGTCGGTCTTTCGTCCGCGGCTGGCCAGCCGTTGTCGTTCCGTCTGGAGTCGAGCGACCAGGCGTTCACGCCGGTCCACTCGTACGTGGAGGCGGAGTTTGGGGACGAGGTTCTGGTCTTCACGGGGATCACGGGATTCGGGCTGCACACGATCAGCAGCCCGAAGGGTCCGGAGCCGATCTTCCAGACGGCGGCGGACTACAACCAGGGCGTGATCGTGGCGGATCGGGCGACGGGGACGGTGACGACGGCGAGCCTGGCGCACCTGCCGGAGTCGATCCGGTTCCCGCTTCTGGTGACGAACGCGTCGGCGTTTCAGCGTGGGGACACGCTTTACATCTACGGCGGGTACGGTCCGCTTCTTGATGAGTCGGACGTGGTGACGAAGGCGTTCGTGACGGCGGTCGATCTGGCGGCGGTGAGCGCGGCGGTCGGGGCTGGGGAGCCGATCCCGGCGAGCGCGTTTACGGTGACGGCGTGCGAGTCGGCGCGTTCGACGGGCGCGGAGATCTTCAAGCTCGACGAGGGCCGGTTCGTTCTCTACGGCGGCAAGGAGTTCACGGGGGACTACCCGGGGCACACGTTTGAGCGGTACTCGACGGAGGCGTTCGTCTTTGATCTTGACGTGAGCGCGGATGATCCGGTGCAGGTGATCGGCGAGGCGGACCCGTTCGTCACGACGGTGATGCAGCGTCGCGACCTGAACGGCCAGGCGGCGACGGTGAAGGACGCGATGGGCAACCTGACGCACGGGTTCATCGTGACGGGCGGGGTGTTCCGGTTCGCGGCGATCTACTTCGACACGCCGGTGTCGTGGATGGACGGCGACACGTTCGCGGAGGAGGACACGAGCGTCTCGATCAAGATGAACATGTATCACAGCCCGAGCGCGAGCTTCTTCAGCGAGTCTTCGGGGCAGAACCGGATCGTTCTCTTCGGCGGGATCACGGCGTTCGACAGCGTGGAGTCGTCGATGCCGAACTTCTTCAACCCGTGGAGCGACACGATCACAGAGAACGTCTTTGACGGGACGACGTTCGTTGAGGAGCGGGCGCTCGGGAACACGCCGCTCCCGATCGTCAACGGGAAGCTGATCGTGCGCGAGGATCTGCCGAAGGCGGCGAACGGGCAGTTGCTGCTCGACGAGCTGCCCCCGAACGAGATTCGCCTGGGGTCGATCTGGGGCGGGATCCACGCGGCGGAGCCGGCGAACGAGCCGGAGACGTGGGCGTCGGGGGACGTGCTTGACGTGTACGTGGTCAAGGGCGTCCGCGGGGACCTGACGGGCAACGGCGTGACGGACGCGGCGGACCTGGCGACGCTGATTGGTCAGTGGGGCGCGAGCGGCGTCACGAGCGACCTGAACTGGGACGGCGAGGTCAACGCGGCGGACCTGGCGGTCTTCATCAGCTACTGGGGGCGCGACTTCCCGGGCTGAGCGGGCGGGGCCCGTCGAGGGCTGGATCGTTCTCGCGCCCGTCGCCTCGAGCGGCGGGCGCTTTTTCGTGCGCGCCGGTCTGGTGGTCGGGCTCGGCGCTCGTTTCGAAGGGGGCTTCCTCGGGAGCCGCGGAGATGGCGACGTCGTCGGCCTCGGGGTCGGCGGCGACGTCGACGCGTCGCTGGCGGATGAGCTCGAGGAGGGCGATGAAGAGCCCGACGATCTCGGCGCGCCTGCGGCCGTCGAAGAGGGAGCGGAGGTCGAGGCGTTCGGTCTCGGCGAGCCTGTGGAGGATGTCGGCCTGGTGGAGCTCGATGGGGGTGTCGTCGGTCTCGATCGCGACGTGGTGGTCGCCCAGGCGGTCGAGGTCGACGCGGCGGAGGGCGGCGGCGTAGGCGGCGGCGAGGGCGCCGGTGGTGAGGTCGGCGAGGTCGAGTTCGGCGCGGTCGCGCGCGGCCTCGAGGAGGGCTTGGCGGTCGGCGGCGGCGCGGGCGGCGGGGACGCGTCGCTCCCAGAGGGTGCGTCGGGCGGCGAGGGCGTCGGCGGCGTCGCGGTGCTGCTTGTAGGCGAGGAGCTGTCGGACGAGCTCGGCGCGGGGGTCCTCGGCGTCGGGGCTGGCGGCGTCGGCGTGGTCGTCGTCGCTCTCGGGGCGGGGGGCGCTCGTGCGGGTGAGGACGCGGGACTTGATCTCCATCAGGGTGGCGGCCATGAGGAGGAACTCGCCGGCGTCGTCGATGTCGATCTCGGCGGAGCGGGCGAGGTGCGCGGCGTACTGGTCGGCGATCTCGGCGATGGGGATGTCGGTGATCTCGACCTCGGCCTTTCGGATGAGGTGGAGGAGGAGGTCGAGGGGCCCGTCGAAGGCGTCGAGATGGATGCGGTGCTCGCTCATTGGACGGTCTTTTTCGGGCGTTTTGCGGGGCGGGCGCTCGGGCGGGACGTAGTGTACCCTCTCGCGATGGAGTCACCGACGGTGGAGCAGACGGCGAGCGCGGCGGGCGGCGCGGGCGATGCCGGGGACGATCTGGCGCTGGCGCGCGAGGTGATGCGGGCGGAGGCCCGTGCGGTCGTCGCGGCGGCGGACGGTCTTGACGCGCGGTTCACGCGGGCGGTCGACCTGATCGAGGAGACGGCGCGGAAGGGCGGGAGCCTGGTCGTGTCGGGGATGGGCAAGAGCGGGCTGATCGGGGCGAAGATCAGCGCGACGATCGCGAGCGTCGGGGCGCCGTCGCACGTGGTGCATCCGGCGGAGGCGGTGCACGGCGATCTTGGTCGGATCACGACGAAGGACTGCCTGCTCGCGCTGAGCTACTCGGGGACGACGGCGGAGGTGGTGGCGCTGGCGTCGATCGTGCGTCAGGACGGGATCCCGATCATCAGCGTGACGCGGGGGCGTTCGGAGGCGGCGCTGGATCGTCTGGCGACGGTGGCGCTGTCGGTGGGCGCGGTGGAGGAGGCGTGCCCGCTGAGTCTGGCGCCGACGAGCTCGACGACGGCGACGCTCGCCGTTGGCGATGCGCTCGCGATGGCGGTGAGCCGGCGTCTGGCGTTCACGGCGGACGACTTTGCGAAGCGGCATCCTGGGGGTTGGCTTGGGGAGCTGCTCAAGCCGGTGACGGAGGCGCTGCGGTTTCGGGTGGGCGAGAATCTTTCGGTGGCGCACGAGGGCCAGACGGTGGCGGCGGCGCTCGAGGAGGCGGAGAGCGCGGCGCGGCGACCGGGCGCGATGGTGGTGGTCGACGCGGAGGGGAAGCTGACGGGTCTGTTTACGGACAGCGATCTTCGGCGGCTCGTTCTTCGGCGGGCGGACGCGATGGAGGCGTCGATCGAGTCGGTGATGACGCGTTCGCCGCGGACGCTCGGGGCGGGCGCGTCGGTGCGGGACGCGATGGAGCTGGTTCGCGAGGTTCGGGCGGACGAGATCCCGGTGATCGACGCGGACGGGCGCCCGGTGGGCGTGCTTGACGTGCAGGATCTTCTGGCGATGCGCGTGGCGAGCCGGTAGTTCGGCCGGGACTGGTTCGGCGGTCGGGTTCGCGAGAGTAGAATCGGGTTCGGGCGTGAGCGGAGCGGGACGCGGGACCTCTGGCGAGACGGAGCTCGGGATGGCGCACGAGTCTGACGGGATGAATCTTCGGCGCGTGGGGCTCACGCTCGCGGCGGTGTCGGCGCTGGCGGCGATCGGCGTGGTGGTGTGGGCGGCGGCGTTCCGGGCGCCCGCGCCGTCGGGCCCGACGGCTGAGCCGCTCGTGAATCCGCTGCCTGGCGGGGTGGGCGACGCGGAGGAGACGGCGGCGGCGTCGCCCGAGCCGGAGCGTCTTGGGGACCTGGTGCAGAGCGCGGAGGACGCGGAGCTTCAGTTCTTTGATCCTGAGGATGAGTCGCTTCGGGGCAAGATGACCTTTGCGCGGCTTGATCCGCAGCCGAACGGACGGTTCTACGCGGAGCGGCCCGAGGCGTGGCTGCTGCTCGGGAACGGGACGAGCGCGCGGATCACGGCGGCGGAGACGAACTTCCGGATGCCGGCGGGGAGCGGGGAGCCGGAGTCGGGGCGGTTCACGGGTGACGTGCGCGTCGAGGTGCACCGCGGGCGGCTCGAGACGGACGAGGCGCAGTCGGCGAGCGAGGCGGCGGCGACGTTCCTGATGGACGAGCTGCACTTTGACGCGGCGCTCGGGCAGGTGCGGACGACGAGCGAGGTTCGGGTGCTGGCGCGCGGGGTGGAGGGGTCGTTCTCGGGTCTTGAGGCGGTGATCGACGAGGTGGGTCGGCGGCTTTCGCACCTGAGCACGCGCGGCGGGGGGTGGCTTGAGCGGACGCGCGTTTCGGAGGCGGCGGACGGGGGCGAGGAGGACGCGGGCGCGGCGCGCGAGCGCGACGGCGACGCGGCGGAGGACCTGTATCTGGCGCGGTTCGACGGCGGGGTGACGGTTGAGCAGGGGGCGAGCTCGGTGCGGTCGGATCAGCTCGAGCTGTGGGCGCGGCTGGTCGGCGGCGGGCTTCCGGAGGACGCGCTCGGGGAGTTCCTGACCGTGAGCGGCGGCGGCGCGAGCGCCGGCGGCGGCGACCGGGAGGACGACGCGGCGGGCGACGCGCCGGCGGCGATTCGGTGGGAGGGGCGCCTGGTGGTTCGGCCGCTTGATGAGTCGCCGGAGCCGCTTGAGCGCGACGCGCTGGCGGGACGGTTCTCGTCGCCGTCGACGGGTCTGGTTGAGATCGTCGACGGGGCGTCGGGCGCGGAGGCGACGTGCGCGAGCGCGACGTACGGGGCGACGAGCCGGCGGCTGACGCTGACGGGGCCCGGCTCGACGGGGGTGGCGTTTCGGGCGCCGGAGACGGGCGAGCTGGTGTGCGGTCGGATGGAGATCGACCTGACGACGGGTCGCGTGGTGATGCCGGGGGCTGGGGAGCTTCGTGCGGCGTCGCCCGATGCGCGTGCGGCGGCGCGGACGGTGTCGTGGCAGCGTGGAGCGTCGGCGGATCTGGCGACGAGCGGCGAGCACGTTGATCTGTCGGGTCGGTGGCCGATCGAGCGTGCGGTCTTCGAGGGCGGGGCGACGGCGCGGGAGGGCGAGGCGGAGGTGACGGGGGAGCGTCTGGAGGCGGTCTTTGCGCGCGTGGAGGGCGGGGAGGGGACGCTCGAGCGGGTGGTGGTCGAGGGGAGCGCGCGGGCGACGGCGCCTGACGCGGGCGCGGGGCGGCCTGGGCGTCTGCTTGGGGAGCGGATCACGGTCGACTTCCGTCGTCGCGGGGGGGCGGGGGACGCGGGTGGGTGGTCGATCACGCCGACGACGGTGCTGGTTGAGGGTCGCGCGCTGGCGGAGCGGGGTCTCGACCGCGGGGGCGAGGGGATCGAGGCGGAGATCCTGCGGGCGCGGCTCGGGCATGATCCGACGACGGACGAGCTTCGGGTGGAGCGGCTCGAGGCGGAGCTCGACGTGCTGGTTCGGGGGGCTGGCGGTGAGGAGGCGCTGGCGGAGACGGTGACGGCGGACCCGCTTCGCGGGGTGTACGACCTTGTGGGCGAGCCGGTGACGCTTCGTCGGGGCGGCGCGGCGGTGACGGGCGGGTCGATGCGTATCGACGAGATCCAGGAGCGGCTGACGGTGTTCGGCGCGGGGGAGCTGACGCACCGGGAGCGCGGCGAGGAGGCGGCGGGGTACCGGAACGTCGCGGTGGCGTGGGCGGGGACGATGGTGTTTGACGGGGTGATGGAGCGGGCGGAGTTCACGGGGGACGTGGTGGTCGTGGGCGAGCCGGACGAGCTGACGCGGGACACGCTTCGGGGGGAGCGGATCGTGGTTGACGTGGCGCTTGGCGACGAGTCGAGCGCGGGGGCGGCGGCGGCGTTCAGGCGGGCGCAGGTGATCGGCGAGGTTGAGGAGCGCGGGGAGGGGCGGACGGCGCAGGTGGAGACGCGGCGGTTCCGGCTCGACCCGGAGAGCGAGAGCGGCCGGCGCCTGGAGTTCCTCGCGTACCTTGACGGGCCGACGCTGATCGCGGACGCGGCGACGGACACGCTGATGGCGCCGGCGAGTGGGCGTCTGCTCTTTGAGGATCGTCGGGGGGCGAGCGACGGGGGGGAGATCGACCGTGAGGGGATGAGCACGCGCGGGACGACGCTCTTTGAGTGGGAGGGTGCGGCGCGGTTTGATCGGGGGCGGGGGGGGGCGGGGATGGGCGGGGGGGTGGCGGGAGCCATGCCCGGCATGCCCAGGCGCCAGCCGTTGCCGAGCTCGACCCAGCC
>Ga0081535_100580_pt1 | contig 22233 bp, 18 predicted proteins | sample HotLakmasection3_FD_71020 | JGI IMG/M metagenome (GOLD analysis project Ga0081535, IMG submission 71020) | Hypersaline microbial mat communities from Hot Lake, Washington, USA - Section #3 (SPADES assembly) (version 2) | ecosystem: Environmental > Aquatic > Non-marine Saline and Alkaline >... | reverse complement strand
CCTGGAGCGCGGTGGCAAAGAGCGGGCGCCCGTCCGCGAGCGAGCCGAGCGGCTCGCGCTCGACGGCCAGGCCCGCGCGCGGCGCGATCCAGGCGCGTTCGCCGGCGGCGTCGACGGGCGAGAGCGCGACCGGGAGGGCGAGCGCCTCCCCGGTCGTCAGCGCGTCCCCGCTCAGTCCCTCGATCAGGATCTCGCGGATCGAGAACGGGCCCGCCTCGCTTTCCGCGGGGCCGGGCGTGGGGATCTCGACCACGAGGACGCCGCCCTCGAGTCGCGTGGCGGGGCGAGCCTGCGGCGTGACGTCGACCCCGCGCGCGCGGAGCATCCAGCCCGCGACGGCCTCGCCGATGGTCGCGGCGAGGGAGGGGTCGATCCCGATCCCCTCGCGGGTCAGGCCCGAGACGGCGACGAGCTCCGCTTCCGCGTCGTCCTGCTCGGCCGCGATGAATCCGCCGGGGACGGGCAGCACCCGGACCCGAACGTCCGTGAGGTCGACGCGGTCGACGCCCCAGGCCGAGAGCCCCGTCACCTCGACGCGGTCGAGGGGGGCGACGTCCTGCGCCGGCGCCAGCGCGGCGATCCAGAGCGTCGCGGCCGCCGCCACGGCGCTCGCGACCGATTGAATGCGTGCCGTTGCCATGGTTGACGATCCTTTCAAGCCCTGCGCGAAACGTGATTGTGCAACACTTTGACTCGTCTCGCAGGACTCGGGCGCACAAAAACGGCGCACAAAAAAGCTCTCGCGTCCGGCCCGGGGGCCGGCGCGCGAGAGCGAGTCGGCGGGTCGCGGGCGCTGGGTCAGCGCCTGCGACGCGTCGCGAGCCCGAGACCGACGAGCGCGATCGCTCCGGCGCCCGGCGCCGGGACGATCGCCTGGGCGTAGACGTCAAGATCCACGAGGCCGTCCCGTCCGTGGATGTCGGGGCCGTAGCCGTGGAGCAGGAACGAGCCGCTCATCGGGAGCGAGGAGCCCGTCTTGCTCGGGTCCATGACCGCGGCGCCGCCGAAGAGTTCGCCGCCGACCAGGCCGGCGAAGCCCCCCTGCTCGGTGAGGCCGTCGATGCGGAAGCCGGCGCCGGCCTGCGGGTTCACGCGTCCGCTGTGGCCGACGATCGTCGCGGCGTAGACCTCGCCGAGGTCCATCGCGAACTCGATGAAGCCGCCGGTCACCACGCCGCTCTCGAGGCGGATCTCGCCCGAGAGCCACGCGAGCGACCCGCTGGTGGCGAGCGAGACCGAATCGCGCTCCATCGCGCTCAGGTGCGTTGCGGGCGCCATGAAGAGGGCGACCGTCCCGGAGTGCGTCACGCCGTCGAAGGCCGCGTCCGCGCGAGCCTCCACGCCGTTGAGGTCAAAGTGAAGAAAGGAACCGTTCGTCGCCGTCGCGCCCATGGCCGCGACGAGCGCGCACGCCAATCCGTGCATGCCGCGCATGTCTCTTCTCCTCCCGTGCTGAAGTGCGCTCGCGACCGGCCTGTGCCCCCGCACCTGGCCGCGAGATGAGATCCGAGGCCGCCGCGAATCGGCGGGCGTGGGGGGCGTCCCCGCACCCGCCGATGTCGAAGCGTCAATTCCCGTGCAGCGGAAATCTCTCGAGCGATCCGTTCTGGATCAGTTCATCCGGCGACGGACGCTCGCCAGGCCCGCGAGGCCCGCGAACGCCATCATGCCGCCCGCCGGAAGCGGAACCGTGACGAAGATGTCGATGTCGGAGTCGCCGTCGACGCCCTGGGCGTTGGGGTTGAAGGCGAACTGGATGAAGGAGCCGGTGAGGGGCTGGTTGTCGAACCACTTGCTCACGTCGACGCCCGCGAAGGTCGCGGAGGAGAACGTGCCGTCAAAGGTGAGCCCGTCGATCGAGAAGCCCTGGCCGGCCTGGGTGTTGACCTGTCCGGCGGTGTCGTTGATCGTGGCGGAGTAGGTGCTCAGGGTGACGTTGTCGCTCTCGAGCACGGTGACCGTGAACGAGCCGCCGTCGACCTGGCCGTTGACCAGGTTGATGGCGCCCGCGAAGCTGCTGAGCGTGCCCGAGATCATCTGGCTCGACCCGCCGATCAGGATGCCGGCGAGCTCGGAGTTCGCGTTGGTCGACAGGTTGACGCTGCCGGTGTAGCCCGTGCCGAAGCCGGGGCCGGCGGTCGCGGTGAGCGAGTTCACGTCGATCTGAAGGACCGAGTTCGCCGAGGCCACGCCGGCCCCCGCGAGAAGGGCGAGCGCCGCCGCCGGAGCCGCCAGTCGTGCAAGCTTGCTGTTCATCTCTCGTCTCTCCTCTTGTGCTTCCGCTGCGCGGATGGGCCGCTCCTGCGGGCCGACGAGCCCTTGGACGGCGGCGCCGTCTAAATCTCTGTCCATTCGAGGTTTAGACTACACCCTTCCCGCAAGTCGGCCAGCGGAATCAAGCGAGCAACTTCATTTTTTTCAGCGACTTACGGACTTTGGAGGCCCGGGGCGGCCGGCGTCCGAGAAAAGCGGCCTCGGCCGGGCCCAAAACGACGATCGGCCCCCCGGAGGGGGCCGATCGTCAGAGGATCAGTGAGGTCGCCTCCCGCGTGGCGGGAGCGTGGTCCTCGATCAGCCGAGGCGGCGGCGACGGACGCCGGCGAGGCCGACCAGACCAACCGTCGCGAGCGCGCCGCCGGCGGGCAGCGGGACCACGATGAAGATGTCGATATCGGTCTCGGTGTCCACGCCGTCGGCGTTGGGGTCGAACTGGAACTGGATGAAGGAGCCGGAGAGGGGCTCGGCCTCGTTCCAGCGCGAGACGTCGACGCCCGCGAACACGTCGCTCGAGAACATGCCCATGAAGGTCAGGCCGTCGATGGAGAAGCCCTGCCCGGCCTGGGTCTTGATGAACCCGGCGCCGCTGCGGATGTCGGCGGAGTAGGTGTTCATCGTGACGCCGTCGCTCTCGACGACGGTCACGGTGAAGGTACCGCCGTCGACCTGGCCGTCGACGAAGTCGATCTGGCCGGTGAAGTCCGAGAGCGTGCCGCTGACGGCCAGCGGGTTGCCGTCGCAGAGGATCTGCGTGAGCACGGAGTTCGAGTCGTCGGACATGGTGATCGACCCGGTGTAGCTGGTGCCGAAGCCGCCCGTGCCGCGGGCCACGTCGGCGCCCATCATGTCGGCGGTGTAGCCGAGCTGGTTGGAGTCAATCTGGGTCGACGGGGCCGCCACGGTCTGAACCGTGAGCGAGTTGACGTCGATCTGAAGTTCGTTGCCAGCCATGGCGGTGGACGCCGCGCCCGCTGCCACGAATGCCGTTGTGATGAGTCCCGTGCGGATCATTACAGTCTCCCTCTGCTCTCTCTAAGTGAGTCTACTCAAATACTTTAGACGTCAACTACCGACGCCCGTTTTTCGTCAGAATCGTTCGAGCCGTCCCGACTTGCCGGCGCGCTGCGACCGTCGCAGACGCGCACGCGTCCGGAAACCGGCTCCCCGCGTGGAAGGCTCACGCCCAGACGCGGGAAAGACGCTTCGATCCCGTCAACGCACGCACGTCGATCGCGAAACGATCGGTCGCGATCCGTGCGAGGCCGTGGCGGGCGAAGACGACTGGGTTGTGGTAAGCGGAAACCCGCTGTGCAACGATTTCATATTACCGGTCCAAACCGGGGCGCAAAGCCCCAGGCGTGGAAATATGGGAAAATCAATCCCGGGCCGACCGTCGCCGCGCAGATTCTGCGGCGGGTCTCCCACGCCAACTGAAAGCGTAACCGAGGCCGCCCCCCCCGGCACAAGCCTTTGGCGGCATTCCGCTGAAATCTACGGTCTGGCGCCCACCGCCGTCTCGACCTTGTTCGCCCCCGTCTCCGCCACCTTCTGCGTGGCGCGGTAGAGGCTCTCGAAGGTGCCGGCGTCCGTCCACCAACCGTCGAGGATCTCGTGGGTGAGGTCCCCTCTCTTCAGGTAGGCGTTGTTGACGTCGGTGATCTCGAGCTCGCCGCGGTCGCTCGGCTCGAGGTCCCTCGCGAAGTCGAACACGTCGCGGTCGTACATGTAGATGCCCGTGACGGCCAGATTCGAGGGCGGGTCCTTGGGCTTCTCCAGGATCTCGACGATGGCCCTTGAGGGATCGTCGTTCTCGAAGCGGCACACCCCGAAGCGGTGAGGGTCGGGCACTTCCTTGAGGAGGATCTTCGCTCCGCTCGGCTGGGTGAAGAAGTCGGCCACCGCGCGCTTGATGTTCCGCTCGATGATGTTGTCGCCAAGGACGACGACGATCTTCTCGCCGTCGGCGAAGTCCTCGGCGAGCTGGAGCGCGTGGGCGATGCCGCCCTCGCCCTCCTGGTAGGTGTAGTGGAGGTCGCGCACGCCGAGGCTCTTGCCGTTGCCGAGGAGCTTGAGGAAGTCCCCGGCGTGTTCGCCGCCGGTGACCATGAGGATCTCATCGATGCCCGCGTTGAGCAGCGTATGGATCGGGTAGTAGACCATCGGCTGGTCGTAGACGGGCAGCAGGTGCTTGTTCGTCACCAGGGTGCAGGGCCGAAGCCGGGTTCCGAGCCCGCCCGCGAGGATCACGCCTTTCATCACGCCGCCTCCACCAGTAGGACCATCATGAGTCGGGATCCGCCGAGCCAAGGCGGACGCGGAGGGCTTCGAGCCGCTCCGAGAAATCGGGATCACGCCCCGCGGCGGTGTCGGGGGCGGGGTCGTCGCCGATGCGGCGCACGAGCGAGGACGCCTCGTCGGTCTCCCCGCGCGACGTCAAGAGCTCCGCGAGCGAGAGGAGCAGGCTCGGGTGAGCCGGGGCGTAGCGGAGGCCCTCGCGGAAGGCCTCCACCGCTTCGTCGTCACGGTCGACCGACTTGAGGGCGAAGCCGAGCGTGTGGTGGAACGTCCCGAGCTGGGAGGCCGCCATGCCGAGTTCCTTCGCTCCGGCGACCGCCTGCTGGGCGAGCTCGACGGGCTCCTCGGAGGAGCCGCCGCGGCGCGCGAGGAGGTAGGCGAGGTTGTTGAGCGCCACGGGCTGGCCCGGGATGAGGGCGAGCGCCTCGCGGTAGCGTTGCTCGGCGCGTTCGTGCCGGCCCGTCTGCTCGAGCGCGACGGCGAGCAGGAGCACGCCGGCGGTCCGTTCCACGCCCTCGAGGTCGTCGAGCAGCGCGATCACCCGCTCGAAGTCCGCCGCGTCTCCGGTGCGTCCGGCGAGCTGGAACCACGCGTCGGCGAGGCGGATCTGCGCGCCGGGCTCGAGGTCGCTCTGCCTGGCCTCCTCGAGCCACGACCGCACCGTTTCGGGGGGCGCGGCCAGAGCGGTGCTCGTGGCGACGTAGAGCTCTTCCCAGCGGGGGTCGGCGGCGCGAAGCTGCTCGAGGATCTCCCGCGCCTCGCTCGCGCGCCCCTCGCCCGCGAGGGCGCGGACGTAGGCCGCGACGCGGTCCGGGTGGGCCTCGCGCTCGGCGAGGAGCCTCTCGCGGAGGGGCTCGAGACGGGCGAGGGCGTCGCCGGAGTTCCCCTGCGCCAGCTCGATTCGAGCGAGCGCGGTCGTCGCGGCCGCGGGGTCGCTTGACTGCGCCGCCCAGCGCCGGGCCATGGCCGCGGCCTCGTCGAAGCGACCGGCCGTCGCGAGGGTCTCGGTGGCCAGCTGCGCCGCCTCGGCGCTCTCGGGGACGACTCGCGCGAGGGCGGTCGCGGTGTCGACCGCGCCGGGGACGTCGCCCCGCTGGAGCTTCGCCGTCGTCAGGAGCCGAGCGATGAGCGGGGAATCGGGACGCTCCCGCATCGCGTCCTCCAGGCGCTCGACGTACGCCCCGAGGTCCTCGTTTGCCGTCAGCTCGCGCGTCGCCTCGATCACGTCGGCGATCACCGGGTCGACCGTTCCCGTCTCCGACGCTTTGGCGAGTCGGTCGAGCGCCGACGCGGCGTCGCTCTCACCGAGCCGGAGAGCGAGGGTCGCCTCGAGCACGCCGAGCTCGGGGGAGTCGGGCTCGAGCGCCAGTCCCGCGCGGACCGATTCGAGCGCGGGCTCGAGGCGTCCCTGGGCCATGAGCAGCCGGGCGCGCATCGCGTGGAGGGACGCCGCGGGCGTCTCCGCGAGGGCCGCGTCCACCCGCTCGAGGGCCTCGCCCGCGCGCCCGCGCGTCGAGAGCGCCCGCGCGGCCAGGATCGTCCGCTCGCTCGGCGAGAGGGTCGACCGCTCGATCACGTCGAGGGCCTCGGGGAGCCGGTCGCGGGCCGCGAGGTAGTCGGCCGTCAGCGACACCGCCTCGGGGTCCGAGAGCCGCTGGTCCGAGAGGCGGGCGATGATGGCGTCGGCCTCGCGGGTCTGCCCCGTGCGGGCCAGCGAGGCGGCGAATCGCGCCCGCGAGGTCGGGTCGTCGTCCCCGCCCTCGGCCAGGGCGCGGCGGTCGGCCGCCGCGAGGTCCCAGAGGCCGAGGGATTCGGCGAGCGCGGCGCGGCGGCGGCGGAGCGACTCGTCCTGGACGTCGCGGCGCGCAAACTCGCGCAGGCGCGCCTCGGCCAGCTCCGTGCGGCCCTCGGCCTGGAGCAGCGCGATCAGCCTCGGGTAGAGCGCGAGGCGCGTCGGGTCGGCGTCGAGGGCGCGGCTGTAGTAGTCCGCCGCGGCGGGGCGATCCTCGAGCGCCGCCATCGCCTCGCCGGCGAGCGCGAGCGCCGCCGCGTCGGGGGAGGCGGAGCGAAGCCCGGGTCCGAGCAGCTCGACGGCTTCGGCGGCCTTGGCGTCGGAGGGGTCGAAGGTCAGGAGCCGCCGCGCCTCGTAGATGCGCCACGCCAGCGAGGTCTCGCCGCCGAGGCTCCGGAGGCGATCGATCGCCTCCTGCACGAGCGCCTCCTGCGACCACGCCCCCGGCGCGTTGAGCAGATCGATCTGGGCCGAGGCGCTCCGGGGGTTCTCCGCGGCGAGGTTGCGGAGCATCTCCACGCCCTCGCGCTCGCCCATGGACGCGAGCCAGAGCCCCTCGCGCCGCTGAAGCTCGGCGAGGCGCGCCCCGTGCGATCGCTCCTTGGCCTGAGCGAAGAGCGCCTGCGCCTCGACCGTTCGACCGAGGGACGCCAGACGCCGGGCCCGGCGCTCGACGATCGCGGGCGCGTCCCCCGCCGCGCTCTCGAGCGCGGCGACTCCGTCGAGGCCGGCCTCCTCGGCGCGGTCGAGCAGCGACGCGAGCGTCTGGGGCGAGAGCCCTGCGCCCTCGAGCTCCGTGAGCCGCTCGAGCGCCCGCTGCGCGAGGTCGAGCTCCCCGCGGACGAGGCGGAGCCGGGTCTCGATCGCGAGCACCTCCGCGAGCTCCCGGTCATCCATGCCCTCGGCGGCGCTTCGCAGCTCCTGCACGAGCGCGACGGCCTGGTCGCTCTCTCCGCTGACCGCGGGCACGGGGGACTCGAGGAGGGCCACCATCGCGCGCGCCGCGGCCTTGCCCGCGGCGTAGCTTCCGGGCTCGCGCGCGAGCACGCGCGCCGCCTGCTGGAAGGATTCGAGCGGCTTGTCGTTGTCGAGCAGGAGCGCCGCGAGCTCGAGCCGGACGCCGGTCCAGCTCGGGTTTCGCGTCGCGACGCGCTCGAGGCGGGCGACCGACTCGCGCCAGGACCCGAGCGCGAGTTCCACCCGTCCGAGCAGGTATTCGGCGATGTCGACGGGCGCGAGCGTGCCGCCCCCGCCGAGGGACGACTCGCCCGCGGCGCCCGCGGCCATGAGCGCGCTGGTGAGGCTTCCGCGAGCGCCGCCCCAGTCGCCCGTCTCGAGCGCGGCGCGTCCGTCGATCAGGTGGTTCCAGAAGCGTGCGGCGGAGGAATCTCGCGAGAGGAGCTCGTCGTAGTGCGGGTGATCGGCGTTCTGCGGGGTCCCGTCCTCCGCGAGCAGGATGGACCACCCGAGCGCGGCGTCGCTCGCGGCGTCGGGGTCGGTCGTGGCGGCGAGGGCGCGCTCGCGGGCCTCCTCGACCCGTCCCGACTTCCAGTCGCGCTCGATGGCGATGGCGGCCGCCTCGGAGGCGATCGCGTTGTCGCCGCCGCTCTCGAGCGACCGGGCGAGGAGGTCGCTCGCCTTTTGCTCCTGACCGAGCATGTCGAGCAGCTGCACGACCTGCGCGAGCGACTCCGGACGGTCGATCTCGATCTCGGCGACGCGTTCGGCCGCGACGAGCAGGTCTTCGAGCGCCTCGCCGGGCTCGCCCGTGCGGAGCCTCGCCTCGGCCTGGAGAAGCAGGAACTCGGCGCTGCGGGGGCGCGCCTCGGCCTGGGCGTCGGCGTACTCGCGGACCTCGTCGAGGCTTGCGCCGGCCGAGAGCATCCGCTGGAGGTAGAGCCCGTGCCCGCGCACGTCGTTGGGGTGGGCCTCGATCATCGCCGCGACGGCCTCGTCGGCGCCCGTGCGTCGCAGCGCGGCGAGTCCCCGCGCCCGGGACCACAGCGCCTCGCGGTGCGTCGCGTCGATCGCGAGGAGCCGCTCGGAGACGTCGAGCAGTTCGGTGACCTGGTTCGTCTGCGTGTAGACGTCGAGCAGCAGCTCGAGGGCGGGGACGTGCCGGGGGTCCACCGCGAGCGCCTGCTGGGCGTAGCCCACGGCGGCGGCGAGGTGCCGCCCGTTGTCCATCGGCACGCGCCGGCGGGAGTCGGCGAGGGCCGCCATGGCGTCGGCGCGCGTGCGGAGGGTCCGGGCGCGGGCGGAATCGAGCGTCTCGAGGGCTTCCGCCCACCGTTCCTGCTCGTAGAGGTCGAGACCGCGGGCGATGGCCTCACGGTCCGCGGCGGCGCGCGAGGCCTGCCGCCACTGGACCGCCGCCGCCAGCGCACCGACGACCAGGATCGCTCCGACCGCCAGGATCGCCAGCCGACGCCGCGCTCGCTTGCTCATGCCCATGACTGTTCACTCATCCTTTCACCATCTGCTTGATCGTCTGGAGGATGATCCACGCATCAAGACGCCAGCTCTGTCGCCGCACGTACTCGAGGTCGTAGCGGATCCACTCCTGAAAATCCGTCTCCGGCTCGCGCGTCCGCCGGACCTGCCACAGTCCCGTCACCCCCGGGCGAACGCTCAGGCGCGCCTCCCGCCAGGCGGGACAATACTGGTTCTCCTTGTCCGGGCTCGGGCGCGGGCCGACGACGCTCATGTGCCCGAACAGGACGTTGAGGAACTGCGGGAGCTCGTCGATCTGGAATCGCCGGAGCCACTTGCCGCACCGGAGCAGCCGCGGATCGTCCTTGATGAAGAACTGGGGCCCGTCGGCCTGATTCTGCTTGGCCAGCTCGGCCTTGAGCTGCTCGGCGTCCTTGCGCATGGTGCGGAACTTCAGGCACGGGAACTCCCGCCCGCGGAGCGTCTGGCGGCGGTGGGCGAAGAACACGGGCCACCCGTCCTCGAGCAGGATCACGAGCATCGCGACGGGGTAGACCGGCGCGGTCGCCAGGAGGACGGCGAGGCTGAAGGCGATGTCGAAGAGGCGCTTGCCCCGGCGTGGCCGCCCCGTCCCGACGCGGCGGCCGAAGAGCCGAGTGTCCCGCTCGACGTCCTCCCACGCCGGCTCGCTCGGGCGGAGCCGCGCCTCCGGCGCGTCGGCGATGCGGCATGGTCCGACCACGATCGCCCCGGCGTCGATGGGAGCCCCGGCCCCGACCCACACGGGCGCGACGAACCGCACGCCCGAGCGCATGGCGACCGTCTCGTGGAGCCAGACGCCGGGCTGAAACTCGTACACGCCGTCGACGACGGCGTTGGGCGCCCGCCACTCGCGCTGCAGGGCGTCGACGGCCGCCGCCTCATCGCCCTCGCGTCCGGCGTCGAAGACGCTCGCCGCCGCGCGCCAGACGGCGAGCCGCTCGCGCGAGAGCCCGGCGGAGACCGATCGCCACGCGGAGCGCCCGTCAAGCGCCTCGGCCCATCGGCGTGCGAGGCGGGCGTCGTCGGTGAGGACCGCGCGGGTGGCTCCCGCCGCTCGGCGCCCGTACTCGCGCTCGACGCGCACGAACACCCCTGCTCCGTCGTCGACCACGTGCTCGGTGTACCGGGCCCCGCGCCGGTCGCGCAGGCGCACGCGGAGCAGCGCGGGCTTGAGCCACGCCATCCGGCGCGCGATCGGGGCGAGCTCGAAGAGGGCCATCGCCCCGGGGTCGAGCAGGAGGTAGAGCGCGGGCCCGGACGCCGCCGGCGCCCGGCCCTGCGCGGGGCGAACGACCTCGACCGCCATGGACGCCCACCGGCGGTCGTGGAGCTCGAGGGCCGTCAGACCCCAGAGGCGCTCGCCGGATCCGGCCGCCCTCGGCGCGGCGGGGCCTCGAATCGCGTTCGTCCGCGCCTCGGAGATCACGACGCTTTCGACGACGGCTGCGCGTCCGATTCGGGGAGGCCCGGACGGCCCACGGCCCGGAGCAGGACGCCCGAGCGACCCGATCCGATCTCCCGGCCCTCGCGGGGCTGGGAGCGGACGGACGCCGAGGCGAAGGACAGGTGGCTCACGCTTCGCTCGAGGTCCTTCGTCGCCGCCTTGTTGAACACGATGCCCGCGCACCGCCCGCCGATGCGCTTGAGGCGCTCGAGCGAGGCCGTGACGAGCTTGGGGCTGCGTCCGCGGGACACCGTGAGCACCACGCCGTCGGAGAGCACGGACGCGAGGTTCGCCTCGAGCGAGCCGAGGATGGGCCCGGTGTCGATCAGGATGATCTCGTACTGCTCGCGGAGTTCCTCGAGGACCGCGCCGAGCCCGCGCTGGGAGAGCTGCTCGGGCTCGTAGGCGCTCGTGTCGCCGCAGGGGAGGGCCCAGAGCTCACCGATGCGCGTGGTCTGGACCTCGCCGTTGAGCGAGCCCCGCCCGACCGCCTGGCAGAGTCCGGCCTGGCCCTCGAGCCCGAGCTCGTGGGTGAGCCCGCGGCCGATGAGGTCGGCGTCGATCAGGAGCGTGCGGCGTCCGGAGACGGCGAAGGACATGCCGAGAGCGAGGGTGAGGCTGGTCTTGCCGTCGCCGCTCGTGGCGCTCGTGATCGTGTAGACCGCGTGGTCCTTGCGCCCCTCGCGGAGCTGGAGCATGTTCCGAAGGTGGTGCACGGAGAGCGCCGCCACCTCGTCGCTCACGAGGTCGCCCGCCGAGAGGTCGGGAAGCGTCCCGAGCAGCGGCGCCGCCGAGTCGATGTCCTGGAGCTCGTCGATGTAGCGGTAGCCGTCGCGCACGAAGCCGATGAGGAAGAACAGGCCGAAGCTGAATCCCACGCCCGCGGCCGCGCCGCCCATCGCGAGGAATCGTCGGCGGTCGGTCGCGGGGGAGACGGGGAGGTCTCCGCGCTGCGCGATGACGACGCGGCCCGTCTGGTTCGCGCTGGCCTCGACGCGGATGCTCTCGAGTCGGCGCCGCGTGTCGTCCAGGAGCGACTTGTTCTCGATCGCCTGCTCGTTGAGCGAGGCGATCTGAAGCTTCTTTCGTCCGAGGGTGACGGCCTCGCGGCTCGCCCGCTCGTAGAGCTGCTCGTACTGCTTCTTCCGCGCCTCGAGCTGCGCCACCGCCGCGGTCGGGTCGGTCGCCGCCAGGGCCGCGGCGTCGACGGTCGCGCCCGCGCCGGCGTTGACGATCGCGTCGGTGCGGAGGTCGATGGCGGCGCGGACCTCGTCGAGGCGGTCCTGGAGCCGCTTCATCTCGCGGTGGTTCGGGCCGTAGCGCGCCGAGAGGCTGTCGATCCGCGCCGTCAGGCGCAGCTCCTCGCCGAGGAGCTGGGAGAGCTGCGCGTCGACCGACGCCGCCTGCTCCGCGGCGCGAGCGGCGGGGGCGGCGGGCGCCCCGTCCGGTTCGGCGTCCATGACGCTCGCGCGCTGGCGAGCGTCGGCGATCAGGAAGTTGAGCTGCGTGAGCTCCGCGTCGAGCCGCTCCATCTCGGCGATGCGGGCGGCGTGGAGGCGCTCGAGGGTGTCGGCGCCGTACTCGTCGGCGATCTGGAAGATGCGCTCGCGGAGGTTCTGAAGCTCGCGGTCGAGCATCGCCTCGCGTTCGACGAGCTGCCGCTCCTTCTGCGACACGCTCAGCTCGCCCTGCTCGCCGTAGATCTCCTGGTAGGCGGTGAGCACCGCGTTCACCGCGGCCTGGGCGGTCTTCGGGTCGCGGTCGGCCATGCTCACGGTGATCACCTGACTCCCGCGGAGCGTGGCGACGCGGAGGCTCCCCTGGAGGCGGGCCACGCCGTTGGGCCCGGCGGGCCATCCCTGCTCCTGCAGCCGCGGGTCGGCGGCCGCGCGGTCGAGGACGCGTCGGCTCTCGAGGAAGCTGACCTGCGCCTGCATGAACGAGTTGAAGAGCGGCGGGACCTCGTTCTGCTCGGTCGTGTAGAGGAGCTTGGGGAGCGACGGCCTGACCTGGATGAGCCCGGTGCTTCGGAACTTGGGCTCCATCGCGCCGTAGCCGATTATCGCGAGGGGCACCGCGAGCATCAGGGCGAGCGGGACGGCGTAGCGGTACCGTCCGCGAAGTCGGCGATGGACGAACAGGAGCGGATTGGCCGTCAGGCTGTTCTTGTCGCCGCCGCCGCCGCCGCCGCCGAAGGCGGGATCGTTGAAGTCGAACGGATCGCTCGTCATGCCTCGGCTCCTGAAGTGATCGTCTCGAGCACCGGTCGCAGCGACTCGAGCACCGCCCGCGTGATCTCGGCCCGCTCCGCCGGCTCGAAACCCTCACCGAAGAGAAGCTGGAACTGTCCCGCGCCGAGGCCCACGCCCGCGCGGCTCTGCGACGCCCGGTTCACGGAGCGCATGTCCGCGACGAGCCTCGCCTCGCCCATGGGGAGCGCGAAGAAGTTGAAGATAGTCATCGTCTGGTCGACGCCCGCGACGGTCCGGCGGAAGCGGTACGACCGCGCCGGGTAGCGAAGTCCGTCGAGCTCGAAGGACGCCGGGTTCGAGTCGAGCTCGATCCATCCGTGAGCCGGGTAGCACACGGGCGGGTAGTGCCCGAGCATGTCCCGCGTGTCGCCGCAGTAGACGATGAGGAGGCTGAAGGCCCGGCCGGTTGCGGGGTCCGTGAAGCGGCGCTGCATCATCTTGACGGGCTTGAGCAGCTGGGTCGCCGCCGCGGCCGCCTCGACGTCGCGTCCCACCCAGGGCCCGATCTTGTAGGGGACGCCCTCGATCACCGACCGCACCTCGGTGTGGAACAGGGCGGAGTCGTCCGCCGACTCGACGCCCACGAGGTCGAGCGCCGCCGCCGCCAGGAGGATGGCCGCGCTCAGGAGCGGCGCGAGCCAGTTTCCGAGCGGACCGCTCGTCAGCATGCCGATCGCGTTGCTCATCGTGAACCTCGTCTCATTCCTGCGCCACCGCGTAGGGCGTCACCGGGATCTCCACCCACCGGAGCACGGAGAGGAACGTCCAGAGGATCCCGAGCGCGATCACCAGGACGAGCCACCCGCTCAGGTCGTGGAAGAAGTCCGCGGTCTCCTGCGTCGAGTAACCGTAGAACAGCACCACCGGGACGAGGCGGATCACGTTGCAGATCAGGGCGACGAGCGGGCTTGCGGCGAGGATCAGGACCCGCACGCCTTGGCGCATCGGCGTCGAGAAGACGAAGGCGAAGGACACCAGCAGCAGCGCCGAGACCATCCGCATCCCGTTGCACGCCTCGGCGACCGCCACCTCCCGCCCGTTGATGACGATCACGTTGCCGTCGCGCGCGACGGGGAAGCCGGTCAGGTCGAGCCCGGCCGCGGTGATGACCGCGGTCGCCTCCTGGAGCGGGATCGCGATCTGCTGACGGATCATCCCGGGAACCGGGATCAGGAAGAGCAGCGCCACGAACGCCGGCAGGAACTGCCGCGCGGTTCGCACCCCCACCACGGTGAGCACTGCCCCCGCGGCCATGAGCACCGCGCCGAGGTCTTCGAGCGCCAGATGCCCGCGCGTGAAGCCGTACCACCCCGAAAGGGCCCCGATCGCGATCACCGCCGGGCCGGCCATCGACCACTGGGGCCGGGACCGCCGCAGGCGTTCGCGCCGCACCCACACGAGCCACAGGGCGACGGGGGCGGCCAGGAGCACGTGCGACTGCTCCGCATCGTTGATCGCGCGGTCGAAGATGCCGCGCCAGACGGGCCACGCGGCTCCGACCGCGAGCGCAAGAAGACCCGCGAGCAGAACGCCGTCGATGAACCGCCAGGATCTCCGAATCGGTCCCGTCATCATCACCCGCCGAAGGCCATCCCTACAGGGATCTTATCGGAGCGCACGCCCGATTCCGTCACGACTGCATCGACCACCTGCGCTCCCGGCTCGACCAGAGCGCCGGGACAGACCACCGAACGCACCACCACCGCCCCCTTCTCGACGCGGGCCCCCTCCATCACCACCGCATCGATCACGTCCGCCTCGTCGCTCACCCGTGCCGATGGACACACCAGCGCCCGCCGGGGGGCGTCCGCGCCGACGATCCCCGTCTGGAACCCCGCCCCCTCGCCCCACGCTCCCTCGGGGTCGAGCGTCGCCCGCAGGTAGTGAGGCAGGATGCGAAGCGAGCGCGTTCCCGGACGTGGCAGATCCACGACCGCCACCCGCGCCCCGGCCTCCCGTGCCCTGGAGAGCCACTGTTCCTTGAGGTCCATGAACCCGCGGTCGGGCGCCAGCTCGAGGTACTCGCGCCGCGTGACGTACACCCCGCCCGGGGCCCCCGACGGGTTTCGCGCCACCACGACGTCCCCCGCCCCGGCGTTCCACGCCTCGACGAGCGCCCCGAGCCCCGCCCCCGGGTGCCGCTTGGCCTCGACGATCACGATGGGGTCGTGGCCGCCCAGCTCCGCCGCCGCGTCCTTGGCCGCGCCGGCCGGACCACGCAGGTGGTCCCGCTCGCGGCGATGCCGGACCGCGATCGTCTCGGGGGTCGCGCTGGGCGAGGGCACGTTCGTTCCGTACACCGCCGCCACCGCGCTGGGTTCGACGCCGATCCCGCGCAGGCGTTCGATCCACAGGTCAAAGACGGTCAGGTCCGCGGTCGCGAGCAGGTCGAGCGTGCTGAAGCCCGTCAGCTCCACGAGCGGCGAGGGCTTGATCGCCCCCGCCAGCAGCACGCATCCCGCGCCGGCCGATCCCGCGCCGCGCAGCGTCTCACCCATGGCGCACCTCCCACGGGAATCCCTCGACCGAATCGTGCGCACGGCGCTCCTCGTCGGGGGCCGACGCGTCGTAGGCGTGCGTCACGTAGTAGAGCAGCCCCGCGGGCGCGCTCCCCACGGTCGCCGCGCCGTGCCAGAGCGGCGGCGGGATGATCACCGTGCCCGGCGCCCGCTCGCCCGTCACGATGAGCCACGCCCGCCCCGACTCCTCGTCGAAGACGCCCACCTTCAGGTGCCCGTGCAGACACATCCAGAAGTCCGTCTGCGTGCGGTGACGGTGCCAGGCCTTGACCACGCCCGGATGCTGCGTCGAGAAGTTCACCTGCCCCTCGGCGCTCAGGACGCCCTGGAGCTGGTTCATGAGCGAGTATCCGCGATCGTCGACGAAGTGCGCCGCGGGCACGAACACCGGCTCGCCCTCGCGCGTGGCGAGCTCGCGCCCCTCGAGCGCCGTCTCCGCCCGCCTCGGCTTCTCGATTCTCAGGCTCACGACGCGCTCCCCTTCCCCGCGGGCGCCAGCCCGAGCGACGCCAGCCCGTCCAGCGCCGCGTCCGCCTTGGCCGTCCAGGTCTGCTCGCGCACGAGGTCCCGGCCGGGCTCCGGATCGAACGGCGTGTCGAGCGCGGCGCGGATCTGTCGCGCGAAGCTCTCCGCGTCGTCCGCGACGCGCACGAGCCCCTCGTAGCGCTTGAGCTCGTGAAAGCTCGTCGTCACGATGGGCCGGCCCACCGCCAGGTACTCCTTGAGCTTCACCGGATTGCACGCCTTGATCCACTCGCCGCGGTTCCACGGCATCACCAGCGCGTCGCACGCCGCCATGTACGCCGGAACGTCCTCGTAGGCCTTCTGACCGAGGAAGTGCGCGTTGGGCTCGTCGCACCACTCGTCAGGGAGCGTCTTTCCGCCCACGAGCACGAACTGCACGTCGGGCATGGCGCGGACGACCTCCTCGAACATCTCGGGCCAGAAGGTGTGCGCGTCGATCCCGCCGACGAAGCCCACGCGGGGACGGCCGATCCTCGCGACGTCCGGCGGGTCGGCCGGGTTCCGGCCGGCGGCCTCGAAGCGGTCGGCGTCCGCTCCGTGATCGACGAACATCGCCCGGGCGCACTGGCCGCGTTCCTGCTCGTAGAGCAGCGTCGAGCAGAACAGCGTGAGGTCCGCCTCGCGCTTGAGCCGGCGGTCGTAGCCGGAGATCAGCGCTCGATCGACGCCGTGGAACTCCTCGTAGCGGTCGGTCCGCTGGTAGACGAGCCCGACCGGATCGATCGCGTCGAGCGCTTCGGCGCCCGGGGGGCAGTTGATCCACACGAGCGGCCGCGCGATGCCGAGGCGCGCCGCGCCGCGCCTGACCTGCCCGAGCAGCGTCCCGCGGCTGAGCCGGCGGCCGAGCGTTCCCGGAACCGAGATCGGGCTCACGACGGAGAAGTTCTCGCGCACGGCGACGTACCCGCGCCGGAAGCTCCGCAGCTTGCGCGCGACGCGCCTGAAGAACATCCCGCCCTCGCGGAGGCTCGGCGTGCGCATCCCGATCGAGTTGACGTACAGCACGGGCACGCGACGGGAGAGCTCTCGCATCATCTGCATGTCGTAGTGGCCGCGGTTGTGATACCACCAGTCCTCGCCGCCGAAGCAGATCACGCCGTCGAACGCGCGGCGTGCCGACGGGGCCGCGTCGGGCACGATCGTCTCCGCCTCGGCGGCGGCGCTCACGCCTTCACCAGCCGATCGCCGAGCGCCGCGGCGTGGTCCTTCATCGCGTTGCGGGTGTCCACGACGAGCCTCGCGTGCTCCGCGACGAGGCCCCAGTCAAAGAGGTCGTGCGCGGTCGACACGAGCACCGCGTCGTATCCCTTGAGCGACTCGGGCGTGAGGTCGACGCTCGTCATGCCGAGGTCGTGCTTGCGCACGGGCACCGTGCGCGGCACGTGCGGGTCGGAGTAGTCCACGTGCGCGCCGAGCTCGCGGAGGCGCTCGATGAGCTCGAAGCTCGGGCTCTCGCGCGTGTCGTCCACGTTCGCCTTGTAGGCGAGCCCGAGCACGAGGACGCGCGAGCCCTTGACCGCCTTGCCGAGGTCGTTGAGCGCGAGCCCCACGCGATGCACGACGTACTCGGGCATCTGGGTGTTCACCTCGCCGGCGAGCTCGATGAAGCGCGTCGGGCGCCCGACCTCCTTCGCCTTCCACGTCAGGTAGAAGGGGTCGATGGGGATGCAGTGTCCGCCGAGCCCGGGACCGGGGTAGAAGGGCATGAACCCGAAGGGCTTCGTGCTCGCCGCCTCGATCACCTCCCACACGTCGACGCCGAGCTCGGTGAGCACCGTCTTCATCTCGTTGACCAGCGCGATGTTCACCGCGCGGAAGATGTTCTCGAGCAGCTTCGCCGCCTCGGCCACCTCCGCGCTGCCCACCGCGACCGCGTGCCTGACGGCCTTTCCGTAGAGCAGCGTGGCCAGCTCGGTCGAGCGGGCATCCACGCCCCCCACGAGCTTTGGGATCGTCGTCGTGTCGTGGTCCTTGCGGCCCGGGTCCTCACGCTCGGGGCTGAACGCGACGAACAGGTTCTCGCCCACGCGGATGTCCTTGGCGCCCCCCGGCGCGTGCCGGCGCGCCTCCTCGAGCATCGCGGGCAGGAACTCGTCCCGGGTCGTGCCCGGGTACGTCGTCGATTCCAGGCTCACGAGCTGTCCGGGGCGGAGCGAGCGCCCGATGTCCCGCGCCGAGCCCAGCACGTAGGAGAGGTCCGGCTCGTGGTGCGGCCCGAGCGGCGTGGGCACGGCCACGATGACGGCGTCGCACTCCCCGAGGCGCGAGAAGTCGTTCGTCGCGGTGAAGCGATCGGAGTCCGAGAGCGTCCGCGTCATCTCCGCGCCGAGGTGCTTGAGGTAGTTCTCGCCGCGCTCGAGCTTGTCGATCTTGGAGTCGTCGACGTCGAAGCCGAGCACGGGGAGCCCGCCGCGGTGCATCGCGTGCGCGAGGGGCAGCCCGACGTACCCGAGCCCGATCACGCCGACCAGCGCGGTGTTCGACTCGATCTTCTCCCGGAGCTGTTCGTACGCCGTCGTCGCGGTCGTCATGGTCACGGGCCTGTCCCTTCAAAGATGAACCGGCGAAGCGTGCGGATCAGTCGCTCGGACGCGTGTCGCGAGATCGCCGGACCCGCGGTGAGATCGTCCAGAGCGTCCAGTTTCTCGGGCAGTTCGGTCTCATCCATCGCCACCGCGACCCGTCCGAGCGACAAAAACCGCTCAGCCGTCGCCACCTGATGGTCGTTTCGCGTCTCCCGGAGCGCCCCCCGCCGGGGCATGACGAGGATGGGCTTGCCGCACTCGAGCGCGGTGAGGATCGAGCCCATCCCCGCGTGCGCGACGATCGCCCGCGCCGCCTCCACCCGCTCCCGGAAGGCCGGCGGCTCGAGGAAGCCGCTCCACTCGATCGCGTGGGGCCGATAATCGCTCGGGCCGATCTGCGCGAAGACGTCCGCGCCGCGGCCGCGGGCGCCCGCCCACTCGTCCACGCCGCGGACGAGTCGGTCGAAGGCCATCTGCGCTCCCACGGTGACGAAGATCACAGCACCGCCCCCTCGTGGCGCGGCCCGCCCTCGCGCGCCAGATGCTCCCACTGCGTGAGCCACAGGTCGGCGTGCTTCCCGACCCGCTCGCCGGCCATCGAGAGCTGCTCGACGTTCGCGATCGAATCGAGCCACACGGCCCGCGCGCCGATCGCCTTGCCGAGCCGGATCGCGAAGTACCCCGGCGCGGCTCCCGTGCTGATCACGACGTCGGGCCGCTCCCGGAGCGTGATCCACACCAGCCTGGCCGCCATCTTCACGAGCCCCGCCTTGTCCCACCGGGTCGCGTCGGGCACGACATGGAATCGCTCGCCGCTCACGTCCGAACGGTACGCCTCGTTGACGGTGACGTAGGTCACCTCCGCGCCCTCGAACGCGGGCCGGCACCGCAGGAGCTGCACCCAGTGCCCGCCGCCCGAGGCGACCGCGAGGATGCGGACCGCGCTGGTCTTCCGTGGGCTCACGCCGCCGTCTCCGCGCCCTGGTGCGGCGCCGCGGCCACGCCGAGAACCTCGCCCATCGTCCGCACCGCGAGCCCGAGCCGCTCCGCCACGTCGAGCGCCGCCGTCGTCGCCTCGAGGATGAACCGGCGGTGCGCGTCGCCCTGGTCGAAGTCGTGCAGCAGCACGACGCCGCCGCCGGCCGCCGCGAGCGCCTCGGCCGCGCGAGCGGGGTCGGGCCTCGGCTCGTGCGTGTCCCCGCCGTCGATCGTCCACCACGCGGGCGTGTGCCCGGCGCGCTCCATCCACCGCATCCCGGAGACCGACCACTTCCCGTAGGGCGGGCGCACGAGCTGCCGCTCCCCGGCCCAGCGCGCCGCGTCCTGCGCGCCGCGCTCGAGATCCCTTCGGCTCGCCCCGGGGCTGACCCGCCACGCGTGCCGGTGATCGCGGCTGTGCGATCCGATCTCGTGCTCCTCACCGGCGATCCGGTCCACGACGGCCTCCGCGCCGGGGATCGCGCACCCCTTCAGGAAGAACGTCGCCCGCGCCCCGCGCTCGCGCAGGAGATCGAGCAGCGCTCCCGTCGTCGCGCCGTCCACGTCCGGGCTGGGGCCGTCGTCGTAGGTCAAGCAGAGCGTCCCTCTCACGCGTCGCAGGAGCTCACGCTTCTGCCGACGCTTCACCTCGATCGGCCACCCCCACGCCGCGGCCCCACCCGCGGCGATCGCGCCGGCCGTCGCCCCGATCGCGCCGATGACCATCGCGCCCATCATCGGCCGGCGAGCGACCTGACCCGCCGCCACAGGTACGCCGGCACGTTGCCCATCCGGTCGCGGTTGACCCAGACGGCCCGCGCCGCCTTGAAGGGGAACACCCCCCACCGCCACGCGACGTACGCGGGCGACGCCCGCACGTCCGCTCGCTCGAACCCGACCTCGTCCATGAAGGAGCCGCAGACGGACTGCACCACGCCGATCTCACGAGGGCTGAGCCGCGTGCGCCATCGCTCCGCGGCCTCCTTCTTCACGCCCGACTTCTCCTCGAACGACGAGAAGGAGCTGTTGTGCATGGGCACGTCGAGCATGGCGGGGCTGAACGCGACGCCGAGCCACTCGCAGAGCTTCCGCGCCTCGCCCTCGGGGTCCGCCACGAGCGTCTCGTACCCCTGCAGGCGCACGCGGTCGGGGCCGAGCTCCCGCCGCGCGCTGATCGCCGCCTTCGCCCCGCCCTTCCAGACGAGGCTGGCGAGGATCACGTCGTAGGAGGCCCGCGCCCGCGCCTCTTCCTTCTCGAGCGCCTCGGCGTGCCCCGGGTCCTTCTCGAGATCGAACCCGCCCTGGTTGCGCCAGTCGCGGTAGGACGCGACGACCGCGCGCGGGTCGCGCACCATCGCGATCACCTTCGCCTCCGGGTAGGCCTCGACGATCTCCCGGATCCGGAAGATGTGTCGGGGCGTCTTGTCCCCCCAGATGCGCTTGCCCTCGCGCCGCGCCCGCACCAGGCAGAACGCCTCGAAATAGGCGTCGGCGCCGTCGCCGCGCTCAAGCGCGACCTCGCGGAGCTCCTGGCGCGACATGTCCGAGCGCTCCGGGTCGCCCCCGTGCCCGTAGGGCCGGTGGTCGAGCGCGAGGAAGTAGTCCTCGCACGTCTTGCGGTCGGCGTCCGGGAGCGTTCCGCGGAGCCTGCCGGTCATGCGCACGCGGAGGTCGTCGAAGTAGTGCGACTCGCCGGAGACGAGCACGTCCGCGTGGCCGTTGACGATCGAGCGCATCATCGCCGTTCCGGAACGCGACGCGCCGACGATGAAGATCGGACCGGCGACGGCCGCGGGTTCGGCCGTCGACCTCGCCCTCGCCTGCTCGCTCTGCATCAGCTCGCTCACAGCGCCGCTCCCTTCCCGCTCGATCTCGCCAGGCGGTAGATCCGCTCGCCGAGGCGGGCGATGCCGGGGCGAACCCCGCTCGCCCGCTTCTCGAGCGGCCCGGCCGCGACGAGCTCCTCGCCGCGCGTCCCGTTCTTGAAGTTCGCCACGCCCTCGTTGCCGACGGGGTCGTATCCGCCCATGTCGTACCGCACGAGCCCGCGCTCGCGGGCCAGGCGCATGGCCTCCCACTCGAGAAGCCAGGCTCCGGCGAGTTCCGCCCCGCGATCGGTCGTCGCCCCGATGATTCCGGTGAGCGTGTCGCCCAGCGCGCTGACGAGGTTCATCCCCGCGATCTCTCCGCCCTCTTCCACGACGATCGCGATCATCTTCTGCTCATCGGGCAGCCGCCGCTGCGCCTCGCGGAGCAGCCCCGCGTCCACCGCCGTGCTGAAGCCCTTGCGCTCGATGAGCTCGTGGTGGAGCCGCTCGACGTCCGCCATGGCCTCGTCGTCGGTCGCGCGCCGCACGCTGAGACCGCGCGTCTCGCCTCGCCTGAGCTTCTTCCGCCAGTTCTTGCTGAACGACGCCCGGAGCGCCTCCTCGTCGAGCGTCGTGTCCACCGCGATCGTGCGGTACGGGCGGGGCCACTCCGCCCGCTCGTAGTTTCGCGTCTCGAGCGCCCGCCCGATCCGCTCGTTCTCCTCCGCGCTCCCGAGCGGCGCCATCACCCGCAGCGTGCACCCGCGCTTGCCGACGAACTCCCGCTCGAGCGCCGCCACGACCTCGCTCACAGCGCTCGTCGGGTCGCCTGCTCCCTCGCGTCGCACCATCGGTCCGCCCGCGACGTGGGCCAGCCCGCCCCCCACCACCGGGACGCTCTTGACGCGCACCGCGGCGGCGCCGATCACCTCGCCCCCGCGCTCAACGACGCACAGCTCGCACGCGGCGCCCGACGCCTCCGCGCTCGCCCGCGCGTAGCCCGACGTCTGCCGGTAGTTCAGGTCGAGGAACGGCGCGGTCAGGCGCGACCACTCCGCGTCGGACTCGACGATGCGCACGCGACCGTGGTGATCCTTCACGCCGTCGCCTCCCTCATCCCCGTCGCCGTCGTCCGCGTTCGTCGCTCGCTCCGGAGCCGCCGGAGCGCGCCGAGCCACGCGTACGCCCCGTCGATCGTCAGGCGAAACTCCAGCGCCGAGGCCCCGGGGTCCATGATGAATCGGCCCAGCGGGCGCCCGCGCTCACCGCGCTCGACCCGCGGCTCGCGCGTCAGGAGCCGCCCATAAACGGCCCCCCCCGCCCCCGCGTCCACCCCCCCCCGG
>Ga0081535_100579_pt1 | contig 22290 bp, 11 predicted proteins | sample HotLakmasection3_FD_71020 | JGI IMG/M metagenome (GOLD analysis project Ga0081535, IMG submission 71020) | Hypersaline microbial mat communities from Hot Lake, Washington, USA - Section #3 (SPADES assembly) (version 2) | ecosystem: Environmental > Aquatic > Non-marine Saline and Alkaline >... | reverse complement strand
CGACAGATTAAGCGTATGGGAATTCAAAAATATGTCGTCAGACCAGAAATCCCATCTAGCCACCAACGCCGACATAGCGCGTTTTATGTGGGGCAACAGTTACCGATTTGGCTCCAGTTACAGCAATTGTGTCAGGAAACATTGGACGAGCTTTTGCGTATTAACCGTCGTTGGATCAACTTTTACAAGCAGGGACAGCGGGCTATAGAGCTTGCTATGTCTACGTTCTGAGCCCGCTGTCGCCCTGACAGGTTTGCTTCTACTGGCAGCTAATCAAATTGGCTAATTGAAATCCACTAACTTCTCACACTAAAAATTCAACTTAACTTCCAACTTAAAATGCAGACAAAAAATGCAGACAAACTTCTAGATGTAGTCTCAAACCTTATTCGTCTCAGCCCTTAGTACTGCAACGAGACTTCCAAATCCTGCTGATCCGCGAGGCTTGATTAGCAAGGTTTCTAGAATCGTGCATTTATAAAAGGTTGACCTGAAAGCTGCATAGCTTCGTCGAACTCTCGTTGTAGTGTTAGGATCACGGACGAAATAAAACCTGGAGTTGTTGATGAGAAGCGCGGCAATGCCGCGCTTCTCATCAACAACTCCAGGTTTTATTTGATTTTCAATCCTTAATGGCGAAGATGTTGAATGGGAACGCAAGTTCTGCTGGTAGAATCAGCGCCGCAAGTGAGAATTGAGACGATCGCTTCTTCCGCGTTGATCTACCATGTTCCGTGAGGACGTTCCTTTGCCGGACAGAGAGACGGAGCGCAGGATGCAGGTTTGGGTCACGACATTCATGGTGTTGTTTGGGCTATTCTTCGGAATTGCTGAGCTATTTCCCTGGCTAACACAGTTTTCGGCGGCACCGCCTGTCTTCATTGGTGCAGGAATTTTGTTGGCGATCGCCTCCAATCTCCATCAGCCAGCGGGTTTGCCCTGGCAATCTGCACAGAGTCCCAAAGCCACCCAACCCAAGCCACCCGTTAAGACTGCGCCTGTGCCACCAGAACCCTCACCGTCTCCGTCTCCACCTGCTGCGGCGTCACCGCCCCGTCCATCTCCCCGTGGGGTTGGGCGATCGCCCCTGCCGCCCCGGCTCAACCCTCCGCCACCGCGCCCCATTTCTTTGACTATTAAAAAGCCAAATTCCTCTTCGCAGTAGGCGCGACCCGCAGGATCACGTAGGCTATCCGGACAATTCACCCAAAGTTTTTGTGAATTTGGTAAGCATTTTGGTTGTTTTGTAGAACCGCTGACTATACCTTTGAATCACCTCGGTAAAACTACATAAATTAGTGAAATATTCATGGAGTTTTGGCAAAAGGTGATGGATTGATGTTGTTCTAAATCCAAAAACTTTTTAAAGTCATCAATATCTTCTGCTGTGTTGTTTAACGTCTGCAAGTTTAACGTCTGCAACATCCAACTATCTGCTGACTCAAACCATTTGAGTGGTTTGGCTTGCGAGTAGTTCAGCTTATACGGTTCGGCTTATACAGTTTGGCTTATACAAAGCATTTGGTTTTGCTTTCAGGTTTTTCCATCTCAGTTTATTGAGCAGTTGCCAGGTTCATTAACGGACTGAGGTATGGTTAAGACATCCCAGTCTATTTGTGCGATCGCCCGATCTCATAGCCCTCCTTAAAGACTTATCTCAGGTTTAACATCTATGACAGCTTCGCCTCCGCATCTACCGGATCGCGATCAGACGATCCCCGTAGTCCCTTCCACTGAGGGTGAGGTCACCACTGTCGATGTGCAGGTAGAACCTGAAACCCTAGCCAGAAAGGTTCTTCGGCGTATCGATGAACAAAGTCGTCCAGCCATTGATGTTACCCCGGTCGCCTCCCCTGGAAAGCCGCCCAGCCCCTCAGAAGCGAAGTTAGCGGTTAGGGCTAAATCCCCTGCGGGTGGTGGCTTGGCAACAACCCAGGGTTCCTTCTCCACATTTCTGGCTCCTCTGACCCAGGAAAGCTTTAAGGAAGTGGTTACGGGGGTTGAGGAAAAACTGAAGGTGGTGAATCAGACCCTCTCGATGCTGGATATGCATGAGGGGTTTGATCGAATTTTGGAGGAAATGCTCAGTTCCATCACCTTCAAAACAGCGGAATTATTAAATGCCGATCGCGCCAGCATTTTCATCCTGGATGAGGATAAGAACGAGCTGTATTCCATCGTGGCGAAAGGCGAAGGAGAAAGTGGGACGCTCGAAATCCGCATTCCCTCCGACAAAGGGATTGCAGGCGAAGTCGCGACATTTAAGCGCGTCGTCAATATTCCCTACGATTTTTATGATGATCCTCGCTCGGCATTTGCCAAGCAAAAGGAGCAAGAAACCGGGGGCTATCGCACCTACACCATGCTGGCACTGCCGCTGCTGAGTGAGCGGGGAGACTTGGTGGCGGTTGTGCAGTTGCTCAACAAGCTCAAGCGGAATCTGTCAGACCCGGATGTTGCCTTAGAGGAAAAAATTGATCAAAGCGGCTTCTGCAAGGAAGATGAGCGGGTATTTGAGGAATTTGCCCCATCGATTCGTTTGATTCTGGAGTCCTCTCGCTCCTTCTATCAGGCAACTCAGAAGAACCGGGCAGCGTCAGCCTTGATTGCGGCGACAGAGTCTCTCAGCCGCAGCAGCCTCGACCTCGACGACACCCTGAAGCGGGTAATGGGCGAGGCGAAGAAGTTGATGAATGCCGATCGCAGCACCCTCTGGCTGATCGATCGCGACAAAAACGAAATTTGGACAAAAATCGAGAATGACGACGGTTCCCTCAAGGAATTGCGGATTGCCGTTGGTGTTGGGTTTGCGGGGCAGGTAGCGGCAACGGGGGAGGTGTTGATCATTCCCCACGACCTCTACGATCATCCTGATTCCTCTACCTCCAAAACGCTGGACCAGGCGAATGGCTATCGCACCTGTAGCTTGCTGTGTATGCCTGTGTTTGCGGATGGTGAGCTAATTGGTGTGACGCAACTGGTGAACAAGATCAAGCCGGGAGATTTTCCGCCCTATGATCCGGTAAATTGGCCCTCGGCTCCCGACTGCTGGCGTGCTAGCTTTAACCGCACAGACCAGGAGTTTATGGAGGCGTTTAACATTCAGGCTGGGGTGGCGCTGAAGAATGCCAAGCTGTTTGCCCAGGTGAAGCAGCAGGAACAGACCCAGCGGGATATGCTGCGATCGCTCACCAATGGCGTCTTCTCCGTCGATCTCTATGGGCGCATCATTGCGGCTAATGAAAGCGCGAAAGAACTGGTGGGGTTGGCTCCCGATACCCCGGTGGAAGGGCAGTTGGTGCGTGAACTGATGGATCTGGAGAAGGGCGATTTTGATGCCTGGATGCAGCGTGCCCTGGACGCCAAAGATGACAAGAGCCGCCAGCAATACTATCCCGATCTCACGCTGAAGGAAACGAGCGGCGGGGAACAACACAGCATCAACCTTTCCATCAACACCATTGCAGATGCGGCAGATGCCACCCAGGTGTCGGGGGTGCTGGTGGTGATGGAAGACATCAGCGATGAAAAGCGGCTGAAGCTAACGATGTCGCGCTACATGAGCGAGGAGATCGCCCGGCAGTTGTTCGAAAACCCCGATGCAGCGAAGATGGGGGGCGATCGCAAGGAAGTTTCGGTTCTGTTCTCCGATATTCGCAGCTATACGACCCTGACCGAGAGCATGACCGCCGAAGAAGTGGTCATCATGCTCAACGAATACTTCGAGGCAATGGTCGAAGCGGTCTTCAACTACAAGGGAACCCTCGACAAGTATATTGGCGATGCCATCATGGCAGTTTATGGGTCGCCGCTGCCGCTGGCTGACCATGCCTGGATGGCGGTGCAAACGGCACTGGAAATGCGGTATCGACTGGTTGAGTTCAATGCCAAGCGTGTGGAGAAAACCTTGAAGCCCATTCGCATTGGCATCGGCTTGAACTCGGATACAGTGATTAGCGGCAACATTGGCTCCAGCAAACGGATGGAGTTCACGGCGATCGGTGATGGCGTGAATTTGGGATCGCGCCTGGAAAGTGCGAGCAAGCAATATGGCACCGACATCATCATTAGCGAGTACACCTATGCGCCCTGTCGCGATCGCATTTGGGCAAGAGAACTGGATCGGGTGCGGGTGAAAGGCAAGAATAACCCTGTTTCAATCTACGAACTGGTGGGGCTACAGTCTGAAGCTATTCCCGATGAGAAAAAACGGCAGATGGATTTGTACCACGAGGGGCGTGAGCATTATCGCAATCGCCGATTTACCAAAGCTTTGGCTGCATTTGGCAGCATTTTGGAAGACATCGACAGCAAAGATAAAGCATCTGAAATCCATCTCCAGCGCATTAACTACTGGCTCAGCCATCCCCCCGATGATGAAACCTGGAATGATGGCGTTGCTACGTTGGATCAGAAGTAGTCTAAATCTCCGAAACAAGGTGCGCCGGTGCTCATCGGCGCTGCCCACACACCCAAAAATCACTACCTTAGGGATCTGCGGATTAATAGAATCCCAAGTTTTGAGAGAGAAGGCTGGCAGAGCCAGCCTTCTCTCTCAAAACTTGGGATTCTATTTTCTTGCAAGTCCCTTAGGATCACGTACGAAATAAAACCCGAAATTTTTGATGAGAAGCGCGGCAATGCCGCGCTTCTCATCAAAAATTCCGGGTTTTATTTTATTTTCAATCCTTAGATAAAGTCTGTGAGAAAATTAGACGTTCCTCTGTGCAAATCGTGAAAAACCGGGGATAAATGGTTAGGGGAGGAGGGGCAAGATTGCCCTGATGCGGCTTTCTTGCGCAAAACAAAGAGGGGAGATGCAGTCTATCGGCAGGTAGAAACTTATGGCGCAGGCACGGGGTTCGGTAGGAGTGGATCTGGAAAGGCGACTGCTGGAGCAGTTGCAAGCAGAGTGGGCGATCGCCACAAGCTGGACGGTGCATTGTCTCGTCAACCAGGGCATTTTGTTAGTGCTGGTGCAGCATCCGCCCGTGGCTGATCCGGCTGCCATTGATCAGCGCCATATTTTTTCGATCATCGAATCTGCTTTTCACCGGGATGCCAAAATCCAGCAATGGGCAGAGCAGTATCCGGATCTCTACGCTATCCGGATCTTTGTGCGGGAGCAGGGACAGACTGAGCCGTATGGCTTCTACCGCTTTACCTGGAATGAGGCAGCGGAGAATGTTATTCAACCTGGCAGTTTGGTTTTGACAGGTCAGCCTGCCATCGCATCTTCGACCCCAAAGTTGGCGGCTCGAAGTGCATCTGTCCAAAGTGCTTCTGTCCAAAGTGCTTCTGCACCCGTGGAAGGCGATCGCCCGGTTTCTGAACCTCCCCCACAAACGCCACAAACGCCTCCTCAGGATGAGCACCCCGATCCGATCCCGTTGCAAACCACCCCCATCACTGCGGAGCGTCCCAAAAACCCGCAGGCGCAGCGTGACCAGCGTGACCCGGATTTGGAGATTTTGGACGCCGAAATCACAACCCACTCCCATAAGCCGGGGAGGCTGAATCTGCGCTATGGTTTGGCGGCGGGTTTAGCGGCGGCAATGCTGCTGGTGGGTGGAGGTGGGTATGCCCTCAGTCGTCCCTGTGTGGTGGGTAGTTGTGAGGATTTGGCGATCGCCCGCCAGATGCAGGGAACGGCTATGGAGCAGATTGCACCAGGGCAGTCGGCACAGACTGTGCTGGAAGGCTATGATGCGCTGATGGAAGCCAGCTACTTGCTCGATCGCATTCCCAGTTGGTCGCCCCACTACACCAAGGCTCAGGGGATTCTGGCGGAGCTGACCCAGGAAGCACAAAAGCTGGAACGGGTGGTGCAGGCGCAACGGTTGGCAATGGCAGCGGCGGTGCAGAGCCAGAACCCGCCCCATCCACTGACGGTATGGCGCGAGGTAAAGCAGAATTGGCAGGAGGCGATCGCCCAACTGGAGCGCGTGCCCGAAGATAGCCCCGTTTACCCCCTGGCTCAACGCAAGCTGGAGGAGTACCGCGCCAATTTAGGACAGATCGACCAGCGCATTCTCAAGGAAATTGAGGCGCAGGAATGGGTAGAGCTAGCCCGGACAACGGCTGAAAATGCCGAAACCCGTCAGGATATTGTGACGTCGGTTCCCGGACTGCAACAGGTGCGCCAAAATTGGCAGTCGGTGATCAACGCTTTGCAACGGGTTCCCAGTGGCACAATGGCTCATGCCGAAGCCCAGCAACTGCTGGCACTTTACCAACCCCAACTGCAACTAGCCGAGGAGCAGTTACAACAGGAACAGGCGTCGGTACAGCGCTATACCGAGGCACAATCCCTTGCCGATGCGGCTCAGAACGCAGAGCGGCAAAATGCCTGGGGGCAGGCAGTGGGGCAGTGGCAACAAGCCCTGGAGGAGGTGCGACAAATCCCCGAAAACAGCGCTGCCTTCGAGCGAGTCCAACCCCTGGTCAATTCCTACGAAACAGCTTTGAATCAGGCGCAAGCCAATCTGGTGCTGCAAGACACCCTGACAGATCTGGAGCAAATTTGTAGTGGCTCTCCCCGGCGCTGCCTGCTCGATCGCCAGGAAACCCAGGTGCGCGTCACCATTACCCATGCCTATGAGCTATTTCTGGCAGACAACAGTGCAGAGGCGTCCCTCAACCAACTCAGTCCGGTGATGGAGGCGATCGCCAAAGTGGGCGATCGCACAAGGATTCCCATTGCGGTTCACGAAGCCAGCGGCGACCTGATTGGCATTTATGACCCCGATACCAACCGCTATGTCCCCTGGTTGGACTAGCGCTGATCGAGGCATCATCAGAAATTGATACCATGACAGGGCAGGCATAGGGCTGAAATTCCTGAAGCGAGGGATGGGGTTATGACAGAAGTAATGGCAGAACAAACCGCTGAGCTTCCCGTATATCAGGGGCAGTTTGGGGAATTTACAATTACAGCGGGCGATCGCCAGGGGGTTGTGATCTACCGGGCAGGCTTGATGGTCGCAGCGCTGTGCTTTGCGATCGGTACGGGGCTGGTGCTCTGGCAACCGGATTCGCCTGCGGTTCATTTCGCGCTTTCCCTGCTCTTTAGTGGCTTTACGGTGGCACTGGGTGTCAGTTTGCTGACGATTCACATCTACATGGCAGCGTTGCATCGGGTTTTGCAGGTGTTTTGGGGCATTGGGGCGGTGGCGGCGATCGCCATTTCCCACTTCGACCCCGAACCCTTTGCCCTGACGGTGTATCACCATCCCGCCACAATTTGGGGCGTTGGCTTCACCTTTGCCGCCCTCGCTGGCATCTTTTTTAAGGAAGCTTTCTGCTTCAACCGCTTCGAAACCAAGCTGCTTACGCCCCTCGTTCCCTTGCTGTTGGTGGGGCATTTATTCGGCATCCTGTCTCCCGGTGCAGAGCAGGTGTTGCTGGCTCTGTGGGCAGGCTTGATGCTGGTCTTTGCCCTTCGCAAAGCAATTCAGCCCATTCCCCCCGACATTGGCGACAAGAGCGTATTTGAGTATTTGAAAAATCGCGGTGGGCAGCTTCCATCCGATGCTTAGGGATCTGCGGATTAATAAAATCCCAATTTTTGAGAGAGAAGGCTGGCTCTGCCAGCCTTCTCTCTCAAAAATTGGGATTTTATTTTCTTGCAAGTCCCTTAGGTGTTTTCTGGGAAAGAACATACCCCCGTCATTCCCGCATATGCGGGAATCCAGAAAGGCTGAATGGCTGACCGATAGGCTTGTGATGGATGCCCATTTTCATGGGCATGACGGAGCACTCCTGTTAGCGGGACATTCTTTTCTCGGGACATTCTTTTCTAGAGATCGCCTAACCTTCTCAGTCGTTTTATTGCAGTGCCTTGAGATCCAGTTCGGTGAAGGATTGGAAGAAGGTGCGTAGGCGTTGTTTGATTTGCTGGACGCCGCCTTCAACGTTGGACTCAACATTTAGCGGTAAGACGGGATCGTGAAGGGAGAGTCGCAGGAGAAACCAGCCATCCTCCTGGGGAGATGAGCAGGAAACCCTGATCCCCTCATAGTTTTTGGGCACAATTGTCCAGCCTGACTGTTCTGCCGCAAAGGTTTGGAGCTTTTCGATAACGGTGCTGCCGTAGGCTTTGAAGTCGGGTGCCTGGATGGTAAGGCGGAACTCTTCGCTTTCTGCGGGTTCCTTGAGGGAAGCGATGAGGTCGGTGAGCGATCGCCCCATTTGCCGCGCCCGTGCCAGTTCCACCAGCAACTTGCTCACCAGATACGCCCCATCATCCAGGAAATAGTTTTCCTTCATTGCCCCATGCCCGGAGGTTTCGATCGCCAGCCAGCACGCCTGCCCCTCGTTGTTCAGGCGAATCGCTTCATTGATCACGTTCTTGTAGCCCCGGCGAAAGCGATGGTGGGTGCCCTGCAATTCCCCTTCGATAAACTGGGTCAGCCCTTCCGAGGTGATGGAATCGGTGACGATGGTGGAACCGGGATACTCCCGCAGGACGATCGCCGCAATCAGCGCAATCAGGCGGTTGCGGTTCAGCTCTCTGCCCTCTCCATCCACAGCGGCTCCCCGATCCACATCCGTGTCGAAAATGATGCCAAAGTCGGCGTGCTGGGCGATCACTGCCTCGCAAATGGACGCCATTGCAGCTTTATTCTCAGGGTTGGGGATGTGGTTGGGGAAGGTGCCGTCAGGTTCGAGGAACTGGCTGCCTGTGATGTCGGCTCCCAGGGGCACCAGCACCTTGTGGGCATAAAAGCCCCCTGCACCGTTCCCCGCATCCACCACAATCTTGAGTCCGCTGAGGGGTTGCTCGAAGTTGTCGGGATGGTTTACTGCCCCTCGAATCGTTTGCACCAGATGGGCAGCATAGGCAGAGATGAGATCGCGGGATTGTGTAGAGCCGGGGGTTGCGGCTTCGGGCAGATTACCGTTCGCTGCCAGGGTCAGCAGTTCTGTGATGTCGGATTTTCCCAAGCCTCCCTGTGCTGTGAAAAATTTCAGTCCGTTGCGGTTGAAGGGCAGGTGGCTGGCGGTGAGCATGATAGCTCCATCGCAGTTCCAGCCGGGAAGGATGGTGCTCATAAACATGGCAGGGGTCGAAGCCATCGCGCAGTCGTAGACCTGACAACCCATCTGCGTGATGCCCTCCATCACCGCTTGCATCAGGTCAGGACCCGACAGGCGGCTGTCGCGCCCGACGGCAAGGGTCAGCTCGGTGGTGGGCTTGTCTACTTTGGCGGCGAGCCAGCTTGCAAAGGCTTTGCCCAGGGTGTGGGCGATCGCCCTGGTCAGATTCACTGCCTCGCCGGGGACGCCCTCCAGCGCTACTCCACGAATATCTGAGCCATTCTGGAGCGCTTTCCAGTCAAATCCTTCCATCGCTTCTCACTCCTCTTGGTCGCAATGGCTTCAGGCTATCGCGGTAAGTCTGGTTCTGGCGGAAGCTTCAACCTTTCTTTCTCTATGTTGTGGAAATGTTGTTTTTGAAATGAACGGGTTTGGTTGATGGGGGATGTCGGGGCGGGGTGGTGGCGGTAGGGATGGGGTGGTGATGGGGGTTGCCGGGGCGGGTTTGGCGGGGATTGGGGTTGTAGGGGCGGGTTTGGCGGGGATTGGGGTTGTAGGGGCGGGTTTGGCGGGAGGTTGCGTTTGAGGCGTTAATTGGTTGCGAAACCCGCCCCTACGGGTCGTGGGGTTTGGGTTTGGGTTTGGGGTGAGGATTGGGTTTGCCGGGGCGGGTTTGGCGGGAGGTTGCGTTTGAGGCGTTAATTGGTTGCGAAACCCGCCCCTACGGGTCGTGGGGTGGGGGGATGGATGGGGGGGATTCTTGTTAGGCGCGGACTTCGCCGAGGAATCCCCAGCCGTGTCCTTTTTTGACGGCGGCGCGATCGCCATGAAACGAGGAGGCATCCTCAAACTGGGGTTCCACCAGAAACTCGCCGAGGGGGTTGATGTAGCCCCAGCGGTTGCCTTGCTTGACCGCTGCCAGCCCGGAGGAGAAGGGGAAGGCATCTTCGAATTGGAGGGGGATCACCAGGAATCCTGCCATGTTGATGAAACCATAGCGGTGTTCATTCCGCACCAGTGCCAGCCCTTCTGTGAAGCTAAAGGTATCGTCGAATTCCGCTGGAATGACGACTTTGCCCGTGGCGTCGATGTAGCCATACTTGCCATCGATGCGCACCCGTGCCAAGCCCTGGCTGAAGCTGTGGGCAACATCAAAGTTAGCCGGAATGACGATCTCACCCGCTTTATTGATGAAGCCGTATTTATCTTTCAGAGTGATGCGTGCCAGCCCTTCGTGGAAGCTGTCGGCGCTGTCAAACTGCGGTGGAATGACCTCTTTCCCCTGGCGATCGATGAAGCCATATTTGTGGTTGATCTCCACCGCTGCCAGGTCTTCGCTGAAGTAACGAGCCGCACTTTCGTATTGGGGGGCGATCGCAAACTTGCCGCGCTTGTTGATGTAGCCATACTGGTTGTCCATCTCCACCCGTGCCAACCCATTGGCAAAGTTGTAGGCTCCGTCAAATTGGGGCGGAATCACATACTTGCCTTCGGGATCGATATAGCCCCAGCGATAGTCCACCATCATCCGTGCCAAGCCTTCCACAAACTGGTAGGTGCCTTCGCGGTAGAGGCTGAGGGGGTCGATTTCGATCAGCGGGGGAATGACGAACTTGCCATTGCGATCGATATAACCTAACCGATCTTCAAAAGTGACGGCTGCCAGCCCTTCAGAAAAGTCGCGGACAAAGGCAAAGTGGGGATCAATCACCATCTTGTAAACCGGAGGCGGAGGTTCGCCCAGAAATTCTGCCATTTCTTCGGCAGATAGCCCGCGCGATCGCAACTCAGGAAAGGCGTCTAGCGCCTCCATTGCCGTAGCAAACCGCTGGTCTACATCGGGATGAATCATCCCATCAAGAATTTCCATCACTGCCGGGCTAACCGTTGCCTGGTCATGCCACTCCACTGCCTTCGTTACCGGGTTGCGGGGTAACTGGTTTGGCAGATAACCCGTCAACGCCTGGATTCCCAGCATTCCTACGGCATACACATCGCTGGCGGGGCGGGGGGCTCCTTCGAGCTGTTCTTTGGGCATGTAGCCCGGTGTGCCAACGGGCTTGGTAATTTGCGCCGTACCATCTGCCAAGACGCTCAGGTGGCGAATCGACTTGATACCGCCAAAATCCAGCAGCATCAGCTTTTTGTCCTGCCAGCGACGGATCAGGTTTTCGGGCTTAATGTCCTGGTGGGCAATGCCCCGTTCGTGGAGGGGGACAAGCAGTTCCAGGATTTCCCGCAGTTGATTGATCACCGCTTTTTCTTCCCAGCGATCGCCCAATGCAAAAGACTGCCGCAGGTCATGTCCGTCAATCAACTCCTGCACCAGGTAGAAGTCTCCCCCCTGCTCCAGGTGCTCATAAATTTTGGGGACAATTTCCTGCTTACCCAGATCAAAAATAGACTCAACCTGAGCTTCAAAAACCTGCCGTGCCTTGTCCAAAATTGTGGGCAATTTCAGCATGGGCTGAAGCCGCTTGACCACGCATTTTGGATTGCCCCTACGATAAGTATCTTCCGCCAAGTAGGTCTTGCCAGAACCACCCCGACCTAGCTCCCGGATTGTTTCGTAGCGCCCACCGATTAACATTGGTGCCCTCTTTACTGCTGTTGTCCCATCAACGGTCCAATCTCGAACAAACTTGCGATGCCGTCGATGTCACCCAATTTTTCCAAACCCACTCGCCTTGTTTCCGTTCACCTGCACCCCATTCGCCTCGTCATTGAGCTAATCCCCAATCAACGAAAAGGCAGGGTAGAAGGTGTGGCAAACTTCCCGTTTAGCTTACGCTCTCTACTGTTCAGCATGCCCAGCTTGACGGCTGAAATCTCGGGTAAACTCAGGTTTTCTAGCTGTTTTGTGAGAAGTTTTGGCTGACCGATTTTAGTGAAACATCTCACCACGAATGGCACCCGCTCACCCCATCTGGGGATCGGGGTTATTGGCAGGAAATGGGCGATCGCTCCACCCCTTCCAACATCCGATTCGCCGACCTGGAACACTCTGCCACTAAGCCTTCAACCCCATCGACAGGATGGATCGGCACAGCCAAAACCTGAGCCACATCCGCCACCGTTGTATCATCCAAAAAACGCGCCTCGTCATGCTTCAGCATAACCGAGGGCAACAAGATGCCATCCCCCAAATCGCGACCCGTCAATTTCTTCATCAAGTCTGTCCCCGTCAGCACTCCCGTTACGGTAATCGCTTGCCCCCAGTAGTCGCTGTTCAGAGCTGCCATTTCCACCGATAAATTTTCGACCTGGTTCAAGCGCTGCACAATCGGCTGAAAGGCGTGTTCTACGGCATTGCCAACCACCCAGGTCAGGCGGCGAGGTGCTTCCAATCGGGCAGGTAACGCCGTTGCTGCTTGGTGAAATGCCTTGAGGAACTGCCGAATAGACCCGACCCCGTTGCCAATTTGGGGATAAGACTCGTAGTGAGATTCGGGCGGCAAGTCGGTGCCCGCAATCAAGAACCACTCGTCTGCCAGCCATGCCACCGTTGAACCGAGCGATCGCCGGAACTCCATTTGTAACGCCTGCACCTGGGCAATCACCTCGGCTGCTTTTTCCCGTGTTACAGGAATCAGCTCATCCTCGCTGGGGCGGAAGCGGGTCAGCCCCACGGGGACAACGGCGATCGACGCCACCGCAGGCAATTCTCCCCGGTGGAACTGCGCCAGATCGCGCAACGTCCGCTCCAGATGCGCTCCATCATTGATGCCGGGGCACACCACCACCTGCGCATGAATTTGCAGCCGATGCTCCTGAAACCAGGCAAGCTGCTCCAGAATTTGCCCTGCCCGAGAATTTTTGAGGAGGCGACTACGCACCTCTGGTTCCGTCGCATGAACCGAGACATAGAGGGGCGACAGCCGCAGTTGGGCAATCCGCTCCCACTCTGGATCTGTCAGGTTGGTCAGGGTCAGGTAGCTGCCATAGAGAAAGCTGAGGCGATAGTCGTCGTCTTTGAGATAAAGGCTGTCGCGCTTACCCGGTGGTTGCTGGTCAATGAAGCAAAAAGGACAGCGGTTATTGCACTGGATCAGTCCGTCAAAGAGCGCCGACTCAAACTCTAGCCCCAAGTCTTCGTCATAATCTTTTTCTAGCTCGACCTGGTGCAACTGCCCCTGGCTGTCCAGCACCTCCAGTTCTAAAAATTCGTCGGCGCAGAGGAAGCGGTAGTCGATCAGGTCGCGGGGCGCTTCTCCATTGATGCGGGAGAGGCGATCGCCCACCTCAAAACCCAGCTCCTCGGCAATGGAACCAGGCAACACACGAGTAACAAGCGCCGGACGGATAGAAGATTCACGCATAGCTGGATGGCAGACCCACAGCCCCAAACATTATCAAGTCAGCACTTCTAGTTTATCGCTGGCATCGGACAAAGCGCAGCTCTAACGAGCGCTGATCAGGTTCATCGCAATGCCCAGCAAAATGACGACGCCAAAGCCCAGGCGATACCAGACAAAGACCCAGGTATTGCGGTTTTTGAGATAGTGCAGCAGCCCGGCGATCGCCAAATAGGAAAACAGGGCAGAGGAGAGAATTGCCACCATCAGCGGCACTACTCCGATATCGCCAAAACCATTATCCAACAGCGACTTCAGCTCCACCAGACCCGCCAGGGTGATAGCGGGAATCCCCAGCAAAAATGAGAACCGTGCTGCCGTTGCCCGTTCCAACCCCATGAACAGTCCGGCGGTGAGGGTTGAGCCAGAGCGCGACACGCCGGGGATCAGTGCCAGGGTTTGCGCCAAGCCCATCAAAATGCCGTCCCGCGTATCCAGGTCTTCAAACTGCCGCTTGCGCCGTCCCACCTTTTCTGCCAAGCCCAGCAACAGCGCCATCACAATCGAAACGATAGCAATCGTAGACATCCAGCGCATGGGGGAGTTGTCGTAGTCGGGGATAAAAATTTTGATAGCCAGTCCGGCAACCACAATAGGAATCGTTCCTAACGCAATGCCCACCGCCATGCGGAATTCTTGCGCCTGGTAGTCTTTTTTAGCAACGGCGGCGATCGCCCCCCGGGTAATTTGCGTCAGGTCATCCCAGAAGTACCACAGCACGGCGGCAATGCTGCCCAACTGGATGACAGCCGTATAGGTGACGCCCGGATCACCCCATCCCAGGGCAACCGGAACCACCTTGAGGTGAGCGGTGCTGCTGATGGGCAAAAACTCCGTCATTCCCTGAACAAAACCTAAAACCACCGCACGAAAAATACCTTCCAGAAGCCCCACGGGGGCATCGGCAGTTGGGCTAGCGGTGGCAAACAGGGGCACCTGTTGCCCTGCCCAATGCCCACCCATTTGCATCATCCAGCTATACATTCCACCTACCCAGCCGTTCAGATCGCTGTGTAAAAAAAGCATTGCTCCAAACCCTGAGAATTTGATATGTCAACCAATCGGGAAGCTTGCTGCAAGCAGAGATCAGGAAGCCTGCCGTAAGCAGAGGCAGTCGCCCTTTGCCCGCCGATCTCATCAAATGTTTAGTAATCTCAACCGAGTCTAGCCCATGCCCAGCAGCACAAACCTGCAACTCACAAAATTTGTGCAAGCTTTGCCAGAGGTTTATAGCTGGCTTAAATTTTCTTCAAAAATTCATGCGTGTCCGCAGGGAGTCCGTCCTCAAAGGGTCATTTTCCTATGAGCGCGCGCGACCCTCACAAAAAAATTCAGTTTTAAGCGCTTGTAAAACGGGCAACTTTTCTTCGAAAGCCAGATTTGATGGATTTGAGGGCTGAGGTCATTCTCATAATTCTTGAGTGTCTATCTAAAGATAGATATTTCAGTGATGTTGTTATTCGGACTGTTGTTCGATAGACCGCTGCCCTGACCGTGTAGCTGTTTATGGCGAGTCCTGCCGGAGACAAAAATAGAGCTCAGTTGTATTGATTGCAACGATACAAAACGTTGAAAATATAAGCATTTGGACACATGCTGAGAATAAATATCACGGGCTTAAGGGCGATCGCCCACCCCTCCTATCCAATTATTTAGCCCCGTCCGAGGTGTCCCCCCCGGCGATCGTAGACAAAGTTTCCAATTATCTTCCGTTTAGGCGGTATCCCCCCAAGGGGTATCTCTGCTAGTCTGGAACTGTTAAATAAAGTAAACTAAATGAGACCGATTAGTTCTCCTCTAGATTTACCTTTAGATTCGTCCCGAGAAAGCCTTGTTAACCTTGCCTGCCTCGACTCCATCTACTTCAACACCGTCATCTCCGTCCCTGGATAGCCGGACGGCTGTGCAGTCTGCCCTTGCTGATGCTCAGGTTGCCATCGCTGCTGCCTCTCCAGGAGTAGGGCGACGGGGGATGTTCCTGATTTCTGCCTTCCTGGTTTCGGTTCCAGTGTTCTTTCAAGCTCCCCTGGTGCGATCGCTCCCCATGCTCAGCCTTTTGTTGACAGGGCTGCTGTTCATCTTTGCGCGATCGCTCCATCGCCAAGCCGATACGCGGTGCCTGGGAGACCTGATGGCAGGCTTTGCCCTCACCTGGCTCGCTGGCTCAATCTACTGGGGATGGTTCCGCTGGCAGCCGTTGCTACATCTCCCCCTTGAGGCACTGGCACTACCTCTGGCACTATGGGGCATCTCGCGGGTCAAAAACCCGATCGCCCACTGGTTTTACCTGGGTTCCCTGTTGGGCACTGCCCTGACCGATATTTACTTCTATCTGGTGCGCCTCATTCCCTATTGGCGGCAATTGATGTTTGCTCAGCCTGAGGATGCGCCCGCTATTTTAAGTGCCGCTTTGCTGAAAATGCAGACCCCCTGGGGCATTGGCTGTGCAGTTGCGGTTGTGGGTTTGTTGATCCTGCTGGGTAGTCTACCGATGCGATCGCGCCAGTTGCATCACTGGGCGTTCAGCGGTGCAGTCTTCAGCACCGTCCTTGTAGATGGATTGTTCTTCGCTGCTGCCGTCTTTGCTTGAATCAAACAGGACTTGGGCGATCTCCAAGAAAGAATATCCCGATGTTTTGAAAGAGGGCGCGGCTAAGCTGCGCCCTCTTTCAAAACATCGGGATATTCTTTCTCAGAAATGTCCTTATTTAAAGTTGAGCAGTTTTTGGAGCGCTCCCTGCTCCAAAAACCGCCCAACTTTACCACCCAACTTTATTGGTTTCGCACGAAGGACGTAAGTCCTGGCACAGTAGCATCTATCACACTATGCTCGCGATTCTTTTAAAACCCCTGATTCTGCGTGCGCTCTGTACACGCAAAATCAGGGGTTTTAGAAAAATCGCGAAGGTATTGCCCCAAAATTTACGGAATCCAGGAAAGATTTCCCATTGTTTCTATGAATTTCCGCTGCTAGCCGACGCAGGAAGTTATGATTTGGGTATCCTGAGCTAACGTGGTAGTTGGGTTGGTCACCCCAGAATATAAATGCAACGTATTTATGTATTCAGGATGATTACGTAACCTCCTGGGGTTAAGTTTCGCTCCCAAATTGACTCATTTTTTCCGGTTGACCAATAAAAACAGTATGAATGATAGTTGAGGGGCTACCCTCCATCACTCTCATGTGCTCTACTGTCTGCCCCCACAGGATGCATTTGCATTTGTTGTATAGCTGTAACTAGCGGTTTCATGGTTCGCAGTGGTCTCACAACCTGTTCCTCACTTAATCCTAAGAACTGAGTCGGGAAACCGTTATCTCTCCTTGACAAGCAACAATTGCTGGACCGTTGGTCGGGGAGACGATAATAACTTTGTCTTACCCGATCGGTGGATCTCTCGTAACCATGCAATGCTACAGCGCATGGAGACGGGGGAGTTTTATTTGATTGATTTAGGCAGCCGTAATGGTTCGTTTGTCAATGGGCGACGAGTTAGCGTCCCCGTTACGTTGCATAACGGCGATCGCCTCACCTTTGGGCAAACGGAGCTGGAGTTCTACTCCCCCGAACTGCCGACGGGTGGCACAGATTCGTCACTAGGCGGGATTGATTCCCAGGAATTTACGGCAACGGCGACGCTGCATGTCCGCCGTCTAATTTCCGTCCTGGTCGTCGATATTCGCGACTTTACGGTGATGACGCGGCAAATCGACGAAAAGATTCTTTCAGAAGCCATTGGCACCTGGTTCCGCTGTGCGGGAGACATCATCCGGGAGTATGGCAGTTGGGTTGATAAGTACATTGGCGACGCGATCATGGCTGTGTGGATCCACGGGGCGCAGGGGGTAGATCAGGAGGAAATGATCCAGATTGCCCGCGCCCTCAGCGATTTGCACAAGATGACCAGCAAGCTCCACGAGCGTTATCCCCTGCCCTTCCCGCTGCGAGTAGGGGCAGGGCTGAATACGGGCTATGCGATGGTGGGGAACACAGGGACGGGCGATCGCCCCGACTATACCGCCCTGGGCGACACTGTGAACGCTGCCTTCCGCCTGGAGTCTGCCACCAAGCAGATTGGTGTGGATGTGGCGCTGGGCGAGACCACCTACGAATATTTGATGACGACGCTTTCCAATCCCAATTTGTTTGAGCAACATATTGTCAACCTCAAAGGGTATGACACACCGACAGTGACCTATGCAGGTTCCTTCGCGGATTTGGACACATTCCTGCAAATCAGCGTGGTTTAGAGCACCATCTACGCCATTTTTCTAAACCCTTGATTCTGCGTGCGCGGAACACACGCAAAATCCAGGATTTTAGAAAATGGCGTAGATGTTGTGACACGACTTAAATGGAAGGCGATCGCCCCAATCCCCCTTTGAGGTAGCATCAAGCGCAGTCTATGAAGCAAAGCTTATGTATAGACAAATGAATCGAAATAGCTCTCCGACTGACTTCCCCAACAGAAATCCTCATAATCCTTCATAATCAAATGTAGGGATCGTTCTTGGGTCGAAAGAAATAGCGTGCCCCATTCCGCTATCTGCCTCAGAACAGTTCCTCGTTTAGTGCCGAAAAGTATTGCCGAAGAAGCTTTGCAGATAGGAGAACCGACCTTATGCCGATGCTCGAAACCAAGACCGAACCGATGGTCATCAATATGGGACCGCATCACCCCTCGATGCACGGGGTTTTGCGGCTAATTGTGACCCTCGACGGTGAGAATGTCGTCGATTGTGAGCCTGTCATCGGCTACTTGCACCGGGGCATGGAGAAAATCGCCGAAAGCCGCACCCCCGTTATGTATATCCCCTATGTCAGCCGTTGGGACTATGCTGCGGGCATGTTCAACGAAGCGGTGGTGGTGAATGCGATCGAGCAACTGGCAGACATCCCAGTTCCCCGGCGTGCCAGCTACATCCGCGTGATTATGCTGGAGCTGAACCGCATTGCCAACCATTTGCTGTGGCTTGGTCCCTTCCTGGCAGATGTGGGCGCACAGACCCCCTTCTTCTACATTTTCCGGGAGCGGGAAATGATCTATGACCTGTGGGAAGCCGCAACCGGATACCGCATGGTCAACAACAACTATTGGCGGATGGGCGGCGTTGCCGTTGACCTGCCCTATGGTTGGGTGGACAAGTGCGAAGACTTTTGCGACTACTTTGATCCCAAAGTTGATGAGTACGAAAAGCTGATCACCAACAACCCCATCTTCCGGCGGCGGGTAGAAGGTGTGGGCACCGTCACCCGTGACCAGGCATTGAACTGGGCGCTGTCGGGTCCGATGTTGCGGGCGTCTGGGGTGAAGTGGGATCTGCGGAAAGTGGATCACTACGAGTGCTACGACGACTTTGATTGGGATGTGCAATGGGAAACTGCTGGCGACTGCTTCGCTCGCTATGTTGTACGTATCCGGGAAATGCGCGAGTCGGTGAAGATCCTCCGGCAGGCACTCAAAGGCTTGCCCGGTGGTCCCTATGAGAACCTGGAAGCGCAGCGGATGGCAGGTGGACCCAAGTCGGAGTGGAATGAGTTTGACTACCAGTTCATTGGCAAGAAGATTGCCCCCACCTTCAAGATCCCCGAAGGCGAAAACTATGCCCGTATAGAAAGCGGTAAGGGTGAACTGGGTATCTATGTCATTGGCGATAACAATGTTTTCCCCTGGCGCTTTAAGATTCGTGCGGCGGACTTTAACAACCTGCAAATTCTGCCCCACCTCTTGAAAGGGGTAAAAGTTGCGGATATCGTGGCAATTTTGGGCAGCATCGACATCATTATGGGTTCGGTGGATCGGTAGCCCTTGAGGGAGTGGGGGCGATCGCCCGCATTCCACCCCAAAGCTAGCAACTCAAAGGAAAGGCAGTTCAGCGTGCTGAACTGCCTTTTTGTATTCGCGCCCATCAAAAGCTGCCGTGTATATCAGGCAAAGTCTGCTTGGGTAATGTCCTGCGCCCTTGCACCCAAGATCAAAAGCAGCCGCTCGTTTGCTGTCTCGATCAACACATCATTGTTTTGCTGGCGAATGGAGATTTGCCCGAAGGAGATGCCCGCCAGGAGGATTGTGTCTAAACCATCTGTAAAATCGCTTACCCGATCTAGCCCCTGTCCGCGCCGAACGACGACGCGATCGCGCCCTTCTCCGGTCACAATCAGGTCATTGCCAACTTCCCCAATGAGGCGATCGTTGCCAGCACCGCCCCGCAGCACGTCGCGCCCAATGCCACCCCGCAGCACATCATCGCCACCCTGACCATTGAGGCGATCGTTACCAGAGCCACCAAAGAGGCGATCGTTCCCGGCTCCTCCGTTCATCAGGTCGTTGCCCAGGTTGCCTCGCATCAGGTCATCGCCACCTGCTCCCAGCAGGCGATCGTTGCCGCCGCCGCCGATCAGGGTGTCATTGCCGACGCCTCCCAGCAAGTTATCGACGCCGTTGCCGCCAATCATCCGCTCATCCCCGGCATTGCCCACCAGCCGATCATCACCCTCGCCCCCCAGGAGGCGATCGCTCCCCGCGCCACCAATACCCGTGTCGTTGCCATCTCCCCCAACGAGGCGATCGTTACCATCCCCGCCGAATAAGGTGTCATTGTCTTCTTCCCCAGCGAGGCGATCGTTCCCCCCCAAGCCACTTACCCGGTCATTACCCGCCAGGGCAAAAATAACATCGGGACCTTCTGTGCCAACCAGAATGTCATCAAAGGGAGTTGGGACGTTGCTATCCCCGTCCCCGTCCCCATCACCGTCGCCATCTCCGCCCCCGTCGCCATCTCCGTCGCCGTCGCCATCGCCGTCTCCTCCTACCGAATCAAACTGCGGTACGACCTGGAATTGGCTGACAATACGTGGCGTGCGGGTCAAGACGCCTGCGGCGATCGCCGCTGCCTCTGTTTCCACATCTTCTGGGGTGTAGGGATTAATGCCGTAGGTCGTGACCGTCAGAACCTGGGTCTCGGGGTCGATGTCAAACTCTGTCCATCCGTAAGTATGGACGGCAACATAGTCTCCCTGCAAGAGCGTCGCATTAATCAAGCCCGCTGCGATCGGCAGATTATTGTCCAAACCCAAGGGGTCATTTCCGAGGATCGCTAACTGCTCATTAATGACCAGTTCAATGGCATCGTCTTTATCATTGGGAAAGGGAGAGGCAATGTCAGAGGGATCGGGGGCAATGGGAAGGCTATTGTAAATCGTCAGGAGCAAGGGATCAACGATTCCTGCATTAACGGCGACATTCACCGAAAATTGCCCAAAGGGTTCGCTAAAGGCAACAGAACCAGTGGTGATCTCAAAGGCGCTGGTGGCAATTTGAGGCGTTCCGGCGGCTGTCTGGTAGGTGAGGTTGTTGACGAGGGTGCCATTGGTATCGGCAGCGACGAAAACAACATTGTCAATATCGTTTTCGTTGATGAAAGCCAGAATTTCGGCACGTTCGGCAGCATAGCCTTCATAGCGATCGGCGGAGCCTAAAATCCCCAGATTTTGAATCGGTTCTGGAAGCATGATGAACTTCCAGGTAATGCCGTCCTGCTCTGCCTGCAAGAGGTCCCGCTTCAGGTCTTCCAACTGCACCTCACCCAGCAAGGTGCGACCGGGAGTAAAAGTCTGAGCCAGGTATTCGGCAGTGACGATCGCATCTGCAGGGGATTGATCAATCAACTCTGCCGCATTCGGTTCGGGTAGGGCGGGGTCGCGGAAAGAGTGATTATCCAACACCAGCACCGCTGCATCGTCGCCGTAGGTGTTGAAGCGGTACAGTTTACGCTCGTTGGCCGTGCGATCGTCCCCCGTGTTGCCATAAAACGTCTCCCGGATGGGGTTGTATTCCAAAAACGCCTGCAATCCGTTGTTGTACAACTCCGTATCGTTGATCAACCCGGTCGTTTCGGGAAATCGGCTATCGGAACTGGCAGGCGCACCACCCGCAAAGTCATTAATGACATCGTGGTCATCAATGGTTGCAAGCACCGAAGTCGAAGCCCGCAGATCCCCAAAGGTATTCAAGCCGTAGCGCTCCTGGGCATACACTTCCCGATGCTTGAGGCGATAGTCTTCCAGGGTTTCTGCCTGGGCTTTGGGGACGGCAGGAGAAGGCACACCCGCATAGATGGTGTCGCCATGCAGCATGAAGAATTCCAGGTTGCGATCGTCAGCGTTGGCGATCGCCGGATAGGGCGTTAACTCGCCGCGCCAGCTTCCCGACACCCCAAATCGCAAACCTGCCCGCGTATCATCGGGTGCAGAGGTTTGGAATTGCCCCTCTCGAGTTGCCCCATTTCCATCAATAAATTGGTAGTAATATTGCGTTCCTGGAATGAGATTATTGATCTCAAATTTGACAGGTAATAGCGGATCGGTCAGCGCATTAGTAGCTAGTTCAATGCCATTTGCTAAGGACGGATCGGTACTGTAGATTACGCGAATAGACGAAGCTTCCGTAAGCCCCCATAAAACACTAGTGGTTTGAGTCGTATCCCCAGAAGCAACAGCAAGTACCATAGTTGCAGCTATCCTTTTATCGATTGCCAAGTGAACGGATTACAAAAACTAAATAGGCTTTAGAAAAGCTATAACGCTGTGCAAGTCAGCGCAGGATAATGATTTTGGGGAAAGCAGCGCAGTGCGCCGATTTCCCCAAAGTCGTCCTGATTCTGGGCGCATAGCACTATAAATTTATGCAATCAAACAAAGCTCTTATTCTTCATAAAAACATTAGTGAAAATATCTGACAGGGAGACAGCGGTGGTCAAAAGCGTTATGTAGCAGTTGATGCAGACTGCTCCGACAAAAAAAGATAGGTCGAAGTTAGTACACCCGACCTATCTATTAAATATGATAGCTAAACAATATCAGAGCATTGTTCAAAATGAACTCAGCCATGCCTCATA
>Ga0081535_100578_pt1 | contig 22339 bp, 16 predicted proteins | sample HotLakmasection3_FD_71020 | JGI IMG/M metagenome (GOLD analysis project Ga0081535, IMG submission 71020) | Hypersaline microbial mat communities from Hot Lake, Washington, USA - Section #3 (SPADES assembly) (version 2) | ecosystem: Environmental > Aquatic > Non-marine Saline and Alkaline >... | reverse complement strand
GGGGGGGGATGGGGTGGGGCGGCTCTCGGGAGGAGTCGTTCGAGCCGTTCGATCACGAGGGCGTGCTGAACGTTCCGGTGAATCTCGACGACGAGACGGTGTCGGCGCACTACGACGGGATGAGCAACGGGACGCTGTGGCCGCTCTATCACGACGCGGTGAGGCCCCCGACGTTTCGGCGGCGGTGGTGGTGGGCGTACGCGGCGGTGAACCGACGCTTTGCGGCGGAGGCGGTCGAGCGCGCGAGCGAGGGCGCGCTCGTGTGGGTTCACGACTACCACCTGCATCTGGTTCCGGGGCTGATCCGCGAGGCGCGGCCCGACGTTCGGATCGGCTACTTCCTTCACATCCCGTTCCCGGGGTACCGGCTGTTCTCGCAGCTTCCGTGGCGTCGGGAGATCCTGCGCGGGACGCTCGGATCGGACGTGGCGGGGTTTCAGACGGCGGACGACGCGGAGAACTTCATCTCGGCGGCGGACCGGTACACGGCGGGGCAGCGCGCGGAGGGCGAGCCGTCGCGCGGGGGCGGGCGGGTGTCGTTTGAGGGTCGGACGGTGGAGGCGCGGGCGTTTCCGATCTCGATCGACGCGAAGCGGATGGACGAGATCGCCCGGAGCGAGCCGGTGCGCCGGCTCGCGGCGGAGCATCGCGAGCGGATCGGCGATCGGCGCATCCTGCTCGGCGTGGACCGGATGGACTACACGAAGGGGATCGTGCTTCGGCTCCGGGCGTTTCAGGAGCTGCTGCGTTCGGGTCGGGTGTCGCCCGAGGACGCGGTGCTGATCCAGTCGTGCGTGCCGTCGCGGGAGCAGGTGGAGGCGTACACGGATCTTCGGTCGGAGATCGAGGAGATGGTGGGGCAGATCAACGGGGAGTTCGGGTCCGTCGGCGTGGGGCCGGTGCAGTACCTTCGGCAGAGCCTGCCTCACGAGGAGCTGGTGGCGCTGTACCTGGCGGCGGACGTGATGATGGTGACGCCCGTGCGAGACGGGATGAACCTGATCGCGAAGGAGTACGTGGCGTCGCGGACGGAGGAGGACGGGGCGTTGGTGCTGAGCGAGTGCACGGGGGCGGCCAACGAGCTTCGCGAGGCGCTGATCGTGAACCCTCACGATCTCGACGGGATCGTGGGGGCGCTGCACGCGGGGATCCGGATGGATCGGGACGAGCAGCGGCAGCGGATGCGGGCGATGCGCCAGCGGGTCTTTGAGAACGATGTGTACGCGTGGGCCGACGGGTTCATGCGGGCGCTGCGCGGCGAGGGCGAGCGGCCGGGGCCGCGGACGCGCGTGAGCGGCGGGAGTCAGGCCCGGGCGGGCGGGTCGCTCGGGTAGGTCGGAATCGGCGCGGCGGCGGCGAGAGGGAGCGAGGCGCAAGTGGCGGACGGCGGCGACCAGACGGAGGGGGATGGGCGGACCCACGGGCGGACCCACGGGCGGATAGGGGCGGTGATCCTCGATCTCGACGGCGTGATCACCCGAACCGACACGCTGCATTTTCTGGCGTGGAAGGCGTCGTTCGAGCGGCTCTTTGAAAGGGTCGCTCCGTCGCAGCGGTCGTTCACGGAGGCGGATTACCGCGAGCACGTGGACGGGAAGCCGAGGCTTGACGGGGTGCGCGCTCTGCTGGCGGCGCGGGGCGTCGAGCTGCCGGAGGGGCGCGAGGGGGACGGGCTCGCGGACGCGACGGTGTGGGGGGTGGGGCATGACAAGAACGAGCGGTACCACCGGCTTCTCGAGGAGCGCGGGCCGGAGGTGTTCCCGGACGCGGAGGAGCGGGTGCGGGGGTGGCGGGCCGAGGGTCTGCGCACGGCGGTGGTGTCGTCGAGCCGCAACTGCGAGCTGGTGCTTCGGGTGGCGGGGCTGAGCGATCTCTTCGAGACGCGCGTGGACGGGGTGACGCTCGCGGAGGAGGGGCTCGAGGGGAAGCCGGCGCCCGATCTGTTCCTGCGCGCGGCCGAGCGGCTTGGGGTGGCGCCCGAAGGGGCGGCGATCTTCGAGGACGCGACGAGCGGCGTGGAGGCGGGGCGTCGCGGCGGGTTCGGGCTCGTGGTGGGGGTGGATCGCGACGGCGGCCGGGGCAAGGCGCTCCTGGATCATGGGGCGGACGTGGTGGTGTCGACGCTTCGGGAGGTGGAGCTGTGACGGGGGAGAGTGCGCGGGAGACGGTCGATCTGCTCGGGAACGAGCGGGCGTTCGAGTCGGCGCTTGGCGGGCGGCGGCCGGCGGTGTTCCTCGACTACGACGGGACGCTCACGCCGATCGTGCCGAGGCCCGAGGACGCGGTGATGGACGAGTCGATGCGGGAGGTGGTGCGGGGGCTCGCGCGGGTGCTCACGGTGGCGGTGGTGAGCGGTCGGGATCGGCGGGTGGTGGAGGACTTCGTGGGGCTCCGTGAGCTGGTCTACGCGGGGAGCCATGGGTTCGACATCCGGGGGCCGGAGGGGATGACGATCGAGCACGAGGTGGGGCGGGAGGTTGGGCCGGAGCTTGATGAGGCGGAGCGGGCGCTCGAGGAGCTGACGTCGGGGATCGCGGGCGCGCAGATCGAGCGGAAGCGGTACTCGATCGCGGCGCACTACCGGAACGTGTCGGCGGAGCGGGCGGGCGAGGTGGAGCGGGCGGTCGACGAGGCGATCGGGCGCGTCGGCGGGCTTCGCAAGAGCGCGGGCAAGAAGGTTTGGGAGGTGCAGCCCGATCTCGACTGGCACAAGGGCAAGGCGGTGATGTGGCTGTGCGAGGCGCTCGGGGTTGATCCGTCGGAGCGGGCGCCGGTGTACGTGGGCGACGACGTGACGGACGAGGACGCGTTCGGCGAGATCGAGCAGGGCGAGCGCGGGCGGATCGGGATCGGCGTGGTCGTGGACGACGGGGGGCGCGAGACGAAGGCGAGCTTCCGGCTGCGGGACGTGGGCGAGGTGCGACGGTTCCTCGAGTGGCTCACGGAGCGATACGAGGCCGGAGGGAGGAGGGGGGCATGAGCGGCGGATGGGTGATCGACTACGAGACGTTCTCGCTCGAGGACGAGCCGACGCGGGAGGCGTTGTGCGCGCTTGGCAACGGGTACGTCGTGACGCGCGGCGCCTTTGAGGAGTCGCGGTCGGGCGGGGCGCACTACCCGGGGACGTACCTGGCGGGCGGGTACAACCGGCTCGTGAGCGAGGTGTCGGGTCGGCGGGTGGAGAACGAGGACCTGGTGAACTGGCCCAACTGGCTCTTCCTGAGCTTCCGGCACGAGGAGGGGGACTGGCTCGATCTGGGGTCGTGCGAGGTGATCGAGTTCGGGAGGTCGCTCGATCTTCGGCGGGGCGTGCTGTCGCGGCGGGTTCGGTTTCGCGATCCGGACGGGCGGACGTCGACGCTCCGGACGCGGCGGATCGTGCACATGCGGCGCCCGCACCTGGCGGCGATCGAGTGGCGGCTGACGCCCGAGGACTGGTCGGGGCCGGTGGTGATCCGCTCGGAGATCGACGCGAGCGTGACCAACGGCGGGGTGAAGCGGTACCGGGAGCTTCGCGGGGATCACCTGGAGGTGGAGACGACCGCGGGGCTCGACGGGGGATTGGGCCTCGTCGTGACCAGCGCGAAGCAGTCGCGGCTGCGGGTGGCGCAGGCGATGCGGAACCGGCTCTCGCTCGAGGGCGATCGCGACGGGGACGAGGCGGAGGCCAAGGTGACGGCGGAGGCGCGGCGGGTGGCGGCGGAGCACCGGCTCGCGGCGCGCCAGGGGCGGACGATCACGGTTGAGAAGACGGCGTCGTTCTACAGCTCGCGGGACCGGGCGATCTCGGAGCCGGCGCACGAGGCGGTGCGCGCGGCGCGGGAGGCGGGGAGCTTTCAGGAGCTCCTTCACGAGCAGGAGCTCGAGTGGGAGCGGCTCTGGGAGCAGTGCGACATCGAGGTCGAGGTCGAGGGCGACGACGAGGCGCAGCGTCTGCTTCGGCTTCACATCTTCCACCTGCTTCAGACGGCGTCGATCAACTCGGTGGACCTGGACGCGGGGGCGCCCGCGCGGGGGTGGCACGGCGAGGCGTACCGCGGGCACATCTTCTGGGACGAGCTGTTCATCTTTCCTTTCCTGACGCTTCGGCTTCCCGAGCTGACGCGGAGCCTGATGATGTACCGGGTGCGGCGCCTGGATGAGGCGCGGCGGCTGGCGCGGGAGGCGGGGCACTCCGGCGCGATGTTCCCGTGGCAGAGCGGGAGCAACGGGCGGGAGGAGAGTCAGGAGATCCACCTGAACCCGCGGTCGGGGCGGTGGATCCCGGACACGACGCATCGGCAACGGCACCTCAACGCGGCGATCGCGTTCAACGCGTGGTCGTACTACCGGTCGACGCGGGACGATGAATGGCTCTCGTTCTTCGGGGCGGAGCTGATCGTGGAGATCGCGCGGTTCTGGTCGTCGATCGCGACCTGGAACGAGGAGCGCGGGCGGTACGACATCGCCGGGGTGGTGGGGCCCGACGAGTATCACACGGACAACGACGCGACGGACCGGCCTGGGCTGCTCAACAACGCGTACACGAACGTGATGGCCTCGTGGTGCCTTCGGTGCGCCCGGCGGGCGCTCGAGGCGCTGCCCGAGGAGCGGTGCGGGCGGATCCAGCGCGACTTTGGCGTGTCGGACGAGGAGCTCGAGCGGTGGGACGAGGTGTCTCGGCGGCTCTTCGTGCCGTTTCACGAGGATCCGGAGCACGGGCGGATCATCTCGCAGTTCGAGGGGTATGAGGATCTCGAGGAGTTCGACTGGGAGTGGTACCGGGAGCGGTACGGCGACATCCAGCGGCTCGACCGGGTGCTCGAGGCGGAGGGGAAGTCGCCCAACGACTACAAGGCGTCGAAGCAGGCGGACGTGCTGATGCTGTTCTTCCTGTTCAGCGCGAAGGAGCTCGAGGAACTCTTCGAGCATCTGGGCTACGAGTTCGAAGCGGAGCGGATCGCGGCGATGGTGGACTACTACGAGGCGCGGACGTCGCACGGCTCAACGCTGAGCCGGGTGGTTCACGCGTGGGTGCTCGCGCGGATGCGGCGCGAGTTGTCGTGGGGGTTCTTTCAGACCGCGCTTCGGAGCGACATCGACGACATCCAGGGCGGAACGACGAGCGAGGGGATTCATCTGGGCGCGATGGCGGGGACGGTGGACCTGATGCAGCGGTGCTACACGGGCGTGCGGCTCGAGGACGAGGCGCTGCGGCTCGATCCCGTCCTGCCCGATGAGGTGCGCGAGGTGCGGTTCGGTCTTCGGTACCGGGGTCACGCGCTGCGGGTGCGCGTGACGCGCGCGGAGGTCGAGGTGTTCTCGTGCGAGCACGGGCCGGGGACGATCCGCGTGGCGGCGGGCGGGGAGACGGCGGAGCTTGCCCCGGGCGGGACGCACCGGGTGAGGCTCGAGCGCGAGTCGGGGGCCTCGGGGCGGCGGGCGCCGTCGCGCTAGAAGCGGAGGAGCGCGGCGACGGGCGCGCTGCCCGGGAGGCGGTCGCGGGGGGTCGGGACGATCTTGGCGCCGGTGTCGAGAGCGGCGTGGACGGCGCGGTCGAGGAGGTCCTCGTCGCCGTCGGTCTGGACGTCGTGCGTGCTGACGACGCCGTCGCCCTCGTCGTAGCGTCCCCAGATGGCGCGGGCGGGGTCGATGAAGAGGGTCTCGACCTGCGCGTTCTGCGCCTTGAGCAGGACGTGGTCGAGGCCGGCGACGGCCTGGTCGGTATGCGCGGCCTGCTCGAAGCGGCTTCGCTCGCGCTGGTTGGCGGCGTCGAGCGCGGGGCGGGCGATGGGCAGGGCCATCTGGTGCAGCTCGGCGACGCTCTGGTGCTCGTGGTTGCCGAGGACGCCCTGATCGAGCGTCTGGTCGTAGTGGGTGACGTGCTTGAACATGGAGACGACGCGATCGACGCCCGCGATGATGAGCGGGGCGCGTTTGCCTTCGAGCATGCCGCGGACGCCGTGGTCGACGATCTCGAGGAAGCGTTGGAGCTCGACGTTCTCGTCCTCGCCGCCGCCGGCGCCGTGGCCGTGGAACATGGCGGCGCGGTCGGCGGGCGTGGCGACGGGCTGGGCCCCGGTGTGGAACTGGAGCGACTTCTGCTCGACGTCGTAGCCGAGGGCCTCGCTCAGGCTCCTTGGGATGTCGTCGGCGTCGAGCTCGCGGGCGCCCTCGGTGGTGCAGGCGATGAGGCGGACGGCCTGCTCGTTGAGGTCGAGGATGTAGAACGTCTCGCCGGTGGAGATCGCGGGCAGGAGGGGGCGGACGACGAAGCGCTCGGCGACCCAGGCGAGCTCGTCGACGGGGTTCGGGAGGCGGTGCAATCGGACGTCGTCGTCGACGAAGACGGCGAGCCCCTGTCCCTGGCGTCGCCAGAACGCGAGATCGTTCTCGAGGGGGCGGAGCCGCTCGACGGCGCGGCGGACGGCGGCCTTGTGGCCGTTTTCGAGCTCCTCGGCGCGGCGCTCGAGCTGGCCGAGGAGGTTCTTGAAGCGGATGGGATCCTGGCGGGTGTCGGGTCCGGCTTCGTGGGTGGGGAGGTAGAGGGAGACAAGGGCGCCGCCGCGGGCGGCGGCGAGCTCGTTGAACTGTTCGAGCGTGACGGTCATGGGCGCTACCTCAATGTCAAAGGGATTGAAGGAACGTCGGGAGTCGAAGAAGCGGAGGCGATGATTCAACGCTACCGGCCGGCGACAGCCCGCGATTGAACTGCGGTGAAAGCGAGTTCACTCGCTCGCGATGTTCCGCCGCTACCGTTGGTCGGCGCGGAACTGGAGGAGCGTGATGGTCGAGGCGGCGCTCGATTGGGCCGGCGAGAACGAGGGGGTGCTCGTCGCGATGGGCGTGGGCTCGCTCGTGATGTTCTTCGGGAGTCTGGCGGCGCTCCCGTGGGTGGTCGGCCGGCTTCCGGCGGACTACTTCGCGCACGAGCGGCGTCCGCCGAGCCTGTGGGCGGATCGGCCGGCGTGGGCGCGGTGGTCGCTTCGGATCGGGAAGAACGCGCTCGGGGTGGTGCTGATCCTTGGCGGGATCATCATGCTGGCGGCGCCGGGCCAGGGGCTGCTCACGATCGCGGTGGGCCTGGTGCTGCTGGATTTCCCGGGGAAGTACCGGCTCGAGCGGCGGGCGGGGTCGCGGGCGCGGGGGCGGCGCGCGCTGAACTGGCTTCGTCGGCGGCGGGGGAAGCCGGACTTTGAAGCGTGGTCCGGGGCGCGCGGCTAGTCGTCGTGCCTGGGCGAGGCGGAGGCGACGAGGCGGACGCGGCGGAGGGCGCCGGCCTCCTCGTAGAGGTCGACGGTCTGGTTGACGTCGTTCTCGTCGATGACGCCGTCGCCGTTGGAGTCGACGCCCTGCTCGATGGAGTCGTCGGGGAGGATGGAGAGGTCGACGGTGCAGCGCAGGAGCCTGGGTCCGACGTCGTAGGTCATGCGGAACTGGGCGGCCTCGACGGAGTCGAGCATCATCTGTTCCTGGTTGGCGGTCGTGCCGGCGGGGTCGATGAGGACGAGCCAGAGCTGCCCGAGGGGGGCGTCCTCGTCCTGGCGGAACTCGATGCGCATGATCTGTGCGGGGGCGCCGTCGGCGTCGCGGCGGGAGACGAACTCGATGAAGTCGGCCTCGATCTCGGGGTTGAGGAGGACGTCGGCGGGGAAGGGCCCGAAGTCGGTCCCGGTGCGGATCAGCGCGAGGATGCGGTGCATCATGATGCGGCTGACGACGTGGGAGGAGGCCGAGTCGGTGATGTTCTGGTAGTTGAGGAAGGAGACGTGGAGCGCCTGGAAGGTGGCGGCGAGCGCGGCGCCAGAGATGGCGAGCGCGAGGAGCATGTCGATGAGCGAGAAGGCTCGTCGGCGTCTCGGTGCGTTGCGCGGGCGTGTCATGGCGGCGCTCGCTTTCGGCGCTGGGGGGCTCGTGGGACGCGTCACTGGGGGAGGCTGACGATGCGGCCCTCGTGGTAGGAGCCGGCGACGACCTCGGTCTGCATGGGGGCGAGGAGGCCGTCCGGCATGATGAGGTTGGGGTTCCAGTTGACGATGATTCGGCCGAAGCCGTTGAAGGGGACGGGGGTTCCGCCGGAGTCGGGGTTGACGGTGTCGGCGATGCCGTCGCCGTTGATGTCGAAGCCGACGATGCGGACGCCGTTGTGCTCGAAGATTTCCATGCCCTCCTCGTCGCCGTCGTCGGCGGAGAAGTAGCCGAGGGTCATGTTGAAGTGGGCGGGGTTGCCGACGGTCTGGCCGAAGTGCTGGAGGGCGGGGTTGTCGGGGGTGGGGAGGAAGTCGGTCATGAGGGCGCCGTTGATGACGGCGTTGCCGCGGACGTCGAGGACGCCGGCGATGATGAGGCCGTTGAGGTTGACGTCCTGGTCGGGGGAGGCGTTGTTGGTCCCGATGTCGACGGAGTAGGTGGGCAGGAGCATGGAGCTCTTGCGGATCTCGGCGAGGTCGTCTTCCTCGGGATTGAGCGAGGGGTCGTCCGGGCTCTCGGGGTGCGTCTCGTGGAAGCGCGTGGCGCCCGTGAACTGGATCTTGTTGCGGATGTGGGTGAAGACGGCGGGCTTGTCGGCGACGATGGAGCCGACGAAGAGGCAGTCGTGGAAGCGAAGGTTGTTGGAGAGCGGCTTGGTGTTGACGTAGGGCGTGCCGTTGACGGTGAGCCGGGGGACGTCGAAGTCGTCGGTGGGCGGCGTGTTGGCGCCGGGGACGAGGTAGTCGTTGTCGAGGGCGAACTCGGTGGCGGGCGGCGGGGGCGGGTACTTGAGCGAGCCGTCGCTCTCCTGGACGCCGTAGTTCTGCCAGGAGGGGTGCCCGTTGTTCTGGTAGGTCTCGACGCGGGTGACGCCGGCGAAGGTGCAGTTGACGAAGAGGGCGTTGGTTCCCATCGGGATGACGACGTTGTTGAAGGCGACGCCCTCGATGACGGGGCGGGTGTAGAAGTCGGCGGGGGCGAGCGAGCCGAAGGGGACGGGCTCGCGGACGGTCTCGAGGGATGGATTGAAGGTCTGCCCGATGACGACGCCGTCGGCGTTGACGACGTTCTGGGCGATCCAGGGGAGTCCGACCTGGGTCGCGAAGGGCGCGCCGTCGGCTCGTGAGGCGAGCTCTGACTGGGCGGTGTCGAAGGTGGAGGAGTCGACGACGGCGACGTCGTCGGCGGCGCCGAAGGCGATGGGGGGATCTTCGGGGTCGGGTCGGACCGCGCCGGCGAACTGGTTTCGGTAGTCGTTGACGTTGGATCCGTCGACGTTTCGTCCGTTCTGGTTCCAGTTGTTCTGGCTGGTCCCGACGTAGACGGCGCCGCGAATCTTGGCGAAGCGGTCGCGGTAGTCGACGACGCCGTCGAGGTAGCCGAGGGCGCGGTCTCGCGAGTCGACGACGCCGTCGCCGTTGCGGTCGGGATTGGCGGTGTCGATGAGGTAGGCGAGGTCGTCGTCGACGCCGGCGAAGTCGGCGCTGGCGCCCTCGTAGCTGGTGCCGACGGTGAGTTCCTCGGCGTAGACGAGCGCGCCGTCGGCGTCCTGGTCGAAGTGGGTGAGGAAGACGTCGAACTCGTCGACGAAGCCGTCGCCCGAGGTCTCGCCGAAGGCGTTGTCGCGGTCGCCGTCGCCGTCGTAGTCCTCCTGGTTGAGCGCGGCGAGGCCGAGGTTCTCGAGCCTGTTGGCGACGGCGAGTCGGTTGTCGCCGTTGGCGTCGAAGCCGGCGAAGCCGTCGCCGCGGACGGCGGCGTAGAAGTCCTCGAGCTTGCGGTCGAGGTCGGGGTCGAGCCCGAAGAAATCGGAGCGGGAGACGATGGGGTGTCCGCCGGCGACCTGGACCTGGTCGAACATGGCGGCGACGGGCCCGTTGACGAGCACGTTCTTGCCGAGCATGATTTTGGTGGGCGCGACGATGGCCTGGTCGACGCGCTTGAAGAGGCGGAAGTCCTGCTGGACGGTGCGGGAGATCCAGCGGTTCATGACGCCGTCCCAGGCGTAGCCGGTGACGACGGCGCGGATGACGCCGAGGGCGGGGACGGGGACGTAGGAGACCTGCGCGGCCTGGACGACGTCGCCCGCGTCGGTCGTGGCGACGACGAAGGGGAGGGTGTCGAGCCATTCCTCGGGGTTGTCGGCGGGCGCGCGGAGGTCGTCGAGGTCGGCGACGTAGGCGTCGACGGCGTGGAGATCCCAGAGGACGTCGGAGACGCCGCCGGCGGGGGTGGTTCCGTCGGGGAGGAGGACGTCGCCGTCGGCGGGGTTGAAGGAGCCGTCCCAGAGGTCCATGGCGTAGGCGGGGTCGACCTGTCCGCGGGTGATGCGGACGCGGCGGGCGGCTTCCTGGAGTCGTGCGCCGGCGATGGAGAGCCCGGTGTCGGCGGCGCCGAGGGCGCGCGTCACGACGATGTGCGTGTGGGCGGTCCGGAGGTTGCCCTGGCTCGAGACGGCCATGGCGGCGGCGAGGGATCCGAAGAGGACGACGAACATCATGGCGAGGATGCTCGTGACGCCGCGGCGGCTGGCGACCGGGCGTCGGCGAGCGGCCGGGAGGTCGGCGCGGCCGCGGCGTCGGGCGGCGTCGGCTCGGGCTCGGCGCTTGAGTCGTCGCGTGTCGTTGGCGTTCATGGGTCTCCTCCAGAGAGCGGGTGCGCGCGTGAGCGCGGCCCTGGCCTCCTGCCGGGGCGTCCTAGCGGGGCACGATCCAGCTGACTTCGCTGATGACGGTGGCTTCGAGTTCCTCTTCGCCCATGTAGAGGACGGTGACGGTGACGCGGAGGGGGAAGTCGTCGAGGGCGACGTTCCCGCCGCTGACGACGGCGCCCTGGTAGTCGTCGGCGTAGGCGACGCGGAAGTCGTTGGGGTCGACCTTCTCGACGGCGATGTACTGCGACCAGCCGGCGAGGGGGGCGGCGGAGTCGTTCCACGCCTGGGCGGGGATGAGGTCTCCGGAGGCGTCGATGGGCCCGTCGAACTGCCGGGCGACGGGGCCGGGGGGGTTGGGGGCGTTGCCGAAGAGGACGCCGTCGAAGTCGTCGACGTCGTCGTAGAGTCGGTAGTCGTCCGGGTCGGGGGTTCCGTCGCCGTCGGCGTCGCTCTCGTCGCTCTCGGGTCCCCATCCGAGGAACGCGCCGGTGGAGGGGTCGGTGTAGAGCTCGCCCGCGAGGACGTCGTGGCGGGGCATGTGTGCGGTGAGCTCGCGGATCTCGGCGGCCATGAACATGGCGCTGGCGGTGTGGGTCGACCAGGCGTTCTTGTCGCGGAAGGCGGTGATGGCGTCGACCATGGCGAGGACGCCGACGGCGAGGATGATCAGCGCGAGGGAGACCTCGATGAGGGTGAAGCCGCGTCGCTTGGCGTGGCGGATCCTTCGCATGGCGCCTCCGGCGGCCGGCGCGAGGGTGGCCGGGTCGCTTGGGAGGAAGGATCGGATCAGCCGACGATCTGGCTCATCTTGAAGATGGGAAGAATGATCGCCATGGCGATGAAGCCGACGATTGAACCCATCACGATGATCATGATGGGCTCGATCATTCCGGTAACCGCCTTGACCGCGGAGCGGAGCTGGGCGGCGTAGTAGTCGGAGATCTCCATGAGGACCTCTCCGAGCTTACCGGACTCCTCGCCCGCGCCGATCATCTGGACGACGGCGCGTGGGAGCAGTCGGGTCTGGCCGAGGGGCTGGGCGATCTTCTTGCCCTCCTTGACGGCGCCGAAGACCTGGAGCCAGAGCTTCTTGTAGAGGCGGTTTCCGGAGATGTCTCCGGTGATGGCGATGGTGTCGAGCATGGGGACGCCGGCGTTGATGAGCTCGCCCATGGTGTTGAGCGATCGCGAGATGTAGAGGGATCGGAACATGGCCTTGACGACGGGGAAGCCGAGCTTGACGCGGTCGAACCAGTAGCCGCCGACCTCGGTCTTGATGAAGGCGATGAATCCGAAGACGCCGGCGACGGCGACGCCGAGGAGGAGGAGCCAGTTGGCGACCATGAAGTCGGAGAGGGCGAGGAGGAAGGTGGTCTGGGGCGGGAGCGCGTGCTCCTTGCCCTCGAAGACGCCGGCGAACTTGGGGAGGACGAAGGTGAGGAGGAAGACGGTGACGCCGATCGCGAGGGTGCCGATGATGCCCGGGTAGATCATCGCGCCGACGACCATCTTTCGGGTCTCGATGGACTGGGCGAGGTTGGCGGCGATGCGGTCGAGCATCTTGCCGAAGGAGCCGGAGACCTCGGAGGCTCGGATCATGTTGACGTAGAGGGGGGAGAAGAGCTTGGGGTGCCTGGCGAGGGCGTCTGAGAACTGGCGTCCTGATTCGACGTCGCTCTTGAGCCCGGTGATGATCTTGCGGAAGCCGGGGTGCTGGGTCTGCTCGGCGATGCCCTCGAGGGCGGCGCGGAGGCTGATGCCGGCGCGGATCATGACGGCGAGCTGGGTGGTGAAGTCGAGGACGTGCTTGGTGGTGGGCTTGGAGCCGAGCGAGTTGAGCTTGGCGAGGAAGGACATCGTGCCCGAGCTGGCGGCGGGGCGGATGTCCATGACGTGCATGCCCTGGCCGCGGAGCATGTTGGCGGCGGCCTCGAGGGTCTGGGCGCTGAGGACGCCGACGGTGGTCTGTCCGGCGTTGTTGCGCACCTGGTAGCGGTAGGCGGGCATGCTCGCAGAGCTCCTTTCGCGTCGCGGCGTGTGGCGAACGGCTTACGCCGCGAGCTGGCGCTCGAGCTTCTCGGGGTAGGCGGCCTGGGCGATGGCGTCCTCGCGGGAGATCATGCCGTTGAAGTAGAGCTCGGCGATGGAGGAGTCGAGGCTCTGCATGCCCATGGCGCGGTTGGTCTCGATGACGTTGGGGATCTCGAAGGATCGCGCCTCGCGGATGATGTTGCGCACGGCGGGCGTGCAGAGGAGGATCTCGACGGCGGGGCACATGCCCTTGGTGTCGACGCGCGAGAAGAGGGTCTGGGAGACGACGGCCTGGAGGGTGTTGGAGAGCATCGCGCGGATCTGGTTCTGCTGGTCCGCGGGGTACATATCGATGATTCGCTCGACCGTCTGGGACGCGTTGACGGTGTGGAGCGTGGAGAGCACGAGGTGGCCGGTCTCGGCGGCGGTGATGGCGAGGGCGGTGGTCTCGAGGTCTCGCATCTCGCCGACGAGGACGATGTCGGGGTCCTGACGCAGGGCGTGCTTGAGGCCCGAGGCGAAGGAGGGCATGTCCTGCCCGAGCTCGCGCTGCTGGATGAGGCACTGGTTGGACTGGAAGGTGTACTCGACGGGGTCTTCCAGGGTGATGATGTGCTTGCGGTAGCGCTGGTTCATCGCCTGGATCATGGCGGCGAGGGTGGTGGACTTGCCGGAGCCGGTGTCGCCCGTGACCAGGACGAGCCCTCGGGGGAGGTAGGTGAGGCGGGTGATGACCTCGGGGAGGTTGAGGGTGTCGAGGGCGGGGACGGAGGTCTTGATCGCTCGCATGGAGAGCGCGACGGTGCCGCGCTGCATGTGGGCGTTGACGCGGTAGCGGCCGAGGCCGTCGACCTGGTAGGAGAAGTCGGCGTCGAGGTTGCGGGCGAAGATGTCGCGGACGCCCTGGGCGGCGATGTGAGCGAAGATGGCCTCGGCGCCGTCGGGGGTGACGACGGGGAAGTCCATGGGCGTCATGACGGTGTGGAGCCGCATCATCGGGGGGTGCCCGGCGACGATGTGGATGTCGGAGGCGTCGTGTTCCTCGGCGAAGCGGAGGATCTTGTCGATCGTCATGGCGGCGTGGCTCCCCGTGGGAAGGGCATGGGGTCGGCGGAGTTCCGGCGACGCGTGGATCGCTCGTATCGACCGGGGCCGGCGGCGGGATGACGGGGGCGCTCGGGGGAAGCGGGGGGACGTCCCGGGCGTGCGCGGTAGCGCTGATTTTGCCGGGTGAGCGGGTTGTTTGGGGTTTGGGGCCTTGCGGGTCGGCCCGGCCGCTGGTAACGTCCGGACAGCTTCCGGGCGACCGCCGCAGCCCTCGGGAGTCGAGTCAACCGCCCCGGCCTGGAACCGGCGTCCGGCATCCTCTTCCGGTCGCTCCCTTGACGGGGTTGCACAGCGAAGGTTACTCCAACGTGTTTCAGCACAAGCGCTTGAATGAGTCGTCGCCGACGTCGGCGACGGGCAGCGCCGGTCGCGATCCTGCGCCCTCTTCGGGTCGGGGGTCGGCGGCGGCGGATTGCCGGATGGAACTGACGGAACGGGAGCGCCGGTGGCTCGACGGGCCCCTGTCGGGGCTGACGCCGCGCGAGCGCGAGGTGGCGCTGGCGGTGTGCGAGGGCGGGGACCACGAGCACGTGGCGGCGAGCCTGTGCATCGCGGTGCCGACGCTTCGCACGCACCTGATGCGGATCCACCAGAAGCTGGGGGCCGAGAGCAAGGTGGACGTGGTTCGCTTCGTCTCGGCGCGGCTTCTGGAGCTGTACCGGGAGCGGGGCGCAACCCCTGATGCAGGCGGGTTCTCGGACGGGGCGAGCGAGGCCGGGGGGGACGAGCCGTCTCGGGCGGCGCCCAAGCTGGTGGTGAAGCGGAATTTACGTGCGGCGACGCCGGCGTGAATGGTGGGGCAGTCGCCCGATAATCATCGCTTCCGATGACGCCGCGACGGGGTTTGTCGGCATAATGCGGGTGGATGTTTGTAAACACTCATGAGCCTGCGGGCCGATGAGATCATCGCGAGGTTTGCGCCGCCTGTGGAAGGTGCGCGTGTTGTGCGGCGGGCGGGTCCGAGAAGGGCGCGCCTGACGAATCCCGGGTCCCGCGTGGGGCTCGGCGCAGGAGAGTCATTTCCCGGCCCGCGCGAGCGGGCCTGAGACGTGTTCGATTCCGACGAGCGAGGGTGGGCGTCGCGCTGCGGCGAGATCCGAGCTTGAAGCATCAGAGGAGACGAAAGGAACCATGATGATGAGGCGTTACATGACAGCGGGGACGGCGATCGCCGCTCTCACGCTCGCGGCTGGCTCGGCCGTCGCGCAGATCGACATCGTGCAGCCCGTGCTCAACGACGACGAGTTTGCGGGCCTGAACACGATCGTCACCTTCGACGTCGCCGACGGCCTGGACGCCGGCGGCGTGGTCCTTGACGGCGAGGCCCTCGAGGTGTCGTTCGACCTTGTTGACGACATGGGCAACGTGGTGTTCGGCCCGTTCGCGGTCAACACCGTGGGCGGCGCGGTGAACTACAACGACGGCGCCGGCAACGCCGACGTTCAGGTCGACCTGGGCGAGGTGACGTTCGGCACGGCGCTGGCGAACACCAGCGTCACGGGCATCCGCCTGAAGGTCCGCACGCCCGGCGGCACGGCGATGATGTTCGAGCAGGCGCCGTTCGATGCGGCTGACGAGACGGCGGACGAGGTTCTCACGGCCGTGAAGGCCAACGAGGCGCCCGTTCTGCAGAACGCCTTCATCAGCACCGACGGGATGAACGCCTTCTTCGAGTTCGACCGTCCGCTCAACACGGGCGACGCGGCCAACGACGACAACCAGACGGTGCTCGCGGACATCGACGGCACCGACTTCCAGATCGACACGGCGGACAGCTTCGACGGCAGCGAGGGCGCTCCGGCGGGCCTGTCCAACGACGCGTTCCTGGGCGCGAACAACAACATCCTGCAGTTCGACCGCAACTCGATGACCACCGACCTCGACGCCGGGGACTGGGTGCGTCCCGCGTACAACGCGATGGGCAACGCGGTCAACGACATCTTCTCGATCGTCGGCTACCAGTCGACGAACGACGCGGTGCAGGTGCAGACCGTCTCGGCGCTGACGATCGAGTCGGTCAAGGCGTTCAAGTCCCTCGGCGCGGGCGCGAACGACGATGAGGTCATCCTCGTCACGTTCAACCTGCCGCTCGATCCGGCGGACCTCGGCGACGACGCCTTCTACAGCGACGCGCTGCAGCTCAGCGCCGGCGGCGACTCGGATCTCGACATCGACAATATCAGCGCCGGCCCCGAGTCCAACCAGGTGTGGCTCGACATCACCTCGGGCGGCACCGACAGCATCCTCGTCAACGCGCTGAACGAGGCGGACGGGATGGCCCTGACGCTCGACACGGACGTGATGGCGGGCGACGTGCCCTCCTCGATCTTCGGCACGGACGACTACGAGACGGCGCAGAGCCTCGACGTGCAGGACTGCATCTCCCCGTCGCTCGAGGCCCTGGCCTACCAGGACGTCGACGGCGACGGCGTGCAGGACGCGGCGGTCTTCGTCTTCGGCGAGTCGCTCGACTCGTCGCTCGACGGGGCGGACGCCGACGACCTCGGCATCACCCTGACCCGCCGGGCGGGCGTGACGATCACCCCGATCGGCACGGTCGATCCGGTGACGGGCGAGTGGACGACGTACATGACGGCGGCCAGCATGATGGCCGACGACGACGAGATCGAGGTCACGAGCATCGAGATCATCAGCTTCGATGAGGACGGCGACGGGACGATCAGCGATCTCGAGACCGACAACGCGATCCGCGCGAAGTACGACCCGGCGCAGGACTTCGGCGTCGCGGGCGGCGGCTGGGACCTGGACGACACGACCAGCTCCCCGGAGATGGACGGTCCGGGCACGGGCGACGACAACGCCGTTCGCGGCCAGATCGACGCCGACAACTCCGACATCGTCGACGCCAACGACGTCTCGATCGACTCGGACCCCGACACGGCGGACACCGACGACATCGACCAGAACACGGCGACGGACGCGGCGACGCCGGTGGCGGTCGCCTCGACCTACAAGAGCGGCGACAACTTCTCGGGCGGCTCCTTCGAGCTGTTTGAGGAGACCGACGGCAACGTCGGCGACGACGCGGACAACAACGTGTGGCAGGGCGTCTTCGGCGAGACGATGACGATCGCCGGCGCCGATCCCTCCGACGTCTCGTGGGGCTCCGGCTCCACCGAGCGGTTCCAGGCCGGCGACACGGTTCGTCTTCTCGGCGCCAACAACAACATCGTGCAGATCGAGGACTCGGGCGCCCGCGGCCTCGAGCCCGGCGACACGCTGACCTTCGCCAGCGGCAACATGATCGACGACGCGTCGGGCAACGAGCTTTCGGGCACGTTCACCGCTGAGCAGGGCACGGCGCCGTACGTCGCGCTGCAGACGGACATCAACAACGCGACGACGCCCTCGGCGTTCCTCTTCACCACCGACGGCGACGACTTCGCGAACGAGGTCCGTCTCTTCACCGAGAGCCCGGTCGCGGCTGACTCGGTGCAGGTCGACGACTTCACCTTCGACGGCGGCATGGAGTTCTCCTCGGTGGACGTGAGCACGTCTGGCACGCAGATCACGCTCGTGTTCCCGAACGACGACATCCCGCTGTCGAACACGGTCGACGTCACCTACACGGCGCCGGCGGACAACGACGACCCGATGAGCCAGATCATCGAGGGCACGGACGGCAACGCCGTGTTCCCGGGTCTGACCACCACGATCACGGCGGAGCAGTTCCCCGATCCGGACGTTGACGCCGACGACCTGGCGATCATGGACATCCGCGGCACGATCACGTCGGGCGGCAACCCGGTCGGCGTGGGCGCCAAGCTCTACGGCATGGTGGCCGTGCCGGTCCCGGCGATGATCTCCGGCCAGATCAGCGGCATCGACTTCTGGCTGAGCGAGGACGAGGATCTCGAGGCGTTCTTCAACTTCATCTACGGGTTCGAGGATCACCTCTACCTGATCGATGACGAGGGCGTTATCGAGGTCACCAACGACGGCCAGGGCCACGGCGGCGCGAGCTACGCGATCTACGACCTCACGGTCAACGCGGCGAACCTGAACAACGTGACCTTCACGGGTCGCGGTCGGAGCTACACCAGCGGCGACTCCCAGCCGCAGACGGGCCTGACGCTCACGGGCGGCCAGGTGACCTTCAAGTGGGACGTTCTCCGCTCCGCCGGCGGCACGATCGAGTCGCTCAAGCAGAGCGGCTACGAGGTCGACGGCCCGGCCATCGCGTCCCGCGCGGTGGTCTCCGGCTCTGAGGGCGCGTACGCGATGCACCTCTCGGCCCCGATCACGCAGTTCTACGGCTCCTTCGGTCAGACCGGGTGGCCGGTGATCATGGTGCTCGAGCGTGCGACGGGTTCCCGCACGGCGGTGACGAGCGTTCTCAACGCGATCGACAACGAGGGTCCGCTGCTCTTCAACCCGCTGCAGCGCGACACCGATCCGAACGACGACGACGCCCGCAACGGCGGCTCCAACGTCGTGTTCGACATCAACCTCGACAACGTCGGCGTCGAGATCCTCTACGAGGGCTGGCAGCTCCTGCCCTTCAACCGCGTCTCCGGTTTCGCCACGACGACGGGCGTGCTCCCGACGATCCCGGCGATCCATGAGGCCTCCACCGACGACATCGTCACGCAGGTGACGCTGCCGCAGGTGCGTGCGTTCAACCAGTTCGTCTACTTCGAGGACAACAACGACGACGACGTCTGGACGGCCGCCGACGACGGCGACTTCCTTGACAGCCTCATCATCGACGTCGACTGCATCGATCACATGCGGTTCACGATGACCAACCGCGGCGTGGACATCGGCAGCGGCATCTCCGGGTTCATCGGCGGGTACGCGGCCGGCTTCTTCAACGGCGACAACGACAACTACGGCGTCTTCCAGTTCGGCGCCGCCGGCGACGCCACGGAGATCTTCACGGGACCGTTCACCAGCACGCCGACGCTGGGCTGGGCGCTCGTGACGGCTCCGGCCGACGCCAGCGGTCCGAACGCGTTGAACGCGTTCCTCAGCACCAACGACGCCGACTTCGTGATCGAGTTCAACCGGACTTCGAACACCGAGGTCGACGTGAACACGTTCGGCAACGAGAGCGACAACATCAACGACGTGATGGAGATCAACGCCGGCCAGGCGTACTTCGTCAGCTTCGAGTGAGTCTCTCTCGCGACTGATCGTCTCGACTTGATGCACGCGGGGGTCCCGGAAGGGGCCCCCGTGTTTTCGTTGGGGTTGGGCGGGCCCTGCGGGGCGCGGGCGCGACGCTCGCGTACCATGGGACGGCGTGGAGCGAGCGCGGAGGATCATGGCGATGAACCGGGCGTGGCGATGGACGTGGGCGTGTGTCGGCGCGGGGCTGGCGGCGTGGCCGGCGGCGGGGCAGTTCAACGACTCGCTGCCGTCGACCGAGATCGTCTGGATCCTGGGCGGCGATCTGATCCGGGCGGAGGGGGCGCCGCCGATCCAGGCGGGGGACCAGATCGGCGCGTTCTTCGAGGGGCGGCTCGTGGGTCGGATCGAGCTGTCCGAGGCCAGGGCGGCGGCGGGAACGTACGCGGAGCTCCGCGTCTTCGGCGACGATCCCGACACGAGCGAGCAGGAGGGGCCGCCGCCGAACGGGGTCGTCACGTTCGGGTACTTCGACGCGTCGACGAACACGACGATCACGGACGTGCGCGCGGTCAACGACGACGGCGAGCCGGTGAACCTGGCGTACCAGGGCGGCGAGCGGGTTCCGTTCCCGTTCCCGATCCCGGGTCTGCCCGATGCGCCGTCGGCGACCGTCGATCTGCGGATCGGCGTCGCGGGCGATGATGACGGCGGGGGCGGGGATGGCGGCGGGGGCGGCGGCGGCCAGATTCCCGAGGGCGACCCTGACGTCGACGGCGACGGGGAGATCACCCGAAAGGACGCGGCGCTGGTGCTGCGGGTGGTGGTCGGCGGGACTCGCCTGCTCGATCAGGCCACGGTGGGTCGGGCGGACGTCAACGGCGACGGGGTGGTGAGCACGGAGGACGCGATTGCGGTGCTGCGGGCGCGGTGATGGGCTTGGGCCGGTTGGCGCCCGCGCGCGAGGGTTCACGCTGCTCGAGCTGGTGGTGGTGATCGCGATCGTGGGCCTGCTCGCGGGGGTGGTGATCCCGAGCGTCGCGCGGCTCGCCGCGGGGGCCGACCCCCGGCGGACGCTCGATCGGCTCTCGGCGGAGCTGGCGATGGCGCGCTCGGAGGCGCTTCGCGCCTCCCGGGAGGTGGCGGTGCGGGTGAGCGCCGCGGATGACGCGATCCTTTTCGAGCGGGACGACCAGGAGACGGCTGAGGCGACGGCGCTGGCGGCGCGGTGGCTCGGGGCGCCCGCGGAGGGAGCGGGCGCCGTCGGTCCCGGGGGCGTCGAGACGGTCTTCGGCCCGACCGGGCTCGCGAGCCGGCGGAGCCTTGTGTTCTCGGACGAAGGCGGCGAGGGGGGTAGACTCTGGGCGATCACGTTCGACCCGGTTTCGGGGGCCGTGGGCCCGGCGGAGCTGATCGAGCGACAGGGAGAGCGACGGCGATGACGAGATCCCCCGACCCCCGCGGCGCCCGCGGCTTCACGCTGCTTGAGATGCTGATCGTGCTGGCGATCCTTGGGCTGCTCGCGGCGCTCGTCGTGCCTCGCCTGGGCGGCAAGGTGCAGGAGGCGCAGGTGCAGACGACGGTGACGCAGATCAACTCGCTGGCGGGCTCGGTGGAGCAGTTCGCGATCGACATGGGGCGGTACCCGTCGACCGACGAGGGGCTCGAGGCGCTGGTGACGCGTCCGGCGACGGCGGCGGACGACCGGTGGAAGGGGCCGTACCTCTCCAAGGGCTTCGTGCCCGAGGACGCCTGGGGTCGGGCGTTCGTCTATGAGCTCGAGAACGGTCGGTTCATCATCCGCTCGCTCGGGGCGGACGGTCAGCCCGGCGGCGAGGGGTACGACGCCGACCTGGACAACGTGAGCCGATGATCGCTTCGGGGGCGGCGAGCGCGCTGCTCGGCTTCGACGCGGAGTCGTTCGCGTCGTGGCTCGTCGAGCGCGGCCGGCTGGCGGACCACGAGCGGCGCGTGGCGGAGGAGGTCGCTCGGCAGAACGGCCAGACGTTCATCCGCGCGGCGCTCGATCTCGGGCTCATCGGTGATCCGGCCCTCGCGCAGGCTCTTGCGGAGTGGATGGAGCTTCCGGTCTGGAACGCGGAGGAGGAGTCCGCGGCGCTGTCGGAGGCGGCGCCGGCGCGGTTCATGCGGGCGTCGAACGTGCTCGTGCTCGAGGGGAGCGAGGGCGGCGCGCGGCTCGTCGTGGCGGACCCGGCGGACCGCTCGGCGCTGCGGGCGCTGGTGGCGCGCGTGCCGGGGGAGGCGTCGGTCGAGATCGGGAGCCACAAGGACATCCGCGATCGCCTGGACGCGGAGGAGGAGCGCTCGGCGGCGGCGGAGGAGGGCGAGGGCGACCGGCTCGACGTGAGCGTGGAGCTCGGTCAGCTCCGGGACCTGGCGAGCGAGGCGCCCGTCATCCGCTTCTTCAACCAGACGATCGAGCGAGCGATGGAGCTCGGCGCGTCGGACGTGCACATCGAGCGGTTCGATCGTCGCCCGTCGCTTCGCGTGCGCGTCGACGGGATGCTCGTGGAGCAGCCCGCGCCCGCGCCGGCGATGTACGAGCCGCTCTTGTGCCGGATCAAGATCATGGCGGGGCTCGACATCGCGGAGCGTCGGCTCGCGCAGGACGGGCGGATCCGGATGCGTCTTCGCGGGCGGATGGTGGACCTTCGCGTGAGCCTGGTGCCGACGATGCACGGGCAGGACGCGGCGATCCGCATCCAGGATCGGCAGAAGCTCGGGGCGATCGATCTGACGGAGGTCGGGTTCGAGCCCGAGCAGGTGCGGTGGCTCGATCGCACGGCGCGGAAGAGCCACGGGATCCTGCTCATCACGGGGCCGACGGGTTCGGGAAAGACGACGACGCTGTACGCGATCCTTCGTCGCCTGGCGAGCGCGGAGCGGAAGATCATCACGGTCGAGGACCCGGTCGAGTACGCGATGGAGGGGATCAACCAGATCCAGGTGAACGGCGCGATCGGGCTGACCTTCTCGAGCACGCTCCGGAACATCCTGCGCCACGATCCGGACGTGATTCTCGTGGGCGAGATCCGCGACTCGGAGACGGCGGAGATGGCGTTCCAGGCGGCGCTGACGGGGCACATGGTGCTCTCGACGCTGCACACCAACGACGCGCCGAGCGCGATCACGCGTCTGGTCGACATGGGGGTGGAGCCGTACCTCGTGAGCGCCGCGGTCGAGGGCGTGACGGCGCAGCGGCTGCTGCGCAAGGTGTGCGCCGAGTGCGGGAACGAGCCGGAGCGGCGGGAGGGGTGCCGGGGGTGCAACGGGCTCGGGTACCGCGGGCGCGTGGCGGTGATGGAGAAGTGCGGCCTGCCCGGACCGGTCAAGCGGGCGGTGTCTCGCGGGGCGGACGAGCGTGAGGTGGCGGAGCTGCTCGGCCAGCCCGGGTACGAGCCGATGCGGGCGCCGGCGGAGCGTCTGGGGCGGGCGGGGGGGGCGGAGGGCGCGGGTCGCGGGGCTGGTCGCGGGGGGGAGCGATAGGGG
>Ga0081535_100577_pt1 | contig 22418 bp, 20 predicted proteins | sample HotLakmasection3_FD_71020 | JGI IMG/M metagenome (GOLD analysis project Ga0081535, IMG submission 71020) | Hypersaline microbial mat communities from Hot Lake, Washington, USA - Section #3 (SPADES assembly) (version 2) | ecosystem: Environmental > Aquatic > Non-marine Saline and Alkaline >... | reverse complement strand
AGGGGGAGGCCAGACAAGGCTTTCCGGCTCCCCTTCTCCCGCTTTGGGAGAAGGGGTTGGGGGATGAGGGAAAAGCCCTGAAAACAAGGGTTTCAGGACTTATGTGTACACCGTAGCCTTTGAAAGGAGAGGTTAGGTGAGGTTCTGCCCGATCATACAAAACTCCAGTTCTCAACTTAGACGGGGTTTAGAACGTCATAAAATCGCATTCAGAAGGCGAGTGCCGCATAGAGAGCCTTGCCTATCTGTGTCTTCAGCCATTACGCCAGCCATTACGCCCAAAAGGGTATCGGCAGGAATCCCGGAGAAGTGGATCAGCTCAGCTTGAGCGATCGCAGCTCTGGCATTAACTGAGCAAACGCGACGCCGCGATGGCTGAGGCGATCTTTCTCCAACTGCGCCATTTCCGCAAAAGTTTTCTCCGCTGTCGGCACATAGAAAACGGGATCGTACCCAAAGCCACCCTTGCCTCGCGGTGCGGCGGCGATTTCGCCGTGGCACACCCCTTCAGTTTGCAGGGCGATCGCGCCATCAGGGCGGGCGAGGGCGATCGCACAGACAAATTGCGCGGCCCGGCTTTCAGCTCCAGCCAGTGCCCTCAGCAGGCGACTAATGCGCTCTTCGTCCGTGCGTCCGTAGCGAGCGGTGTAGAGACCGGGGGCACCGTTGAGCGCGTCCACCATCAAGCCAGAGTCATCGGCGATCGCCCATTGTCCGGTCGCTTTCGCCACTTCTGAGGCTTTGAGGCGGGCATTTTCCAAAAACGTTGTCCCGGTTTCTTCCACATCAATTGCGGCAGGCTTTAGTGCCAAGTCCCACCCCAAATCGGCCAGGTAGGTCTGCATTTCTTCGAGCTTGCCAGGATTTCCAGTGGCAACGATGACAGTGGGCATAACGAACGGAATAATGGGCCACTGTTGGTATAGCAGATTGGGGGCAGATGGGCGATCGCACGTGGCCTAAGCCCCCTGATTCACCGCGCCTGAGACGAGCCTGAGCACCTGGGACTTCAATCTTTGCGTGGCCCGGTGGAGTTGCCCCAGTCAGTTACCGTGGCACCTGAAAACAGACATATTTGAGACGGGGGGAGGAGGCCATCCCGGTCTTCCCTATGGCAAAATGGAGGTGTTTCTCCGTTAATCCTTTTCCACAAAAAATTAGGTAGGGAAATGTTGACAAAGGGGAAACCGTTTGAGATATTGAGTAAACGTCTGAAATACAGGCCATGCGGGTATAGCTCAGTGGTAGAGCGTCACCTTGCCAAGGTGAATGTCGCGCGTTCGAATCGCGTTACCCGCTTTTAATTAGTACAGTGCAGCGTAAATCTGCACACCCTTGGTCTACTCTTCGAGAAGCCGCTTCGCGTCTACACCCTAAATCCCTGTCCCAACCTTGGGAGAGAGGCTTCCAATCGGTATCGGGACTTAAGCCGTCGAGTACTAGTCGGAAGTTTTGTTTTGGGACTCATAGCAGGCATTTGAGTCAGTTCGGTTATTTATACTTAAGGAATCAGAATTGAATAAGTTGGGATAGCCGTCTCGGCTGTCCCAAGGCAACCAAGATGCCTGCCCTAAGCAATGTGGAGGTTATTTGATCCTCATTCCTAAGCCGAGTGCGTTCTTCTCCAGCGGCGAGTCGTCATTGAGCCAGATTTTCAACCAGTCGCGATCGCAGCGGGTAGCGGCTCGTACAGCTCGTGGTTGTGACTACGGGCCGGTCCCCTCGCTGACTGTCGCCATCGGTCTCCGTCCGCTACTTCTACAGGATTTTCCACCTTGCGGCCGGCGGCGGTGTTGCCACGGTTTTGGCAAATGCTTGTGCCAGCGCCGATAGTTTCGTGGACAGCAATGTAATTCTGGTGCAGATCTGCGCTGCCTGAAAAATTGTCGAGGCGATCGCCCATTGAGGGGATCAAGCCCTTTTAAGTACCCGCACAAAATTAATTTCCCGATAAAGGCCCCAAAAGCCTGATTGGCAATAAAGACACTTTGTAAATAATTCTGCCTACCTACTTAGACTGCTGAAGCTGTTTGCCGATAGGCATTGCAAGGCGGCCTTTTATCATCTCAGGGGGCTAAATCTTGGGGCAAGGTGAATTGACTAAAGTCAATCCAATCGACCTGATCGATTTATAAAATTGTCGATACCCAGTAGAATCAAAAAAGCTCATTCACTGCTCAAGCGAAACCGCCAATCGGGTGACGCAATGTCGGTAGGATGGATCGTAATTTTGAGCGCTGCTCTGTTGACGCATACAGGTATCTGGACATGACTGCAGTCACTTCTAAGCCAACGGCTCCCGCATTTTGCGAAGGGATTCAACATTTTGCTGAGTCTTTGCCTGATTTCGATACATATGGAAAGACCCCGGCCATTGGGGAAGGACAGGCGGCGATCGCCTCGCCCACCGATGCGGCAGCGGTCTATCAGACCATGTTGGCTGCCGATGCGCTGCGGTATCTCACGCTACAAGTAACCGCAAGCAAACAGTCGGGACACCCCGGCGGGTTTGCCAGTATTGCCGACGGCATTGCCGCGCTGGTCATGCTGGGCCACAAAAACATCGTGACCGAGGTCGGCCACCACGCCCCCGGCTTTTACAGCAATGTCTTTTTGGATCGTTCGCTGGAAGCGATGGGCATTGAAACGGTGCAGCAGTTGTGCGATCGCTTCCGCGAGACTCACGGGTTGCTGGGGCACCTCTCGGGGCAAATTCCGGGCTTGTTGAGTCCGGCGGGGCCGCTCGGGCAGGGGCAGCATTTCGCTATGGCTGCCGCTAAGCTGCACCCCGATGTCCTGTTTCCCGTCACCATTGGCGATGGCGGTTTGGGCGAACCCTATATCATGAGCAGCTTTGGGCACTTTCATACGGCCTATCCCCAAATCACCAACTTCTTGCCGGTCTTAGTATGGAACGGCTACTCCCAGGAACACCACAGCATGGTTTCCACCCAGTCCAACGAGACGATGACCGCTTATTGGCGGGCTAACGGCTTTGAGGAAGTCATTTTGGTCGACGCTAAAGACTTTGACGATGCCAGTCAACCCGGTGCCTACGTTGACAGCACAAACTTCTCCCAAAAGCAGCGGTTGGCCTTTACGCAAGCGGTGTTAGAAGCCACCGACAAAGCGGCGAAGTCAGCTCTGGGCGGCACGTTGACCGTGTTGATCATCAAGCAGCTCAAGGGTGCAGGGGTGCACAAGCGGGGCGCGCAGTCTCACAACCTGTATCCCGGCGATAGTCTCGACAAAGACTACATTGTCGAGGCGCTAACTGCCCGCTCTCTGACTCCGGCGGCCTGGGAATTGGTGAGAACGAACTGGATGCGATCGATGGGGGGTCCCAATTCGATGACTGCCGTAACGGAATCGATCCTGCCGCTGCCGGATTTAGGCACGCTGCCCCTGGAGGAATTTGCGATCGACGGCGACAAAAAAGTGGCCACCACGGCAATGGGCGCTCTGGTCGCCCACGTCGGTCAGCAAGACCGCCAATTCATCGTCACTAACGCCGATGGTAACGCTGCTTCGGGCATCAATAATATCAACCAGGCGTTGAAGATCATTCACCCCACCACCGATGAGACCTACTTCCAACAGCCCCAGGGGCAGGTTTACGAGCCGCTGAGCGAAGATGCCTGCGCGGGACTCGCCGCCGCACAAGCCCTCTTTGGCGGGCGATCGCTCTGGTGCTCTTATGAATCGTTTGCCATCAATGGCCTGCCCATCTGGCAAACCGTCACCCAGGCCATGGCCGAATTACGCCGCCTCACGCCGTCCACCATTACCTTGTTCACCGCCGGAGCCCTGGAGCAAGGCCGCAACGGCTGGACCCACCAACGCCCCGAAATCGAGAACTATTTCGCCGGCATGATGCGCAACGGCAACATCTTTCCCCTCTTTCCCCTTGATGCCAACAGCATTCAAGTCTGTTACGAATGGGCCTTGGGCACCTTCAACAAAGGCATCACGATTACCGCTAGCAAATCGCCGTTGCCAGTTCGCACCACCTTTGACCAAACCCGAACCGCATTGGCAAAAGGGGCGATCGAACTCAGCGCCAGCCCTGGCAGCCAGACGGTCGTCTTTGCAGTGATCGGCGATATGACCTTGATCCCCGTGTATGAAGCAGCCGAACAGCTCACGGCTGAGGGCATCGGCGTGCGGATTGTGTCGGTCGTCAGTCCTCGGCGGCTGTATCGGCCCACCGATGTCGCTTGGGAAAGTGCCGCCGAAGCCGATGGCAACTTCCTCAGTGATGCCGAATTTGCTCAACTCTTTGACGGCGACGCGCTGATCGGCGTAACGGGGGGATCTTCCGCCATGCTGGAGCCGATCATGCTTCGCAGCCAAGCCCCCCGCGACACCTTTGCTTGGAAGCGGGGCGAAACTGCGGCCAGTGCGGCTCAGATAATGGCGCTGAATGGCATCACCGCTGACAACTTCGTGGCTCGGGCAAAGGTGTTGTTGGGGTAGGAGCGTTGCTGTGAGGGTGGCGAGTAGCTGATTTGCCCGCGGCATCCCCTTCGGGAAGCACAAAGTCTTCCGAAGGGGGAAATTCGCAATCGATCAAGCTACCGTCTACCCCCAACGCTCTATGGGGTGAGGGATGATCCGGCTGCTCTGAGCAGGCACCCTCACCTGACAGGGCTCAACTTTTTCCCTTGAGGTCCCGATCAAAATCCTGATTAGCCAGCTTAGAGAGTTCGCCTGGGTGAGACAATGTAACCGTTGCAAACCAGGATCTCGGAATGAAGCACTCCCTCATCGCTCTCTGTCTCACCGTTTTGCTGTGGTTGGGCCTGTCACAGCCTAGTTGGGCCGCCATTCAAGAAGATGTTGACCTGCTGAAGGAAACCCATGACTGCCCGGTGTGCATCCTGGATGAAGCGGATTTGAGCGGCTTGGACTTGAGCGGAGCCAACCTGAAAATTGCCACCCTGACTAACGCTGATCTGAGCGGAGCCACCCTGACGAAGGCTAACTTTATCCTGGCATTTATGGATAATGCCAATCTGAGCGGAGCCAATCTACAGGGAGCGCAAATGAATGGGGTACAGCTTTCGCAGGCGAATTTGTCGGGGGCCGACCTGAGCGATACAGAACTCTCTCAGGCCAATATGCTGGATGCTGACCTCTCCAATGCCAACCTGCAAGGGGCTGTGATGTTGGCGGTCAAGTTGGGCAAAGCCAATCTCAAAGGGGCCAATCTCAAAGGGGCTAACCTGCGGGGCGTTAATCGGAGCATGGCGTTGTTTTGCCAGACCGTGTTACCCGACGGCAGCATTGACAATCGCGACTGTGATTAGCCGTCATCTTGGGGGCTGTGGGCGAAGCCAGCCGATCGCCACTCTTCAAAAGTCCACAACCGGGATGATCGGCAGTGCCCCCTCCACGAGCGGATGGGCCGCAGGGGTGCAAAAGTCTTTAACCCGGAGTCACGATTCGCAAACTCTATGATGGATGTAGTCAGCCGCTATTCCAAGCCCAGATCAGAGGGAATTTACCCATGACCCTAACTCAACCGCGGGATGTGCAAACGCTTACGATCGCTGCCGATACTGAAGTGATGCGATCGCGCAGTTGGCAACGACTGCGCTTTGAAATTGAGTATGCGCTGGAGCGGGGCACCACCTCTAACAGCTATCTGATTCGGGGCGATCGCCTCGCCCTGATTGACTTCCCTGGCGAGTCGTTTACGGCGAGTTTTCTCACCACCCTGGAGCAACAAGTCGATCCGGCTCAGTTGGACTACATCATCTTGGGCCACATTAACCCCAACCGGGCGACGACGCTGAAAGGGCTGCTTGATAAAGCGCCTAACGCGACGATTGTGTGCTCTAATCCAGCGGCCCAGGCGTTGGAGAATTTGTTAGAAGATTACGCTCCCAAGATTCAAGTAGTGAAAGGGGGGGAAGCGGAAATTGACTTGGGGAAAGGGCATCGGCTGCGGTTTGTGCCAGTGCCGACTCCCCGCTGGCCCGAAGGCCTGTGGACCTATGACGAATATACCCAGGTGCTCTTTAGCAACAAATTTTTTGGCATGCACCTGTGTGACAATGCCGTCTACGACCTGAACTGGCAGGCATTGCTGAGCGATCGCCGCTACTACTATGACTGTCTGATGGCCCCGAATGCGCGCCAGGTCAGCGCCGCCCTGGAAAAACTCGAAGCCCTGACCGTCCGCATGTTTGCCCCAGTACACGGGCCAGTGGTGCGCTACCACACCCGCGAATTGCTGCACGCCTATCAAGCATGGAGTCAGCAACAAAAAGGCAAAGAACTCTCTGTCGCGCTGATTTACGCCTCGGCTTACGGCAATACCGCTACCATTGCCCAAACCTTGGCCCGAGGCATGACCAAAGCGGGGATCGCCGTAGAATCCATCAATGCCGAACAGGCTGATCCCGACGAGATTAAGGCGGCTCTCGAAAAATCTGCCGGATTTTTGATTGGCTCGCCGACCCTGGGCGGCCATGCCCCCACCCAGATCCAAACGGCGCTGGGCATTATTCTCTCCACGGCATCCAAGACCCAACTGGCGGGCGTCTTTGGCTCGTTTGGCTGGAGTGGTGAGGCGATCGATCTGCTGGAAAGCAAGCTTAAAGATGGGGGCTACAGTCTGGCGTTTGACCCCATTCGGGTCAAGTTCAAACCCACGGAATCGACCCTGCAATATTGCGAAGAGGTCGGCACCGACTTTGCCCAAGCGCTGAAAAAGGTGAAGCGCACCAAGGCTCCTCGCACTCCCGCCAGCTCCGTGGAGCAGGCCGTAGGGCGACTGGTCGGCTCACTCTGCGTGGTGACTACCCGCAAAGGCGATGCGAGTAGCGCCATGCTGGCCTCTTGGGTGTCGCAAGCCACCTTTAACCCGCCTGGATTTACCGTCGCCGTGGCGAAAGATCGCGCGATCGAGTCGCTGCTTTATCCCGGCAATGCCTTTGTGCTCAACATTTTGGCCGAAGGCGAGCACCTGGGACCGATGAAGCATTTTTTGAAGCCCTTTGGCCCTGGAGAAGATCGCTTTGCCGGAATTGAGACTCAGGAGGCCGAAAATGGTTGCCCGATCTTGACAGATGCGATCGCCTACCTGGAGTGCGACGTTGCCAAGCGGATGGAATGCGGGGATCACTGGGTCGTTTACGCCACCATTAGCAATGGCGCAGTGCTTAAAGCCAACGCCAAAACCGCTGTCCATTTCCGCAAAACCGGCACCCACTATTAAACTAAGGAGATCTCCAGGAACAAAAATACCGGGCTGTGGTGCATTACGCTGCGCTAATGGCACCCTACCAAGTGGGAAATTCTTTTCCAGAGATCTCCTAAGACGGCCAGGCGTCTGTGGGCGCAGGAGTCAACGACTACCATGTCCGAGTGGAATATCCCTGAAACTGTGCAGGTGGGCATTGTGCTGGCGACCTATAACTGCGATCGCGCGCACTTTGCCACCCAGATCCAGTCCATCCAAAATCAGGCTTTTCCACGGTGGCGCTGCTTGATCTCCGATGATGGTTCTCGACCCGACATTCAACAGTTCATTGCTGATTTAGTCGCTGCCGATCAACGCTTCGTTGTTCAGATTCAAAAGCAAAATCTGGGCTCTTATCATAATTTTGAATTCGGCATCCACTACTTCAGTCAAGACGAGAGCATTACTCATATCGCCTTTGCTGATCAAGATGACATTTGGCAACCCGAAAAGCTGACCTGCTTACTTGATGCCATGTTTGCCAGCGGCGCGTTATTAGCCCATTCTGATCTGTCTTTAATTGACGATCAGGGCAGGGAGTTACACCCTTCTGTGTGGGAGTATGAACGTCGTCAGCCGGAAAAACTCGATGCGGAATTGCTGCTTTTACGGAATACGGTGACGGGTTGTAGCGTCATGATCTCTCGACCCCTTATCGTGGACGCCCTGCCATTTCCTCAACAGCAAAAGTCGGGTGATTGGTATCATGACCATTGGCTAGCGATCGTCGCGGCCCACAAAGGTGCGATCGCCCACATTCGGCAGCCCCTTGTGCAATACCGTCAGCATGGTCAAAATGTGGTCGGGGCAGAAAAACAAGCCGGTACTATTCGTAAAGAAATAGCCTTGTGGTTTGCCAAAAAAGGACGTTTGACGCTACAGAGTTATCGCATTCATCGCGATCTGAGTCAGGCATTTTTTCAACGCTTTTATCCGAGTCAGGATATTGATGGGATCAACCCCTTTTCTGAAAAGAGATTTGATTTTGGCTGGGCAATTTTGAGGCTGGGTTGGCGCAGTATCCGATGTGGTTATGGCTCCCAGGGCATCACGTTACGCTTGTGGCTCAATAAGTTCATTTTTGACAGTCGCCGTATCGGTCAAAGGCTCCAAATTCTGTTTCACAGGCAAGATGTCCCATGAGCCCAATTCAGGTGTCAATTGTCATTGTGAATTACAACGGCGCAGAGGTGGTCTTAAACTGCCTGTCGTCAATTTTTCAACATTTAGACTCAGCCAATATTGAAGTCATTGTGGTCGATAATGCGTCCCAAGATGACAGTCCTGAATTAATTGCTCAAAAGTATCCCCAGGTTCACTTGATTCAGCAAGGCAGTAACCAAGGCTTTGGGACAGCTAACAATGCGGGAGCAGACTATGCCAGTGGCGATTATTTATTTTTGCTAAATTCGGACACGCTGATTCAAAACAATTTACTGCCAGTTTTGATCGACAAATTAGAGATATCTTCTAACGTTGGCATTGTGGGGCCAAGACTGCTGAATCCAGACGGCAGTTTTCAACTTTCCACTGCTTATGAAATCGGGTTATGGGGCGAATGGCGGACCTTGCAAGCGGTGCGGAAGTATCGACAGCCGGTTAATCGCCCGGCACTAGCTCGGCAATATGGCTCTGATCAGTTCGTCGATATTGTGGTGGGGGCGGCGATGCTGATGCGCCGATCGCACTTCGAGCAAATTGGCGGTTTTGACGAAACTTTTTTCATGTATTTTGAAGAGTCTGATTTGTGTCAGCGATTTCGCCATGCTGGCTATCAAATTCTTTACACCCCAGCCGTTTCTCTGATTCATATTGGCGGTTATTCCGTCGCGCAAGCCGCTGGCAAAATGGCGACCGAATACCGCCGCAGTCAGCGTTATTACTATCAAAAACACCGTCCGGGCTGGGAAAATTGGGTCTTGCATCGCTATCTCACGTTCAAACAGTGGCGACAGGCTCGCCGCGATCGCCCCTAACCATCTGCTTCCACTGTCTCAGTCCACGCCAAGGACCCACAGACTGTACTACGATGAAAATCTGGAATTGAACGCCAAATCAAGGATTCGTTCAGTTCATCGCACAATTTCTGCTGGGTTAATCACGCTGTATGGGCAACACATTTGGGCACCTATTTCGGATTACCACCTTTGGCGAATCCCACGGCGGAGCCGTCGGCGTTGTCATTGACGGATGTCCGCCCCAGATCGAAATCACGCCTGAAGAAATCCAGGTCGAGTTAGATCGGCGGCGTCCAGGGCAGAGCAAAATCACCACCCCTCGGAAGGAATCCGATCGCTGCGAACTGCTCTCCGGTGTCTTTCAGGGCAAGACCCTGGGGACTCCGATCGCGATCATGGTGCGCAACCAGGACACTCGCCCGCAAGACTACAGCGAGATGGCGACCACCTACCGCCCCTCCCACGCCGATGCTACCTATGACAGCAAATACGGCTTTCGTAACTATCAAGGCGGTGGGCGCTCATCCGCTCGCGAGACCATCGGACGGGTAGCTGCTGGGGCGATCGCCAAGAAAATCCTCCAGCAATACGCGGGCGTCGAAATTATTGGTTATGTCAAGCGCATTCAGGATATTGAAAGCGCGATCGATCCTGAAACCGTCACTCTAGAGCAGGTCGAGAGCAATATTGTGCGCTGTCCTGATGCCGAAGCCGCCGAGCGCATGATCGATCGCATTGAGCAAATTCGCGACGAGGGCGATTCCATTGGCGGCGTGGTGGAATGTGTGGCCCGCCAGGTACCCAAGGGGCTCGGCTCCCCCGTCTTTGACAAATTAGAGGCGGATCTGGCCAAAGGGGTCATGTCCCTCCCCGCCAGCAAAGGCTTTGAATTAGGGTCTGGCTTTGCGGGTACCTTGCTCACCGGCAGTCAGCACAACGACGAGTTCTACACGGATGCATCTGGCAATTGGCGCACCCGTACCAATCGCTCCGGCGGCACCCAGGGGGGCATCAGTAACGGGGAAAACATTATCATTCGGGCCGCTTTCAAACCAACGGCGACCATCCGCAAAGCCCAAAACACCGTGACCAACGCGGGAGACGAGACCGTCCTCGCCGCTCGTGGTCGCCATGACCCTTGCGTCCTCCCCCGCGCGGTGCCCATGGTTGAAGCCATGGTCGCGTTGGTACTCTGTGACCACCTGCTACGCCACCACGGTCAATGCCAACTATTCGATTAGGGATGAGGATCATTTAACATCCCATTGCCGCGAAGAGAAGAATAGATCTGACCGGACAAGGGACAGCCGAGACGGCTATCCCAACTAATTGAATTTCCATTCCTTTCCATTCCTTAGAGATGCGCTCGCCCTCAAAGTACTTCCTCCTGACTCGAAACTGACCCCGCCACTGCTGGCAACCGGGCGGTGATGTACCCGCCACTCCCAAAATCCCCTTGTACGCCTCCGTGCGATTTCGGGAGTGCGCGTTTGATTGAGGCAATGAATTGCGGCAATGAGTCGTATCATCGGTGATGAGACGAATGGTTGGGCATTTATGAGTCTGTCGCGTATTTGGGTGGTGGCTACCAATGTTTTTAAGGAAGTGATCCGCGATCGCGTCCTCTATTTGGTCGCCCTATATGCAGTGCTTATGTTTGCAGTAGCGGCCCTGCTACCCCAGGTGGCAGCGGGTGCCCAAGACAAAATCATTCTCGATATCGGGCTTGCCGGCATTCACCTGTTGGGACTCGTGGTAACAGTATTTGTGGGCACCGGCCTGATCAATAAAGAAATTGAAAAACGCACCGTACTGGTGTTGATTTCGAAACCGGTCAGCCGTCTGGAATTTATTGTGGGCAAGCACCTGGGCCTCTCTGCCGTGCTCGCAGTATTGATCGGGTGTTTGACCGCGATTTACATCGCCGTATTAGCGCTCAACCAAATCGCATTCACCTGGCTCAGCTTACTTTTGGCGATTTTTTACACCTTTATTGAAATGGTGTTGCTGACCGCTGTAGCGATCTTGTTTGGGGTGTTTACCAGTTCGCTGTTAGCCACCTTACTCACCGTGGGCGTTTATCTCATGGGCCATCTGAGCCAAGACATTGTGGCCCTCGGTAGACTCACCGAAAACCCCGCGTTTCAAAGAATCACCAACAGCATGTATCTCGTGCTGCCGGACTTGGAGCGACTCAACTTCCGCAATGAAGCGGTCTATGGGATGACTTTACTCCCATCTCCCCCTGAGTTGCTCAGCCATCTGTTGTACGGGGTGCTCTACACCGCTCTCTTACTCACGATCGCTGTCTTTGTCTTTGCCCGTCGGCAGTTCTAGGAGGCATAGCGACGGTTAGGGTCTACGCCGACGCCTCTCGTTAGCCCAATCCCGCATCGTTCATCCTGGAGCCAGAGCCAGTTGTTGAGTCTCTGACCGCCCTCCCTGCACCTTGAAAAGTTTAAGTAGTCGGGGTTTTTCGTAAATATCTCATAAAGTTTTCATGAACTCCCAACAGTACAAATATCCAGGGGAGACACCGAGATATTAACCTGTTAAGCAAACACGGCGGTGCGATCGCCCTCGACAACCGCCTATCGCTGGCGACAGGTTGTTAGCCAGCACCTGGCAATATTCATGGACGTTTAGGCGTGCACATGCCTCTCACACCATTAACTACCCCGGCTAACTATATATACGGCTGACTATTATTGAAAGGCGGTTATGGGGAACCTTGGTTCACAATGACTGGTCAATTGTACGGAAGTGCCGCGAGCGGTTAAGTGAGCCGTACCCAGGGCCGATTGAGTCGCCATCTGTTGCCCACCCACCCTGACTCCCGTTGGCTTACAGGATTGTTGTTTTGAGCAAGCTCTATCATCAGTATGAATTGGTTGATATCTCAGACTTAAGAACCCCTTTTTCGAACAGACAATGCTATCGATGCCCCCCTTCAAAATGATTGATGTCAATTCGCCGACTCATTCGTTGAGTCGGGCATGAATACACCAGGCGGTTTTGAGTCTGGTCAAAAATCACCATTTTCTCAATTACAAAATGTGCTACGTGGAGTGCTGACATGAATATTTCCCTGGTGCTGGAGCGATCGCGACTACCCATTTCAAGCTTGATTATCTCCCAACTGTTGTTGGGCTATGTCGGGCCATCCGTGGCGCAATCCCTCCCGGATAGTAATATTCGTGAAGAACCTGCCCCCGAACTCCTGGCACCCCTAGAGCCACCACTACCTGACACGCGCGATCGCCGACCCAGCGATATTCGCCGCGAGCGCGTAACCAGCCCTGCCGATAGCACACCTACTTACCTACTAGGGCCGGGAGATGACGTTCGCTTTGATGTGTTCAACGTTCCAGAATTGACCAACGACGAAAGCGGCAATCGTCTAGTTGCCGATAACATCTATCGAGTTCTGACAGATGGCACCATTAGCCTCCCCTGGATCGGCAGTGTCTATGTTGCAGGCATGACTTTAGAAGAAGCTGCTGCTGCTGTTTCTCGATCGTACGAAGTCTTTATTTATGACCCCCTTGTCACCCTGTCGCTGTCTGCCCCCCGCCCCATCCGCATAGCGGTTGCCGGCGAAGTTGACCGTCCCGGCGCGTACACCACCCGCCAAGAAGGAGCGAATTCCACTGAAGTCTCCGTCGCTGAGTTGCGTACCGTCGCTCAGGCCATCCAAAACGCCGGGGGCATTACGCAACTGGCGGATATTCGCAACATCGAACTGGTTCGTCCCGAGCCTGATGGCACCAGAGAAGTCATTCCGATCAACTTTTATGCCCTCCTGGTAGAAGGCGATCAGAGTCAAAATGCACTGTTGCGGGATGGTGACACCATCGTCGTACCTCGCGCCACTGCCCTCACCCCAGAAGATGCCCGCACCCTCGCTTCTGCCAGCTTTGCCAAAGAGTTCATCGGGATCGATGTGGTGGGTGAAGTGGACGTACCAGGAAGGGTTGAAGTCGAGCCCAACTCTACCCTTAATCAGGCGATTTTAGCCGCAGGTGGGTTTGCCGATGCTCGCGCCCTCACGGGAGAAGTTACCCTGATTCGAGTCAACCCCAACGGCACAGTCGATAACCGGACGATTCCAGTGGATCTGGCCGCGGGCGTTAACGCCGACAATAACCCAGCCCTCCAAGAAAACGACATCGTGATTGTCTCCCGATCTGGGGTTGCCCAAGGTGCAGATTTCCTCGACCTCATTGGCACCGCCGCCGCCGGTATTCTTACTCCTATTTTGGGGGTTCTAAACATCCTCGATTTCTTTGACGATGACGACAATAACAATTGATGATGCTAATCGGTTGACGGCAGTGGCTGGGTGGATGGGGCAGTTGCGTGTCTGAGTAGGTACTTTTATTTCGAGCGCGTCCCTAAGAGGATGTTTTAAACGGGTTGCTTTGCATAGCAGAATATGGTTTAGCGTCCGCAAACGGGCTCCTAAGTAGGTGGACATAAACAAACCATGTTGTAGGGTGCTGTTAGGCGAAGCCGTAACGCACCATTCCACAGGGATTTGAGGCGTTACGCTGGCGCTAACACAGCCTACAAATAATTAAGCCCATCTACTTATCCCCTCCTCTGGAGGGGTGCCCGCAGGGCGGGGTGGGTTTATCCCTTTGAGTTACAGGGCCGACCCACCCCTTCGCCCCTCCAAGAGGGGATTCAGTACTGGATGAGAGGATTGACGCTAAACACGTACGTAGCAAAGGCTACCCCAATATATTGATCACGAGCTGAGAGGCTCATGCCACCGGAGCTTCTGCGCGTAGTGTCCGTAACCAAATATCGGCCAGAAAACTTTTCAAACACCTTCTAAGGTGATTCCTCAAAAAGAAAATACCCGTTGCGTCGGGGCAGGTTTTGCCAAGGGCTCACTGGCAAGACCGACAGTGTTAAGCTCAACCCGCCCCGACAGGTATGTTTATTTCTAGAAATCCCCTAAGGGATAAGGATTATTTAAAGTCCAATTTTGATGAGATATCTCCCTTGCCTGTCTGGGGAGGGCCGAGACGGCTATCCCAACTTATTCAATTCTCATTCCTAAGTATTGAGTCATGCTGGCCCTAGCCGAGAATCAGGACATCTAAATGACTCGGTTGACCTGAAAGAGGTTGACCTTGCGGTCAGTCTCTTTTTTGGGGGCTATATCGACAGCATCAGTGGCCCGTCGGTCCGAAACAGTAACGTCGCACCCGCCATCTCAGACATCTGAGAAGCCGCAAGCGTAATGGATAGTGTGGATGTGAAGCACTGTTCAGAACCTGATTTGGGAGCAAGCTGCGTGACCGACTTAGCTCAGCTCGCATCCCCTGAGGGCAGGCACTTGGTCAACATCGCCCAGAGCATCAGGGGGCAGCTTTAGTGCTCCTTCGCAACATGGGTATTGCCCCTATCGCGGTGATCAGGGGGAGTTAGCGCTTCATGGTAGAACCCTGATCGCTTGTCCCTTAAAAAGCCTTTCTTATTTTGGCTAGAGAAAAAGCACTGATCTTTGCCGTTGTTTAATTCAATCAATTTCGTTTTAATTGATCGGATCAATCAATCGTCAGAAATAAAACCGTCTCAGGTATTCCGTATTATTACGAGTACTGAAGAGTACTCAGGTGCCGCAACTAATTCATTTGAATCCCTCAAATCCTTATATAGCAAGGATCTCAGCTACAAGCGTGACGAGAAAAATGAGCAACTCAATAAATTTTGACTGTAAAAATACGGAGTTAACTGTCTCAAATTGCCTTAGATATTGCTTTTCAGCGATCGCACCACAGTTTTGTTTTTTTGAGTTTTGAAATGTAAAGGGTGTTGAGTTCTTATAACAGCTGGGCAACATAAATCTGTGCAAAACATGAAATGTGTTGGCTGCGCTACGCAGTTCTTGTCAGACGCGAAACAACATGTTTTCCATTTCTTGAACCAAACAGATTTTGAGGTTTATTACCATGGCTGTTGAAAAAGTAAACTCTTCGTCCAGCTTGGCTGAAGTTGTCGATCGCATTCTTGATAAAGGTATCGTCATTGACGCTTGGGTTCGTGTATCTCTCGTAGGTATTGAACTATTGGCAATTGAAGCCAGAGTGGTCATTGCCTCTGTCGATACTTACCTGAAGTATGCAGAAGCTGTTGGTTTGACTGCTCAGGCAGCCGTCCCAGCTGCCTAGTTCAGGTTGCGATCGCGTTTATTCATTTAAATGAACACGTTTGGGAAGAAATCGCCCCGAGGTTGACTTCTTCCCAAGCCCCTCTCATTTTTATCTACTCGGTTTTCAACGCTTTAAAACTGAATTAATCGATCGCTAGTGGGCTGCTAATTTGCTTGAAATTGCGATTACTGAGCCCGACGGAAATCAGTAGAAACCTTGCCAATTACAGAGTTTTGAAAGGAGATGACGACTGTGGCGGCACTCCGAAATGAATGGGAAGCAGCGCGAAAAGCGCGCCAGCAAGCAGTCATACAGCGCCGAGCAGCGGTGCTAGAAGACTTAAATCATTGTCAGCAAGTGCGGGAACAAGAGGCGGCAGTCACGCGGCAAACGCTGGCAGACAACTATGCCTCTATACAAGCTGAAACCAGCTTGTATCTAACCCAAATTGAGCAACAACGCCGGACGATAGCCAAGCAAACAGTAGCCCAATTAGAAGCCTTTACGGCAGAACTGCGGGAAGCTGTGGCCGAACTGCGAGCGGCGAACCGAGACGCCATGATTGATGTGGCAGAACGGGTTGCCGAGCTGAAGCAAGTGACACAAGAAGTGTTAGCGGGGCATCCGCGCGATCGCGCGGTCATGCGCAATCGTCAACAGCAAACCCTTGCAGAATACGTTGCAGAGCTAGAAGCTACGGTTGCCGACTACCTGTTGGAAATTGCTGAAAACCGGCAGGCTCTGGCTGTGGTCGATCAGGCCCAACGCCATCGCGATCGCGAGGCTTTAACCGAAGAGGTCGCCGCCATGCGCGACGATTTCGCCATTTATCGCCAGCAATTGCGAGACTTTCGCGACCATTTGCGGCAGTCAATTTGGGGCGATGCGGTGCCGATAGCTCAACCATCTGGCCCACCCCAAGCCGCTAGCTCGACGCGCCAGTCGGCAACCCGTAAACCCCGTGCCAAGGCTCAACCCACTCCGGCTAGTGAGGCTCAGCCATCGGCATCAGCTAATGGGACCCAGGCCACCGCTCCTGTAGCGAAAAAGTTAGCCTCAAGCCAAGCGGCGATTCCGACCGAAGAAGCAGTTTTCGATTATTTACAAGCCCACCAGGATGGGGCTCGTCTGACGGAGATCGAGTCGACCTTAGGCATCAACCGCTTTCAGGCCGTTGACGCCCTGCGATCGCTCATTCAAAAAGAGCTGATTATCCAAAAAGATAGAACCTACCGTATTCAAGAGGAAGCTGTTCTGTGAGCACCGTTCTACAAGCCCGCCCCCGTAACTTTGTCAGTACTCCCGCTGTCGAGCGCATTGCCCGCCGAGCCCTGAGATATCTTCAATCAGGGTATTCGGTTCACCTGCGCGGCCCAGCGGGCACTGGCAAAACCACGCTCGCCCTGCACCTGGCTGATTTATTAAGTCGGCCCATCATGCTGGTATTTGGCGACGATGAATTCAAAACGTCTGACCTCATCGGCAATCAGTCGGGCTACACCCGCAAAAAGGTCGTCGACAATTATATTCACAGCGTCGTCAAAGTCGAAGATGAACTGCGCCACAACTGGGTCGATTCCCGCCTGACCCTCGCTTGCCGTGAGGGATTTACCCTCGTTTACGATGAGTTCAACCGTTCGCGCCCGGAAGTCAACAACGTTTTACTATCCGCACTAGAAGAAAAATTGCTGGTGCTGCCGCCGAGCGGTCACCGCCCTGAATATTTGCGGGTCAATCCTCATTTTCGGGCTATTTTCACCTCAAACCCAGAGGAATATGCTGGGGTGCACGGCACGCAAGACGCCCTGCTGGATCGTCTGATCACGATTCACATGCCGGAGCCAGATGAACTCACTCAGCAGCAAATCTTGATCCAAAAAGTAGGGATTGACCCGGCTGACGCCTTGCTGATTGTGCGTTTGGTCAAGGCCTTTCAATCCCAAAAGGGGAGTCAGAGTGCGACGAGCTTGCGCCCCAGTCTAATGATCGCGACTATCTGCCACGAACACGGCGTGCCCATGTTAACGGAGGATGCTGATTTTCGGGATGTTTGCAGCGACGTGCTGCTGTCTCGCATCACTCAGGACTTGCCCACGGCGACCCATATCTTATGGGACTTGTTCAACGAGCTGACGGTGGGAATGACGGTGGCACCAGTGGATGAGGCGATCGCCATCCCCGCGAGGCCAGATCCCCAACCACCGCAGCCCGAGGCATCCGAAGCACCCCAGGCGAAGTCAGACAATGAAGCGGTTGATCCCGCTGTTGATCCAAAAGCACAACCGGAATCAGTGGACGAGACTGCCGAAGCTCCGGACGAGACCCCTGAAGCCGCTCCTTTAGGTGAAATTGAGTCGAGTATTTTGACTTTTTTGACCGATAAAGAAGCCGCTTCCCTCTCGGAGATTGAATCAGAATTATCCCTCACTCGATTTAAGGCGGTCGATGCCTTAAGATCGCTGATCGAAGCGGGGCATCTCCGTAAGGAGAGTCTTTCTGGCAAACCGGCTACCTATCACTTGAGCGCTGATTAGTGTGTCGATCAGGCCTGGAGCCTAGATGAGGCGGCGGATTCAGCTCACAGCATGATCAACGCTTTGTTCAGCACGGGCGATCGCCACACCTACTTTGGTCGCCCAGGGTGATAGCCGCTTTGCGTCCCACAAGCGACGATTACTTTAAGTCAGGTAAATGATCACTGAGCATTATTCGCTGGTGACTCACAATAAGAGCGATCGCCGAAATTAATTCAGCGTACTCACCACAAATTTCGTCCGCTGACGCTGGCCGATTTGTTTGTGGTGTTTGCGCTGTTGCACAAGGGGGCAACCATGACTGGCCAATCTCTATCTCGCGCTTCTGGCAACCAACGCCCAATGGCGACCGCCACCCAAGGGTCAACCTTAGTCGATGTTTTAGAACGAGTACTCGATAAAGGCATCGTCATTGCTGGCGATATTTCCGTTTCCGTAGGCTCAACTGAGTTATTGACAATTCGAATTCGACTGCTGGTCGCGTCGGTCGATAAAGCTCGTGAGATGGGCATTAACTGGTGGGAGAGCGATCCCTTTTTGAGTGCCCGCTCTCAAGAGTTGCTGGAAACCAATCAGCAACTACAAGCCCGTTTGGAATCTCTAGAGCAAGAACTGAAGGCGCTACGTGCCGCTACATCAGAAACAGTGGGTGAATGAAGCGACTGCCAAGCCTGTGGACCGGAACAAGTCTGTCTGAGGGCAAAATGCGGCATGAATGGGAAATTTGCCCCACTTCGGTGGCCGCCGCCGTGGCGATCGCCGCCGTGGCGATCGCCGCCCTGTCGCCGAGATTTTGGCGGCTCTATGACCGCACCGCAACCTTTGCTACAGCGCATCGCCGCCCTGGAAGCGCAACTGGCGGCAATCCTCAAAATTACGGGCCTCTCGGTCGAAGATTGGGTCAGCCCCCACAAGGCCGAGTCGTTGATCAGCCTGAGCCGACACCAGATCAAGCAACTGGTGGACCGGGCCGAAACCGCCAGGGCAAGAGATCGCCGCTGCACCCTGCAATCGGGGACACACTATCGGTTTGTGCCCCCCACGGGGAATCTACAAATCAACTGGCAGCGCTGGGAAGCCGTTCTAGCCATGCCACCGGAGCAATGGGAGGGATTAGAGTAGGCTTCATTGGTCGATAAGGTTCAAAAAAGCCTGTTGCCTACTTTTGAACTACTTCGCCTCAGAGTTATGGCTTGAAACGCCTGATGTACCTTTCACCCAGTTCTGATAAACCCTTGCTTTGCCGAGAGAGTGGACACCACTGTGGGACAAGTACTCAAAAGGGATACCCCTGTGAAGGGGTGGTATCATTCCACATAATCACCCCCAAAAAGATGGGTTTAAATGTCATCGGAACCCTTATGTAATAGGCATTCTGATGACTTCAAGAACCCATCATGTTATGCGGAAAGATTCCCTCTAATAAGTTGTTAGGTGCCGGTTCTAGCAATCGCTTTAGGACCTTTCCCGGTACCTGGATGATCCTTGTGATTTCCTAACAAACATATAAACTCTTCACTAACAGAATGTACAGTCTCTTCGCAGTGGGGTTTTAGATTACGTTCCATCAAAAACTTTAGAGGGGAACTCAGTCCTTCTCCGAAAAACTGTTTTCTAATTTCTCTACCTAATACTTCACCGATTAGACATGGAACAGCATTACCAATCTGGCGTTGTACTTCAGTCCTACCACCTAGGATTTCATAATTATCAGGAAACGTTTGAAGTCTGCAAAGCTCACGTTTAGAAAGTCGACGATTTTTCCAATGAAACGGACCAATAGCGCTGCCAGGTTGTGCTTGTATTGTCCAAGATGGCTTGTTCTTTGCGAGCTTCAGTAAGAAGCTCCAATATCTAGTTCTCCAACCAAATAAGGGTAAGCCATCGCCACGATTAGTGTGATGCAGATAGTTCTTACCTTCCGGGATACTTGGCAGAAGCCTGGCCCACTTTCCGGTAACAGGAAGATCGTCGTGGATTAAACTATCTAAATCGCCAATGGCATCCCATGCTGTCATCCAAGGTTTTTGTAGAAAGAGATTAGCTTCATCTTCAGGATTTCTATGGGTTGGGAAAGGGAAATCAAACGTTTTACCCTCGCGAGAACCAATAATAAATACTCTTTCCCTTATCTGGGGAACACCAAAGTCTGCAGCATTTATAACACCTAGACTAAAAGTATATTGAGTACCTTGCTCTTCATTAATTTTATTTATGATTCTTTTCAGCAGGTGTATTGCTTCATCCTTTCCTCGATAAGTGATACCAAAAACATTTTCCATCAAAAAAGCTTTTGGTCTTAAGTCGTTCAATACTCTAAGATAGGCACTTAAAGTGTCTGCCCTAGAATCATTTAACCTTTTTGTATCACCCTGAGACCAGTAAGCAGATTTTGAAAAAGGCTGACATGGAGGACCACCAACAAGAAGGGCTGGCTCTTGATCATCCAATTTACACAGTTCTCTAATCTCATCGCTGCTTATATCATGAATATCGACATGAGTAGGATTCCACTGTGGGCGATTGTGTCGAAGCGTTGCATACGCCCACTTATCAGATTCTATAGCTATGGCTGTTTCAAACCCAGCAGCTTCAAGACCTAAGTCTAAGCCTCCAGCACCAGTGTAAAGGCTAACTGTTTTGAGCATAACTTTCTACTAAGCCTTTTATAATAGAGATTTTGCAAGTAAAAGGGGGCGATTAAGAATCTGAATGAGTATAACAATAGCAAAATTGTACTGAGAATACAAGTGATCGAGGTGAAGTTGAGAGAAGTCATGGCCGCATACGGTCAGAAGCACGGCAAGAAGCTTACATATCAGCAACTTGCCGATATGTCTGGTATTGCTAAAGCAACTCTTGAAGCCATTGGTTCGCGCCCTAATTACAACACCACGCTTGCAATCATAGATACTCTTTGCAAGCACCTTGATTGTTCAATAGATGAGCTACTGATTTATCACAAGGATTCGTGAGGCATTGGAAGTAATATCGTGACAAGTTTTGATCTTTACCAGGCTACAGGTTTAACACCTCAAGAGTTAGCAGAGGTTTTACAAAATAATCCAAGAGCTTATATGGCTGTACGGGGTGCAGTCGCTGAAAAGCATTTGGACAAAGTTTTAGACGGCTTGTGTCAAGCAGGAGGGATAAATAGCTATCGTAGATCTGCTGGTGACTCAGAAAAAGATTTCTACTTGCAGGTTGGCAACAACACCTATACTATCGAATGCAAAAATGTCGAGGCTATCAAAACTCAGAAAAATCAGGGTACGAAAGTAAGCTATATAGAATACCTAGCAGAAAAGGGATACATTTCTAGCCTTTTTATTGACAACTTCATGAAGGAAATTCATATGGCTCATGAAGGTATCGAGATGCTCTCTTCGTCAGAACTCAAAAGTTTTTTTAAGCAACTACCTCAGAAATATAGAGAGTCTAGTTTTGTGAAGTATGAATATAGTGCTTCGAAAGTTCCTTGTCCTCAATTAGGAATTCTGTCAGATGATGAATTCGTCGCTCAGTTTAATGACTTTCCTATAACAATTGACTTTCAAAGAACCCGCAATTCTACTGACGAAGATGGTGGCACACGCAGAAATAGATATTATAGAGTAGGTGAGATAGATATCGTCGCTGCATGCCTATTTTCACGAACCATGGAATGGAAATTTCTATACGCTAGGGCAGAGGAATTTGAAAGGCATAAAGATTATCCAGATAGGTATTCAAATAAGCTACGACTTCAACCGGGGCTTTGGACTTCAAATTTGCAAGACTTAATCAGCACCTAACACTGCGCTGAAACGGACGGGTGTTAGTTGGTCGGTTGAGAGCTACAGGTTACCTGCCGCCGTTGAGCTTCACCGTTAAACCAGCCAGTCACCCTTAGTCGCAAACGCCCCAACCATAACGACCAAATTTTTGCGTCACTAGAACCAAATCGAGTGAAGCTACTGGCCACCCTTCACCACTCGCTCCCAGACCTCCTGATATTCCCGCTCCGACATGGCCCCGTGGTAAGTCTGAGTGTGGACGCTGACCGAATGGCTCATCCACTTGGCCGCGATCGCCCACCCTTGCCAACCGAATCGCATAGGCATGGCGCAACGCATAGGGAATATGAGACTGGTACAAGATCTGAGTTCTACCCATTCCGCCTTTCAGGGATAAACCACCCTGCGCCGCGTCTGCCCTCGCAGCACCACCAATACATCGCCACCGCCCAACCGTGAGCAATCCAGGTAATTACACCTCATGGGGCCGGATGCCATAGGCCGCGCTGCCCCCCTACACCCACCGCACCATCAGACTGGTAATTTGCTCCCAAGTTTGCTCAATAGCCTCATCAGTAGGCAACTCATTCGGGTCAAACGCCTCCGGCCTGTAGTTACCCGCCAAACCTGTCCAATCCACTTTTATCCCTGCGTAGCACCCCAATTCCTTCAGACACCGCACACAGGCTTGCCGTGCCCTAGCATTGGGCAACGAATTGTAAAACAACGGAGAGGCA